>Ga0210057_1000097_pt1 | contig 169413 bp, 187 predicted proteins | sample CryGeyCG2114_010_2_FD_183968 | JGI IMG/M metagenome (GOLD analysis project Ga0210057, IMG submission 183968) | Groundwater microbial communities from aquifer - Crystal Geyser CG10_big_fil_rev_8/21/14_0.10 (SPAdes) (version 2) | ecosystem: Environmental > Aquatic > Deep subsurface > Groundwater...
GGAGCCGGTGGAATGGCTGTGGAAAGGGTAGTTGCGGTAGCTGCCGCAACCGCTGCCCCAACAGGAGCCGGTGGAATGGCTGTGGAAAGGGTGATTGCTCTCGCCTCGGCACGGGCTGAATCCACCCAGGGGTCGGGCATGAATGGCCCATCAAAATCAGGGGACTGGAAAGGGAGGGTCATGGTCCCACACCTCCGAGTCGCCAGGTTGCTGGGACGCCACTAGCTCCTGCAATGTACTCCGCTGTACCCCCACCGGGCACGATTGAGAGGCCACAGATGGTGAAAGTGCCCAGTCCCGTGGCGATGAGCCGGCCTCGAAGTGTGTCCCCTGCCATCGGCAGGTCAGGGGCAGTAATGGTCACATCACCGGTTCTCAGGTCCGCGTGATACGTCACACCGGGCTCCCCTATCACCGAGGCTGGCCCCGTGACCGTCACGGTCTTGGTACGTGTGAGCCCGTTGACCGTGAGGCTGGTCGCGACCACATCACCACCACCACCACCACCACCACCTTGCCAGTCGGTGCTACCCAGTTGTGTGTCGATAGCAGTGACGATCTCCGCCCCAGATTGGTCTGCCGTCGCCCCAGTCTCAATCCCGTTGAGTTTGGTCTTGTCTGTACCGGTCATCAACCCGGAGTTACCGGCTGCTACGACCTCGGGAAGAGTGGCATCAGCACCCGTGCTGCTCGCAAGGAGCCGGGATGATGCGGTGTAAGCGAGATCAGTTCCGACGTTGACCTGAGCCCCGGTTGCGATCCCGTTGAGCTTGGTTTTGTCTGTACCGGTCATCAACCCGGAGTTACCGGCTGCTACGACCTCTGGCAGCGTTGCATCGGACCCCGTGCTGCTCGCAAGGAGCCGGGATGATGCGGTGTAAGCGAGATCAGTTCCGACGTTGACCTGAGCGCCTGCGGCGATCCCGTCGAGTTTGGTTTTGTCTGTACCAGTCACCAACCCGGAGTTACCGGCTGCTACGACCTCGGGAAGGGTGACCCCTGTACCGCTCGATGAGGTCAGGGCTCGGGTCGAGGCAGTGTAACCGAGGTTAGTTGCTCCAGCCCCACCAGCGATAGAGCCTACTAGTTCCCAGACGGCTGCGTGCCAGCGGTAGATGGCACCCGTGTCGATTTCAAGGACCAGTTGGTCCACAATCGCCGGATCAATGGCCAGCCGTTCCGTGGAATCAGCAACGGACACCAGCCCCTGCTGGACCAACTCTTGGAGTTGTTCTTCGGTGACGTTGTATGCCATCAGACGATGCTCCACTCGGTGCCCGAGAACACGAAGGTCCAGGCACCGCGATTGCTGGAGATCGTAGTGCTTGCAGCACCATCAATCGTGTCACCCGCAAAGGCGTTGATGGTGATCGGTGTGGCCAGGGCCATGTTTTTCTTGTCTTTCACGGTGATGATGCCACTGATGTGGGTGGAGCCTTCAGGTAGGTTGACTGTGAACGCACCAGCCACCGCCGGGTTTACCAGCACCACGTCCGTGTTGGCATCTACGTCGTAGGGGGTGATGAGGGCCTCCACACGAGTGGTGGCCAGCCCCTGCTTGATGAGGCTCCCCACGAGGAACTCAACCGTGACCTCCCCATCAGTGATGAGTCCACGGATGTCCCCGGTCTCGAAGCTCTGGGCCACTAGAGAGGTGAACACCAAGTCGATGTAGCCCGGAGCCCCACCAGGCATGGCGTAGGGGACGTACTGGGCCGGCAACCGGAGGCCCCGCCGAGCCTCATCACTCTTGATGTCGTCGATGAGGATGGATGAGGTTCGTCGTGTACTCGTACTATACGGTGGCGTCGGCAGGAGCCGCCTCGCATGAGTAATTCGGAGTTGGATTCCCTCGGCCATGCAGATGAACTCCTCGCCCTGTCATCACCTGATCGCTCCTATAGAAGAACAAGCGAGGATTTCCCACGCAGAACAACAATCCCAACTGCTAGTAGGGCTTGACATTCAGATCGAAGACTCTATGGTAGGGGACATGATGACTCGCAACGCACGCATTCACTTCTTCTAGGTCCCGCCCTGTCGCGGCCCTCCGTGGTTGATCAGCCCCGTCCCCTGACGCGCTCACCAACCAACAAACGGAGTCTACCGTGAATCACAGCGCACTGAAGAACGAGATCAATCTCCAAGCCACCACGACGCACGATCAGCGTCACGACGCCACCCGCCTGTTCATTAAAGGCCGCAAGCTCCGCCGTGAAGGCCGTGCCTTGGGGGCTGAGGGCAATGGTGGACCCGACCCTGAAAAGGGAGTGCAGCTCCTCAAGCAGGGCTGGCAGGCGCACCAGGATGCAGAGTACCTGATCATGACGGGCGAGGACACCCGGTGTGATCGTCGCCACCTGCACCTCGCTGCTGCAATGCTCAACGGCCGGACCTACCTCCGGTGTGAACGGAGCTACAACGAGCAGGCCACGGGCAAGCCGGGATACCGCACGATCAGGTTCCACATTGAGGACTTCCTCCCGAGCGAAGACAAGGCCCTGGCCAACGTGCTCGCTCAGGCATGGCTCGACAACGGCAATGTCCGGCTGAAGTACGATCGGGAAACCGATCGTGTTCAGCTCGTCGCGGTCGATGCCCCGCTTATCGAGCAGGCTGAGGCCGCGTGATGTGTGACCGCTTGTACTTCGTCACCCGGGCTGATCTGTCCGAGGGTCGCAGAGCTGCCCAGCTCATCCACGCCATGGACCAGTGGTCCCTCCAATTCGGGCCTCAGCAGGGCACGGTCATCGTCTACCAGGTCCCCAACGAGGAGAGTCTGCTGAAAATGTTGCCCGAGGGTGGACAGACCGTCCTCTGGCGTGAACCGGACCTGGACAACCAGGCCACGGCTTTCGCCACAGACCAGGGGAGGATGGACCTCCCCCTGCTCGGACAACGACCCCCCACGCCAGAACCCCTATCGGGTGGCGGCGTAACGCCAGGGGGGACCCGGATTGGGTCCCCCTTCATGCGCGGGTAGCTCATCGGTAGAGCATCAGGTGTAGGCTGAGGAAGGCAGTAGAAGGGTGGGTGGGGCCGGAACCTTCCATCTGGAACTGCACGGACCAAGCCTCGGGCTGAAGCCTTGGAAGAGGGTCGCTCCCCGATCTACGGCCGACACCGAAACATCCTGAAGGGAGGAGGTTCGATTCCTCCACCGCGTACTAGAGCTTGTTGATCTCTTTCTTGCGTTTGGCGATCAAGCCAACCGCGAGTAGGCGACGGATGGTCTCTTTCCGCTGCCTCCGTTTCTCCTCGAAGAAACGGAGGATGTCCCTGGGCCAGCCCCAGGGACTGATGCTACGGAACTCCCCACCGGGGATGACCACAACGACAGGGAAGATCTTCGGACGTTTGGGAGGATGGACCTCTACCTGATAGAGCTTGCCACCGATGCGGACGGAGGGACTGATCAGGCGACCGTTGATCCACCTCCAGTGCATCGTGTGGGTCGCCTTGAATACCTGGCGGGCGATCTTTCGGTTCGACATGGCTTCATCCCTCGCGTCCGAACTTTTCCGATTCCAACTCCTCGATCTCGTTCCGAAGCAACCAGTACCGGGCCGTCCAAGCGTGATCCGTCAGGTGTACTCCGAAGGACGAGATGCAACAGACGTGGACGGAACACAGGGGCCGCAAATGCGGTGGCGCTGAGCAGGACCCGTCCTCGCGCATCAGAGGATACCTGGGATGGTCGGTGGGGAGTAGCACTGTGTTCCAGTTCCACTTCGCTTCCTCAATCACCAACAGGCATACGGACTTGTCACAGCAGGAATGAGGTACACGGCACCCCTGCGCGTGCTTGCCCGAGCACATCGTCTGAGAGTGTTCTGCGATCTCAGCGTAGAGTTGGATCAACCGAGCGTTGATGTCATCGAGAGCCAAAAGGCCTCCAGTACCCTGAGGTACGATTCAGGGTCCAGCCCGTAGGGGTCGAGGGAGTAGCCGTGGTTCATCTCGACGAGAGCGGTCTCTCCCGTGCTCAGGACACCGAAGTCGAGAGTGTAGCCAGCAGGGGAGTCACCCAAGGCTTGGATGGCCTTGTGCACCACATCAAGGTCGAGGGTCCGTTGCCTCTCCCCATCGTAGAACTGCACCCCTACCAGGTCACTTTGAACCACGAAGCATCGCCACTCACTAAGCCACGTCACGATCTCGGAGGCCCACACCTTGGTGCTCAGGCTGGCGTAGTTGACCTTGAACCCCTCGTAGCCAAGATAGGGAGGGTGATCGGACTCGATGATGGCTTGGATGATTGGCATTCGCCCCTCCTGGTTTGGATCACACCCTACCCCTTGAGGGTAGCCTCGATGAAATCACCCAGATTGGCCGTCGCATCGCTGAATGCCTTCTCAGCCACCGGGCGGGGATCGCTGCCTTTCACGCCCTCGGCCCAGACGAGGAGGTTCTCATCGACCGAGTCGATGACGGCTTCCCGAACCGTCTGGTAGACCGTGAACACGATGAACTGGGTCATGTTGTTGAGGAACCAGCGGCAGATGGCGATGTAGTTGCAGCCCCAGGGATCGGTGATGAGCCCGTCATCGACCAGAGCAGTGCGGTTCCACTCACGGAAGGCACCGTGGGTCTCCCCCCCGTCGTAGTCGTTCTGGAGGTTGGCGGTGTCCTCCGCCAACTTCGCCTCGATCAGGCGGTTGATCTCCGCTTTGGCCTCTGCCCAGCCCGTGCCCCAGGGCAGGGTGGTGTGATCCTCGGTGAAATCCACACTGTTCTCAGTGAGGTCGGAGAGGATCTTCATCACCCACTCGACGACCTGGTTGGCCTCGAAGCCCCCGAACAGGGAGTAGATCGGGCCGCCACGGAACGCCCGCTCGGTCATGTACCGAAGGGACTCCGAGTCCCTCGGAAACAGAGTGACCTTGCCACCGAAGGTGTGGCTCCGACCGGTCGTGATGACCTTCTGAAGCTCACGCTCGGTCTCGGTCAGGGTAGGGATGCTGTCGGTCATGTCGTGTGCTCCTTGGTTGCAGCCCTACTACGGATGGGGTGCAGAACTTGAGCCCCAGATTCCGCACGGGGTTTGCACCCGTACTTGGTCTGTTTCTCAACAGATGCCTCTGTATTTTGGGCTAGCGGGAGGCTCATGTTCTGCGGGGATGGTGGGTCCCCCTTTGAAGTGGCTGGAATCGAACCAGCTAGAGAGGGTTTCATTTGCCCCCTGGCCCGCCATGGACGATCACAGGCGGGACCCACCAATACTGGCTTCCGCTCCCCCCAACCCCAAGTCAGAGGGTGTTGAGTCCCCCCACTGAAGGGGGGGCTCCCCAACGAGGGGAGAGGGCGTGCCAGTAACTCGACTACGCGAAAGGGGTCAGAGTTGAGCCCCTCAGCCGAGTTGAATTTTCCCGTTCCAGTACGCCCGGCTCTTGCGGAGGGCCTCGACGAAATCACTGTCCGTCATGTGAGTCTCGGTGCCACCGGACTCGTGGAAGTGGTTGGCCATCAGGGTATCCGGACGGATGGGCTCCTCGTCTTCGACGAGACGAGCGTTGATGGAAATGATCTCCCAGTTGCCGTCCTCGGCAGGCTGGTCGTTGTCCCTGTCCTCGGCCAGGACTGTGCTCGCGTAGAGGATGATGTCCACAGCGACGGCGGGCTGCTTGATACTCGCGTAGTCGTAGACGAGACCACCAGGATGTTTACCGACGACAGGGGGCTCCAGCCCGACGTGCAGGCGGGGCTCCTCACCCTCCTTGCGGGGCTCGTAGGTGGCCCTGAGGTGCATCCCTTCCTTGAGGTCCACGGTTGCACTGTAGAAGCCTGCCGGGGGCACAGGGACGACCAGGACACCCTCGCGGTAGCCGGGCTTGGCCTGGCCAAAGGCCTCGGTCACAAGGAACAGAAGGGACTGTTCCGAGAGGATGGTATGGCTGAAACGGCTGTTGGGCACCTGCCGTCGAACGAAGCTGTTGAGAATGATGTTCATCGTGTGGACCTGTTAGAGAGTCGTGGGGTGCTCTTTCTGCCACTGGGCGAGAAGGGCGTCGCCCTTCGGGGCGACCCACATCATCAGGTGCTCACCCAAGGCATCTGCAATGTCAGGAGCGTCCTGCACTTCCAGTGGGGCGATGTAGCTGTAGAAACGGTTGTACTCCATCCAGTTCAGGACGTGGTCCCGGTCCTCGGTGGAGTCACTCTTCACGTTGCGCAGCATCCATCTTGTTCTCCGATGCCCTTGTACACCACTATTACGGCTGCCCAAGCAGAGTTGAGCCCCTCGATAACGAAGCAGAGGGGCTCAACACATGACTCGCCCGCGTAGTAGGGGCATGGACCCGAACGTATGGAAAAAAGACGCTTTGAATTTGGTCAAGGACCTCGCCCAACTTTTTCGTGACCGTGGGGTCGTCATCCGGTTAATCACGGGATTGGCCAACACCATCGAGTTGCAAGGTCGGCAAGTTGCCTGGGATAGATGGGTGACTCCGATGTTCCGTCAAGTTGTCCTACGACGTAGCGGTGCTAGCACCAGAAACCAGGCTCAAAACCTCGAAGGCCGTCTCCGGTCGCTTGTGTTTACCGGTACGGCTGAAGAGGTTCCTGACCGTCTGAGGAACCTGCTCTAGTCAAGCTCACCTCCTGGGACACCAGAAAGTCGGGGGCTCAAACCTAAGGCGGTTTGTGTAGTATGAGAAGCCTTTAAGCTGGCAGGGGTAAGTTTGGGCCTCCGTGGTGCCTACTGGCCTTTCCCTACTCCAGACCGCTTTGTTCCACTATTGGGGTATAGCCTTGGGAACGTGGTTGTGATCAGCAATCGAGCTAATCAACTCAAGAGTGATGCCACTCTCCAAGAGATGGATGCAGTGGTGCAGTGGCTACAAAAACATCAATGACTACGGGATATTATGTACATAGTGCTAGAAGGCGTGGACGGCTCGGGAAAAGACACCCAAGCGGACCTGCTTGTCCAGGGACTAGGACCTCGGCCACTCCTTCGAGTGAACGAGCCGGACTCCACATCACCCACCGGCAAGTTGCTCCGAGAGATGCTCAAGGAGGGCACCTACATTGAGGCTCACGCCGCGATGTTCTTGGCCGACCGGATGGCCATGCTGTCCGAGAAGGTGCGCCCAGCCCTTGCCGAAGGACGTGACGTGGTGAGCGTCCGTTCCTGGATGAGCACTCTGGTCTATCAACAGGAAACATGGCCCCTGGACTGGTTGATGGACCTCCACAGGCAACTTCCAGCACGAGCCACGCACCTGATTCTGCTTGACCTCGACCCCGAGGTCGCACTAGGTCGGGCCACCCGGCGACCGGGACACAACGAGTTCTACGAAAAACTCGACATCCAGAAGCGAAACCGTCAGCGTTATCTTGACCTGGTCCCTCATGCAGGGCATTTCCTAGCACCCGGCGGACGGGTAGGCGTCATTGACGCTAACGGGGAGCCCAAAGAAGTCCACATCCGCCTCATGGAATGGATCGCCCGTTTCAAGGAGGACATGGCGTGAGCAAGGACAAGAACCAGATTCTTCGGAAGAAGGCGAAGAAGGCAGAGAAGGCCAAGCGGACCCGCAAGGATCGTCTAGCAAACTTCCGCCAGAACCAGATGGCCAAAATCGCCCGCAGCAGCAAGGTGTTCAAAGCCGCCAGCCTCCTGCGTGACGGTGAGACGGTGCCGGACATCACCGATGACGAGTACGTGTTCTGGCTCTGCCACGGAGCCAACTTTATCGTCTCGGATGAGACCCAAGGCACCTGGGAACCCCTGTTCGATGGCATCTATGAGGGGACCCTCCCTGAACCAGAGCAGGTGGCCCAGTCGGTTATCAGCCGATACGAGGACCAGATAGCGTCCGAGGACCCCTTGGCTGGCGTCGCTCGGGCAGTGTTGGCGTGGACCGTGACGGAGAAGTCGAACATCCGCATCTACAAGTACGAAGCTGAGAGACGACTCCGAGAGAAGAATCCCGAACTGGATCACACCCAGATCGGGGAGCAGGCCCGGCAGCCCTACAACCCCGTGGTGTGGGGGCTCATGGCCGAGGTCAAGACCCGGACCCTAGAAGCAGGTTGATCGATGAAGACCCCGATGATTGCACTGGTGCTCATCCACCTCATGGCGTGCTCGGAGGCACCCCACGAGGCCCTGGACTGGAACAAATTTTCCGACCCGGATGACAGCGCCACACTCACCGAGATCCCAGATCCCCCAGAAGTGCCTGACATCTCGTCCTTCCTCACCGGGAAGGACGAAGTCCAAGAGCCCTTCTACTCCCCCTATGATGCGTGCTGGATTGCTCGCCCCCCGGAGTCTTCTCTGGAGACAGCCATTCTCGACCGTGCAATGCAGTGTAACCGCAGCCGGGAGGAACCCGATCGGGGATTGCTGCGGGACATGCTCCGCTATGAAGAGGATTTCCAGGTGCCCCCGGAGATGCGGGGGATGGTGCTGGCAGCCGCGTGTCACGAGTCTGGCTTCTGCCCTGGGAGTGAAGGCGACCACTCCTTCTCCGCAGACGGCAGGCCAAAGGCTATCGGCATCCTCCAAATGTGGCCTTGGTGGACAACCTCCCCTTGGGGACCCAAGATCGATCGCCGCAACCCCCGACAAGCGGCCCGAGCCTGGATTGCACACGTCGCCAAACAGGTGCCTAAGGTCCGTCGTGACTGCAACCTGAACCGCCCCGGTCAGGAACAGCAACTCTGGAAGGTGGCCTGGGTGACGGCCATCCGCAAGCCATCCGTGACCCCCAGGTGCTACCAAACCTCCAAGCACTGGGACAGGTTCATCCGTTGGCGAGCATCCTGGGAGGATGATCTTCAGCGAGAGCAGACCATCTGCACAGCCCAGAATGACAGATGACCCGCTACCTCATCATCGGGATCTTTCTGGGTTGCTTTGCAGCACTGGCCACTTGGATCGGGATCACCCTCAGTTCCCCGATCCAAGTGGTTTCCCCACCACTCCCTGACGCCCACCGGCCTCTCCCTGTAGACGATGCCTATCGGGTTCCCCCGATCATCCTGCCCTTGGATGCGGTAGAGTCCACAGGTGACCACACCGATGGAGGTGAGAGTGATGGGCCAGTCTGCGCTGTATTCGAAGAAGGAAGCCGAGAAGGCCAACCTGACGCTAGAGAGTCTGAGGCTCCCCTCATGGGAGCTGGGGGACGTGAAGGTGCTCCAGCTCAAGGTGGGGGCCAAGCCCGTTGATGGCTGGTTCGGCCCGAAGAGCATCGCTGCCTGGAAGGCGTGGGCGAAGGTGCATCAGCCCTGCCCCGTCATCGGCCCAGGAGCAGAACCAGGGCAGTTCATCATCGCCCGCAGTGGGTACACGCCCCCTGCGGGTGTGAGGGTCGTCAACCACCTCGAACCCGGTGGGGTCCCTGCCCAGAGCAACGATGTGAGTGCTCGCACACGCCCCGTGACGCAGTTTGTGTTCCACCTCGGGGCTGAGACACACCGCAAGGGTGACAACTACGCCCAGGCGACCGAGAAGATTCTTGATGCTCGGGGCCTCTCCACCATCATGACGATGGACATCGACGGGACCATCTACCAGCACTTCGACCCAGCCCACCTTCGCGGCAGGCACGCCACGAACCACAACGTGCAGTCGGACTCGATGGACATCGGGGGTCCATTCTCCCTCAAGAGAAACGGGGAGCCTGGTCAGAAACCCATGATGTTCAATGCCGCCATCGGACGTGAAGGGGATGGCAAGCCCCCACTGACTCGGGGCTATGCCCGTGTGAAGTGCTGGGATCTCACCCCGGCCCAGAAGACTGCACTCGCCCTGTTCGTCCCCTGGTACTGCACCCTGCGAGGCATCCCGCTCCGGGCGTGTGACGACTGGCGGACCTTCCGCCTCAGCGGACACCTGAACACCAAGGATCCGGTGACCAACGTGACCGGACTGGTTGCCCACGCCCAGGTGTCTGATCCGGGACAGCGGGTGGATGGCTTCCGAGCCCTGGCGGCACTGCGTGAGCACGCTGACGTCACCATCGAATGGCGGAGCGGGGTCGATTTCCTCAAGTAAGGCTCAAGCCGGCCTCCTGCTCCGTAGTAGGGGCAGGAGGCCGGGACACTGATCATGAACCTACGAACCATGGCAGAGAGATTACTGACGGTCCCCAACCTGCCGTTGATAGAGGCACAGGTCCTCCAATTTGTGTTGACCACGAATGGGGACAATGACCTGGAAGGGATGCTCTACCCAGCCGTCGAGGGTCACATCCGAGGCCGGTATGAATGGTTCTTCACCCCCGCAGGTGACCTGCGACGGATGACTAGATGACCCACCTCCAAGATAGGCGACTTGCTCTCTCGCAGATTCACCGGGTCGCCATCGCCAAGAACCTGACACTGGCCACGGCTGAAAGCCTTACCGCCGGGAGGATCTCGGCCGCGATCGCAGACACCTCCGGGTGCTCGCAGTACCACCAGGGCGGCATCGTGGCCTACAACCTCGAAGCCAAGGTTCACATGCTCAACGTGGACCGAGAGATGGCGGAGAGCTGCAACTGTGTCTCATCGGCCGTGGCGATGCAGATGGCTATGGGTGCTCGCCACGCCTTCGGCCACGCGGACTTGGTCATCGCGGTCACCGGCTACGCTGAGGCCTGGGGGGACATTGAGCAACCGTTCGCCCACTACGCCATCCTTTGTGGGGAGTCCTGCTCACAGGGCACCATCCACCTGGATGGGCTGGACAGGAATGAGGCCCGAGACCAGGTGGTGACCCGCACGTTGTGCGAACTGGCCGCGATGGCGGAGGCGGTCTATGCACGAAGTTGATGCCCGCTCTGGGAACATCGTGCAAGTCACGGTGCTCGAAGAGCACCCGGACCTGATGTGTGGTCCTGAATATGTGGCCAGCCGTAAGTTAGGGGTTCTTGGCCAGATCGTTCGAGTCAACACGGTTGAGGGGCGGGTCACCATTTGGGTAAGGCACGGCCAGACGATGGCCCCCTACTACAACTACGAGTTGAAACTCATCGGGCAGAAGATTCGGTGAGTTGCAGCCGAGACGCGCCTGACTCACCGCCACTCGGTGCAGTCCCAGAGCGTCTCTTCCTGCTGTCTCTTCTTGGGTTCCCTCGTTCTGCACCTACTACGGAGCATTTCCTGATGTTGAGCCCTTAAACTAGGGAAATTGCAGGAGTTTAGAAGTCTGGGCTTTGGTCTGTACACCATCAGAGAAAGGTCTAAACTCAGCGGCAAAAGGTCTGGTTATGGCTTTTGAGGGTGCTACCTGTAATGCCCCCAGTGCTCGAACATCACCAGTTTGTTGCTAAGGTCTTGAGTTGTGATGCCTGTAGGCTGCGACTGAGCCGCACTCACCCAGCGATCTGTAGAGGCCCCCAAAGTGCTCCTCTCATGATTCTTGGCGAAGCTCCGGGTGTCGAGGATGACCAACGCGGTCTCCCTTTCGTCGGTCCGTCCGGGCTTCTGTTGAGCCATGCCCTACTCCACGCGGAGATACCCGAGGATCAGGTCTACATCTGCAACCTCGTGAAATGTAAGCCCCCACGGCACCAGATGCCCACCAAGGAGGAGATCCGCTCCTGCCACCCATGGCTCCTACATCAGATCATCACAGTTCAGCCAAGAGCTATCGTGACTGTGGGCAGGACCGCTACCGCCACCCTAACCGGTCAACGAAAGGTTTGGGCTGAGGATGAAGTTCTCGTCTGCTCGTTTGATGAACGAACGCCCGTGTACCCGATTTGGGGGGCTGAACGGCCGAACCATCGGGTAGATGTAGAGCAACTGAGACGTGCCTGGCGGGAGGCCACAACATGATCAAGCAAGTTATCGTGATGAGAACGGACCTTGGGATGCGCAAGGGCAAGATGATTGCTCAGGGTGCTCACGCTGCCATGAAGGTGCTGCTTGACCGTGGGTCAGTAGGCGACAGTGGACTCCTGTTCGTGGCGTTGACCGATGAGATGGAGGAGTGGCTCACAGGCTTGTTCACCAAGATCTGTCTACAGGTCGGTTCCGAGAGTGAGTTGCTGGCACTCTTGCGAAAAGCGCAAGAGTGCCATCTACCTTGCGCCCTAGTCGAAGATGCCGGTCTGACTGAGTTTCACGGGGTGAGGACGGCTACTTGCATTGCAATAGGACCGGCAGAGGCGGAGGCTATCGACGCAATCACGGGCCACTTGAGGCTGCTCTAGCAGCCCTGCCAAAAGGAAGGCCCCCTACCTGCCGTCACAACAGGGAGGGGGCCTTCAACATCATCAGGTTCCCGCACGGCTCCTGATGAGTGCAGTCTACGGCTGCGGCTTGCTGAGGTCGATGGTCAGGCCGTTCGCGCTGACCAGAATCTCGTACTCGGTCCCGACCGCCGCAATGTTGGGGACGTTCAGGTGCAGGCGCAGTCGGTCGGTCGTCGGCTTGACCTCCTCCGAACCGAGGGTCTCCGTCTGGGCCACCGTCAGGATGTCGCCGATCTGGGTGACGTAGAGGGGCTCCCCGCCCACGATGGGGACACCCGTCTCGAAGGCCAGGGCCTCGAAAGCGAGGCGGGGGATGGTCAGGCGACCACCGCGACCATCGTTGTGGACCACGGCGATGGGGTTGCCGGGGACCATCTTGCCGTTGGCCACCGCGACCGTGCCACTCGGAGTCACGGGCGGGATGGGCGAGGCACCGGCCGAACCGGCCGCCTGGTTGGGCGTCGCGTTCAGGAGGGCCGTGGCGGCGCTCGTCTGCCCGCCCTGGCCGTCCGAGACCATCGGGGCCTCGGCGATGTTGATCTCGAACTCGAAGGCGTCGATCTCGTCCTCGCTCGGGCCGTAGACGTAGACCTCGGTGCCCACCGGGGTGCGGGTGTCGGTCCGCTCGGTCCGCCGGACCTTGCGCATCGGACGAGTGCCACCACCGAGGTCATCGGCGTAGCTCGGCATGTCGCCGGAGGCGAAGTAGTCCTGCACGGCCTGACCGGTCGGACGCTGGTTGACCATCAGGCTCTTGCCTCGCGCCTCACGGAGGGCGTTCACGACGTGGCCGCTGGTGAAGCACACGCCCTGCTCGATCCAGAACTCGGTCAGGAACCGGGCACCCTCGGCGGCGTCCTGGGCCGCGTCAGCCGCGCCCTGGACGCTCTGGAAGGGGGAGGTGGCGATGTTGTTGCCGTTGTCGGGCGAAGTCTCGATGCTCATGATGTCTCTGGTCCTTGCCACGGAGGCATTGGTGTTGTGCTTCTACTACGCTCGGGGGCTTGAAGTTGAGCCCCCTCAGTTCACTTTGCGTTGGCGAGGAAGAACGTTCGGGCATGGTTGCCCACGGCGGTGGAGACCTGGTCCCACACGAGCCCGTAGTCCTCCAGTTTCAGGGAGCACTCACGGGCCACGTCGGCGGAGATCCACTGGATGAACTTGCCCGTGTTCCGCTTCTCGGCCTTGAGCCCCTGCTGCTCCAGAGCGTCAAGCCCCTGGAACAGGCGGTTCTCCGAAACCACGTCAAGGACGAAGTCCTTGATAGCTACCTGCACGTCCTCGGCCACAATGGGCCGCTCCCGAGTGACCTTGGACTCCAGCACGACGCTGTGGGCCTCGGTCTTGTGCTTCCAGTAGAGATCCTCACGTCCAAGGAACTCACCCTGAGGGATCCAGACGATGCCCTCCCCAGCCCCATCCAGACCGTACAGGTCACCGTAGGGGCACTGAGCCTCGATGCTGGCGGTGACCCGTGCAGCTTCCACCTGAGCAGCCTCCACAGAGGCCGGGTCGTTGAAATCCACCGTGATGGTCCAGTTGCCAGCCTTGCGGACGTTGCCGATGCGGGGGTGGATCTTTTGCAGGTTGTCCAGCACCTGGTTGGACACGTTGACTCGCACCCGTTCGTTGTCACTGGTGACCGCCCACACAGAGAACAGAGCCCAGTGCTTCGGGTCGAACTTGGCGACCGCCACCCCCTTGGTCCTGCTCACGACGCCTGCACCTACCCACTCACCGTAGAGGGCGAGCTGAACCACCGTGCCAGGGATCCTGGGCAGGATCTGGTCATGGATCAGGGTACGAAGGTACTCGTCGTGCTCCTTGACGAACTTGGCGAACCCCTTGTAGTCGGCTTCGGGCGTCAGGTCGCCCTCACGGGACGGAGCCCGGAGGCTGTCGCCGGGAGTCCAGATGACACCGCAGGTCGACCCGTGCAGCTTGATGCTGCCACGGAACGTGATGGGCCTGGTGATCCGGGACTCCACCGGGACCTCGGGGTCCGTGTTGACGTGCTCAACGTACTTGAGCACGTTGTGGAACAGGGAAATGTGCGGAAACATGATCATCAAAAGGCTCCTGGTGTTGCTTGCATCCCTACTACGGAGGGGGCGACGGAGTTGAGCCCCCAGTGAGCATTTTCAGGAGGGGGTGAAACCCCTCCTGGTGCTTCACCCCGTGTTCGAGCGCTTTGGCCAACTGCTGGAACTTGGGGTAGCCTTGGGTGGTTGAGAACCCCTCGTCTTTCTCACAGTCGCGGATGAATCCTGTAGGCGAGTGGTCGAAGCCAAAGGACTCTAAATCCTTCGGGGCATTGCGCCCCCACCGCAGGTTCAAACCCTGCCAGGAGCACAACCTCAGTAGACGAGCTTGCGGAGCTTGTGGGCGACTCGACCCAACTCAGCACGATGCTCATCTGTGACTTCCACCGTTGCGTCCCAGTCGGCACAGATCCACAGGAACTGCGCTGACTTCGGGCCACGGAAAAAGCTACCTACCAGGCTCGGGCGAGTGATGATGCTGACTGACCACCCATGCACGATGCCCTGAGCCCCGTACTCGTCGCGGAGTTGCCCTGGACCCATATTCTCCCGACGGATTTCCAGTTCTCCCTTGGAAAGCACTGCTAGAAGAACGGCTCGGGTATCCCTTTGGAGGGGGACATCACGCCAGGAGGTGCATAGTGAAAAGAATCCCGGTTCCACGGACTCCCACTTGGCCGTGGTGACCAACTGCTCGCCAACCCGTGGTGACTCATGTGCATCAAGCACCGTGGCTCGCACAGCACCCGTTGCTTTGACGAACTGGTCGAGCGTTCGCTGGATCTCCGCTTGCATCTTGAGCGAACGAACTACAAAGCCAGCGGACCACCAACGATGGAGCACCCACAGCAGAAAAAATCCCAGGATCAGCACGGTGTTCACGTTCATGGTGCTCCTGCCAAGTCAAAGTGAAAAGTTGTACCGGAACCTTCCTCGGACTGTACTGTGATTTCCCCACCCAACTTATTCACGATGGCGGCCACCAACGCTAGGCCCACACCGGTGCCAGGGTACTTCGGGTGCATCCGTTCGAACATCTGAAAGAGCTTACCCTGATACTGAGTGGGGATCCCCACCCCGTTGTCCGAGACGGAAATCAACCACCGATCATGGAGGAGTTTCTTACCACGGATCAACACCCGTTTTTGCATGGACTCGTTGAACTTCATGCCATTGTCGATGAGGTTCGAGAACACCTCTCGGAGCATCACGAAATCCCCGAGCACGGTAGGGAGATCTCCCAGTTCTATGATCTCTCTTCGGGAGGGGCAGTCTACATGAAGATGGCGATGAGGACACCTTGTGCCGATTGGGCATTCCGTACAACGCCGTTTTGCCCGCACCTCCTTGATGCCTTGGACCACCTTGTTCAAGTCCACAGGTTCCAGCTCCATTTCGGCTGAAGTTCGAACCGTAGAGAACTTGTACAGCCCGTCTACGATTTCAGCCATCTGGTCAGCATCCCCATGGATGTCGTCAAGAAACTGTAGTCCCTCATCGTCCATGAGGTGGCCATAGTCCTCCTTGAGCGCTTGGGCGATGCCGGCAATGGTCCGAGGTGGGCTGCGGAGTTGATGAGCAGCAACGCTTGCAAAGCGCTCCAGGTCAGCATTACGGGCCTCCAGGCTCACGATCAACTTGTCCAGTTCCAGCTCGTGGCGCTTCGCTTCCCCGATGTCACGACCCGTAATGTACAGGTAGCCATCGAATTCCAGGCTTGTCCATCCGTAGGACCTACTTGGCTTGTGCTTGCAATGAATGTCGCAGGCCACGGTCTGATTTGGATTTGCAATTTCCTCCCAGCACTGGACAGCCCTCTTGCCAGCATCACAGTCAATGATGTCCACGATCCGCATGTTGTAAATTTCAGTGGGTGACCAACCCAGCTCCCGAGCCCAGGCATCATTGACCCAGGTGAATTTCCGCTCTTCTATGGGGACCTGGAGGTTGCACACAGCCATCAAGTCATTCGTGATATGAGCCCAGGTGGCCATCTGGCCCTCTTCCTCGAACCGATTGGTCAAATCCCGGCCATAGGCATAGGTCTTTTGAGTCACCGGGTCACAGAGAGCAGTCCATTCTAGCCAGACCCACTGAGGCTCTCCGTTGGCCAAAAGGTCCTTATGCCGCCAGCGGTTGTAGTAGGACACCATGTCATTACTGACCAACCGGTCCGAACCACCAAGCTCAGAGGTCAAATCATCAGGGTGGACGAACTCCGTCCACAGGTGACCTACCATCTCATCAGGTGCATAACCCAGGCTACGTTTGAAGCCTGGGCCAACCTCCTGGAGGGGAACTAGCCTTTGTTCGTCTGTAATGATCGGGAGGATCTGGCGGTAGTCACCGGATAAGCGCAGCCATAGGTCCAACTCGTGCGATTTCAAAGCAAAAGCTCGGGTGGAGGAAAACATCTTCAGGAACAGGACCACCACACTCAAAATGCTCAACCCGCTGAGGGCCAAGGCCCAGGGCCAGTCGAGAAAAGAAAAAAGGACGGTGCCGGTGATAGTCATGTGGATCGTGGTCCACACAGTGAACCACAGGACCCGACGAGACCCTTTCAGTGCCTGGGAAGCATCGCTGTCTGCAACCAGAACAGGCCCATGGCTTCGATGGTCGTCTGAAAGTCGTTTGGGTCCACAGGCTTGGTTAGGTAGGCGTTGCATCCTCGATCGTATGCCTTCAAGACATCATTCTCACTGGCAGAGGTGGTAAGCACCACTACAGGGAGACGACGCAGGTTAGGGTCTGCTCGCATGGCTTGGAGAACTTCCTCACCATTCACGAGGGGCATCATCCAATCTAGCAGAATCAGGTCCGGCATGGACTTGTTTCCATCCATAAGGTGGTCTAGCGCCTCCCGGCCATTGTCCACGACATCCACGTCAAGGTCATAGCCCGCTTTCTTCAATGCCCTCTTGGTGAGCCGAACGTCAGAGGGGCGATCCTCTACCAGTAGAACTCGGGTCCGTCGGTCGGGCATGGTTATTTCCCAGCCAGGCCGATGATGTCCGCCAAGCTCACCCCGGTCATCTTCATGATGATGACAAGAATCACGAGCACCACACCAGCGACGATGTACTTGCCACCGACCTTCCATACCTCGTTGACAGCCGTCTTCACGATCTGCCTGTTGTCCTTACGAGCTTCCCTCCGCTCCCCCAGCTCCTCTCGGATCATCTCGCGAAGCATGGACGCTTGGTCCTTCTGGACCTCGCGTTCACCCTCGCGACCGTCACTGACGGCTACCCGACGGTCTTGCCGTTCTTCCCCAAGAAGGTCGTAGATGCGCTTCAGCTCAGCCTGCCGTGCGGACTCAGACTTCTCTGAAGCCAGCCTCATCTCACTGATGGAACGGTCGAGGTTCTCGACCTTAGCAGCCATGCTGTTGGCGTGCTCGCGTGCCAACTTGCGGCCGTCGATGGACTCCCGGTCGTGTGCCGTCACCACTGCATTAAGTGCGGTCATCGCCTCCATGTTCGACACCAGGGTGTCTAGCAGACGTGCCTCGACGACGTGATCTGGCTCACTTGCCATGACTTCACCCCTTCTTGGAAGCGATGTAGCGCGAAGCCACCCGGCCCACCTGTGCAGGGTCCTGCATCGCCAGGAGGTAGTGCGAAGCCACCCTCATCGTGCGGCGATACGTCTCAGGGACCCCATCCTCCCCATTCCAGGGCTTCTGGGTTCCCGATGGGTAGAGCTTGGAGACCTCGGAGAAGTCCCGTTGATCGGTGTCCTTGACGATTCGCATCTCGTCGGGGTCGCCGGTCGGGGGCTTGATCTTGCCGATGTCCTCGGGGTTGAACTTGGCGGTCTTGCCGTGACAGACCGAGAGCTGCTTGTCAAGGTAGCTTATCAGACGGGCCAGGGCGGTCATCCAGTCCTTAACCGCAGCCCCATCCACCTCGCCGGCCAGCAGCTTGGATGCCCGGCCCTGCATGTGGGTGATGTTGCTGATGATCTTCCCGGCCATCGTGGAGTCCACTGCCCACAGAGCGGACTTCGCTTTGCTGGCCGCACTGTTCAGGTACTCCGAGGCATCCGAGAACTGCATTCGCTTGAGGGCGTCCCTCGCCGAGGACAGGTCACTCGCGATCTGGCGGAGCGCTGGGATGCAGAAAGCGGTTTCTTGTACACCCCAGCCGAAGCCCACGTCTCGCTTGAGGCCCACCGGGTACTGACCCTTGGGGAGGGGCCTGCCATCCGGTGTGACGTGACGTGACCCCCAGGCGTCGATGTAGCCCTTGCCGGTCTTGTCCCGGTACTTGCCTGCTAGGACCCGTTTGGCCTCGGGCAGGGAGAGGTGGCTGAGCTTGCCATCAAACTTCGCTCCGTCGATGCGGCCGGTGAACCCAGAGTCGGTCAGAGCGCCCCAACGGAGCTTGACGCGCCAGGTCCCATCGTCACTCGGGAGGGCGATGCCCTCATAGAACTTCGAGTGATTCTTGTCCGCATCGATCCAGTAGAGCATGAAGCCCTCACCAGTCGAGACTTTGCGGGCGTCCAGGCCATCCGGGGCCAGCATTGGCTTGTGGGCGATCTTCGAGTTCATGTCCGGCCTCCAGAATGGATCAGCCTTGCGGGCTTACCTTTCTGGGTCTCATAGGCTGGATAACGACTCGTCTTGTCAAAACTGGTCAGATCATTGTGCGGTGCACAATCATCTTTGGCTAGGGAAACGTCTCCGTGTCGATGGCAACCATTTTGGTGACTGGTGCTCCCTTGCAGAGAGCCAAGAGACTTTGAGCCAGCCCTAGAAGTTCCTCACGAAGCTCGTCAGCGACAGATGTCAGTTCATCCAGACCATTCCCATGTCTCCGCCAGAGAGTCTCATTCGTCGTCACCAGCCGGATGGTGAACTCACCCTCTTTCTCCTCCCACAGGAGGATGGAAACGGTAATGAAGCCCACTTGGAACGTATCTTGGAAGTACCCCTCATGTTCATCCTCTGTGCAGGATCTACGGGGTGTTGCGCTCTATGCGAAGATGTCGTGCACGGAGTTGAAGGGTCCATCGAACGAGGCCTTCACGGGAGTCGGGGGCTCAGAAGCGACCTCGACGGTGGAGAGATCACCGAGGCAGAGGACTGTGCGCTTGCCGATGGTCTGGAAGCTGAACACCACGTTGGCAGCCTTCAGCTTGCTCAGCAGATCCTTGCGGGAAGCCGCGTACTTACTCGACCACTGCTTGGCACTCCCCTTGAGGGTGCTGCCTGACCATGCCTGGTCTCCCGTCATCAGGCTTTCCTGGTAGGAGCCCTTGGTCTGGGCCATGGCCTTGTTCCAGTTGGGGTCATTCGTGGTCTTGGGCGCGGCAGCCCAGCCGTCGCCGAGGATGATCCAGTCGGAGGGGAGGGTGAAACTCATCGTGGTCTCCAGTGGTTCGGGGTTCTGCTTCTACTACGGGCGAGCACCTGATCTTGAGCCCTAAAAAAGGTCACACAGGCAGGAGAAGATCACGAAAAGGGTCAGGGTCACGAGAGTTCCTTGGTCAGAGAAAGGGACCCACCCCGCCCCCGAAGTGAGCAAAAAGGGGCGAGGTGGGTCTAGGAGATTCAGGCGGCCTTGCTGCGCTTGATGGCGTCGCGGATCTCGGGGGTGAAGTGGATCCCGTCCTTCTCCGCCTCGACCTCGGCGGTGCCACCGGCACGGAGCAGGAAGTCGGTGCCCGGCTCCAGGCGGTAGCTGACGTAGCGGCGGATGGGGAGGTGCTTGACGAACAGGTCCTTGGCGACCGTCTTTGCGGCGCTCTGGGCTTTCGGCACCGGGCCGTTCACGGCCGCGACGAGGACCTTGCTGGCGACCTGGAGACCCTGGAGGTAGATGGTGCCCGGCTTCGCCGGAGCCTCGACACCGGCGGCCTCGGCCTCGGGCGTCTGACCCTTGTAGACCCGGCATCCGCGAACCGTCTCGCCGTCCACGACCAGGGGCTCGTAGACGTGGGCCGTCGTCGAAGTGGACGGCTGGTTCGGGTCGAGCGTGCGCTGGTAGCTGGCGACCAGGTCCGCACGGGCCTCCTGCACGTCGGCCAGGGTCAGCTCGACCTCGACCGCGTTCTTCCCACGCCCCTGCCAGGCCTTGATGCCCTTCTCCTGGGCCTCGGCCAGGATGTCCGTGTCGCTGAGGGTGCTCAGCAGGTTCAGGCTGCGCTGAACCAGGCCCTCGTACTTGAAACCCGTGAAGACCACGACGTGAACCGTGTCGTCCCCGTAGCGGACCTTGTTGCCCGCCGCCCCCCGCTCGGTGCCCCTTTTCGTGGTGACGAGACCCGTGAAGGTCCCGACCTTGGCATCGGCGAGGAGCGAAGCGATGAGGTTGCTGTTGGCGTTCGTGTGAGCGTTCATTGAGGTTCCTTTCGTGGCGGGTGGTTTGTCCCGCGTTCTGCACCTACTACGGAGGGCTACATAGAATTGAGCCCCTTTTCGGGTTTTCTGCATAAATCCGCTAAGGGCATCCGGTGTCGTTTTAGGGCTCAATTTCCCGACCCCGTCCGTAGTAGGTGCAGAACGGGAACACACCCCACGGGAGACACCAAGATGACCATCGGCACCATCGACCGCAGCACCTGCCGCACCATCTCGGACAAGGCTGAGGCCGCCCTCCAGACCCTCGCCACTGAACTTGGGATGACCCTGAGCCGCGAGACGGCCAGGTACGGTAGCGACTTCGCTACCGTGAAGTTCACGTTCAAGGTGAACGCAGCCTCTGGCGTCGCCAAGACGGCCAGCCGCGACGCGGCCCTCCTCGGCCTCCCGGACGACATCGTCGGCCGCAAGTTCGTCGCCGGGAACACCACCTACACGGTGACGGACCTCAAGCTCCGCCGCCCGAAGTTCCCGGTCAGTGGGGAAGGCCCCCACGGCGGGCGCTACAAGTTCACGGTCGAGCAGGTCCTCCGGGGCCTGCTCGACAACGCCACCACCGAGAAGTTCAAGGCGGGATCCTTCGACGCGACCGTGGTCACCCGGCGGACCGAGTCAGCCATCATGTCCGACATCCTGGATGCCTACGTCGGGCTCAGTCCCGAGAATCTCACCTGCGACGGTGAGGCATCAGCCGCCCATGTCCGTCGCACTCGCACCGCCCTCAACAAGACCCTCAAGGGCCTGTTCGCCGAGATCGTTCGTGAGGTCAGTGAGGACGAGGCCTACAAGTTCGCCCGCAAGGCGGCGTGAACGTGGCCGAGAACCCCTGCAACACCTGCGGAGCTTGTTGCAGGGGTCTCGAAGTGGACGCAGGTGAGTTCGGGGATGATGTTCCGGCCCACCTGACCAAGGAAGACCGCCTGCTCGGACTGGTGATGCGAACCCGCAAGGGTCAGTGCATCGCCCTGAGAGGCACCATCGGGGTCAGCACCCGATGCTCAATCTATGAAGACAGGCCGCAGGTCTGTCGGGACTTCTCCCCTGGCTGTGAACTTTGCCTCGTTTCGCGAGAGAAAGCGGGACTCAAGGGGCTCAACTCCTGAACTCCGTCCGTAGTAGTGGTGTTCAGAGACGAACACCACGGGAGAACACGATGGCTCGCTTCGGATACATCCCCCACGACCAGGACCGAGAGGACCAGAAGGCCGAAGAGAAGGCCGCCCTTCGGGCGATGCGGAAGGAAGAGGTCATCTACGTTGAGCCCGATGCCCGCTTCGGAACCCTGAACCCGAACGATCCCGAGTTTGACTCGGTCGAGGACTTCGCCGAGTTCCTGATGGACGACGACCGTGAGACCTACACCTGCCACGAACTCCAGTGTGTCTGGAGCCGTGCAAAGGGACTCCGAATCCAGGAGATTCGTGCGGCCCTGACCGAATACGGCTTGACCTTGGGCCAGCGCCCCAAGGAACATGCTGTTCGAGGGTTCAACGATAACCCAAATACCCGGTACGCCGGCAACCCGATGTGCGGGGGTGGCGGTGGCGGTTCCATCTACGGGATGGCGGACTAATGCGACCTTTCACCTGGTGGGAAATGAAGCAACTGGAGAAACTCCGCCAGGAGCAGAATCCAGGGCTCTTCCAGCAGGAGCAGCCTGCCCTACATCTTCCCCTTCCCGTTCCTTTGGAACCGCTCCCCGTAGAGGAGGAAAACCACCGTGTCATCATCATCGACATCTAATAAGGCGTGGTGGGAGGAAGCCTCCGACTGGGTCCATCTCCAGCCTGGTGCCACCGTGGAAGTTGACACCCGTGAAGGCTTCGGCGGTCTATCAGTGTGGACGCCAGCGACGTTCGTCGCATGGGAAACGGGGACGGGTGCCTACATCGTAGGGGTCAATTGCTGGATGCGGGTCAGGATGGACCTAGTGCTCCCCACTGCAAACCTCTACGGCCATAGTGGTGACTTCAAGGTCCGAGCCGGTCACGTCAGAGTCAAGTCCTGACTAGGGGGCAATCTTGAACAGGCTCAGTACAGCCTGTGGATCGATGCCAATGTGCTTGGCCTTCGCCACCTTCACTGCATCCCCTGCGACGGACATCTCGGTCACTCGCTCCGGTGACAGCCGGTATTGGCAGTAGAGCCCCACCGGCAACTGCTCTTTGATGATCTGCTTCGCCACCGTTTTCGGCTTGCTGTCCACTTGCCAGTCTCCGTGCTCGGCTGGGGTGACCAGGTTCTCACCGAGCTTGACACCCTGGACGTAGACGGTCCCAGGCACAGGGGCACGAGGGTCCTCGGGATGTGCAGGACCCGTGTAGACCCGGCTGCCTTTCACCTTCACCCCATTGATGACCAGGGGCTCCCAGACGGAGCTACTCATCCCCGCCCTGGCCGCCCGGTCAGGGTCGGTTCCATCCGCCAGGACCTTGCGGAACCCATCACGGGTCTCCTGCAAGGCGTAGCACACGTCCTCGATGGTAGCCGTGGGCTCCAGAGCCAGGGTTGCCCGAGCCAGCCGCTCGATGTAGCCACCCTTGGCCAGTTGCTGGTTGAGGACCTTGTGCGACCGAGCAATGAGAGCTTGGTAGTTGAACCCCGTCCAGATCAGAACATGGACGGTGTCATCACCGTAGACGAGCTTCTTCCCTCTCCCCCGTTCCTTGCCCATCTTGTGGATGCAGGCTGAAAACAAGGTGCCCTGGTCCAGGGTAGTGAGTTCAGAGAGAACCGAAACCGTCTTCGTATCTGTAGCGTTCGTCTGGATGTTCATCGAACACCTCCTCACATCTTCTACCCCCCTCACGGGGTTCCGAATCCCCCTCCTGGGGTAGAGTTCTCAGTCCTCTCATCGGAGATTCACATGCGCCCTCGTACTGCCAGCAAGATCGTCGCCCGAGTCCAGGCCGGGAAAGTCACCCACAGCTCCTACTCCCGTGTCGAGGTGGAGGCCGCTTTCAAGGCAAGGAACGTGCCCCTGACCCCAGAGCACCTCAAGCCGTGGATGGACCGTGCCGCCAAGGTGAAGCACATCACCGAGCAGCAGCCCATCGCCCAGGCCTCCATCGAGGCTCGCCGCCAGGCCCGTGCGGCCCGTATCGCGGCCCGTGTCCAGGCCGCCAAGGAGCGCCAAGAGCGAATCCAGAACCTGGAGGCAGCCCGCCAGGCTCAGGAGGCCGTGGCCGTGGAGGCAGCCCGTGAGGCGTTCAAGCAGGCCCTCGAGAACGAGGTGACCGAGCTGCCCGAGTCCACCACCCTGGAGACCGGCAGCCCCGAGCTGGACCAGAGCCTCTTGAAGGCGGGGGAAATCAGCCCGACCCCCGAGGCAGCCCAGATGGCCGCCGCCTCGGGGCAGGATGAGGTCTTCGTGGACTTCGAGTCGAAGAACGTGGCGGACCTCAAGGCCCTCGCCAAGGAGCGGGGCCTCTCGGGCTACTCCAGCCTGAAGAAGGACGACCTCATCGCCCTGCTCAAGGGCGAGTGAAGTTCCAGATCCCTTCAAGCTCGGCCGGATAGGGCAAACGACCCCAGGCCTCCAAGTACATCTCCGTGATGTCCTGGAGGGCCTGGCCCATCACATCTGCCGGGCCGTCACCACCGTACAGGCCATCCACCCCCCTGCCTCTCGCGGGGGTGGATTCCTCCGCCTGTCGTGCCCTCACCGATGGACCACCAGCCCGCCGCCTTCAGGATGCACCGAGCCGTGAAAGCCCGTCGCCTCTGCCGGTCCTGATTCTTGACCGAGGTTGCCATTTTCCTGATGCCCCCCTGCCGCTGCTGGAGCAGGAAGCTGTGGGTCTCGTGGTCATCGGCGAACGTCCGTAGCATGTTGTCGAGCCCCAGCCCCAGGTCCCCATGAGCATCCAGGTAGTCCAGGACCCGCTTGAGGATGGCCTGCCAGGCCCGCTCGGTGTTCAGAGCCCGGATGATGGGGTCCCCCTCCGCCGCGAAATTGGACAAGAATCGGGTCATGTGGTGGGCTTGCAGGGGGCCGTCCACAGCCTCGTTGCCGAACAGCCCCGTCAGCTTCTCAGCGAGCCCATCGATCTCCTCATCGACCTTCTCGTAGAGCCGCTGGAACATGAGGTGGTCGCCGTAGGAGCCGGTCACCTGCCAGTGGGTGGTGTGGTAGTTCCAGCTCATCGCCCGAAGGAACCCGAGGACGGGAGATAGAAGGCTGGCTGCATCATCGGAAGAGGCTGCCTTGTGGCCCTCCACACAGGTATCCAGCTTCTTGTAGTAGTCCTCGTCCTCGGCCCTGGCTTGGCCCGATCTTGCCTCGGCTGCTGCCATCTGTTCGAGCTGCCTCAGCATGTCCTTGGCCGCCCCGTGTAGAGCCGCCTGACTACGGTTTTTGAGGGTAACCTGGATGCTAGCGGGATCCTCCGGCAATCTTGCTGTGAAATCCCCCCCAGTCCCATTGTACGTGAACTTCGTAACCAGTCGGGCGGGCCGATTCAACAGGAGTTCAGTCATGGTGAGATGAGTATCTCCTTTGACCCCCTCCAAATGGTAGGATGTGGGGTTCTGCCCCATCCTCATCTTGGTCTTGTAGCCTGCCTTTTCCCAAACGTTCTTGGCGTTCTGGGCCAAGAATACCACCAGCTCATCATAGGTGGTTGGGATGGCCGTCGCCTCTCGGGTCAGTGCTGCAATTGTTTCATTGGCCAGGACTGCCATCCTCTTCACTGATGCACTCACTTTCTTGCCCTTGTTGTCCCGGTTCTGTACCCACCGCCAGAACGCCCCGATGGGCATCGCGGTGTAGTCATCCGCCAGAAAGAACCCAGGCCGGTCGTACTGCCGCTTGTAGGCCCCGATGGACTCTTCGACGGACTTGAACCCGATCATCACCTTGTCTTCGTCGTATGCCCCATCCCAGGGGTTGTGCTGGTGAATCACGACGACGATGGATGAGTCGTGGTTGTCGCCCACATAGACGTCGAGCTTGTCACCGTCCACACCCTCGGTGTTCCGAATCTCGCCGTAGTGGGAGAACATATGGGTGGACCAGTCCCCCTCGGGACCAGTGCCCGAACGGGTGGAGCCCTTGGCGTTCTCTACGTCGATCTCGATGCCCTGGAAGTCGATGAAGCCTTCGTAGGGAAACTCCTTCCGCTTCGCCTTGGCAGGTTCGAGCTTCACTGGGTGGAAGGTGTTGGGAACCTCGACCACCTTGGCGTTCGACTTGGCGGTCTTTGACCAGGACTGAATGCCCTTCGTGTTCAAAGTCACGGCAGCCCTACCACTCCAATGAATGCTGATATGGAACATTCCGGGACCGAACTTGTGGCTCAAAAGGTAGTCAATGTCGTCCTGCAAGACCTCACTGTATTCGGGGTCCTTGTCGATCTTCTTCCGGTACTTGGGGTGTACCGTCCATGTGGGGGTGCTACCCACAACCTCGGCATCAACCCACTGAATTGGCCCGACACTGACCTCCATCCTTTCCAGGAACTTCGTGACAGCGGCTGTGGTGAAATGGGAAGCCAGCTTCACACGGTCGTGCTTGGTGACCTTCTTGGTCTTCGGGTCCACCAGGAACACGCACTCACCATCTCGGTAGGCATCCTGCCCCTGGTAGCGACGAACGAACTTGGCGTCCTCGGGCAGGGTAGCAGGGCACGGGGAGACCAGGATGCGCTTGCCGGAACGGAGACCGGGGATGTTGTGCAGAGCCACTCCGGTGACCTTCTTGAGCAGCTCCCACGCGGCCTTGGTCTGACCGGAATTGATCAGCCGGTCCATGAGGGATTCTTCCGCAGGCTTGGCGATCTGGTAGAACTTCATCATCTCCATCGCGCCCATGTTGCCTGGATAGGCTGCCCCTGCCTTGGGGTAGGCAGCTTCATCATCGGCCAGTAGGAACTTGATGGCGAGTTCCTCCTCGTCTTCTTTCTCTTGCGCCCGCTTGGAGACCTTCTCCTCTACCACCCAGTCTTCGGCATCATCGTGCTTGGCCATCACAGGCTGGACCAACTTGAGTCCAACGATTTCCGCATCACGATGGCTTCGTGCCTGAAAGTCCTTCTCGAACAGGGTCTTGCCCGAGTTGCTGAACAGGTAGACGGTCCAGGTGGACGGCCCGCCTGCCCGGCGACCCCCCTCAGCGGAGGATGCAAACCCAGGATGGTCACCGAGCTTCTGGGCGACGTAGCGCATCTCGGCCAGGGACCAGGTCTTGCCCGTGGGGGAGAGGGCCGTGCGGCTGGTGAACAGGAAGAACTCGGCCCCGTCGGTACGCCAGGGGAATTCCTTCCACATGATCACGTCCCACTGACCCTGGGCGTTCGACCAGTGGAACGAGAACGCTTTGTGGGCACCCTTCACACGAGGCACCTGCACGGGCTTGTAGACGTGCTTGACAATGCCCTGTGTCAGTGCACGAGCGATCTCGGCGATGTCCCCACCGCTCTGCAAGAAGCCGTAGCCCTGCCGTGGGTTCAGCGTGAGCTGCATCTCTTCGGCGGCCACCTTGCCCCCCTTCATCTTCTTGTAGATGCCGGTGACGTAAGCCCAGTTCTCTCTCTGGCCCTGCTCAGCAGCCACATCTTGTGCTTTCGCCCAAAGATGCTCGTCGCGCTTGGTTTTTACGAAGGCAGGCATTAGCGGATTTCCTTCACCGTCAGCGTTGCAGTGGCCACGACCAGCGCAACCCCACCGGCATCAGGTACAAGCCTGTTGAGGGCTGCGGGCCAAGTCATGTGTTTCCTCCGAGGTAATCCTACCCTCTCGGGGGAATAGTCGAACTAACGCCGCATCCCAGGCACCTTGCCACGATCCCCTGCTCGCAACTGCCGTGGAGAGTTCGGCCTATTGTCACCGGCGAGACTCTCCATGTCCAGGCAGCGGTGAAGGGCAACCTGATACTGTTCCTCGGTGAAGCTCTCCGCTCGGACCACCTGAGGCCAAGGGAGCTTTCGGTCCGGGTAGGGCCAGCTGCTGTTGGGAAGCCTCTTCATGAAGCTCAGGGCATCCTGAGCCAGCCAATCGTCGAGCTGCATAGCCATCAGCTGCTCGATGCGGGAAGCCAGTCCTTCTCGACGGGGGCGTGGGATCATGGGGTCCCTTTCTTCATCGCCAGAGTTTCCCATGCTGCCGTGGGACAGATCTTGTCCAGCATCTCAGCGAAGGTGCTGCCAACCTGTCGTGAAAGAGGCCTTTTCCCTTCCCAGTAGAGGTTGCAGTCGAGGCATCTCCACATAGGCCGTTCCAGCACGTCGTCTTCCTTCACCCTCTTGTGATGGCAAGCCACGTTCTCCTGAAACGGAAGGTTGCGGCGAGCCTCCAGGATCCAGCCGGTGGCCCATTGGCCACAGGTCCGGCAACGCTGCCGGCGAGCTTTGGAGTTCGAGGGGAAGTCCGGCACTACACAGCACCGGACCTTTTCGTGATTGGGCTCAGGGAGAGGCCAGGGGCAACCATGCAGGTGCCGGGTGTAGCACAGCAGCCCAGGGTTCCTGTTGATGTTGGTGTACCCACGACCCTGTACGAAGGTCCCGTAGTCCTCATGGATATGCAAGCACCCTCGGGCGCAGCACTTGTCGTCTAGTACCTCTGCGTCTCGACCATCCCCACGAGCGTTCTTGATGCAAGCCATCGGTGTCCCTTCCTCCGTGGCTCTACTACGGACGAACCTCCGAGGTTGAGCCCAGCCGAGCTAGAGTTGTCACCCGGAAGGTCTTGATCTCATCCCCTATGAGGACCTTCACACACCGGTGATATTCCATGTCGATGACCTTTCCCTGCTCCCCCGCCTTAGCATACAGGGTATGCGTGTTGCAGGGTGGCTCACAGGTGGGCCACCCATAGTCCTGTGCCCACCTGAAGTAGGTACGTTGATTCCAGAAGGCCTCTCGTTCCGCGACATCCTTCGGGTTGGGCACCCGGTAGATGTCACGCAGCACCACGACTTGATCACCGGTCTGGATGTCCCGGTTGCGGCGAGGAGCTTTAGGTTTCCGGTCAGGCATACTACTCTCCCTCCTCTTCTCCGAAGAGGAAGTCAATGAGGGGCACTCCCTTGGGAGGCTCAGGAAGAACCAGAGCCTCCCTCTTGGCCTTGCGAGCCTCCTGGAGGAGCTTCCTCCGATGAGCAGCCCGGGGGAACTTCTCCGCCAGAGTCTGGTCCAGACCCTGGAGGTAATCTCGACCATAGGTGCCGTTCTCCAGGGTGTCATAGAGCACCTTGGGGAGCGTTTTCGCCATGTCCTTACAGACGGCTGCCGCCGGCATCGCGATGGCCGCCACGGTGTCTGTATCCCCCGTGTAGGCCACACACGCCTGTAGTACGTCCCCCAGGCTGTCGTGGTTCACCAGGGCCGTCAGGGCCGCCCGAACCGCTGCAGGGCCAAAGGATCCCACCTTGCCCTTCCAGGGCTTGTGAAACCCAACCCCTGGTAGCCAGTTGCCGAGGAACTGAGGGAGATCCGACCGGGGGCCAAGTTCGTGGTAGCAGTAGTGGAACATCAGGGCGGCACCAGCAGCCGCTGTCATCCCCGGCCAGGTGCCGTGCGTCACCGACGCCTGAAGCATCGCCAGGTCCCGCACCTCGTGGATGTTCTCAAGGAAGCCAATGGGAAACGCCCGCATCGCGCCCCCGTTCTTGTCTGAGGTTGGACGGATGCGCTGGATCAGGTCCAGGCCGTCATCCACCTCCTGCAACAGCTTGTAGAAGCCACCGGCGTAGCCGGTGCGCTCATCCCGCTTGAAGGTCATGACCCACCGCTCGGCCAGAGCGAGGTGATTCAGCTCCCCGTCTTCGATCAGATGCTCGGCCAGAGCCAAGGCCATCTGAGTGTCATCGGTGTAGTAGCCGGGCTTCATCTCCGGCCACTTGGGGTGCTGACGGTAGCCTGCCCCTGGATGGTTGTTCGTCCGCACGGCCAGGGGCAGGATGTACTCAAATCCTGCCCCGTAGGCGTCCCCAATGGCGCAGGCGAGCATCGGTCCAATCTGCATGGTCTAGTTCTCCGGCTGTGGACGGGAACCGTACCCGAGGGAGAGGGCGAATTTGTCGCCCCCCTGAGCCCGGAGGTTCCTCCAGTTCTCGTAGGTAGCGCTCCACGACTTGGCGAGGGATCCTGAGCCCCAGATTGTATCTGAGCTACCCCGCTTGCCGTTCTCAACACTCAGGAGCCGGATGCGATGCAGTTCCTGTTGCAACTCGAAAATGAGGTTTCTCACACCCCTACTACGGGGCAGGAGCCGTTTCTGAGCCCTCTTTGTCGAGACAGTGATGTGGTGGTGGCTCGGGGTCCCACTCGAACCCCTGATAGACCCTGAACTGGTGGTACGAACAGATGGGGCACCGACCCGGAAACTTCCTCTGGAACTGTTCCAGTGTCTGGCGAGCCTTCTGATTGGCCCTCACACGGAACATCAGAAAGATGGCGTAGGCTGTGGTCACGAGGAAAAGAATGGTCCAGAGCGCTATCACGATTTGGTCTCCCGTTCCACTTGGACGTGGTAGGTCACTCTGACCTGGTTCCCTAAAGTGCCTCTCGCTACATCAACCAGGTCTTCTTGCTTCCGCCGCCGCCTCCATTTCTTCCACCTGACATAGAAAGCGTGGATCACGACCACCAACAGAAAAGAGATGAACAGGAGCGTGATCAGGACTCGGTTTCCAGGTCCCGGCGGGCAACGGGACCCGTGGCGTTGGGGCCAAACCGATTGTAGTAATTGTGCCAGGCTTGGACACTGGAGAGGAACATGAGCCCGAACTGGTTCCAGTCCAGGCTCATGTCCTTGCGGAGTGGCATCCCCGCGGCTCGGTCCTCAACGTAGATGTGGCAGTGACACTTGGGAGAGGTGGTCCACTGACCCTGAGTCGGATGCACTGCTGCACCACCGACCTGAACCCCACGTTTTTCCAACCACTCGATCGCAAGCTGAAGGTTCTCTTTGTCCCTCATCGTGTTGAGCAGGTACACCACCGGGTACTCTGCCTGTGCTTTGAGCAACCACGGGATGGCTCCCAAGTCCTCCCCATCCATGAGGGGGTAACAGTGGGAAATGACGGTGCCGTCGATGTCGAGGCCGATGTAGAGGGTCTTGCTCATTACTCAAACAGTCCGTAGCCGACGAAACGGATGTGGCGACCCTTCCCATCGTAGCCGTAGAAGGGTAGCATTTCGGGTGGGTTATCCAGAACCTTGATCTCCAAGGTGGGATCCGTGCGGCGAAGCATCTCGGCCCAGAGACGGGCCATATGTTCATGTGGCGGGTCCTTGAGGATAAGGGTTTCAGGATCCAAACACTCATCGGACTCGAAGAACTCCAAAGCCCACGGAGGGATCTGATCCGCGTTGATCATACTTTCCCCATACTCGTTGAGGATCGAATGGATGTCGAACATCCACGCGCAACCCTGGAAATGGATCTCGCGAACTTCCGTAACGGGCTTATTCGATAGCACAGTGAAGAAAGCACACTTGTCATGGCCATCACCAGACCAGTCACCGATGGGGAGCAGGAATTTGTAGATCATGGCTAATCCTCCTGGCCGAGCTTGCTGAGGGGCTTCCCATTCTCATCGAGGTTGTTCGCGCTGAGGGCACCCACAGCCAGCCGGTGGTAGGTGCTGCCCAACCACTGGAACAACCGCTGGGCAGGATCCTGAACGACCAGGACCACCAGGTCAAACGGCCAGAAGGAGATCCAACCGGTCAGTCGCCCCACGTTGTTCGATGCCTCCATCCTCTTCAGGTGGTAGTAGCGGTTATCAGAAATCCTCCGGTAAAATCGCTCCACCTCTTCCGGTCCCGGGAACTCCGGTGGGACCTCTTTGGTTTCCTCAACGATCTTCCTGGCCAGGGCACGGACGTGAAACCACCACCGCAACACGCTGTAGAGCCCGCCCACAGCAAAATAGGCCAGTGCCCAACCGATGAATGCTGCGGGGTTCTGAACCAGGGGCAGAAAGTCAACGTGGAACAGCCAAGTCATCACGAGGACGGTGACCACCAAATTGACAAAGGCCCCGAAAGGCTTGCTCACGGCCAGGAATCCAATGGTGATCAGGGACGAGACGATCAGGTAGGCCACCAACTCAAGCGTCCATTCGATGACCATGACTACTCCTTCTCGATCAGGGCGGGGGGGGTGCTGAAGCACCGTGATCCGCTTGTGGAAGTGTGTGTGGACACCGACAGCGTTGACCGACATCGTGTCAGGCATGAGCAGCGTGACATCGTGTCCACGCTCATGGGCCAGGTAATGGGCGAATTTCATGGCCCAGATGCCACGCACCCGGTTGCCGACGAGCTTGTTGTCGTCGAGTCGGCCATAGACCTGGCCAGCAGTGATGAGAACTCGCATTTTGCGTCCTTAGATGTCGTCCGGTCGGAGCCGGCTCTTGATCTTGGAGGGGAGCACCACATCGACACTGTTGGGGGTCTGACACTCGGGACAGATGACCTGGAAATCCTCCCATACCAGATCCCCATCCACATCGTGGGTGTAGCGTGGACGGAAATCTCCCTGCCATTTCACGTCCTGGTCGGTGACCCCCAACAGAGCAGAGCACCGGTAGCACTCAACTTGATGCTCCCACTTCGGGGGATTGGGGTTACCTTTCTTCAGGACCTTCATAGCGTATCTTCGTGGTAGAAGTAGTGGATCCGTACCAAGGCATCTTTCGGAGGCGGGGTGTTCAGCGTTACCTTCCCACGAACCACCTTGAACTCCTGATAGGTCAGTATCCGGTCGTTGACCCGGACCTCAACGTGAAAAGGTCGGGATCGGCGAAAAATGTGCAGCACCCCAAGAAAGGTGAGCCCACCTACGATGATCAGGGTGAGGATCAGCTCTGGCATGATCAGGCCTTCTTCTGGGCGTGCAATGGGGAGTTCTTGTGGTGATAGGTTTTACGAGCCATCGGTCTTGTCCTTTGCAGCGAAATGGGAGGTGATCTCTTCTTCAAGAGAATCGTGCTGCTTCACCAACTCGGAAGCAGCACTGTCCCATCGGATGAAGTGGGCCATCTCGTTGGCAAGGTCTCGCATTCGGGTAAACAGATCTTGAGTCTCACTGTCCATGCCCTTACTACGCAAAGGGTAGGATTTTTGAGCCCTGTTGTTGCCAGTGAATGATGGTGACTTTGTCACCGACAGCCAGGTGGTAGGTCTTAATGGTCAGGGGAGTCCTCCATTGGAGCTTCGGATCCCTTCCCTTCGATGTCTGCAAGGAAGGGTTCCTTTGCATTCAGGATGAGATGGTGACTGACACCCAGGCATACTCGCTTGGGCTTGCGGAGCACTCCAAAGGACCAGAGGACGGCCCCAAGGATGAGGACAGTGATCAGAACTTCAAGGACGGTTTCCATCAGGCCTCAACCTTCTTCTGGGCGTGGCTCGCCGCGGAAGTCTTCATCCCCGACGCCCCAACGCTGGCCACCTGGTGTAGTAGCTTTCTGTGACCCTACTACGCGGCAGTAGGCAAAGTTGAGCCCTTTGGGATGCAGACCCAGGTCTGTGACTTGTTCCGATTGTGGATGTCCACGTTGAAGGATCGCTCCAGGTTGTTCTTCAACCAGGCCTCTCGGTGCCAGCGGAACTTCGTCACGTCCACACCCAGCCCCTGCCCTGCCTGGACGTGGAACACCGTCCGACCGACGTAGGCCGAACCCTCGAAGTACCAGCGGCCACAGAACTTGTAGCCCTTGACCGACCACTTGGGCTTGCGGAAAGTGTTGAACACCAGTTTCCCACCGGGGGCGAGCAACTTCTTGAGCCAGAGGACGGTGGGGATGTCCCAGTTGAGGTAAGCCGCTGCCTGTCGGATGAAGATCCGGTCGAAGTAGCCGTGGTAGGCGTGGAGGTCACTGAACACGTCACCGAGGTGGTTGGCATCCCCCTGGATCTGGATGACCTCCGGCTTATAGAGCAGGCGAGGGTTCAGGTCGAGCAGGGTGAGCGTGGAAGGGTCCGCCTCCATCCTCAGGCACTGTCGAGTGAGGGCACCTTCGCCGCCACAGAGGTCCAGGACCTTCATCCCAGGCTCGTACCACCCATACTCCAGCAGGTGGTCCTTCAGGAGCCAGCGGGCGTAGAGCAAGGAGTATTTGTCGGTCGTGCACTTCAGGTTCATCGGAACCTCCGCCCATCGTAGGTGGACAGGTCGAACTGCTGAGGTTCATCCCCGGCCGCCTCCCTCAGAAAAGGAGTGATGTCCCGAAGAGCTTCGGGTTGGGGTTCTCCCAGAGAACCACCAGAGGTGGGACCGGGACTCGGGAGTCATCAGCTCCATATGGAGCATCACAGTGGGTCTACCCTTGAACTTGCGAAGTACAGGCTCCCGCAGGACACCCACAACGTCCCCTGGTTGAACTGAGGCCCCTTCCTCGACCAGAGCAGTCACCTCTCCATAGGTGATGACCCCAGACGGGCCCTCGACAAGGACCGCCTGGGTGTCATTCCACCAAGGGGTGGGGTCAGGTGCACTTGGCCCTGTGAAGCCATCCACTCGGACTACAACCCCTGCCTCGACGGCCACCACCAAGGTGCCCCGCTCGGCATACAGATCGATGCCCGTGTGAATGTCCTTTGCCCGCACCGTCCCGAAGGACCCTGGGGGATCCGGTAGCAAGGGCACCTGCCCCTGCAAGGGCCAAACCCAGGTCATGGGTTACAGCCCTGAGGTGGCAGCTTGGTTGACGGCGGCATCCAGTTGAGACTGATGAGCCAGACTGTGATACTCCAGGGCCAGCACGATGTGGTAGTTGTCCCCTGTCAACCCAATGACGACCTGAGTGCGGTCGGTGGTCCACGAAGCCACCTTCATCATATGGCCGATGGACACCGCCATACCCCAATCCGCGGGGTCGTCCTTGTAGAGGTTGTTCACCCAGATGGTATCCTGCTTGGTGGGGGTGCCATACTTGACCGTGAGCTTCTCGACCAGGTTGTTGAAGTCCGTGATGAAGGCCGTCTTGTTGGAGTGTTCCTCTGTGATCAGGAATCGGCCCTGGGCGAGTTCGTCCTTGTAGAAGTAGTAGACAGCCTTGCACTGCAAGCCTGCCACCGTGCAGCTCTCCGCGGAGAACAGGACCACCACGTCCTGAAGGCCAGAGTCCAGGATTTCGCCGTCCATGCCCACGTCAGCACGGGAGAGCCCCCAGGACGCATTGCGGAAGTCGGGGTTGGCCACGAGGGCCTTTGCCTTCCCCTCAAGAGGGGTGGCGGACGTTGCCGCAGCAGCCCCAGTCACGGGAAGGGGGTCAGAGGCCACCGGCTTCTCACAACCCATGAGGGACACGACCAGGAACAGAATCAATGAACGCATGATCACACACTCCGCTTTGGTGTAGGACAAGTCACGATCCCACTACGCACAGGGAGCCCGAGTTGAGCCCCATCGGGGTAGGATGCAAAATCACTGGAGGTGCCGCATGGCTCGCTTGCAGCTCATCAAAGGCGGAGAGCCCGTGGGGATGGGTCTCGCCGACTACATCTGGCTCGATGACAACGGACTCCTGCTTTTCAAGAAAAAAAGCATCCTCATCGGCAAGGATGACAAGGGTAACCCCGTCCCCTTGCTAGACCGCTGGACCTACGAGTACGGAGAGCCGGACGACGATCAGACCCAGACACGGGTCCTGTCCCCCTACTTCTACTTGCCGGATCCCACCCGCCCCCAACCAAACTACCTGGTCCCCTGTGAAGTTCGCGACGCTGAGGATCACTGTGTCGAGATCAACTGGCGGGCAAAACTCCGTCTGGCCATCGACGATCGGGGCAAGATGACCAACCTTGTCTGGTTCGGTTTCGAGCAAGAGTACCTGCTCACTGAGGCCGGGACGAAGGAAGAGGATGGCTACGAGGCTCGCCGGTTCAACACCTCCGAACGTCATCTGGGTGCCTGCTTCGATGCAGGACTCCTCATCCACAGTGCATGGAATCCACCGGCTAACAGCCAGCCATGGGACTTCAAGATCGGCTATCGAGGATTCCCGCAAGACCTCGACCCAGACCCACCGAATGCCCTCATCGTGGCGGACCATCTCATCCTGGCCCGCTACCTGATGGAGAAGATCGGAGGCAGCAAAGGCCTAGTCCCCGAATGGGGGAATCTGAGTATCTTCGTTTCCACTCCCGCCCTGCGTGAGCCCGGCGGGAACCACCTCGCAGAAGCCACCCGCATGGCAGAGGCTCTCTCGCCCCTGGGCAAGATCAGACACATCCCGCACCCCACTCACGGGGGACACCAGTGCCTCCAGGTGAATCGTGACACGCCCCATGACCCCTACAAACTGGCATACGACGTGCTGCTCGCCGTCTGGCCCCTCGACTCAACGGAGTGATCGTGGAGGTTCTCGACCGTACACACTTCGGTTATGCTCCTATGCCCACTTCTAAGTAGGAGGTGGACGCTATGCCACCAAAAGCCCCGACAGGTCTTCGATGGTGCAAGACCTGTAATGAGTACCGCCCGGTATTAGAATTTGGCAATGCCCTCTCCGCCTACTGCCATCCTCATTGGCTCATCTATAACAGGGCCAAATCAGCAAAGATCCGAAAGAACCATCCTGGAAAGGATGCTGAACGGGTCAAGCGCTGGCAAGAAGCTAACCCCGAGAGGGTCCAAGCCAGGAACAAGGCCTGGGCTGCGGAACAGAAAGCCTTGGGTTACCCTGGTCTCAAGAGTTGGCTTGCAGCAAATCCTGAGAAGGCCAGGAAGTTGTGGCGTGATAGTGGCCGTAAGTGGAGGGAGGCCAACCCAGAAAAAGCCGCTGCGGCACGACACAGGAAGCGGGCTCGGAAGGCCAGAGCCCCTGGGCAGCACACCGGGGTTGAACTCATGGCCCTTCGAGAGCAGTTCTCCGGGTGCTGCATTTATTGCGGTGCCTCCGCCGATACCTGGGACCATGTGCTGTCTCTGTTCCAAGGTGGAACCAACTTCATCTGGAATATCGTCCCAGCTTGCCGAAGCTGCAACAGCAAGAAGCAGCACACCCCACCAGAAATGTTCTTGAAGGGTAGAGAAATCGCCGTGGAAGCTCTTCAATACATCACCTCAGCCCTGCAACAAGGCGAGGCATTGCTAGAGTCCCACAAGTATCGTCGAAACCCTTACGAGAAGGTAGCCGAGCAAACGCTCTGGGATGCTGCCAAGCAAGTATTTCAGCAGAACGGCAAGGTCACTGAGATAGGACTGGCTTCGACGAGCTTTCATCCGACTACTTTCCGACGCCGTCTTGGTGGTATGGGTCACATCAACGCTGTACTGGGAGCAAAGACTTGAAATGCAAGGTCGTGTCTGTTGTAGGTTTGATAGGCAGTGGCAAAACGACTCTCTCACGAGAACTCGCACAGGCACTGGGTGCCCTGTGGTTGAGTGAACCGGATGAAAAGGAGGATCGCAATCCTTTCCTCGCAGACTACTATGCAGACCCAACACGGTGGGCGTTCTCCCTACAGATCCATATGCTAGGGATGCGACTGCGTCAGCAACTTCATGCTCAGTGGCACGCAATGAATGGGGAAGGCCATGCAGTGCTGGACTCCTCATACTGGCAAGACACCGCCTTCGCTCGCCTCCAGCTCAAGGGCGGGATGATGACCGAGCGGGAGTTTGGCACCTACTCCAGCATCTACCACGCCATGACCGCAGGGGTTCTCCTCCCCTCCGTCTGCGTCCGTGTCCTCGCCTCACCCGAAGTCTGTGAACGACGGGTCGCCAAGCGGATGGAGCAGGAGACCGGCCGCAAGTGCGAGGAGGCCATCTCCCTCGACTACCTCCGGGGATTGGAGCAGGAGATTGACCACATGGTCAGTGTGCTCCGGGGTATGGGAGTCCAGGTCCTCGACGTAGCGTGGGATGTCGATCGGGACACCCCGGAGCTGCGGCAGCAGGCCGTGGAAGCTCTGGCCTCCCGCATCACCGCCCTCAACCCACCGGACCTGTTCCTCGACATGCACCGGAGAGCAATTCTCTGAACCCCCACAGAGTTTTGACCGTTACTCGGGAGAAACCCCGAAGCCCTAGATAGCAAAGGACTTCGGGGTTTCTTTTGTCCGGTTTCAGGGGTCTGGAGGGAGGAAAATGGAGTTCACCTGGTGTGAACTCAGAATCCAGGCCGATTCAGTGCAAGAAACTCCACTTAGGACCCCACTTAGAGAATCTCGGTGGCGAAGTTTCTGTTTCTAGCCTGCAATAAGGCCCTGTTCGCAGATTCTCGGGCATCACTTACAGATTCTCGGGCATCACCAGGACCCCGAGAATCTGCAAGTGAAGAGGCCAGATCCAATCTGAGAGCGACTGGGACCCCTGACCCATTTGTCCCCGAACGGGGGGGATCTACCCCAAGAAAGGTAGCCCAGGACTAAGGACCCCCACCACACCCCCCGAAAAACGGGCGGGATGGTTCGAGGGGTTCAACGGGTAGATCAGGCGATCTTGTTCCCATGACGGTACGGTCGAGTCTGGTTGTAGGCGTGCTTGCGGGCCATCACATCCTGCATGTCGATGCCTGCCCAACCGCAGAAGTCGAGAATACGGATGATGGCATCAGCCAACTCGACGGGCACCCCTTCGAGCTTGCCGGGCTTGTCCGAGTTCTCGTAGACCTCTGTGTGGCTGTGACCCGCCCGGTACTCCTCGAACGCCTCGGAGATTTCCGAGTGAAACAGAGCACAGATCTCACCGAAGTTCCGTGGCTTGCCCTCAGCCCACCAGCCTTTGTCCTTGGCCGTCTGGTGGATGACCTCAGCCCAACCATTGAGGGTCATCGGAGGGGCCTCGCACTCGCAGGGCATCCCACCGAACACGATGGCCCGAGCGCAGTGCTCAGTGTGACCTCGCTCCATCTCACGGGAGATCTTCTCGGCCTCCAGAGCATTTTGAAGTCGAAGAACCTCGGCAGCGAACCGGATGTTCTCCCTTTCCAGGTCGGTGATGGAAGGGGTGAGCAGCTCTTGGAATGAGGGCTTGTCGGACATAGGTTCATCCTTCGGGGACAGGGTTGGTTCCTGTTCTACCCTAAGATGACCCAGAACTACTCGCCCTTGGCGTTCCAGCAACTCCGGCAGCGAGCTTCATACTGGGACGCCCCTACCTCGACCTGATGCTCTTTTGGACCCTTGTGGAAGGTCCTGCTGGCAGGCTCACCACAGGAGACACAGACCGCTGAGAGCTTCGTCACATCCTCAGCGATAGCCATCAGGGCAGGGATGGGGCCGAAAAGTTGCCCGTTCGAGTCCAGGTCCAGCCCGGCTACGATGACTCGAACACCCGAGTTCGCTTTGTCTTCACAGAACTCGATCAAGACCGGGAGGAAGAACTGAGCCTCGTCGATGCCAATGACATCGAGCCCCTGGGCCATCTTGTTGAGATCCCCGACGTTGTGGCAGGGCTTGGCCACGAACGTCACCCCAGTGTGGCAACCGATGTTCACGGGGTCATAGCGGTCATCCGAAGCGTGCTTGAACGCCCCTACCCGCTTCTTGGCGATCTGGGCTCGCCGAAGTCGGCGGACCAGCTCCTCGCTTTTGCCACCGAACATGCAGCCGGTGATGACCTCGATGCGTCCTCTCGACATAGTGACCTCGTACACGGTGAGGGGAGACTTGCTCCATTCTACCCGTCCAGGCACACTCGACGATGGGGGCACGGAGTCGTTGCTGCAAGATACCGTGAGGCAACCCTGTTCGTGGCATCACGAGGGTCAGAGACCAGGGCGACGAGATTCTTGCGAACCTGCCGGATCCGCTGGGCGATCTCGGGCATAGGCTTGCCGTCCTCGAAGTCCTCCAACCAGAACCGGGCGTACTCCGCCAGTTCCTCAGCCGTGTCCCTGTACATCCCAACCGTGTCCAGTCCAGAGGCCTCCTCGGCGAACCCCTCGATGGTCATCAAGTGCTTGCGGATGCAGTCCGGGCAGTGCTTGTAGGGATGTTGGAGATGATCCTCAAGCAGAAGCATTTGCTTGGCGACTTCGCGCAGGTTGAACCGAGGGTGCAGTAGGGACATCCGCCCACCCGTCTGTGGAGCATCGCCACAGGCTTGCTTCTGGAACTGGCGGGCCACTAGGCGGCGTTCTGCGTGTCTCGTGTCCATACCCTTCCAGGGGCATAGGTGAAAAATTGGGGCTCAACTCAGAACCGCCATCCGTAGTAGGGGTGTGAGAGTAATAGGCAGGCAAGCCTAGCCTGACCGGGATGCCGGTCAGGAGACAAAACGAGAGGACTTTTCTCCTGAGATGGTTTGATTCCGCCCCGCCTGGTTGGCTCGCCTTGGACACAAGGCTTACAGGGCAAGTCTCAGGAGAGGGACCTAACGTTCCTGGTTCGAATCCAGGTGCTCCCACACCCTAACCCACGAGAAGGACTAGACGTCCTCGGCCTCGAACCCCTTCTTCGTTCGCTTGACCGTGTAGCCGGCCTTCTCGGTGGCGTTGACCACCTGCGCAAGGTCCTCAGCACGGCCCTTGGCCTGAGCCATCTCCAGCTCGTGAAGGACTTTCTTCTGCTTGGCGTTGAGCTTCATGTTGCCCTGGGCCGTCATCATCCCGGTGTCTTTGTCCTGCCGGCGTGAAGTGAGACCAGTTGCCCCAGGCTTGAGCAGCTTGACAAGGCGGGGGTCCATCGAGTGCAGGGCGATGTCCCACTGCATATCGAGGAACAATCCTGCCATCACCTCGACCGGCTTGCCATTGTACATGCTGGGCAAGCGCTCCTTACAGAGCGAGATGCCTGTCCGGGTCTTCAGCTCCAGGTCGAAGAAGAACACTGACATCGGGGCCGTTGGCTTGTTGAACGTGAGCCGGAACTGCACACCAATGCGGTGATCACCGATCAGGAACCGGGGACGGTCCAGGGTGCCCCAACCGTGGATGATGAGCTGAATGTCCTCCGCCTCTACGAGACGGTGGATGACTTCTTGCTCATCTTCGGACATCGGGACATAGAGACCTCGGCTATTCTTGCCACCGAAGATGTTGGTCCCGTCGATTTTCTTGCTGCTCATCGGCACACCCTTACATGACAAGCCCGAGGCCGCCCTTCGCGGAAGCCTGCAAAAAAGATGATCTGGTGACCCGTGAGGGGTATACGCCCATCAGCAATCTCACTCTCGTGCAGATGGTAGCTCACCTGATCACTCCCCATGACGAAACCATACCGACGCAGAGCATCGAACGACTCCACCACACCGATGATCATGCGAGGGGTTGTCTCACGAACAACCCGTTGAGCCCGGGGAGCCTTACCACCGGGCTCACCTTCGGGACTGTCCACCAGCACCCACTCACCAAGAATCGGTGGGGGTGAGTCCACAGGGTTCTGACAGCGAGGTGGCCCAGGACATCCCATGCACCGAGCCACCTCAACTGATTCCCCCGGGTGGAACACTGCGAGGTGGAAAAACACCTCTCGCAGGGTCCCCTCGTCATCCAGGCCTGAGCAGAAGCCGTAGAGCTTCTCGGGGATGTACTTGACGACCCGCATCCTGACTGTAGACACGGGAGTCCCCTCTACTTGCCGAAATGGGCATCCAAAGCGGCGAGGATCTCAGCCTTGGTGGCAGTGTCCTCGTGTACCACTCCGTACTGTGCCGCCAAAGCAACCAGGTCGGTTTTCCGGGTGAGCTTGTCGTAGGTGGGCACCTCAGGCTCGACGACCTCAGCAACGAGGGGCTCCTCTTCGATGACCTTGGGCTCGGTGACAGGAGACTCAGCCCCAGCCTGCACGATGTGGTGGTGGTCGTCCGGGGTGCCGAACTTGTGGTCATCCCCAGCCTCTACGACCACATCGACCGCGCCCACGGAGACACGGATGTCCGCCGGAGCTGGTGGTGCTGTGAGTAGAGCTTCCTCTACGTTCACTGGATCTGTGGAAGGCTTGGGGGGTGCATCGGCTTTGATTTGCCGCATACGAGCGAATGGGGGTCGGTAGGTCATCTTGATTCTCCTTGTTTCAGGCGACGAGGCTTTTGACAATCCCAGCGAAGATCTGCCCGAAGGCATCACCGACCTTCACGAAGAAGTCACGGGCCGAGGACTTGTCATCGGCTTCTGCGTTCTGGATCTTGGCCACGAAGTCCGATGCGGTCCGGGGACTTGCCCAGTCGATCTCGGGGACCTTGTTCTCGAACAAGGCGTCGATGGCCTTGCGGGCCAGCTCGATGCCAGCCATCCCGTGAGCTGCCACAGCGTCACCGAGAAGGGCCAGGGCGACCTGCGCCCACGGCTCATCCTGGTCAGCGGCCAGGTCCTTGAACACATCTTCGAGGGTGTCCACGCCAACCTGGCCGAGCACGGGGATCAGATTGTTGAGGAGCTGTTGGAAGTTCATCAGTTGCCTCCCGTTGAAGCGGATGCTGGGTAGGTGTGGTTCGCTCGAATAGACGCTGCCAGGTGAGTACCGGCCATAGACCTCACTCATTCCACAGGTGCCGGGCACAGGGTGCTGCTGGCAGGGATGACGGGTGGGACCTTGGGCGGGCGGGTGTCACTGATACCAGCGAGGTACAGGCTCATCGCCTTGTGCCACTCGTGCCGAGCCTCGATGGTCAGGACGAAGTCGGCGGATGCCGCACAGGCGGGGTCCACGAACTTCATTGCCGCATCACAGGTGCAGGAGGTGGCCATGAACCCCTTGAGCAAAGCTGCTTGCTTGGTGGCCCAGGCGTCGTACTGGTTCAGCTCGGTCTGGTAGACCACGGTGTCCCGCACGATGTACTCAGTGCAGCCGGTGAAAACCAGTGCTAGCAAGAGGATGGAGAGGAGCTTCTTCACGACGACCTCCAGGTGGGATTTAGTAGAGGGTGAGACCTTACCCAAGTCCGCCTTCTGGATCCTCAGAAGGGGTGGGGGGGGCCGTAGGTTTCTTGTCGGGACCATTCGTGACGGTCATACTTCGTCTGGTGACCTCAAACACCTTTCCGTTCTGAGAGGCGATCTGGGCGATACGGGTGTACTTGTCCAGGCTGGCTTGTCCGAGAATGAACCCTGCTTCCACGAACCCCGCTACAACCACGATAGCGAACAGGATGATGAACACCTGCTGCGGGATTGAGTCCTTTCCCCAGAAGAGCACCAGCCCTGCCAGGATCTTCCAGGTGATCTCGGCTACCAGGTACGCGATGAACTTGCGACTTTTGAGTGGTGGCTCACGCATGGACATGGTTCACCTGCTTCATTTGTTTGGCTTTTTTGCCTGTAATGGCTGCAGCGATCTGCTCCGGGGTCTTCGGACGCCCTTTCAAGGCCGCCGACTTTTTTGCCCTGTCCTCTGGGGAACAGACCCGTCCTGAGTTTGCCGCACTGATCCGTGCCTTTGTCACAGAGGACAAGGGCTTTCCTCGACGGGCCTCGTGGTTACGCACCAAAACCGCCAGGGCTTGAACACGGTGCTCCTCTGTCAAAGGGCAACCACATTTGGCTGCTGCCACCCGAGAAACATGCTCAGCACTCAAGGTCCGGCCTTGAAGTGCAACCGCAATTTTTGCTCGATGACCCGCGGACTTGGCAACACCTGCTCCCTTACCCTGCATTGCGGTACTCATCCGGGCACGAGTTGCAGCAGAAACATGACGACCTGCTTGAGCCCGGCTCATCCGCAGCTTTGTTGTGGGGCTCACGGTCTTCCCTTTGTTTCCTTGGCTGATCTTGGCACAGGTTTCTGGGGAATGTCCCCGTTTACCTTCCTCTACCGCAATCAGATTGTAGCCGTGCTCACGCTCTCTGGTCTGGTACTGGTTGATGAACTGCGTCTCTAGGATGTCCCGCTCGGCTGGATCACCGCACTCCCGTAGGAGCAGGAACTCAAAAGCTCGCTCACCCAACGTGGTCCAGGCAGCTTGGAGGTGTGGGTTACCGTGGGACCCTCGGTTCAAGGCCCACCGATGTTGGGTCCAACGACGGAGCACCACCCGGGATTGACCAATGTAGGCTTTCCCATTGGCACACCGGATCATGTAGATCCCAGCGGTTTGGCGATTCAGGGGTGTACTCTGGAGAGGAGGCTTGCCGTCCATGTCTGTGTCGGCCATCAACTGTTCCCTCCACGCCGTGTACCACCGAATCGACCAGTGGCATGAACCCCAATCTTGTTCTGAGACGCCTGGAAAGCGTCTTCAACCACCTTGGGGTCCACCGCGATCAGATCGGCTGCCGCGATGAGCCCACGCAACCGGATCTGCTCATCTTCGAGCATGTTCGGTACGAGGCGATTGAACGAGGAGCGAGAGGCGGGGATGCGACGCAGGAAGTCGATGATCACGCCATCATCCAGATGGATCCGGTTGGTGGCATCACCCTCAACTCCCTTGAGGAGGTTGTACCCACTGTTGTTGATCCACCATTCGCCCACAGACACCTCGACGACGCAGGGAGACATGTCCCTACCTCATCAGGTGTATAGGCTCGCCAACGAAGGGTTGACTCAGTCTTCGTTGGGCGGCGGTGGTGCGGGGACCGACAGGATGGCGTCGATGTCTACCTCTGCCTCTGCGTTGCCTGCGATGGCCGACAGACTACGTCCCGTCCTCTTAGGCGGTGACCCCAGGGCAGGTGTTCCACGTCGAGGGGGACGCACCGGCGGGGGCAGGGGAGGCCGGTCAGACTCGACCTCCGTGTTCCTGATGGGGGCATTGACAGGGTTCCGTACAGCCGGACCCTTGAAATCAAACGGAGACCCGAAGGGTGTCGCAGGGGTGCCGTTGTTCTTCTTGACGGGAGTCTCCCCGAACAAGGCGTCCAACCCCTCGTCGTCATCAGCCACTGTGATGAATGGGGTGGGTTCAATCTGAACCGTTCGTGGAGTCCCCACTGCGGGTGCAGTCTTCATCATGACCGGGGCCTTCACCACTGGCGCTGGCTTGGGTGCCAGAGCTTTCATCACAGGTGCTGGCTCTGGCTTGCCCGCCTTCACAGCGTCAATGGCCTTGAGCAGCTTGGTCTTCGCCTTCCCAAATGGTTCCGGGTCGATGCCGAGAAAGGTGGCCTCCTGTCTCAGTTCCTCGATGGGAGGGAGGTTCGACTTGCGGACCTTGGGGATCTGAGGATCAGACTGGACCTCGTCTGGGGTGAGGTAGTGGATCTCCAGCAGAATCTCCCCTGCCTCGTCCACGACCACCAGGGGTTGACCTCTTCGGCCGATCTTCCGGGCGGCGTGTTCCGCGATGATCTCCATCAGAGGATTGGCGGTCAACACTCGGTTGGCCGCCAACACCGCTGCTTGCAACTCCGCTTTGGCCGCCCCAAGCCGGGCTCCCACGCTGCTATACGCCTCTGGCCTGGAGGCTGCCTCATCCTCGAAAGGGACGTTCAGCAGAGCTTCCGCCAGGTCCACGGGCAGCGTTTCTCGATGAACTCGGGTGGCTTTCTTCATGGTCCTTGATGTCCTGTGTTCAGAGGGGCCACTCGTTGGGCTTGCCGGCCATCCGCCAGGCCAACAAGCGACCTGGCACCACCTTTGACCAGGCCTCACGGTCCTTGCCTTTCGCCTGCCGAAGCACCTTGTCCACCTCCATGGCCAGACGGCAGTCCGCCAGGGCCGTGTGGGCGTTCTTGACGGGAATCCCCAGGGCCACGCAGGTGGGCACCAGAGAGATGCTTTCCATCCAGGGCAGCAGGTGCTCCAGGGTCAAGGTGCAGGTGTCGTAGAGGTGGTAGTCCATCCGGGTCTTGATGCCATGACGCTTGAACGTCGCATTGAGGAACCCTGCATCGAATCGCACGTTCTGACCCGCAACGATGGCCTCATCAAGGATGCCGCAGTCGGCAACCTTCTGCCAGAAAACCTTGGGGTCTTCGGCATCCGCCCAGGCTTCCTCCGTGTAGCCGTTGACTTCCAGTGCCTTTGGGTGAGCGTTCTCCGGCCGTTCCATCTTGACCTTGGAGTGGATCACCCACTCTATCCCATCAGGATTCAGCCGGATGATGGCGACCTCGATGATGTCGTTGACATCCGGGTCGAGGCCAGTGGTTTCGGTGTCCACCCATACGAAGGGCTTGGCGTAGAGGGGAGTGTAAGTTCGGGCCACAGGGTACTCCGGGAGTGAGGTCCCCCACCTTACCCACCTCAGCCCGGACCCATGTCCCCCTGCCACCAGTAGACGGCTTCAATAGCGAGAGGCACCTCGCACCAGAGGTCACACGTGTTGACGGCTTCCAACGTCTTCTGAAAGGACCTCAGTCCACTGCACAAGGTGATGGGACCACGTCCGTATTCGTCCTTCAGAACGACCACCACACGAGGTGAGCCCGCGTGTTGCCCGTGTCCACCACGTTCGTAACAGACCTGAACCACCACTTCATCCAGAAGAGTCAGGGTGGCTCGATCCTGAAGTGGTGACCCGTTCTGATAACGGGTCACCACTCGATCTTTGGTGGTCGCCATCTAGTAGTCCCGACGCCGGTTGGGTACGCAATGACGGAACACCTGACCGAAGGTTTCGTAGTCACCCGGAACGTCCAGGGTGTCCAGGTCCATCATGGTGATTAGGATCACCTCGTAGTAGTTGTTGGGGTCGAGAGCTGCCTGGTTGGCTACCTCGATCGCATTGGCCTTGCTCGCGGTGATGAGCAGGCGCTTGGGAGCCTCCCACGGCTCCATCGCCTCCACGATGTAGAGGTCACTGTCGTGGACGGCGAACTCGTCGAAGGTGTGCTGAGCAATACGCTCAGCCTCCGCCTCGACGAGGCGGGCGGAGACCTCCTCGTCCACGATCTCGTCGAGGCCCTCTTCGATGAAGGCACGGTCGAGAGCACGACGACCAACCTTGGAAGCGGCCTTGGCCTCGGCACGGGTGCCACGAAAGCCCCCTCCGTTCTTCGCTCCGCAATGTTCAGTCTGGTGAGTCCAGTGCGACATCTCAGCCCTCCGTTGTTCTGAGTCTACTACGGAGCAAGGGGCGAAGTTGAGCCCCTTAAACGAAAAAAGGCCGTTCCCAGCGAACTGGGAACGGCCTTCGAGTTCCGGCCTGGGGGGCGACCGGGACTAGTTGGCAGCCTCTTCGAGCTTCTTCAACTCGGCTTCCCACCGCGTGGGTCGCTTGCCGAAGATGCCGATGTAGAACAGGTCACCCAGGGAGGGGTTGAAAGTCCGTGGGATGTAGCCCCCTTCACTGTTGGGGTCTACGCGCTGCTGCGGGAAGGCTCTGAAATAGTAGCCCTTCGCCCCGACCGAAGCCTGGACGACGTAACCGGTGTAGTAGTTGGCCGCCCGCTTCTCAGTCTTGCCACCCCCGGCCCTGTAGGCATCCACAACAATCAGGGCATCAGGGGTGGGCTTGCCACCGGCGTTGTAGATGATCTCGACCTTGCTGGAACCCTGCACCGTGTAGGGGGCGGTGTACTTATAGATACCAACACCGCGAGCGCTCTGTGCTCCAGGGAACCGCACTGGAGCAGGCTCACCCTTGAACGCGATAAGTACATCCACGGCTTCGGCGTCAGTGATTGTCCCGAGTTTCCCGTTGAACTTCTCGTACATCGCCTTGTCGAACTTGGGCGACTTGTGCTTGCTTACATCAATCTTGACCGCGTCACCCTTCCAGAATCGAGCCCCACCACGCTTGGGCTTCGGGTCTTCGGTCTTGATGCCCAGAGTTCGGCTGACGACAGCCTCAACCTCCTTGGGGTGCATCGGAGACTGAGTGCTCAGTGCCCAACGCACGAAATCCTCGGTCTCCGGCTTGACCGCGACCTTCGTGGCTGAAGCCGTCTTGCCACCCTTGGCCAGGTAGGCCAGTGCATCATCGACCGAACCATACATCGTTGCATGACCGGTGTCGGCGTCGTCGAGCTTGCCCTTCTCCGACTTCGGGAAGAAGGCAGCGATCATCTTGGCCTTCGCCCCGATACCCTTGAACACCTGGGACGGGAAGGTGTCGGTCTTGGTCTTGGACCCAGGCTTCACGAACCCGATCTGAGTGTCCCCCTTCTTCAAGAGGTAGGCCGTCTTGGACCCGATCTTAATGTTCTCGACCTCAAAGCCAGCCGGAGCCTTGACCGCAACCTTCGTGGCCGAAGCCTTCTTGCCGTCCTTCTCGTCTTCCTTGCCCTTGAACTTGTCGAGCAAGTCCTTGGGCATCTTGTCTCCAGCCAGCTTGGCGATGACAGGAAGCAACGTGGAGCGCTGATCGGGGTTCTGGAACGCCTTGCGGATGAGCTTGCTCCGCAGGGTCTTCTTCGTCTCGGCGGCGGTCTTGCCCTTCAGGAGCTTGGGGTTGGACCAAGCTTTGTCCTTCCGCATCCTCTGGACTTCCTTTTCCCACTCCTCGTTGGAGGCAGCGTTCCAGCCATCCATGTAGGCCACCACCGCATGGCCAATAGCCTCTTCACTCTCCCAGGTCTGGGAGGAGAGCCAAGACATGAACGCCTTGTCTGTCTTGGCCCCATCCAAAGGACGTCCATCCTTGAAGGCCTTGCGACCCAAGGACGTAGCCTTCGGGTTTGGGGTCGAGCTACGGAAAGCGGCGGTCTTGGTGGTCATCGTGGCGTCTCCACAAGGGGAAGGTCTACTGATTCCTCCGTATAGGCTACCTAACGACCTCAGTACCCGTCCTTGTACCAGCCCCCACCCTTGAGCAAGAACGTCCCCCGGCTCATGACCTTCTGGGTCTCCCCACCACAGGTCATCGGTTCGACCGTGACCTCACTAGACCCGAACTTCTGAGAGGTGATTTCCCCCGTCTGATGGTCACAGGGAGGATTGGGGTCCTTCATCCCCATCATCTTGTCGAACTTGTGCCCGCACTTCTTGCAAACGTATTCGTAGATGGGCATTGCCTCAGTCCTCCAGACCTAGATGCTGCCGACGGATGGCCAGCATCTCTTCGTTCTCTACCTCGGTGTGGCGCTCCACCCGAGCACCAATGAGAGGTCCCTCGATCATCTCCGCGATGCTCAACGCCTCCCCCGCTGTGCCCACCATCTTCCAGATGGTCAGAGTCCCATCGTGACTCAACCCAGGTCCGAGCTTGCCATTCACTCGAATGTCGAAGGGCTCCCCGCCTCGGATGATGAGCGTCCAGACGAGTCTCAGATCAGCCGGGATACCATCGTCGCTGCTTGCCGCCATCGTTTCATGTCCTCTGCTTGTGCACTGCTGGAACCACTCCATCCTGTGAACACCACCTGGAAAGGCTCCGCAGGGAACACCTCATCCGAGGACAGGGCCACCGACAATCGCCCTGAGTCCATCACCAGGGTTCGGCCACCAAAAGGATGACCACTGGACAGGGCGGAGAGACACTTGAGTCCCTCTTTGGCCTGTTCCGTTGGCACTACTACCACCACCCACAGGTTCTTGACTCTGGCATAGTCCCGGGCAGCGATAAAGTCCGCGATCATAGGGTCACCCCAAGGGCTGGGTCCACGCCAAGAATTCGCCCGGCCCAACCCACCGATCGGATGTCCACGGTGTTCATCGCTACGACCTCCAGGATGACGTGCCCCCGCCTCTCACCAGACCGGCGGGTCAGCCCTTTTGCGATGGCCGTGGCTGCGACATCAATGAGGTTGAACGCCGACTGCACAGCACCAGGACCGTCGATGCCCACCTTCCACTCATGAGCCGCCAGTACCGGATGGCTGGTCCCAGGGTCAAAAGGGCGGGTGCTGACATCGAAGCCCTCACTCCGGAGCTTCACCCCGACCAGCTCGGTGATGCCCTGTATGGCAGACCTTCGGCCCTGTGTTGTCGAGAGGAACTGCCAAGCTCCCTGTCGGCTCTCCTCTGGGCTCAGGGAGAGCAGCAAGGACCCCGAAGGGCGGGTGACCTTTACGGGGGCTGGAAGATGCCCCCGCCGGTATTCCGGCGCATCCGCCAGGTCGCTCTTGCCATTCAGCACTAGGTCACGACTTGCACGTTTGGCCAGAGCAGTCCCTGTACCCTCGACCATGTCAAGTAGTGCAGCATCCGCCACGAGATTCAGCCGCTCAGGCTCCTTGGCCGCCACCTTGGCCGCCATCTCATCAGATGCCTGACCAAGCATCCGACCCAGAGCCACCGGGTTCCGCACGTTGGTATCCACAGACACGGCTGGCTTGACGCTTGAGGGCATCGGACCTGTCCGTAGCTCGGGGATGTCTCCGTCGTACTGGGCACGCTCAATGAGCCCCGCCTCCACCAGTGGATTCAGACGGGGGAGGCCCGTCTTCCGGTGCATGACCAGACCACCATGATCCAGAGGCTGTGCAGCATCCTCTGGGCGGAGAGGAGCCAGCGCTGCCATCGAGATCTGCTGGAACCGGCGGGCCAGGCCCGGATTGCTCATCAGTACCTCGGACATCCCTCGCAGGGCGTCCTCATCAGTGATTGAGCCATTCTTGGCCTGGTCCAGAAGATCCCTCAGCTCCGGGAACTCCCCCGCGACCTGCTGAGCAAAGTCCTGAAGTACCTTGTTCGGATCCTGATCAATCATCGTCCACCTTTTTGCTGCCACCCAGCACGATGGTGGCACCGATTTGAACCACTCGCACCGTGGACTTCACGGGGGGAGCCCATGGATCACGTTCTGCCAGGGGTGGTTTCCTATCCGAGGCGGAAGGGAGTCCCCCTAACATCACCTCACCACGGTCCGGGGTGTTACCAGCTCGCGGCAGAACAACAGGTCCCTTTCGGGGGGGAGGGGTGAAAGGCACAGGAGGATCTTCGTCATCCTGTGCCTCAGAAAGGTCCTCCTCTTCGATGAGGTCTTCTTCCGGTTCGGAGGGTTGCCCATATTGCTGGACAGCCTCCTCGACCAGTTGGGTGGTGGTCTTTTCAGTGATCCTTCCGTTGGCGGAGGTGACATCAGGAACAGACCAATCCCCCCTCTGGGAACTGATCTCCATCTTGACGGCCTTCTCCAGAAGGTCCTGGAAGTTGAGACCCGCAATCTGAGCGTACTTCGGGATACCCAGGTCTGCTGAGGGCATCCCGAAGTAGTGTTCCCGCCAGGTGGCCTGACGACGACTCATGGGGTCTTTCGCCAGGTCACACTTCACCTGGGAGCACCGAGCACACCAGACGTCCTGAAACGACTTTGCGTCGGTCCTCAGATCCCCGGTGTTACAGGTGGCAAGGTAATCACTCATCTTCCTCGCGCTTTGTCCAAGCGGCGGGTTCATGGGATCCCGCCGTCCCCGGCCGGCGGAAAATGTTGGCCATGTGGCGGTTACGAGGAGACGCCTCCCCCTGGGCCGAATCTACAACAGGCGTCTCGGTCCCATCAGGCGCCAGCAAGTAGGGTCCCCGAGTCTTCCAGACCACCTTGCGACGATGTGGGCAACTCAGACAGGGAGTCTCCGCCATGTCAAGCTGGCCACAGATCTTGGTCCAGAGATTCAGCCGGTTGTACTGTGCCTGATCGATGGCAGCATTGGCTCGAAGGTTCTCTGCATCCTCACCCGCCCCCGGCGGGGGAAAGGTTTTCCAGTGGACGCAGATGTACGTCTCTTTGCTGTTGCCTTCACCGACGACTTTAAGCGACCTCATTCTGTACCACCTCGTTGGAGCGACAGCCTATCCTACCCACTTCATAGCTTCGCGTCGTGTGCCAGATAGTAGAACTGCTGATCGTTCACCAGGCAATCCCCATTTCCGGTCCACCAACCGTCCAGCACTGTACCGTCCGGCAGGAGGAGACGGAGCTTCCGCGTGCCTTTGTTTTTGCAGGCACGGATGACCACCGCCAGTTTGTGCAAGGTGGGCACCGTCAGCGGTGCGTGCAGGACAAAGTCGTAATACCCTCCGGAGTTGAGCCCCTTGGGGGGTGTGAACTCCGAAACCTGAGGCTCCGGTACGAGGGTGAGCAGTGGGGCCTTCACCACAACCGTGGCTTTATCCTCAGCGGCTACTGGTGCCTCCACCTCGGACGAGACCGGCGGGACTGCCCGCTCAGGGGCATCTGAGTAGGTCGTCACGGTTCCTCCCGTTGCGCTTCCCAGGTTCTTGAATACCTTGCGCAGTGTCTCGGGGAAACTATGAGGCATGGCCTCCCACTCCGCCTTCTTCTGGGCATGGGCAGCGACGGCATCACTGAATGCCGAGGGAGAATCGAAGTCCTTGCGGTCAGGGCTACGTGGCTCCTTGACCTTCTTGTCACCATCGAACCGCACCTCTCGAAACTGCATTGCGTTAAGGTCCCAGGAGACGGTCCAGTCGCGACCGATCTCACAGTCCGTCGTCAGCGGAACTGGCCACCGTTGGGACAGGATGAACGGGTTGCTGGTCATGATCGGAACGATCTCAGCGATCGCTTGTTCGAGGATGCTCTCGTGAACCTCGAACACCAACTCGTCGTGCATCGACGCGATGAGCCGGCAGGTATCAAGCCAGCCCCTCTTCTTGCAGTGCTTGTAGACCAGAGCCATCGCGATCTTGATCACGTCAGCGCCTGATCCCTGAATGGGACCGTTGACCGAGTTGCGCTCCGCCTTGGACCGGAAACCACCATCCGCCGAATGGATGTCGGGGACGGGATAGATTCGACCGAGTGCAGTCGTCACAAACCCATGTTGATGAGCAAAGCGATGTTGTCCTGCCCACCAGTTCTTCAGCCCGGTGTACGTCCCATCGAACTGGTTCTTGATTCGCCACCCTTCGTTTTTGTCCACCGAACAGGCTCGGACGACCGCATTACCACCGCCACCGTAGCAAAGGGCGAAGTTCACACCCTTTGCGTTGCCTCGAAGCTGTTTCCACTCAGGCCGACGCATCGCGTCATCCCCATAGATGGACAGAGCCGTCAGAGTGTGAAGGTCACCAATCTTGTCGGAGCCACAGTTGGGGCAGCGGGCGGGCGGGGCCTTGGGCGTCACACTCCCATCCCCTCGGGAGAACGAACGACCACATCCACTACACCGGAAGAACTCTTCCAGCCACTTGGGCTCGCGGGACAGGTTGGTGACGAGTCTCAACTCCTCGCCGCTGAAGTCGATGGCGACGAGGAAGTGCTCCGGCCGAGCCACGACACACTCGCGAAGTCGAGTCATGCAGGCGGGGCGGCGAGGGTCATAGGTGGCGGGCATCGACTGGAGATTGATCTCGGGCCAGCCTGGGATCCGTTTCGTCTTGACCGTGGACAGCTCTCGCTCGCGGGCGGGCGTGGAAAACCGTCCGGTATTCACCTTGTGAGCGTTGAAATTGATCCGCATCGTGAAATCGTTGGGATCTACGTCTTCGAGCATCGGAAACAGGTAGCCGGACAGAGCCTTGTTGGTCTCTCGGAACCGGCGGATCTTGGCCATGAATGGAAAACGGTCGGCGGCGTTCTCGATGATCTGTTCGAGCACGTCCTTAGCCGTCTTGACCTGCCATTTCCCCTTGTCGGCGTTCTCCTGGGACTTCTCGGTGAAAACCAGGCCAGGGACCTGCATCTCCTGGAACATCTGACCCAACTGCTTGGGGGCATTCACGTCGTAGATGATCGGCCACTTCAAGCCATCGGACTCAGCGAGACCCACAGGGTTGGGGAAGAAGCGGTCCTGGAACGATTTGGCTCGTGTCACCTGCTCCGCCAGCAGGTTCAGCGGGTCATCCGCCACGAACCCACCTTCGTCGGGACCTGGCCGGTTGTTCTTCAGCACCTTGTAGTAACCGGGCATCACGTCCCGGCCCAGGATCTCACTGGCCGCCGCATAGACATCCATGATCGAATCGAACCACTCTTGCTGGCCGAGCTGGATCAACTCCATGACCACCTTGGGGCTCGTCGGGATGAGGTTGCGCTCCATCCAGCGAATGGCCGTCACGCAACCCTTCTCGATGCGATAGATCTGCTGCTGGCTGAATCCGTGATCGGGTGTCAGTACGGCTGGCAGGAGCAGATCACAGAGGAGCCAGGTGCAGATCGCATCCGAGCACCCGTAGATCCGGGGTCCCTTCTCCGAAGGGTCAAGAAGTGAGAAGTCCAGTTGGTGCTTGGGATGATCCTCGGGGAACAACTCCTCCAGCTCCAGCATCTTCATCCCGAGCCCTGGGCCTCCACAGACATGCGTCTGATCTGCATCGGTTGGGGCCTCCGAGAGGGACTTGAGCCCCTTACGCCGAGACCGGCTGAACCGGAGGTACGCCAGAATGAGGGTGTCTTCCCAGCGTTTCGTATTGTCCCACTTGCCGTAGGGCTCCCCACCGTGGAACTCCAAGAACTCCTGGTCGAACTTGGCGTTGTGAAACACGCCGACAACCTGGTCATTGTCCACCGCATCCATCAGGCGGCGGAACTCCCGGTCGAACAGGCTCCATGGGATGTTGTGTTGTGCCCCTTTCTGGTGAGCAATCGGGATGTACCATCCCGTGATCCCATCCCCGGACAGGCAGACCCCGACGATCTTGTCCTTGGTGGACTTCGTTACTGGATCAACCCGGTTGTCAATGCCCGTGGTCTCAAGGTCAATCGCCACTCGGCCGTGCTTGGCGTTGATGCAGGCGTCGATGCACTCTGTGATGTTCTCGGGGGTTACAAGAATGAAGTTGAAATCACCTGATTCCATCCACTCTTGATACTTGATCACCCTCCGGGTATCGAACAGCTCGAACAGATCCATCACCCCTCCGTTGGTCTTGGTCTATTCTACCTACCCCGACCGATGACGAACTCGGCCCCCTCGACAACCACGACGTACTGGCCCTCGACCCAGGCCAATGTTACGAGAGCCATTGCTCGCCGGGCTTCCTGCACCCCTTCCGGGGACCAACACTCCGGCAGTTTCTTGCACCGGGGATGGCACCGCTTCGGGTCGTGCATCACACACGAGTTGGCGAGGCTGCACACGTTGTGGGGATCAGGGATGTGTAGGAGTTGGTGCTGAGGCTCTGGCCCCAAGGACTCCGCCAACGGTCTCATCCACCCGTGAAGAGCGTGACTCATGGCCTCACCGGTCACGATGGGGATGAGGGTGGCAAACTCAGGTACAAGACGCAAAGGAGCCAGCTCCCCCCAGGGGTCGATGATGAGGTCTTCACCGACTCTCACCTCAGAGGGGACGGGGCGTAGGATGCGAACGACCCCACCCAGTGAGCCCAAGTCGAGGCTGAACTGCTGGAGTCTCACTCCAACTCCGCCTGAAGATCCTTGAGAATGTCGAGGATACGTTCTCGCAGAGCTGCAAGAACCTGACGGCCCTTCGCCTCATGCCAGACGCCACCATCCCCGTGAGGACCACGGACGTGATAGAAGGCCTTGTCGAAGGCTTCCCAGAAGCTCAGGAGCCGTTCCAAAGGAAGCTCCCTATCCGTGGTCAGGCCATCGAGGAGAGCTTTCACCCGTTTGACCTCATCGTCAAACGTCACCCGCTGGTCGAGTTGCTCCTGCATCTCGTGCAGGGCGGTCTCCCCCCTCTCGTCAGCCCCATAGTCTACAGGGAGGGGGTCCAGCCCATTGGACTGCTCCAGAATCTTGACGGCTTGCCAGAACCCGATGCCCTGCTTGGTCCGCAGAGTCTCGATGGCATCACGGGTGATACCACAAGCGAAGCAGTACCAGGTGTTGCTATCAGGATAGACGCGGGCCGAAGGCTTGTTGTCATGACCGGTGCCGTGGAGGTCACACCGGAACTGCTGTTCACGGTCCCCACCATCCTCCCGGACATCATAGCCTAGAGCGGCCAGCACCTGGATGATGGGAACCTTCTCACGGATACGTTCAACGGATGCACGGGCTCTGTTGTTGCTCATGCTCCGTTCTACCCGAGCCAGGCTCGGGAGGACCTACCTTGTTCACGCGCAACCCTTGTTCACGCGGCGTGAACAGGCTCAAATCGTGAACAACTACTTGTGGGGATCCCAACCCTTCTCGGTGTACCACGACTGGAACTGGTTCAGGGCTTCCTGAAACAGAGCCACCTGGCGGTTCTTCCAGCCGCGACCCGTTCCCGCATCGCCCACCAGGACCAGGTGGCCCGTGGAGCTGTAGCTCTGACGTTCGTCACCCGACTTGAACCAGTAGACCTTGCGGCCATAGGTCCGGGCAACCCTGGGTCCCCAACCCGCGAACCCGCCAGGCTGGAGGCGGCGAGCAGTCAGCATCACCCCACCCTCGTCCGTGGCCAGAAACTTGGTTTGGAGGACATCGTTGAGCCGAGAGACCACAGCCTCTCGGTTCTCCCGAGAGTCCACTTTGTCCGAGTTGGGGGCTCCGATCCAGAAGGTCATCTCATCTCCTTGGTGCATCCCTACTACGGGGGAACCTACACAGTTGAGCCCTCCGAGTAGATCCTTTCGAGGTCCTCGGAGGCTTTCTCCATGGCCTGCTTAGCCATAGCCCAGCGGTTGTGAGCGGCCACCCACCCACCCCGGAGTGGGGTATTTCCGGTAGTCCCTATCACACTCAGAGCGTTTCCGGCAAAACACCCACTGGAGATGCTTGTGGCAGGCTGTGCGTGTAGCCTTGGCCTCTTGAAGAGCGACGTAGGCCGCCCCCACTCGTTCCAGGTAGTTCACAGATCAACCTCGTGCAGCAGGCAGTGCCCTGCCCCGTTGTAGAACTTGATCCCTCGCTCCTCGGCCTGCTGGCCACCATCAGGATGACTGTGCCCAAAGAAGTGATGCGTGATCCGGTGCTCCCGGGTGAACAGAGCATCCGCGAGAGGCTGCATCCCGTACCCAGGCTCGCTGTCCAGTATGCCCCGTGGTGGGCCGTGCGTGATGAGGACCTGGGGGTCACAAGCGAAAGCTCGCTCGATGTGAGGCATCAGGTCATCCGTCTCACCTGCCCAATGGTGACTGCTCTTGTCCCCTTGCACGATGGGGTTGATCTGGCGGAAACCAGCGAACCGGATCCCCAGAACCTCGACCATCGGCTGGTCATCGGTGATCTCGTAGACCGTGACCCCGTAGTGGCGAAGGAACTCGGTGGGGCTGTAGAAGTCGTGGTTGCCCCCGATGTAGAGCACCGGGCAGCCGTTCAAGTCACCGGCCCACTTCTTGGCGTGATCCCGAAACCAGTTCCTCTGGTACTTCCGCTCATGGGCTGGGCTGATGACCTTGTCGCACCCATAGATCCCATAGTTCGGAACCCAGCCCTTGTTGCCGAAGATGTCCCCCGTGAGGGTCAGCAAGTCGGCTGACATCCCTGCCACCTGCCGAACGATGCTCGGACGGGCGTGAGTGTCACTGGCGTGGGCGATACGGATCTTCATACTGGTACTACGGACGTAGTCAGGGTTCTGAGCCCTGCTCAGCGAAGGACTTGTGAGATCCACAGAACCACTGTCCGTTCACAGCAGCGCAGGGGCACTGGTTCATCCAATCCTCCCGCTTGTACCTGGTGGGGTACTGGCAACGGATCCTGATCCCGTGCGCCGTTGCCTTGTACACGTTGAACTGGTTGACCACAGCCATCTTGGGACGGTCGTGTGCGGGCTTGGTAGGGAAACTCGTGTCTTTCACGACTACACCATCCCGATGCACTTGTCACAGACAGCACAGTGACGCACATCGTAGGGCATCCCTGCCACGTCGTAGAAGAACTCGTGTGGGCACGCCGCCTCGCCGATTTGCACCTTCTTGATAGCGGCATCCCGGATGGTGCGAAGCTGGTTGAGATGCTCAAACGTCTCCTGAATCAAAACCAGACTCTCAGAACTGGCTTCGGCGATCTTGCTCTGGTCACCATCAGGGTTGAAGAAGAACTTCTGGGGTCGTGACACTGAGGGACTCCTATCGGAAGTAGTCGTGAGCCCAGGCGAACTGGAACCCACAGCGCTGTGCGAAGGTCTGATCCGTCTTCAGGTCCCCAACGCAGATACACTGGGCAGGGTCGAGCTTGTGCTGCTCGATGAGCAACACTCCCATCCCAGGCATCGGCTTGCGCAAGAAGGTCTGGGGCGGGCCGCCACGCTCCGTGGCGTAAAGCACCCGGTCGAACTTGATCCCGAGACCCTTCTCAGTCGCCTCGATGCTCGCCTGCACGTTGGCATCGGAGACGTACTTGGCATCCCCGGGCGGGCGACTCACACCCGACTGGTTGCTCACCGCGAAGATGAGCCAGCCTTCGGCCTGACGGCGCTGAAGCAGATCGCGGCGTCCGTCGAGGATGATGACCTCACTCGGGTCACGGGGATAGGGGCACTCCTTCTCGTCCGGCGTCGTGCGAAGGGTTCCATCCAGGTCAAGGATCAGAGCCCGCTTCGTGTATTCAGCTCCCCACACCGTCTTGACCGTGATCTCCTCGATGGACGAGAAGCCCTCGTCCATCGACGGGTCCGTCATCGCCTTCACGAAGGCGTACTGAACCCCCGGCTGGAACATATTGGGGTCGTTACAGTAGGGCTTCTCGTCGTAGTCGGTCTTCGACAGGACCTTGCCATACCGCTGCACCTGCCGGCGAGCCGCGAACACCTGGGCCTGCTCGATAGGCACCTGGAACCAGAGCACCCGCACGGGGAGATCCAGCTCCTTGGCGACCTGCATCAACACCTCCCGGTGCTCCTTGCGGGTGTAGGTGTTGTCGAGGATGAACTGACGGTCTCCCGCACGGTAGCAGTCCCGCAGGAACCCGTAGATCAGGGCGGTGGGGCTGTTCAGGACCCCACCGATGGCATCCCGGTTCAGTCGGCGGTAACCCTTGGCGAGCAAGGCCTTGACGTAGGTGCTCTTGCCGCAGCCGGGGATCCCGACGGTGATGACGATCTCAGGAGTCATTGCAGAACCTATCTCCTAGATAGGGGTGGGCTACCAGATGAAGGACGGATACCAGTGGTCGCACTCAATCTCCATCCTCAGAATCTCAAACCTCATGCTCGCCTCTCTTGTTGATGACCCTACTACGCCTGTGGATCAGGAGTTGAGCCCTTGGAGTTCATATAGGGTTCCACTAGGAGCGTTATCACGTTCCAGGCCTCCCGGTGACCAGAAGCGGGCACCTCGCCATAGACACCCTTGTCGGCGTACCGCACCAGGGGGGTGCCTTCGAGCCAGAGCCAGAGCTTGTCATGATCGCTCGTGACGTAGATGCCCTTGAAATCCAGTACCGCCCCCTGGTCATCCCGAGGCATCTGCCGGAACTCCTCGAACAGAGCTTCGATGCGTGGGTCTGCGGTCACTGGTCCTCCGAGAGCCACGCGGGGTTGCGCTTGAGAGCCTCGGACCAGTACCAGAGCGTCTGCTTGCCCACGCGGCCTCCCACCTCAGCCTTGACGTACTCGAAGAAGTCGTAGGCGGGGTCGTTGAGCCCACAGCGGCACAGGCACCGCAGGACTCGGGTGATGCGCAGGTGGTTGTGATCCACGGGCTGACGCCACGCGGTCGTGTTGTCGAGGAACGCGATGTACCTGCCCAGCAGGGCGAGCATCCGTGCCTTGAGCACCGGATCCATCGAGATCACGTCGTAGTCACTCTGGGTGGCGACGGGGCTGGTGGGCTGAGCCTGGGAGGGCTCGGGCAGAGGAAATGCCCACTGGATGTGGCCATGACATTGCTCCCAGAACTCGTCGTCGTAACCGAGAATGTCAGACAAGGTGAGCCCAATTGAGTTGGGCTCATCACCTCGGAGGAAGTCGATGATGTCGCTCATGGGGCCTCCAGCTTCGCGACCACCGGTCGCCAACAGGGGTCGATGGTAGCCGCGTAGCCCACGGCGTCCTCACGGGTGGGGAACCCTGACCTGGTGGCCAGGGCCTCATCACCGAGATGGTCGGGGTGACCCAGGTAGATGACGACCCAGGTGCCCTCAGCCATCGCTACACGGTTGAATCGGTTGTTGCCCATCAGGGGATCTTCACGCCGAAGCGGACTCGGAGGTTGAAGAGCAGTTGCTCCTTTTCTGGTTGGGGTTGATGTTCACGATGTTGCTCCCACGAGGATGGTCAGCGAGGGGTTGTTGATGGTGGACTTCCGGTTGGAGTCTAGGTCGATGACCTTGACCTGCCGAGTCCACCAACCGCAGCCGTTGTGGTAGGACTTGCCGAAGCCCAGCACCTTGACCCGCACCACCTCTTTGCTGGAGACGGCGTGCAGGGTGGCACCCACGGTGATTTCGGTGTTGAACATGTCGTAGGCGACCACCAGGTTCGTGTAGGCCGTCGGGTGGCCCTGTTGGCCAACATCTGCGGGGACCCGCACGTTGAGAGCGGGGATCCAGAGACCCCTGCCGAAACTCTGGTTCACCAGACCGTCCGGCGTCTCCCGTGAGAGAAGCTCATAGCCGACCACAGTCTGCCCTGCGAGGGGACCTGTGGAGATGAGGAATTTGCTGTAGTTGCTCATACCCCTACTACGGAGGGGAGGCTGAAATTGAGCCCCTAAAATTGAGGGCTCAACTTAGCGAAGTCATCCGTACTGGGGGCAGAACACAAACGGAGGACCCCATGAGCAGCAACCCCACAGTCGGCGAAGGCGCAACCCTCAACTACTGGTCCGACCGAGACGCCGGGACGGTCGTGCGGGTCAGCCCCAGCGGCAAGACCGCCTACGTCCGCCGGGACCGGGCCACCCTGCTGAACGGAGCCAACTCGGGAGAGCCGGATGCTCTCAAGATGTCCCCTGGTGGGTTCTGTGCCCACGTCGAGGGCGTACAACGATACGCCTACGAGCCCAACCCCAAGGGTCGGCTCTACAAGGTGACCCTGCGTGCCAACGGTGAGTGGCGGCAGGTGGGCACCAAGGCCGGCGAGAGGGGTGGGACCGTGACCTTCGGTGTCCGCTCCGAGTTCTACGACTACAACCGCTAAGAGGTTCGAGATGAAGCGTGAGAAGCTGAAGTTCCTGGGCTACCGCAACGTGGCCACCGGGAGGAAGATCCTGGGCCACCTCAATCCGCGTGACCTGCCCGAGGCAGACGCCTGGTTCACCTCGGTCATCGACTGCAAGGATGACTCGTACCCGGACCAGCACACGTCCGAGGTGTGCCTGTTCAACGGGTCCCATCACCACCTCTCGCCGACCTGGCCCATCCTCGGCTTCTTCGACCGGAAGGTGGCGGAGCAGTGGGAGGAAAAGCTCCGTGTGTTCGCCCGCACCCTGGACCCGGAGAACTCCTTCGACCACTTCGACAAGGAGGTCAACGGAGACAAACGACTCGGTGCTTGGCTCACCGAGCAGGGGTTCGAGCGGTTCAACCACATCTGGTGGGTGCTCAAAAAGTGAGGCTGTAGGGGCTCAATTTCCGAGTCTCGTCCGTAGTAGGTTCAGAACGATGGACACACGGGAGACACCAAGATGCGTAGCAACACCCAGAGCTTCAACCCCGCCAACTACAACTTCTCGTGGACCTCGGACAACTGGTACGACTGGGATGACAAGGCGGCCCACAAGGCGGCGATGCAGGACCGCAACGCGGAGGCCAAGCGCCTCAAGCTCGCTGGCCAGACGGTCCGCAAGGGCAGCCGCTCGGGAAACCTCATCACCCGTGGCGGTATCGGCTCAGGTCACCCGCAAATCGAGATGATCGTCACGGTCTACACCCTGACCGTGGTCGGCTAGAGGAGAACCACGATGGCCACCACCCAGACTTACAATCCACTCATCTTCGGATTCGAGTGGAACCCCGATGGTTCCTTCACCTGGAACCAGGCCGAGGCCACCAAGGCGGCCGATGACGCTTGCGAGAGGGCTGCTTTGCAACAGGCAGCCCGTGGCTACAACGTGGTGCGATTCCAGGTCCCCGGTCAGGTCACGCGAGCCTACAACCCCCGGACGAAGGCTTACCAGGACTTCACCGTGACATGCTTCGGGTTCGCGGCTTACGAAGCTGTGACGGTCCTGACCAAGCCCTGAACGGATACAGGCTATGAACGAAAACCACCAACGCGAACAATACTGGTTCGACCTCCCCACCCGCCGATTCCTGGTGAGGCTTGTTCGCCAGTACCAGGAGCCACTCCTGCTCTGCTGCCCAATGCTGGGCTATGAGATGGCTCTAGATCGTAACCCACCCCTTGTCCTCGACATCGACCGTCGGTTTGTGGGTGAGCCCTGGTTTCGAGAGTGGAACCTCCACCGCCCCCAAGCGATGTTCAAGCCCGACCTCGTGGTGTTCGATCCACCCTTCACCACGGTCAAGCTCGACCGTCTCTGGAATGCCATCCGAGTCCTGGTCATGGGTGACTGGACGACTCCCATGGTGGTGGTCTGGCCCAAGTACCGGGAGGCTGACCTTCTGGGCACGTTCCATCAGGCTGGGCTGAAGCCCACAGGCATCATTCCCGGCTACCTCTCCTGCTCCCCTGGTGCAGAGTTCTACGCCAACTTCGACCTGGAGGGCTAATGGGCCACACCACCCTCATCTTCCTCGACATTGACGGCGTAATGAACCGTTACGGCCATCCGCAACAGGAAGTGCTGGATGAGCATCTCGTTGGACAACTGAATCGGCTTCAATCCTGGCTTGGGACTCAAGTCGTGTTCAACTCCGCCTGGAACTCCCATTCCCTGGACTACATGAAAAACGCCTTTGCCAAGGCAGGGCATCTGTACCCGGCAACTCTCATTGGCCAAACCGGAAGCTGTGCCGGTGGTGGGGATCCCGTGCGGGACTACCTCATCGAGAACGATCTCGTAGGAACCCCGTTCATCATCATCGACGATGGAGACAGCAACTACGGAGAGATGTGGTGCCGTCTGGTCCGTTGTGACCCGAACGAGGGCTTCACGGACAAGAGAAGGAATCAGGCGGAAGACCTGATCTGGCAGGCCCTCTCTCCCCGAGAGAAGGAGTCACGGGAGACGGCCGTCAAACACCTTGTGGATCACGCCCACTGGCTGGCAACGCGGACTCACTGGCTCACCCCAGAGGACCGAGAACGCTACATCCGAATGGATCTGGACCTCGTGGCACACTGCCTGCTTGTCCCTGATTTCCTGGAACAAGCACTCCTGGTCAAGCCAACTGCTTCGCCAGAATCCGAGTGATCAAAGCGTCCTTGCCACCTGGGATCTTCGAGGCTCCCCGGATCCCCAGGTGGTTGGAGGCATAGGAACGCAGCTCCGTGATGGAATGCTGGGCCAACCCTTGTGCATCCAGGGTGTCCAGATGGTCCCACTCATTGGATTTCGTGACCGGGGCTGGATTCTTGACCGGAACTGGCTTCTTGACCACGGGCGGAGACTCAACCACGGGCGAAGACTCGACCACGGGGGGTTTCACCACCACAGGACGTGGTGCCGGGAGGGGCATCCCATCTCTGTAGGGTCGCTCGACCGGGCACCCTAGCAAACACCGCTGGGCTCCTGCGTGGAACTTGGCCGAGGGGACATGCCTGCGGCAAGCCCAAGTGTTGTCATCAAGCCAGATGGGGCTCTCAGGGGCGGTTCGTCTGGCTACGGGATAGTACATTCACGGTCCTATTGGTCTGCACAAAGTTGGGAGCCTGTTACACGGTCTCCAGGAAATCCAGCTCCCCTTCGACCACGCAAGCCACCACATTGGGGTCCTTGTCGTACAACGGTAGAGCCCCATCAGGCATCTTGTCTACGAAGAACACCTTCTGCCCGATGGACTGGTAGTCCCTCCCACCTCGCAGTGGGTGGGTCATTGAGGCGGTGACCTTGGCTCGACCCTCAGGCGTCGAGAGGTACTGAGCAATGATGCTCTGCTTCAGGTCATAGTCTGATTGAGGTGGTGGCTCCACAACGGGAGCCACCACGATCTCGGGTTCCTCGTATTCCCAGAACCAATCGGGCAGGACGGGGGGCATGGGGGTCACCTTGGGTTCGTGCAGCCTGGAAGCTGAGAGCAGGACGTCATCCCCATCACGCAGGTAGGGTTCAACGGATGCCCACTCTCTTGTGTGTCTGTGCAGAACTTCACACAGCTCGTGCCGTCTTCCAATGGAAGACCCTCGGGGCAACCAAGCTGCTGTAACTTCTCACAGGCCGCAGGGCAATTCTCTGTGTCCGTCGGCTCGATGGCGATCGGTGGGGGGCGAGTCTGGCAGGTGGACCCTAGCAGGAAGCTGGCCACCACCAGAGCAAGAATCATCCGAAACAGACGCATCATGTCTCCTCGGGCTTTCCGAACAGCAAACTGTCGTCCACGTTGAACAGGTAGATGACCCCAAGGTCGGTAGACGGATCGTAGTTGGCCTCGATGTGAGGCGGACCCGGCTCATCCGGCCCCAGAGGCTCCACCACGATGCCTTGGTCGGCCAGGAGATTCTTGAGACGATGAGACTCCTGGATCAACTGTTCACGGGGACAGGTCATGAACACGTTGGGAAACGGCAGAGCACACTCCATCTCCCCGTTCGAGACTCCGTCACCAGAGTCCGTCGTGTGGAACCCCCACAGTTGAAGTTGCATCACCGTCCGACGAATGCCGGGGCAGAGGTCCTCTGGATTGAAATCACTCATCCCTGTCGCTCCTGGTAGGTCTCGAAGCCAGCCTGGGGAACCCAGAAATCGCTGCTGACGTCACTGATCAGTGTCGCGGGATCCATCAGGTAGAAGCCGTTGTCACCCCAGTTGGTGCCCCACGAGTTCTCTCCGATGAACTTCCCATCCTTCATACCCACAATGCAGGTGGCGTGACGCCCCGTCCGATCGTCATTGCTGACCGGAACAAGAACCTGACCCTTCCGGTAGGAACTCCAGGCACCATTCACGTTGGTGCCGAACACCACGGGGTTGTTCGCCTGGAGAGCTTCGACGACCATATCCACACGGGCCAGGCCCGTCGAGCGGATCTTGTAGAAGGACTCGATCTTCGAGAGGTACGCCTGACGCATGGCGTCCCAACTCGGGGCCTCGAAGATGGCCCGGAAGTCCCACGGATGGGCCATCTCCGGTGGGACCCCGAACCGTCGCATCGCATCGAAAGCGTGCGAGATGTAGGTCCCCTCGTCGATGTGAGTCTCCTTAGGCACCATCAGGTTCCGGGCGAACCAGTAGATGGCCAGACGACTGAGATCCACATGGGCAGCGTGCCCGTACTTCATGATTCGCTTGATCTCGAACGCCTTGCAGGTTGCCTGTGCAACACAGGTGTTCGTGGCCCCTTGGTCATGTCGGGGGCTGGTCCACGGGCGGAGGTCTACGTCCCCAGTGGTCGCTTGGACCATTCTTGCACGCAGCTTGCCCTCGAACCCCCAGTGTTGGGGACTATCGGGCTCTGGACGAAAACCCTTGAGGGTGTACTGAGTCATGGGGATCTCCTTACGTTGCCTCTGCCCGTGGACCATACCCGGCCTAGACCACCTTCATCCGGGGTTGGGATTTCCGGTAGGTATCCACCGCCCGGATGATGTCCGCGACCAAAGTGTGACGAACCACGTCATCCACACTCATCTCGTAGGACCCCACACCACCGACGTTCTCCAGGATCCGGCTCATCGTGATCAGCCCACTGCCCTCCAGGTCCGTCTGGGAAGCATCCCCAGTGAGCACACAGCGAGACCCCTCACCGATCCTCGTCAGCATCATCAGGAGCTGATCGAAGGTGCAGTTCTGGGCCTCGTCGAGGAGGATGTAGGCGTTTTCGAGGGTCCTGCCTCGCATGTACGCCAGGGGCACGATCTCGATCTTCTCGTTCTTGAGGTGACAGTCCACCCTCCCCTTCGACAGGATCTTGTAGAGGGAGGTGAGCAGCGGTTGCAGGTACGGGGCAACCTTCTCACCAAGGTCACCCGGCAAGAATCCCAGATGCTCCCCGGCCTCTACTGCGGGTCGAGTCAGGACGATGCGGTCCACCAACCCCTTCTCCAGGGCGTAGACCGCCTCGTAGACGGCGAGGAAGGTCTTGCCCGTCCCGGCCGGGCCGAGTCCGAACACCAGGTCGTGGGACCGAAGGACATCCTGATACTCGCGTTGCCCCGTGGTCTTGGGGTGGACAGGGGTCAGTTGACGATGATGCTCGTGAACATCCTGACGCTCTATCTGAGGTTCAGGTCGGCGCTCCTGCCGACCTTGCTTGTTCCCCATCCTCTTCTGACTGGTCTGTGGTTTCCGGGCTGCACTTCGCCTCATGAACTCTCCTTGGACTGCGGAGGACACACAGAGCAGAGGAGATAGAGGCAGTAGCGAAGATCCCGACCGTCAGGGCTTGATCCCCACCAAGAAGGGTTCCCAACCCGGCTTCAGGGCCGTGGCCCACCCATCGAACTTGGCTGCCTCTGAGGTTGCTGCCGCAGTTAGGGAGTAGCCATCCTTGAGTCCGTTCTTCGCTTTCCCGGTTGCCCCCCCGTAATCCAAAGCGATTCTATCAACAACCTGTGGGTCGATGTTGCCCACTTTGCCCACGACCTCTCGCTCGGCACCGAAGTGCTGATCGATAGCCTTGCTCGTGTTCAAATATTTCGGAAAGCCACTGTTTCCAGTGATGAATGTCAGCCCCTTACGTCGAGCTACAAAAGCTCCGGTGGGCACCCTGACACACCACACCGTCCCTGTGTGGTGCACCTTTTCAACCTGAACAGCTACCCTTGCCAGATCGGCAAGGGCTTCCCATGCGCCTCGAACAGCTTGTGTGCCTGATTCGAGGCGAACAACGCCAAGTTCTCCAGCCTGTTGTCCACGGGGTTGTGGTTCAAGTGATGCACCGTCTCCTGTCGAGAGAGACACCGACCCAACACCTGAGCTACGATCAGTCGGTGTTCCATGATGTACCCATCCTTGCGGGCCATCGGGCGGAACTCGGGGGGGCAGCGCAAGTACCGGATCTGTCCGTTCTTGGTGTAGTTGCCCTTTTTCCTGAAGTAGGTCACCCCACCCTTCCAAGCCGGGTTGCTCGGCCCCGTCATTTTCTTGATCGCAGATGCTCTCCCTTCGGGAGACACCGCCGCAGCCCCCTTGTGCCCGTGCTTCGCCCAGTCCTGACCCCGATGCACTCCGTTGCACTTCCGAGAGCAAACTGGCTGGCGTGCCCCCTTCCGAAGCCACGCATCGGGATACCACTTCAGCGTGCCACACACTGTGCAGGCAATGAACTGCCCCTTCCGTTCCGCCAGGGGCTTCTTGATCTGCACTCGGATCCGGTTCGCACAGGAACGTCCGCACGTCTGTTGTGACGCTTTGTGGGGGATGAACTCCCCACTGCACGCTGGGCACAACCTCGGTTGCTTCCAGCCCCTCCGCTCGGATGAACTCCCAGTGACCCTCTCGTTGGACAAGGCAGCGGTGTCCGACGGACACGATGTGGTCAGTGCCGTCTCCATAGAGACGGTAGGCTTCTCGGTCGTAGGGGTACTCAAAGGTTTCCTCCACAGACTGCCATGTGAGTTGGCCGGTCTCGGGATTGAAGCCCAACACCTGCTTTCCGACCTTGGCTCTATGGTAGTGTGCCCACCCCTCTGGGGTCAAGATTTCAGTGTCCTCCGTGAGACATCCGTACCCCCAAGCCTCAAGGGACCCTTCCACGGGCAGGACGAACCCTGCCTCCTCCATGGCAGCCGCAAGTCGATGGAATGTGCGGGTGGCCGAGAACACCTTGATGATGCCGCCAGAGGGCAGAACGTCAAAGCAGGCTTTCAACCATTCTAGGTGCCAAGCCGCGTTTTCCTGACCAGTGCCTTCTGCATCCCAATCCCTTGACATGAAGCCCACCAAGTATGGGGGGTCCGTGACCACAGCCCCGACACCCTTCAAAGTCTTTAGGACCTGGAAGCTGTCACCCAGTCTCAGCGTGATGGTCGTCATCAGTCTTCACCAAACCAGTCGAGGAGGGACACAGTCTTCGGGGGCTCTTTCTTGACCTGGTGATCAGACACGATCTTCGTGTCGTGTCCCCGGTACTTCGAGGTGCTCCAGTAACGGATACGGGCATCCGCAATGGCGAGATACTCTGGCTCCCGCTCGATGCCCTCGAAATCATGACCTGTGATCGAACAAGCGATGCCCGTGGTCCCGGAGCCCAGGAAAGGATCCACCACGGCCCCCAGGTCCTTGGGGACATTGGCCAGCAACCTCTTCATGATTTCAATGGACTTCACGGTCGGGTGGAAATTACGGACCTTCTTCGCAGTCCGCCCAGCCCCGGCTCGTGGGTTCTGCACCCCTGCCGAACCCTCTTCCCGTTCCACGGCCTCGTGCCCAGCCTTGGCCGGCAGCTTCGAGCAACCAGCCTCTCGCTCCTTCCTTCCTGCCTTGGCAACGTAGTGGAAGGAGCCAGGACCTTGGACAAGCAGGATGGCGTCACGGATCTCGAACCCTGCGTCCTCCAACCGAATGGCTCCGGTGTGACCTGTGGGCTGGGTATCGGGAGCGATGAGGAAGACGTGACCACCCGGCGGGAGGACTCGCCAGCACTCGGTGATTTGGGACTCCGTGATGGTGTGACTGCCGCTGGTCACGACCAGGCCACAGACCGAGCCGGTCTCCCAGGTGGAGATGTCCGTCGTGGCGGAGATGACCACGGCTTGCTTGTCAGGAGTTGAGCCCATCGTGCGGAGATACTCGGTGAGGGTGTCTCCCGATGCCTGCTTGAAGAACCGGGAGGCACCTCCTGTGTCCCGGTGCCCCTCGGTATTTCCTGCTTTCCACCCAAACAAGCCCCCTTGATGGTCACGGCTTGTCCGAAAACTATGAGGACGTTCCCCGCTCTGCTCATCCAGGTCTGCTACAGGGCAGTCAGGCTCACAATCCCACTCGGGGTCGGACTCCACCTGCTTGAAGAACCGGGAGGCACCGCCGGTGTCCCCGTAGGAGACCATTGGTGTCCCCTCTGGACGATTCTCCTGACCAAAGGCTGCACTCCCATTGCCATCCTGGTCCCGCGAGGACGCCCTCTTGACCGCTCCCGTGCCCGAAGTGAGGCTCCCGCTCTGTTCATCCAGGTCAGCCACGGGGCAGCCAGACTCACAATCCCAAGCCGCAACCTGTTCCTTCCCCGTGGAATCCCCGTGTTGATTGCCAGGATGAGAGACACCGCGTAGCATCCCCGTTACGGATTCACCCTCATAGGCATCAGGTACAGTCTTCGATGAGGGACTGCCTTTGACGATCTTGGTGCCCGCCTGAACACAACCCGGTTTGTGTTGTAGGATGACGTTTGCAGGCCATCTCCCTGAGACCTCCGGGGGAGTGTCCCCTGCGCCACCCCGCTTGAAACGCCAGTCCTCAGGATTGGGTCGGGGAGTCGGGTCCGAAGCGTATGCCCCACCACCAAGATTGTCTTTGGTGGAGAGTCGGGTATCCCCGATGTTCAGGGACCCTGTGCCGTACTTGAGGGCGTTCTGCGCAACGGTGCCCTCAAGGGGCTTCCGGGCCATATGGATAACGATCATTCCGGGCATTGCAGCAGATCCAGGATAGAGTTGTTGTCCGGTTGGAGACAGTGGGGAGAAAACCAGAGAGTCTCAAGGGTGAGGTTCTTGGTTCCCTGCCCCCCTGCATTGGAGTAGCCCGTGTTGGACTGCCGACTCGTCCCTGCCCAGTTCCACTGAGCCCAGCCCTCGGGTAGGACCCGTCCATCGTCATACCCTGCTACTGCGATGCGTAGGGCGGGGTCATCCCCGTGCTGTACAGCCCAGTCCCATACGGCTGCCGCAATCCCAGCCTCATCGCTCAGACTTGCCCCCGTGGGATAGAGCTGGTCTGTCCCACGTCCATAGGGGGGATCAAGGAACAGAGCGTTGATCTTGGCCGTCTTCAGCCCGGCCCCAAGCAACCGAGTCCAGTCCCCGCACACAACCCGAACTTCCCGTAGCCGCTCGGAGAGCATCTGGAAATGATCCAGCGTGATCTTGCCCACCCGCTTGTAGGTCAGGTGTGGAACCGTTCGACGGACACCTGGTCGGACATCCCCTTTTGGGCGAGCCTGGAAGACCCCGTCAATGGATACCCAGGGTCCCTTGCCGATGCACCAACCTCGGCCAATCCACGAAAGGGAACCCCACACCCACCAACCTGCGATCTTGGCGTCGTACCAGTGAGGGTCCCCCATCAACCTGTTCAAGATGTTCTCACTCTGGCCCACAAGCCAGAGATGTCGGGCGTGAAGGTCAGCCTCGTTCACAGGCCACTGAGCCCAACGAAGTACCTCCTCCGGCTCCGCAGCCACGGCTCGAAAGAAATTCGAGATGAACCCATCGGCATCGTTGATGGTCTCCATCCCTTTGGGACCGTCGGGACGCATCAGCAACACTGCAGCCGAACCGGCGAAAGGCTCCACGTAGTTGGACACGGAACCAAACCGTCGCCACACCTCAGGGGCCACAGCATCCTTGTTGCCGAACCGAGAGAACGGGGCTTTCATCAGTCCGTCTCCAGTTCCTCTTTGGCGGCCTTGTCCACGGCCGCACCAATCTTGGCGTTCTCCTCGGGAGTCAGCGCCACATCGAAACAGCTCAGAAGCCGACGACAAGGCCACTCCACCCGGGCGATGAAGGGCAGGAACGCTGCCTGGTCACGAGACTTGAGACAGTTGAACTGCACCCTCGACTGAGCTTTCAACTCATCATCGATCCAGGTTGAGGTCACCACGTCGGCCGAGTTGTGTGACAGCACAGGCCCCGTTTGGTACTCGTGATCCCCGTCCACTTCCAGATCCATCACGGGCTCATCTCGACCCGTATCTACTACAGAAACGACCCGCATCACCTGGAAGGTCAACAATCGTCGTAAGAACTGGACTTCAGCACCTCCGATGCCCTTCTCCGATGCGTGTTGCACCAGAAGTTCCACGGCACTCCGAGGCACCAGCCCCGTCTTACGGACCTTTGCAGGCAGGTTATAAAAGCTCCGAGGGAACGCCCCCTGGACAGACCCCGCAGGATGCACTTGGGTAAAGGCAGACAAGAACGTGTGAGGTACTGGATACACCTGTTTGCGAGACTCCCGCCCGGATACTTGCTGTGCTTGCTTATCCTCTTGGGAGAACCCAATGTCTTGATGAAAACGCTGGGCACTTTCACGAGTCCGCACCCGGAGTAACACTTTCGGGTAGGTTTTCCCGGTCCGGCGCAAGAAAGAGCCCCACTTAGACAAGTCCGAGTCAATACCCAGGGCTGTCAACAGCAACTGTACTTGGCGCAGGAAGTCTTCACAGGCCCCCTTCATGTTAATGCCCACGACCCCCTGATTGTTCACCCATCCGTCTGTATCAAACAATCCCTGCAGGTAAGCACACACAATTTCACGGGGGGCCTGCAAGATGCAGGTGGGGACTTCGACAGCCCGTTTACCCGCCACCGTCTCAAACCACCGCTTCAGAGGCTGGCTCCACTTCACCAGTTCGAAGGATCCTGACCGAGAAGGGTTCTCTTGAAGGGGCAGGGTATGACCGAAGGTATGCTCAAAACAGGTATGGAGTCGATCCCGAACAGCCGTCTCTTTCCGGTTCCCCGTCCAACCCAGGCCCCGAGGGTGTGTCTTGCCGTCACCATCCCAAGCTCCCAGCAAGTAGGCTAGATCACGAGTAACTTTGGCGGGAGTTTTCAAGGGGATTCCTTGCTGCCCACTCGGTTTTTCACCGGACCCAATGACAAGGTCAGGGAGTGCCGGGAACCTGCTGGGCCATGCCTCCTCTTCGCCGAAGGTGCTTGCCACATAGTCCTTACCTGGACTCAAGTTGCTGATGGTCTGCCAACCCAATTGGCCATCTTGCACCACCCGCACTCGATGGGATGCCGTGCAACCTAGCTTGGACCCCCTGTCCGTTGTCACGTCCCAGATGCGGCGGACACCATTGTCGAAAACCTGCTTGATTTGCTTCCAACCGGAACCCGACCACACGGTTTCTCTATATCGGGAAACCTCGTCAATGCGCACAATTCCCCGGCCAGAACGGATGAAAGTGCTTGAAACTGCTACACATCGCTCGGCTTCGTTGGCGTAACTCAGGTGAGTCAAATTGTAGCCAGCAACACCGGTCTTCTCCTTCGTCTTGAGAGCACTCTTGTACCCCTCACGGGAAATTTGGAACAGACCGACGACCGCCATCCCCTGCCCACGGTTGAATCCCAGAGCGAGCTTCTTGAGGTCACGGATGACCTCGTTCAGGTTCTCTGTGGTGCTGCTGCGATGCCGACGGGGCGACATGAGCCCGCAGTGGTCCACGAACACCATTGAGAAGGGGTCTTTGCTGTAGATGACCTCGGCCATGGACCGGAGGTCGTGCATCGTGAAATCGTCCTTGTCGGGGTCGGCAACCTCGATGTGGATCTTCGCGTAGTCCTGACCGAGGTAGGGGTGGTTCACCACATCCTCCCCATTGAAATCGGGGATCACATAGTCGAAGTAGAAGGCCTTGGCGTTGACATTCCACTCGTGCAGCTTGCCATCCCGGATGTCCTGGTAGGGCAGTCCTACGTCTTGCTCGGGGTCCGTCTGGATGCCCAGACGCATTCGGATCTCACGGAACTTCGGGTGCATCGAGTGGATGGCGTAGAGGATGCGCCGGCACTGACCGTAGGGCATCTCCAGGCTGAAGATCAGCACGTTGTGCTTGTAGATCACGGCCTGGTTGTAGGCCCAGTTGAGCATGAACGTGCTCTTCATCCCGCCGGTGAACGCAGCATGAATCCAAAGCTCGTGTCGCTTGGCCCCGCCGAGGGCATCATCGCACTGCTGGAGGAAACAGAACTGCCCAATACCGGCGAGAGGGTCTGCCTCGACCCTCTCGTACTCTTCCTTGACCGCAACACCATCCTTGGTGACTTCACCGGAGAGCCTCCCGCCGATGGTGGGAGCTACAATGTCGTGAGCCTTCTCCATCACATACCGGGCGGAGTGGATTGGCCCCAGGAGGATCTTCTTCTCCTTGCCATCCGCCACCTCCATCCCAGTGGAGGTGATGATGGACGCCTCCTTGAGCGTCTCAGCCCATACACGCTGCCGACGGTCGTTGGCCTTGTCTTCCAGGACTCGCTGGAAGTCCCCCTTGGTCCTTGCCTTCAGCCCCTCCAGCACCCGGAGCTGATCTAGGACCGAGTCCTCCTTGGAGTGCTCGAAGTGTGACCTCAGGGTCGCGAGGTTCGGGATGTGACTATGAGCCCGGACGAACTCTTGGATGTAGGCCCAGATGGCGTTGTATTCAGGGACCTCGAAACCAAGGGCGGATCCGTTGAGCATCTGATAGTTGCGGAGCAACAGCTCGGGATTGTCCCCAGCATCCGCAATGAACACTGAGCGAAGCAGAGACTTCATCGACCACCCTCGTTCTTCCGACCTTTCTTAGCCCACTTCGCCTGTTTCTGCTTGGCCACCCGCTCTTCCTTTGAGAGCGCTCCCGTCATCCATTTCGGAAGCTCGGCGGCGTTGCCGCCCAGTTCCTCCACGGACGGGAAGTCCTCAAGTAGATCATCCGGGTTGAAGGTGTCATCTTCGAGCTTGCCCACTCCGTCAGGCACCAGCTTCGGCGTATGAGCCGCAGCCATCAAAGCATCCACGCTGAACTCGTCATCATCCTCATCCGGCTCCGGAATCTCCCCCTCGTAGGCTTCCCCATCATCCTCCATGGGCATTGACAAGAAGGTCTTGACCTCTTCGGGAGGCTGATAGGGAGCCCTGGGAGCCCCCTCTTGAACCATCCCACCCTTACGGCGGGTGTAGGGGGCAGCAGCACCCCCAGAGCCGCTAGTGGGGCTTGCAGGCGTCACACCGGGCTTCCTGCTGGCTGGGTACTGCTGAGCGGCCGTGGCAGGCTCGTTGCTCACCCTCTCGTCTTCCAGACGAACCCGACGGAAGCCGTCAAGAATCTCTAGGACCTGTGGGCTGTGACACTTGTGAGAGACGCTGCTCAGGGGAGAGGCATAGGAGTCCACGACCCAGGTGGGTTTCCCCTGCTGCTCTCGCTCGTTCAATGCCTCCGCAAGCACGTTGGCCATCTCCTTGTTGGCGGCTGCCTTGACCCCCAGCACGATGATGAGCAGATCGAAGGGGACCACCAGGTCAACCAGGGTGACAAAGTGCTCTGAGGGTCGGTCCCTCTGTTGACCCTCCCGCTCCAGAAGCACGTCAGAGTCGTACACCGACTTCGCAGTGTTCAACCACGCGGTCATCAACGTGGCATCAGCGACCACCCGAGCATCCCATTGGGGACCCATACGGAAGGCCACGAACCTGAGGTGCCGGCGAAAATCGAAAGAGGAGGCCGTGATCCAGAGGCTCTGCTTGGTGCGGCCGAACAAGGGACTAGCGTCCACCGAATCCACGTTGAGAAGGACCTTCCAGACCCGCTTGACGTTGGCGAGTAGGTCCCGCTTGAAGACACAGGTGCAGTTCTGCGTACCTCCCCCGGGCCACATCACCCCACCACCCACGTCCGCCATGACGGGGATCACTCCCCTCCCCTTGCAGGTGGGACAGTCCTTGTCCCCGTTGCCTGTGGGGAAATCGAGCAGGGGGTGCTCATAGTGGATGTCCGGCCGCTCTGGCTTCCTGTCCGTCATACTTTTGCATCCGCCTGTAGTGCACCGAAGATGTCGTTGATCTCACTGCTCACGTCGATGCGGTCCTTCCCAGTTCCCTTCGCTGTACCCTTCAGCCGCTCCCCGAGAACCGCCTCGATGAGTTTCATCTTCGACTCAATGACGTCCATGACCCTCTGGTCGATGGTGCCCTTGCCGCTCTTGAGCTTGGCAACGAGGTGCAAGGCGAGAACGTTGTCGTGCAGAGACCCAATGCGGATCATGCGGCCGATGATCTGAATGTAGTCCCCCGCTGACCAGGGCGTGTCGTAGAAGATGATGGCCTTTGCTGCTTGGAGGTTGATGGCGTCGCCACCGGCCATCGTGATGCAGATCACTTTGCAGGGGTCATCGACATTCTGGAACCGGTCCTGGGCCTTCTGCCGTTGGTCTCCAGACTCATCACCTGTGACCCGAACGGGGTCAAGCCCGGCCTTCTTCAGGGCTGGCATCAGGAGGTTGACCATCTTCTTGAACCGAGAGAAGACGATAACCTTCTCCCCCGCGAGGTCCCCTTCGGTCAGTAGCTCGATTAGGGCGGTGAGCTTCTCCGAAGAACCTTCACAGCCGATCAGGTCAGGATGGTTGACGATCTGCTGGCAGTAGGAGATCGCCGTGAGCTTGGTGACCTCCTTTTCCTCTTCCCCCTCGGGCCTCTTTTCCCCCACGGTGAGAAGGCCCGTAAGAGCCTCTGAATACTTGGCCTCCTGCATCGGAGACATCCCAACCTCGAACACCTCTCGGGTCAGGGTTGGCAACTCGTCTGCCACGTCGTGCTTGGGTCGGCCCAGGTAGTAGGGTGTGATGAAACCACGGAACTCCTCGACCTTCTCAGGATAGTAGCCCACGATGCGAGGGACTTTGCGACCCTTGCCGATGGCCATCATCTCGACGATGCAGTAGTAGCGCATGAAGCTATCGGCAGATCCGAACAAGCCCGGTACGACCACCTGATAGATGCCGTGCCCTTCCATCAGGTGATTCTTGATGAGCGTGGCGGTCAGAGCCCAGGTCCGATCAGCCATCGTGCTGAGGTGCCGGACCACCTGATGAACCTGGGTCTTCGGATTCTTGAACGCGGTGGCCTCGTCCGTCACGAGAATGAAGCCCTCGTCGTTCTGGAGCTTGCGGATGTCGTTCACCACAGCTCGATAGCCCATCACCATCACGGACGGCTTGTCGCTCTTGCGCCAGGCAGCATAGGCGTCTTCTCGCTGTTGACGACTGCCATTGGCGACGATGACCCGGACACCACGGGTGAACTTGCCAAATTCCTTAGCCCACTGTGGGGTTGCGGACTTCGTCGTCAGGACCAGCACCTTCCGAGAAGGTTCCTTCTCCCAGATGTAGCACAGAGCTGCGATCGTCTGGAGGGTCTTCCCGAGGCCAGTATCATCCCCGAGAAGAAACCGCTTCATGAAGATCAAGTGCAGGATGCCTTGCACCTGGTAGTAGCGGATGTTCAACTCACGTTCGAAACCTGTGAAGTCGGTGAACGTTTTCTTGAGGTGCGGAGTTGCCTTGAGCTTCAGATCGGTCCGCTCACGGATCGTCTGTAGCTTGGCGGCAACCCGCTGGATACGGTCGTCGGTCATAGGTTCTCCGTCGCGTCGGCGTGTTGCCACCCCCTCTATACGCGATCGGCTTCCCCAATGAACCTACCTTGCTCAGAGCGGTAGCAACCGTACCACTCGCCGGAGCAATTCACCGTCTCGGAACATGCTCGACTGGAGGCTGAGCACCTGACGGAAACTCTTCCGCAAGAACTCGAACTCGTCACCTTTCTTGACCTGACCGTTGGTCAGCTTGGGGACCAACTTCTCCTGGCTCTTCAAGGCCGCCTTGTATGAGGTCAGGAGAGCCGGATACATCGATCGGAGTGACCAAGTGGCCATGTGGAGGGCAAGGGAGTCCGTAGCGGAGTCCGTGGCAGGGTCGTCAGCCACCTGGAGGGCGCCCCGATAGGCCGGCATCGTCCCGGTGCGTTCCATGATGAACACCATCAGGTCGAGCGCTGCAAACTCCTTTTGACCCATCCGTGGTAGACCAGCCTTTGTGGCCAACGCCCAGAAGACGTAGGGCAGCATATTGGGTCCCACACCCAGCCGATTGGCCTCTGTCACGATCTCCCGCACAGCCGCCTTACCCACCTCGGCCAGGTGGGCGTCCAGGCTCTTCCCAACACCCAACATCAGGATGTCTTCGGAACGGTTAGCCAAGCGGACCATCATCTGTTGCATCGGGGCCTCCACCTATCCAGCCCCATAGGCACCCTACCGTGACTTATACCGGGAGTCCAAGAAGTCGAGGAAACCCGGAGGGGGTTGCTTCTTCTGCCTCCGGACCTTGGGCTGGACCTCGGGAATGAGGATAACTTCAGGCTCGGGGATAGGTTCAGGCTCGGGGATGGGTTCTGGCTCGGGAGTGGGAGTCAGTTTGGGGGCCATCTCGGGCGTGGGGACTGCCAAAGCCTCCTCAGTATCCTCGAACTCGATTTCTGGCTCGACCTGTGGCTCCTCGTGCCGGGTGACGGAATAGAACGCTGCGTACAACACCTTGTGGGAGCCATCGAGCAACCCGTACTTGCTCTTGAGGGGTCGGGTGACGACGTGATCCTTGTGCACCGATGCCACGAAGCGGCCGTGGATGGGGCCATCCAGGTTGAACTCCAACCAGTCCCCGGGCTGGACGGACTGAGCTATCCCCACACGAGGACGTCCCTTGCCATGGGACTTGGCCCGGAAAATGGTCTGTTTCGTGTCCATCAAAGCCCACTGATCTGGATGTGAGGATACTCCGCCACGAGGTCGCGAGCACCCTGCTTGGTCAGGTCCAGCACCTTGCCCCCGGCTACGTTCAAAGCGTGCCAGACACCCTGCCCCTTGGGCACAAGCTGGACGATCTGTCCGTAGGGGCCAGGCACTGCCACCAGGGGTGTGGCCCCTATTCCGATCTGTTGCCGGAGCCACTCAACGATTGCGACGAACAGGCCCCTGTCACCGCAGTGGGCATGAAAGACGTGCTCCAGATTCTGTGGCCCTTGCGTCCCCCACCAGGTGGTGACCGAACGAGCCATGAACTTGGAGCAGAACAGCGTGAAATCTGACTTGAACGACGAGAAGGCGGACCCCATCCAGGTGGCGGGGTACACGTCGAATACGACTTCGATGACGGAGCCCTTGATCCGAACCATGACGCGGCCCTTGTCACAGCGCCACTTGTCCCCCAGCTTCATGAGCTGGGGAAGGGTCGGCTGAGAGACCGGGACCACCGGCTTGGGGGCTGTCACCGGCTGCTGGACAGGCATCATCTTGGCACCCGGCCACGCCGGGGTCGCCTGTGCCACACCCGCGATGGTGGACGGCTGAACCCGGACGAACGGGGTGTCCACGTAGATGTAGCCCTTGGCTACCTTCTCGGGGCACTTCTGCTCGACATAGACCCAGTCCTTCACGATGATCTGGGGTTTGCTCCCCACACGGCCATAGTGAACCTCGACTGGTTCATGGCGGCTCCGACCCGTACAGAGCCAGAACTTGTGACTGTTGCTGGCAGGGTCGCGCAGTTCCAGCCGGAAGGTCCAGGCCTTCCCCCGACCCATCAGAGTCCTGGCATCGGTTACGGTCAAAATCGACATGGTGTGCCTCCAGGCATAGTTCTACTACGGATCGGGCTCCGATGTTGAGCCTAGAACTCTCCGTCGTCGAAGCAGCCATAGTCCTCGTCGGTGCCGAAGCCCGCAGAGGCCAGGGCGCTTGCTGCATCCCCGTCCATGTCGTCCGTCCAGTTCTCCTCGACGAGGTAGTAGTCATCGCCGTAGAACCGGCTGATGTCCGCGAGGAACCACTGGGGCTCAGCCTTCACCATCTCGGCGAGGCTGTTGTAGTCGGTGTTCTGTGACCAGTTGGACTCGGTCACCCGAGTCTCCCAGTCGTAACAGGAAGCGATCGAGGCCACGTCAGCCTCCGTCAGACCGTAGTTGGTCGGCGGGTCTTCGGTGCTCAGTAGGGCTGCCAGTACGTCTTTCATCAGGGACCTCTGTCGTTTCTCACACCACTATCACGGGTGGCTTCACCTAGAACAGGTGGTAGAAAGAGTGGTTCTGGTTGCCGGTGTAGGCCCTGGCGAAGTCACAGATGACCTGCTGAGCCTGATACCGGGGCTCCGTGTCGCACGACCCGTAGATGGTGTTCGAACGGGCGTTGCGGGCCTCAGCATGGACGCCATCGGCAGCCAGGATCGCCTTGTTGAGGTCCTTAGTGGACTTGAAAACCCGGATGAACTCAGCGAACGACCGCTTGAGAGCCCCCGTGAGTCGGCGAGCCGAGAGGCCACATCCCGACCGGGAGTAGATCTCCCAGTCGAGGGCCGTCACCGGGATGCGGATGCTGATCTCGGTGCCGAACTGGTTCTGGAAGGTGTGGATCGTGCTCATGGGGTCCTCCTGTGTTCTGAACCTACTACGGACGAGAACCGGAAGTTGAGCCCTGGATCTCCTGAGCCGCACTCGACCATGCAGCCCTGGTGACCTTGTGGGTTGCCTCGGAGGCCAGCCCCTCCAATGCCGTGACAACTCGGGCCACGACATCTTCGAGGGTATCACCGTCGAGGGGCTTCATCAGGCGTCGATGATAGTCGATCTCGCCCACGTAGAACTTCGTGTGGCCCGCATCGAACTCTCTGCTGGCAGGGGATGCCTTTCGGCTCCGGCCAATGAACCACGGGGGACGGTGGCTGTCGAGCGCTCGACTGACTCGTTTGTGAAGGTCACACAACTCCGGGGAGTAGGTGTAGGGCGTCGGCCCACCGGTCTTACGGATGAGGGCACGACCCGAGTAGCAAGACCGAAACGCCTCCGGTGGGGACTTGTACTCGACCAGCTCGAAGCCCTGGCTTCGATACTCGATGGCAGTTCGAGCCTCGACCCACATCTCGGTGGGCGGCAAGGTCGTCGTGATGTAGGTGATCTGCGTCATGCTCTCCCTCTCCTGGTTACAGGGCTACTACGGACGAGAACCGGAAGTTGAGCCCCACAACTTTTTAGGGCTCAACTTCGTGAAGTCCTCCGTAGTAGGTGCAGAACAGCAACGGAGGACAAGATGAACAACGAAATCAGCGGAGTCCCGGTCGTATGACCAACCGATACCGCAACACCACCCCGAGCTTCGAGGACCGACACCCGGTCCTCATGGGCAGCCTGTTCGTGGTCTGCATCGCGAGCCTCGGCTACCTGATGATGGCCCTCTGAAAAGGGGCTCAAAACACACTGCCGCCCCGTAGTAGGGTTGGACAAGATGGAGGACAAGATGAACGCCGCTGAACTCGTGATCAACACCCCCGACCTGGCCCCGACCAAGGCCCGTGGGATGGCCAAGCTAGCCCCGGCGACCAACTCGTCCGCCGCCCATGCCGCCGCTGATGCCGCTGGCATCATCCGAGAGTGGGGCAAGGTCTACGACCTCACCGCCACCGAGTGCACCACCTGTGGCTCCCCCCTGCGGGACGCTGTGAGTGTCACCCGGGGCATCGGCCCCGTCTGCTCCGCCCACCACTACGAGATCAACTTCGACATCACGGCGGACATGGTCGAGGACGCCCTTGGCATCCTGTTCGCCAGCAACCTGGAGACACCGGTCAAGCTCGCGGCCAAGGCTCTCAAGGAGAAGCCCCGTGACCTCTGCAACATCCTGATCTGGTGGTCCTCGGCCCACCTCGACAACACCGAGGTCGTCCTCGACTGCGCCAGCATCGTGACCGCCCTCGGGTTCGTGACCCTCGGCGACAAAATGCGCGAGCGGAACACCAACATCATCGTCAGCACGACCGACGACGACTCGGGGGACTTCATCCTCCGCTGCCGTTCCAAGATGAACGTCCGCAGCAACATGCGGAAGGTCACCGAGGCCAGCAGCGTCGCCCGTGATGGCCGGTTCAAGTACGGCTGGCGGTTCCCGGCGAGCCGCAAGGCCCTCGTCTGGACCATCCTCGGTGAGGACTTCGGCGACCAGTGGGCGACTGTTCCGGGCAAGGACCTGAAGGCCGCAAGCCAGGTCGTCAAGGTCCCCCCCACCAACTGGCTCGATGTCCGTTCGGCTTTCCGAGCGACCTACGACCCGCCGAAGCCGGTCGAGCCTGCCAAGCCCCTCATCGTCCGCCCGGGTGACACCCGGGCCACCATCGAGGTCTACACCCCATTCCGTCACTTCGGGTTCATCGCCGACTTCAAGGGTGCCATCCCCTACAATCACGGCAAGGGCTACTCCTGGAACCGGGAGAAGGGCTGCTGGGTCGTCGAGTCCCGGTTCGAGAGCAAGGTCCGCAGCCTCGTGGCTGACCACTTCGGAGACAACTGAGATGCTCACCCTTACCACCAAAGAAATCGCCGCCGAGTTCCTTGCCCCCTTCGTCGAGGAACAGCACACGGTCTTCTACAAAGCCCCAGGTCGAACCATCGGAAAGGCCTGGGGAGCTGGCCGCCTCAGCCAACAGGCGTGGGTGCCCGGTGAGATCCGCCGGAAGCTCGACATCTGGGAGTGGAAGGTGCTCCGCAACCCCACCTGGAACCGCAGTGGGGCGGTCAACACCAAGGAACAGGCCATCAAGGCTCTGACCAAGGAAGCCATCACCGCCCTGCCCCCGGCCTGGGGCTTCAGCCTGGACAACGAATACTTCGCCGTCCACGCCATCCCCGCCGAGATCGTGAACAGCTCGGAGTTCAACCCGTTCGGACTGCTCTCCCTCCCGGTCAGGGTCCGCGAGGTCATCTGGAACAAACTCGGGGACAAGATCCCCGCCCACATCAAGCCCCATTGCAGGTAGATCCATGTCATACACGATCGGAACGCTCATCTATGGCGTCACCTCGGACGGAAGGGACGCCATTGCGGAGGCTCTGGGAAAAGTTCTCTACCCTCCCACTAACCACCACCCCTTCCGGGTCTCAGACCTGTGCTATGAAGACTTCGAGAACAACGGGTTTCACCTGAGGTACACCGATGATGGCTACCCCACCTACTGGTGCGGGATCCGTATCGGGGAGATCACCGAGGTGGACAATGTCCGAGTGAGTGACCTCCCGCAACCCTCGGACGAGCAGAAAACAAGGGCTCGGGAACAGATCGCCAATCTCCTCCCGGCTGTCCAGGCCGTGTGTGGGAAGCCCGATCTCTGGATCATCTGGTCACGGTCATGAGACGCACCACCTGGTGGGAGAGCCTCGATGGCTAAGGCCAAAAGCACCACCGATGAGAAGCTCACCCGAGGGTTGGCTCTCATCGACATCTCGAAGGGGACGTGGCGGACGACCGTCGCAGCAGATCCCAAGTTCATGAAACCGGGTACGATCATCGACTTCCGGCCCAGCCACCCCTCCACGGGGACCAACACAGGTCCCGATGGAAAGGAACTGGGATGGGACCTCGGATGGACTGTGGTCTCTGCGATCAAGCTCCACTACGGGGTGGTCGAGACGAAGTGCAGACCAGGTTCAGGAGAGACAGGACCTCCGATCATCACCAAGTACACCCGGCTGTACCAAGAGTTCGATCTGAAACCCATGCTCGAACAACGGAGGAAGGAACGTGGAATCTGAGAGATCCCGACGTGTGGACATCAAGGCCATCCTGGCCGACCCCGAGCAGCGGAAGCGGCTCATGTTGGGAGCCACCACTTTCCTCATCGGAGTGGGTGAGGACTTCAAGATCACAGAGGCCGAGGCCCGTTTCCGAGCCTCGGCCTTGTTTGACACACCGAAGGAAAACCAGGACTAGCCCTCGACGGGCTCCACCCTCGGAGTGCCATCGGTCTTCGTGGCGGTGAACCGCTTGAAGATCAGCTCCCACAGGGCGATGGCGATACCACCCTCCAGTAGACCTGCCTTGAGGGCATCCCAGATGTTCGCCCCCGTGGCGAGGCCGATGGCAACACAAGCCACGAGGCCCAGGCCTACCGTGACCCACGGCACGTAGTCACGACCGATCTTCGCTGCGAGACCCATCCGGTTGAACAGCCACATGAGCATCAGGAGCAGGAACCCAACGAACACGGTCCAGTGACCATTGGTTGCCGCGTCGAGCAACTGTCCGATGATCGTGCCAGCCTCCTCATCGGTCGTGGGGACCTTGATCTCGGGTGCGGGATCCACAGGGACCACGACCTCAGTCACGGGCTCCGCGACCACGTCCAGAGCCACAGGCTCAGTGACGTCATCGGGAGTCACATCGGAAGTGGTCACCACATCGGCATCCGGCAGGGCGGGACCCTCAGCCAGCGCCGGAGTGGCAAAAGACAGAACCAGCAGAAGCATCAACAAGAAACGCATACTTCACCTCTTCTCAAGAATCCAGCAAGCGCTCGACCAACGCGGCCTTTGTACCCGAAGCAGGAAGTCCCTTGCTCTCGGCGAGCGCCACCAGATCCGGTTTCTTCATGCCCTCCAGCTCTTCCTGAGAGAGTGGGCTGGAGGGCTCCTGGAGCACGATCGCTCCGGGTGTGGGCGGCGAGCTTTCTCTGTAGACCCGTGGCTTCCCAACCTCTCCGAGTCGCAGTTGCAGCTCTTGCCGCTGGGCAAGAGTGAGGGCCGGGTTGGAGAGGGCCTGCCGAAGTTGCATCCGGTAGGCCTTCTCTGCCTTGGCCCGAGTCTCCAGGGCTACCTGGCGTCGGTTGATGAAAGGCATACTCAAAGCCCCCCATACTGAGAGTCCGTCGTGCACTTTTCACAATGGCGAAGTTCCCCTCTGAGAGGAACTAGGTGACGACGACCTAGATGATGGTATTGAGGGACCCGCTCAGCATCATGACCTTCAGAGAAGTGAGCCTTCCTGGCCAGGACGGCGATGTCATGATCGTCTAGGTCACCCGCCACCCAGGCCCGATACTCTGCCACCAGGTCCTCCGCCGTCTGCTGCGAGCGGATGTTCAGCGCTGGGGCGTGGGACTTGGCACCGAGCGGCCTGGCAAGGGGATGGCTCCCCTTGGGCCACAACGAAACGGTGACCATCCCGAGGGCCACCTGAGCCACTTTCTGAAAAAAGCCACGACGGTTCATCAGGTTCCTCGCAGAGTCTCAGGGTACACGGCCAACGTCACCGCTGCCGGGTCGGGGACTGCCCGACTGTACCCACGGAACATCGGGCGACCCATGCAACGGTAGCGATCCGCCGCTGCATAGCCCTCTCCGTAACCGGAGGGGCTGATGATCCCGTCGAGAGTCATCCCTTCCTGCACCGTCATGCCATTGCCGAGATGGGCGTAGGTCAGGATGACCATCTGGATCTCATCCCCGTCGCTGGTCTTCGCCAAGGAACCACCCGCAAAGGCCTCCTCGTAGTAGTTGCGCACCAGCATGGCACGGCAGGCAAGGACACCGCCCTTGACGACTGGAGCGGCCGACTTCGGGAAGCTCTCGCTGACCCAGTCAAGAGGCCCACCCGGATTGTCACCCGAGAGAACGTAGGCGGCTCCACCACCACGGTAGATGCGGAACTTCTTGGTGGCTCCAACAGGAGCGGTGTCCGTCCAGGCCGCCCACGAGTATGGAGCCACCAGCACATCGGCCATGGCGACCAGTTCACCGGGAGCCCCCATGAACCTGCTGTACTCCTCACCACCACCCGTGAGGGGCATCAGGGTCTGGATGGGTCGGAGAGGAGCCGGCCACGAGGTCATCGCGGATGACGTGTCCCCGAGAGGGTTCTCACTCAGGAAATCATTGTCTTGCACCAGGACGCCCAAGGGCAACCGCTCGGTCATCCCTGCGAGAGCCACCTGGCTCGTGCCGTTACCAGCATTGACTGGCAAGTCCACCCCACCAAAGAGATTGGTTGCCGTGGTCTGATGGCCTACTGGCGGCTCGTTGCTGAACGGGATACCCAGTCGGAAGGTGCTTGTGAGGAGCAACCCGGGGTCTGTTCCTATCGTTGCACCAAATTTCTCACGACCCACCTCGATCCGAACCCCGTTGCCCTCAGCACCTGTGGGCACGGCTTCAATGGTCACCTTGGGAGTGCCATCATTGTAAGCCGTCACCGTGCGTTGGAGCTTGGTGTTCGCGTTGATGCACGTCACCAACCCATCGGCCGTTTTCTTGTTCGACGGTGAATTCTTAACCAATCGAATGTCGAACACAGCCGCCGACAGGTCCACATCATAGGCTGCGAGGTTGGTTTCGTGCAGCACCGCGACGTCGAGATTGATCGAGGCCGGCGTGAGTGTGAGAGCACCCGTCGTCTGGTTACGGAACGTGATGATGATGGTGTCCGGGGCAACGACACGTCCATCAACCACGAAACCCGTCAGCATCGTAGCAATGTCGGGGGGATTGACCACCACCACATCCCCAACCTGGGCTCCGGTAAAAGCCTTGGCGACTTCTGTCACGGAACCCGCTCCCACCGACCCTATCTCAGCTTGGGTGACGTTGATGGTCTTGATCGGCTGAAGATCAGAGAGTTGGTCGAAAGGAATTGCCGGATAGACATTCCGAGCCCTGACCGTGACGAATCCAGGGGTCGTCACGGTTGCATCAAACAGTGCTGCAACCGGTGTGGTTAGTGGGTTCAGAATGACCCCGTCACCAATGGCGGCGAAGGTCATCGGCACGTTCACGGATGCTATGCCCCCAGCGGACACGATCCCCAGGTTCACCACTTCTTGTGCCAGCACAGTCTCGGTGATGTCTGAGAACTCATCCTCCTGGAAGATGTCGTCGGGATCCACCCCGGCAAGCACCAGTGTGGCACCGAAGACTGCGGTAGACCCGTAAAGCGTCACCACGGAACCATCCAGCAAGATGAACCGGACATAGAAGGCGTCGTCGTAGGTGTGGGCCTGTACCATCGACTGAGCACTCAGGATCTCCACCGTAGCCCGAGCACGGCTTGAGTTCTCTTTCTGACCCTCAGTGAACGACCGCACCTGGATGCGCCAGTCGTTCGAGGTGGATTCCAGAGGCATCCGCGTCGCCGAGAGAAGGTCAGCCTGAATGTTCCCCACGTCAAGAGACGTACCGGGGAACAGTGCCCCGCTGATCTTGCCGGTCCCGAGAGTGGTGTAGAAGTCCATCGAGGCCAGGACCTCGAAAGCTCTCTCGTTGGCCATCTGAGGCATGAAATCACCGGCCGAATCGAACTGCTGCACCGCCGTTCGAAGCAGGTTCGCCTGGCTCGGGGAGAGCCGACCATACCGGTTCTCGTAGTCCGCCGTCTGACGGGTGTCCCCATCCCGGCTCATGAAAGGGTCACCTTGGTAGACCGTGCGGTTGTAGGCCGAGTAGAGGCGATCATTCACCCCTGCAGGGCTGGGGATGCACATGGGCACGTTCTCGAACTCGGCATCGTCCCCATCAACGTTCTGGTTGAAGCTACCATCACGGTCACGCATCAGTACGATGTTACAGGTGTCAATGAATCCCTTGGCGAAGAAGAACACCGTGCACTCAACCACATAGTCAAAGTCCTCGAAAACCGACACATTCTCCACGTAGGTGGGGACACGGGTCAGATCGAGAACGTTGCTCGGGATGATGTAGGTGTGGTCTCCCGTCTCCTCGGTCAGGTCCTTCGCCCCATCCCGTAGGATGAACAAGGACTGCTGATCTGCGTCCTCCCGTAGGAGATTGATCGCAGGGTTCAACTCCATCTCGTAACGATTCGACTTGAAAGCCGTACCGCCCTTGGCCACGTAGTCGTCGAACTCATAGACCCCGTAGAGGCGAGCGATGCCCATGTAGGGTGGCATCTGGATGCCTTTCAACCCACGACCCAGGTCCGACGAGTTGACCGCCGCCAGGGCTGCAATCACGTCACGGGTGTTCTGACCTGCCAACGGGTTGAGGTCTGTGGTCTTGCGAGCCCCGTAGGCCCCTACAGCCTTCGGGCCATAGGTGGCATTCGTGCTCGCGTAAGCGATCTCCGAAGCCCTGGTCACGAGGAACAGGGAGTTGACCTCGGAGCCACCCGCGTTGCGCTCCCCACCGATGAAATTGAACACCGGGTTGGTCACGTCCGTGACATCGGTGAACAGGTGGTTGATGCCAGGCATGAATCCGGCAGATGTGGGCACCGTCCCAGCATTGAGCTGCCGGTAAGGAATGTCCTGGCGACCGAACCGAGGCATGAACTCAGGTGGGATCTCCACACCCATCTTCTTACCGGTGTTGGCCGTACCAGTCAGGATCGTGAGAGTGTCCTTGTTGACCGTGCTCGGGTAATCATAGCTGCCAAGCAGACAATCCGCCACTGGCCAGGTCAGAGCCTGAAGGGTCATGTCCCGGTTACGGAACGGCCGGAAGAGGACGGTCTTGGACCCTCGGTCCACGAAACACTCGTGCTCCCGGTCCTGCTCGGTGAACCCCACCACGGCCCCACCATAGGCGGGAGCATCCGGGGCGTGCCAACCGAGACCCGAGAGCCGGTTCCATGTCTGGATGTGAACCGTGGGCCAGTAGGTTTCATCCGTAGCAGTGCCGACTGGGAATGTCGTGTCGATGCCCGATGGAGCCCGACGCAGATAGGTGCCCAGAGTCTCTTCGGATCCACCCCGCATTGCGAAACGCACGAACTCATCAGGTACACGAGTCGTTGCCGACCGACCAGGATGGTAGAGCAGGGTGGTTGAAAGGACCATTTTACTGGGAGAGTAGTAGGGACCAATCCCACTTTCCCGCACAAGAAACAACCCGGGTTCCAGGTTGTTCAATGCCCAGGGAGAGCCATCATAACCCTCACCACCAATGTCCGTCAGCACCACCATGAAGTCTGCCACCCGACCGGGGTAGGACGAGACGTCATCAGCGTTGTGGTACTGGGACCGGAAGTCCACCGTGATCTCGTTGCCTGAGCCCGTGGCTGACCAGGTTGTAAAGTCCGCCGACAATGGCTCCAACACCAGCATCCCTGCCGCTGAACCTGAATGCTCGGTGTACCCGGCAGTGCCCGCCCCGATGACCCGGAAGGCCCCATTGTTGTTGCGCCCCGTGGGGTCCCCAAATGTCACGATGTAGACTTCGGAGGAGGCACCTGAGATGTCCTGGCCGTTGTTCGTCAGCATCCCGTACAGGGTACGCTCACCCCTGAGCAGGGGCTCAGATACCGCCGTGGGGTCGTTCTGGAAGACCCCACTCAGGTCCTTGTGATAGAACACCCCATCAGTGTCGAAGTCGATACCCTTACCAGTCAGGTCAAGGTAATGCCGTGTGATCCCATAGCCACCAACATCAGCCACCGACGTAAGGTTCGAGACATTGACAGCCGGGATGCGGAGGGTGGACTTCAGCAATCCGCCAAGCACGATGAATGGGCTCTCAAAACGGGACTCCCGCCAGGGATACATTGGACCGGGGTAGCCAGCACGGTCCACATCGGGCAATGCTGCGGGAGGAGCCGTGGTCAGGTACTCATCAAGAAACCTGAGCGTGACAGGGTGCTGGTTACCGTTGTTCGAGTTGGCGACGGGGTAGCCGGACTTCCAGAACTCCTGAGGAGTCACGAACCGGACGTCCTCAACACCACTGTCTCGGAACGTCCCCCGAGCACCACCTACGCCAGTGGAGCCACCGATGAAAAGGTGAACCGAGGAGCCGTTGTACCACCCAGCGGATAGACCACCGGTGTTCAAGAACCCAATGGGCTTGAGGTCTGCCCCCACATCCCACTGCACGTTGGCGTCGAACCCGGTATTGGTGAACCCCACCAGCCCGGTGGCGTCCCGAGTGGCGGTCTCGTCGAGCAACAGAGTCACATCCGGCTGGATGGTGGCTGCGTCCGACCAGATGGTGCGGATCCCGTCAGGGCCATCTACAGGATCGGTCTGGTTGGGATGATCCACACCCCCGGCGTACATCTCACAGACCTCATGAACGACAGGGCCTTCGGTGACACCAGGATTTGACTCCTTCCAGGCCGTCCGCAGGGTGCCCTTGGCCAGTGCTGCTACGTTGTGGGTCAGCAGCCGAGTGTAGTCCCAGTCGCCCGGGTTCACAGCCCGCCGCAGGTCCAACACATCCTGTGAGGCGATCTCATCGGCGTACAGTCCGTCAGGACGAGTGTTGAACTGAGTGATGAGAGCACCCGTCAGGTGCCCCACCGCTGCCGTGCCCCACCGTCCCCGCCCACCGGCTGGGATGGTGATGGTCCCACCAAGCAGGTCCACCGCCGAGATGCCAACGATCTCATCGTCGATACGGAGAAACACACCCGAGAGGACGTGGGCAGTGTCTTCCAACCCACAACCGTTGAGGTTCGTGACCGCGATCGTGAAGTTTGCCAGCTTGCCATCATCCGGCCCCAGCATGGCTCCCAGCTCTGCCTGGAGCAGAGGCACCACTCCGGCCAGGGTGGACACACCTGGTGTGCGGAGGGTGGCCCCGTTCTGCTCTGCGTTGCCGGCTGCCTTGGCAGAGATGTAAGTCTGGCTGTTGCGGCGGAACACCGCACAGATCGGGATCGCGTAGGTGTAGCCGTCGATGGTTCCCAGTGCGTTATTCGGGTCTCCATCCCCAGCACGCCACAGGGACGTGTCCCCGAGGGACTCCCGCATATTGACCCACGTCATCCCTGCCACAGGGGCAGTGGTGTTGGCTCCCTGGCCAAGAATGTTGGGGTCCCCGAGCCCGTCCGGGTGGACGGCCAGGTTCACGCCAGCGCCACCCCCCAGGCCGGAGCCATAGACGCGGAGGCGGTACTGAACTTGAACCCGCTTGGTCGTCTCGGATCCCACGGTGGGATCTTCAAGATCGTCGGTGAGGTTCGTGCCTCCGTGCTTGACGTTGCCGTACTTCCAGATGGTCGCGACAGTGGGCTTGTTCAGGGTCGAGGGGTTCGGCTGCACCGTGGAGGACCAGGCCTCCAGGAACACGAAGTCGGTACGAGCATCAGATCCCGGCGGGGGGTAGAGCTTGATGACGTTGTGGACAGCAGCGGCCTCGGTGATGTCCGTCCCGGCGACCGGAATGATCCAGCCGTTGACGTTGGCCCACACGATCGGCTGAGTCTCGTTCGCATCAAGAGACCCCGTGGCACCTCGCGGCACGCCAAGGTGGAAGTGGTTGGCCCACAGCTTGTTGAACTTGAAATCGAGCTGTGCCCTGGTGGGGTCCATCAAGAACCCAGACGGCATCAGACCTGCGACATACTGCCGCAGGCGCTCCTGCTCGGAGGCGGACATCAGGTTCAGCTCGGCATCCAGCGGAGGCTTGCCCTTCTGCCAAATGACGGCGGCCCAGGCCCGATCGATCGGGCTCATGGTGCGTGAAATGCCGGTTCCGTAGTCAAGCATGTTCAGTCCGCCTTCAGAACAGCAGCGCGAAGCTGGCCAAGAACATCTTACTGGTCGTGTCGTTGCGGAACGCCAGTCTTACTGAGGTCGTCTTGCTCGCGTAGAAGACAGGCTCCAACAAGTTGACCTCAGTCCAGGTAGTCCCGTTATCGGGGGTCAGGTAGACGGTGAGACCCACAGGTTCTTGGTCCGTCTCCTTCAACTGTCGTAGAGCCGGACTATTGACCCCGGCGTACAACCCCTCGTCTGCTGCGATGTCTTCGGTGACGTTGAAATCGTAGAGTTTCCAGTAGACTGCGAACTCATCAGCCCCAACCGTGTCCCCAGTGCAATTGAGGGTGTACAGGCTGAGATCGATCTCATTGGTGATGATGAGGCCAGGCCTCACCGGTGTCATCGTGTCATTCTGAGCCAGGATGGCCGTGTGGGTGGGCATCTGACCATCAGCCGGTGCTGCCGCAACCTCACGCCCGGTCTGGAAGCGGGGGAAGAACAGGTCAACCCCATCCGTGAGCCAAAAACTCTGATCCAGCACCAACTCGGCGACGTGGTCGGAAGTGAGCAGCGGGTTGAAGTACACGTTGCCGTACTGCGGATACAGAGCGAGCAGGTGAGCGTACCCCTTGCTCGCCACGTCCCCGCCATCGATCTCCCCTGCCCCATCGAGCACATAGTCGGTGAGGGTGATCGGGAACTCCACATCCAAGGGCAGAGGGATGGCGTACTTCCCGTTGATGGACACAGCCCCATCGGACCCAATCACGGGGTCGGCCTGTGCCTGGATGATCGCGGGGGCACCAGCCAGATGGCTTCGTAGGTCTACGAGGAGCCTCATGGGCTAGTCCTCCACGTTGTTGGAGTTGGCGGTGGCTGTACCGGGGGCAACGTTGAACACAGTGGCCAAGTTGTCTACCTTGTTGCCCACGGCCACCTGACCCACCGTGGGAGCAGCAGCAGGAACCGCACTGTTGATGGAGGCCGTCCGGTTACCCACGATAACACCTGTATTGGTGGCTGCGGCTCCCGCGTTTACCAGAAGGTCACCGGTGATCAGGTTACCCACGACCACGTAATTGTCTGATCCTGTGAGGTCCACAGAGGCCGCAGCCCCCACGGAGGTCCCCACCCAGTTCCCCTGGAACACCACCTGGTCGGAGTTGTTCAAGGTAACGGCACCCGCACACCTGTTGCCTTGGACGGTCGTGCGAAGAACAGCCTGGATCGACAAAGTGTCCAAGCAAAAGTTGCCCGTAAAGGTGCCGTTGTCCATCCCCCCAAAGGAGGTAGCTGCATCGAAGTGGTTGTTGCTGATGACGGGTTGGGAACAAACCGAAGGCAGAGTCCACGTCACGGCCCCCGTGAAGTGATTGCTCGTGATCTCGTAGACGAAATCCCCCGCCCCGCCCTCGAATGCCACGGCCCCAACGACATCATTCCCACGGATCACGATAGAAGTGCAGCCCGAGGTCGTGAATGTCCCCTGGACTTGATTATCGAGGAACTTGCATTTGCTGGAACTGGACAGCACAGCATCTCCAGCAACATGGTTCCCCGAGAACAGGCAGTAGTCTCCCTGACCGAACAGGGAGAAGCTCATGACGTTGTTCTCACAAACGCTCGACCCCCCCAAGAAGTTGAGGGAGTAGATGTTGGGAGAACCTGACTCCTTCTCCTTGCCACCAATCACGTTGCCCCGAATGGTGCTGTACTGACCCTCGAACCAGATCCCACCACCATCGGCCCCGTCGTTTTGAACCACGTTGTCACAGACGACGAAGTTCTGAGCGCCGGCACCCCCACCATCGGTGAAATGCAAGGTCGTGACCGACACCTGATTCTTGCAGAAGATGGTTCCCACACCGTCGATTTCCAGCATCAACCCAGCAGCGGACTGTGTGAGATGGTTCCCAAGGAAGCTGTTGTAGTTGCCCGCGAGAGTAATGTCTGCCTGAATTCCGATCTGGCAGCCCTCGAAGCGGTTGCGCTCAGCATCCACCCCCGAGTCCTGGAAACCATTAAGGAAATAGCAACCAATGAACGAGCAATCGCTCCCGAGCGTCACCCGTCCGTTGAAAGCAACTGTGACCGCGCCGAAGGTGACGTTGCTGAAGAAGTTGAAGGACCCCACAAGGATGGGGTCGTTGCCGAGGAACTGGTCTCCTTCATAGGACCCGTACTGTCCTGTAGCGACCAGGCTCTCGAACCAGTTCGAGTTGGTCTGAACCTGATCTCCATTCACGATCAGGTAGCCACCAACTGTTGCACGATTGAAGGACACCACGGAGTAGTCCCCTACTCCAATGTTGTAGTCCACCTCGTTTCCGAGGATCTCGGCTCCGATACCCTGACTGTCAATCGCCAGATCATTGAGCACACCACCTGAGAGTGTGACCTTGTTGTGGAGGACCTTCGCGTAGGTGCCCGTGGTTGTGACACCCATCTTCGGAGCTGCCAGGGTGTAGACCGAAACCAACCTGCTGTTCTGCAAACTGCTATAGGGACATCCCAGGTAGACGCCTTGCTCATCCGTGTCTGAGATGGTGCAGTTGTCGATCAGAATTGGACCCAACCCATCTGCAAAGACCCCGGTATCCCCACCTGTCAGGATGGTGTCCCGCACTGTCCAACCGATACACTGGCCAGCATGGATGATCCCGTAGGGCGTCATCAGGCCCAGAGCGGGACCCGGGGCATCCGTACTCTTGCGGGCGGTGAAGTTACAGTGCTCGATGAGCACGCGATCTGATGTGTCTACCGCACTGTCCACATAGATCGCGGTGTCGGTCAGATCCAGAGCGGTGCAATTCCGAAACAGGAGGTTGCTCACCCCGAACGTGGGGCCGAAGCCACCAGGGTGGAACAAGAAACTGTGGGCCGGTCCAGCCAGGGTGAGGTTCTCGAAGACGATGTTCGATGCGAGCCCACTGTCCACCACGAACAGGTTCCGGTTGGTGGTGGAACCGAGGTCAGGAGCAGCCTGGTCATCAAACCGGAAAGCCACATCCCGGATAATCCAGTCCGAGCACCCATTCAAGTTGAACAGAGAGGGTGCGTCACCCCTCCAGGTGACCTCGTAGGAGGTGCCTACAGATCCATCCCCACGCCGACCAGCCCCCTCGATGATGAGGCCGCTGATGGCGAAGTTCATCGGGAGCTTGGTGATGTCCTCTTCCGTCGGGCCGATGATCTTGATGCGGCGGAACTGGCCGTTCGAGACGTTCGTCGTCCGAGCGACGAACTCCACGGCATCCGCCAGCTCGTTGAAGTGAGCGTCCCCCGGCTGGTCATGGCCTGTGTATGCCCCCACTGTGATGTCGAGTCGCTTGTCTACGTCCACCAAAGGCTGGCGGAGATCGTAGTAGGCTAGGACAATCCCGAAACCATCCGGGGTGTACTCCCCGACCAAGACATCGTTGGAAAGAGGTAGAGGAAGGGCGTTGGTGTAAGCGTACACCGGGCAGTAGGGATCCGTCCCGTCGATATAGACGTAGCCCTCAACTCCCAGGGTGGCATCCACCTGGAAGCTCTGGGCCGGCAGCACGGTGCGGACACCGGCGATGAGGACGGTCAGCTCAGCAAAGTCGAGGATGTCGTCTATGCCGAGGGGGGCCGTGGTCATCTCCCCACCCCGGATGACCCAAGAGGAGAACAGGTCCGCAAAGAGCTTCTCGTGGTCTGCTGTACGAGGGTCTGTGTGGTGGGCAAGAGAGTCCAGCAGGGACGCCCCCGGGACGCCCGGTAGGGCACCCTTGTCGATCTCCCCGACATTCGGCCCTGGGCCAACCAGCCCCGGCCCAATCAACCCAGGACGTACCGTCGTGGCATCGGGGGCCATCTTGCCAGGACCAGTGTTCAGGGTCCCAGGGTTCAGGATCCGAGGCATGTACGACCTCCCACGGTCAGCAGCAGATTGCGGGTCCGGTAAACTGCCGCCAGGGTCCGGTTGTCCGCAATGGGGTCCACGAACCGGACGTTGTTCTCAGCGTCCAGCTCAGCAAACCGAGAGAGAACCACAAGGAGCAGCTCCGACTTGCGGAAGAGCAGGCCCCCGTCCACCCCAGGTACATCCGCCACAGCCCGAGCCAAGAAAGGCACGAAGCTCTTGTGTCGGGTTGCCCCGGACAAGGGTTGAGCCATCACGGTGGGTCGGTAGGCCGTATCATCGGCGAACGGGTAGTAGGCCCGGAACTCCGCATCCTGCCGGGGCTTCTCGGTGGCCCCTGCCCCACCGAGACTCAGGATGTCCTGCACGTCCTGCTGCACGAAAGCGTGCAGGTTGAGCAGGCCTGTAGAGGCATCGAAGTCGGCGACCGCAACCTCGGCTGTCGCCGCAAAGAACCATTCCTCGGTGGTGTCAGTCCCGTCGTTCAACGGAATCTGATCCAGAGGAGCGTTGTACGGGAAGGACTTGTCGCAGCCACCCATGCCGAGCTGGCCTGTCCAGACACTTGGGCTGGTCAGCAGAGGCTCCACCTGAAGGGTGGTGGGCAACGTCCCAGTTCCCGTCGAGGTGATGTCACCTTCCTTGGTCCCTGCCGTCTGCGGGGAGTTCGAGCGGAAGTAGTATGAGATCTGGTAGCCCGCACCGTTCACCCCGTAGTTCGGAATGGGGTCCTGAGCGAAGTAGGTGATGGTGCACAGCGTGTGACCCACACCGGAAAGGAGACCGGTGAGGGCCGTATCCAGCTCGATGATTCGGCTGGAGGAGCCCAACTCAGAATTCGCCACGTCCACAGTCATGGGCGACACAATGGGGGTGTCCTCTACAGACAAACCAAGCCCAGCCCCATTGCTCCAGACCCGCCGAGGGAATCGTAGAGTGTCCCGGTCGAGGGACACGATCTGCTCCACCGTGGTTGTACCAACAGGGTCTCCCGCCAGAGGAGCACCGTGGGCGATGGTGTCGTTGGCGATGTATTCGCTCTGGATCTCCCGGTAGGCCAGACGATAGCGGGCAGGGAGCAACAGTTCATAGTCCGCCGGACGCTGGAGGATGTCATTCTCGACCAGTGGGCCGGGTCCCGTCACCGTCAGCACGTCATCCGAGTAGACGGTGACGTCAGGATCCACCTCGAAGTCTACGGTGTCCGTCGTCCCCTCACCCACTGGATAGGTGATCTCCACCTCCAAGAAGATGCGACGAGGAGAACCATAGTCCGCCGGAGCAGCCAAGACACCCGAACCCGCCATCTTGTGCTCGATGTTGGGTCCAGCGATGGGTTGCCCCTCAGTGGTCAGGGTGTCATTGGCATCCAAGGTCAGTTCAAGATGCGTGGTCCCCAACCCCTTGATGATCCCGAACTGCACATTTTGGTTGGTTACCTGGTCATAGTGGCCGTCATCGTGCCACGCATTGAGCACGTCCGTGATGACCGTGCCCGTCGGTGCGAGCGCCAAGAAATTCTGGTCGGGCATCCCGACACCCGAGCCTCCACCACCGTCACCCGCCCCGTTGCGGCTGTCGAACAGGCCACCCAGCGTCGTTGCGTTCAGGAACTCCAGGTCCAGATGGAGTACGTCGCCCTCGTACCAGGTCGTCGCTGAGGCAACGTCCTTGGTCACATACTTGCCTGGGTTGTTCGTGCCCGGCAGGACAGCCACCCCATCCCGGTCGCCAGGCCAGTACCCAATCACCACCCGTTCTACGACGGGCTGGGCTCCAAAGCGACGAGCAATGTGGTCGTAACTGCGTACCAGTACGCCTCGGTCAGTGCTCTCGCCAGAGCCGGGTGCCCCGCCACCTTCTGCTATAGTGCGGCCGATCTCATTGCAGATCAGGTAGCGAGTCGAGACGTCACCCGAGGCTCCACCAAGAACCTGCTTGCTGGCGGTATCCACCGACCAGGTCCGTAGGCTGCCGTCCAGGAGACTCTGCACCTGGTACTGCAACTCGGTGGCCAGATCGATGCCAGAGGGGACAACGTGACGCCGGAGATCGAGCAGGTTCTCCTGTGTGATGACATCGCAGAAGTGTCCATCAGGTCGGTCCGAAGCCCCTGCGGGAACTGCTCCCAGCACCCCAACGAACCCTGCGTGGTCGTACACCGGGGCGCCATTGGTGTTCGCCACTGGGTCAAACCCCAGGATGGCGGCCAACACGTCGCTGGCATCGTTGTGGCGATGCACGAACGCGATGGGGATGGCGTAGACGAACCCGTCGATGGCCCCAAGGGCCTGAGCAGCCGCCTCGGATCCGTCACCAGCCACGTACAGCCCATCGTCCTTCCACCCGAAATCCACTGCCGACGTATCGAGCCAGGTACTGGCCCCATCCGCAGGGACGAAGGGGAAGGACAAGGTGTCCACGCCGTTGCCTGTCCAGACAGGCACCGCACGGTTGCCTTGGGCGAACACAGCGGCATCGAGGGGTCCACCACCAGCAATGCGGCTGGAGAATCCATCGGGGTTGACTTTGTAGTTGATCGCCTCGGAATCGTCCGTGACTCGGACCCGGTACTGAAGCTGGATGCGCTGACTCGTCTCCGTGTTGGCAACTGGGTCAAAGATCTCATCGTCGAGCCACACAGGCGACGGGGAGAGCACGTTGCCGTGCCGGAAAATCTGACCCTGTGACGTAGTCGGCTTGTTCGGGCGGTCCTCACCACCGGTGAACAGAGCCCCCGAGACAGTCATGCACCCCACCGTCCCCACGGTGACAGACAAGGTGATGAAGTTGCCTGTGAACAAGAGGGCAGAGCCCGCTCCGGGCTCTACCGCCGTCAAGTTCACGTCACTGCCAGAATCCACCGCTGTCACGATGGTGGCGAAGGAGTTGCCCACGTCGTTGATGGCCGTCGCGATGTTCGTGGCCGTTGCGGTCTCTGTACCACCGATCACGAACTCATCAACTCCAGGAGGACCCACTGCGATGGCCGTCAACGGCAGAGAGTTGATGGAGATGATGTCGCCCGGCACGATGTCGCCGACGGAAATGACCTGCACCTGTGCGGTTGCAGGTAGGGATGGGGCAACGAGGGCTCGCCAGACTTCGAGGAACACGAAGTCCGTCCGTTTCACGGTGGCGTTGGTGCCATCATAGATCTTCGCTGGGGACAGGCCGATCAGGTTGAACCCTGCCACCTGGGTGTTGGTGAACTCCACCACCACGGGGTAGCCGGCCACCACCGCTTCCAGCCGTGGAAGCACCAGCGAGCTGGTCAGTGTGTTGTCTGCATGGATGAGAGGAATGCCCAGGGGAATGTCCACCAAGGCGGAGTCATCCGTGATGCCTACAGGAGCTGTTTCGGTGCCCCAGTCGCAGTAGGCATCCTGGTGTGTCCGACCTCGGAGCCAACCAGAACCAGTATCCCAACGACGAAGGAGATAGTTCTCCATCCATTGGGCGGCCTGGTGAAGGTTCAGCTCGCAGTCGAGCACTGGCTTCCCAGACTCGGAGATCACGGCGAGGAACGACCGCTCCCCTGTCCCGGCCGACCTGGATACCGTGTTCGGTACTCGCAGGCCAACCGGCGTCGGGGCGATCTGAATCCCGTCGAAATATTCGGAATGGTCCTTGACCGCCACAGGGCGCCTCCTAGAAGCTCAAGCGCCAGGTGATGGCAAGAATCGCTGTCGCGGGCTTCGAGACGACGGAAAATGTTAGGTAATTCGCCATCAGGTCGAACCCGTCCACGTCGATGGAGGGGTCGTAGTCCGAGGGGCCATTGACGATGGGGTTCGTGATAGCCGGGTTGAGCGAGGCGGGCACCAGCAGGCCCATCTCGTTGAGAGCACCCACGGCCTCTGACTCACCGTAGCTCGTCGTGAAGTCCACGATGTTGGTTCGGTACGCAACAGCGACGCCTGCCGCTGTGCGGTAGGTCGTAGACGAGAAGGCCTTGCGGGCGATCTCCGTGTTGAGCCTCCGCTGAGTGTTCTGCGGAGCATCCGGTGAAAGCACTGCTCCCGTTGCCCCCGTCCCCACGGCAAGCATCTTCAGCCCACCCGTCAGGTCGCCCTTGAAATGGGCCGCCGCTGCGATGCCTGCATCGAGGGTGATGATGTTGTCCCTCTCCCAATAAACGAGCTGCTCACCCGTCTTGGCGTCCTTCATGTCGAAGATGAAGGTGCCCTTGGGGCCGGGACCTTGCTCTGGATACAACATTCCCAGCCCCATCTTGAACTGCTGGTAGGCCGCTTGCAGCCGCATTCTGTCTTGTAGGAGCGCCATCAGTTCACCTCAAGGGAGCGTTCGGAACAGGCTTGGGGGCACAGGTCCATCCTACCCCTCTCAACCGCATAGCCGAGATAACGTGATGAGAAATCAAGTTGATTTTCCAAAGAGCCAGCCCGTGCTCAGATGGTTTCCCACAACGTGAAGTGTGTTGCCGTGAACCCACCGACATCCACGTTGCCATTCGTGTCACCATTCACCACCAGCTCGATGCCGCTGTAAGCGACCGAGATGGCGATCCTGGATCCTGCTTGCTCATTGGCCCCTGTCTTTCCGGGGTCCGCAGTGCAGAACGCAAGGTGTGTTGCCCTCCCGTACCAGTGCGTGATCATGTCCAGCAACCCAGCATCAGGGGTGCCCGCATCAACGGGGGAGACCAACACTTCGCCATCTGCAAGAAAGGGAAGGTCCCCTGCTGGGATGACTTTCGGTGCAGAGAGGGCATGGCCTCCCAGGTATGTATCAGCCATGTTCTCAATCCTATGGAGAAAGAACGGCGAAGTTCGTCCCGCCGCTCAATTTGTTGTTGGTGACGGCAGAGAAGGTTCCACCGATGACCACCCGACCGCTCCCCGGACGAACCACAAAACACTCGACCTTCTGAGCATAGGTGGAGGTGTAACCACAGTCCGGGTCCCAGGCGTCTGGGGCACCCGTGATGGGGTCCAATCGAGCAATACGGTTACGAGTAGTCACCCCCCCAAAGGTATGGCAATACCCACTAATGTAGACCCCTGCGGCATCCGGCACCAAGTGTAACGGTGTAGCATCTGCATCCGGATCCCAGGAGTCCGCCAATCCTGTAACGGCATCGATCCGAGCCACCCGGTTCCTGAATACTGCGCCAATCGCGGCGAAGTCCCCGATGACGTAGATCCCAGCGGGGTCCACTATGATCCGGCGAGTTGAATAACTCGAATTGGGGTTCCACCCATCGGCCAACCCTGTAGTGGGACTCAGCCGAGCAATGCGACTACGGGATGCTCCTCCGATGGTCGTGAACGATCCAACCGTATAGATGCCAGCGGCATCGACAACAATGTGCGAGACGGTCTGACTTGCATTGGGATTCCAAGCGTCGGCGAGTCCTGTTACGGGGTCAATCCGGGCGATGTAGTTGCGAGCGGCTCCACCCGCATTCGCAAAGAAACCTCCCAGATAGATGCCGTTCCCATCCTCTGCAACGGAATTGACCCCAAAGCTGTCGGTGCCTGGGTCCCAGCTATCAGCGAGTCCCGTAACAGGGTCTAGCCGAGCGATGTTCGACCGTGCGGCTCCACCAATAGTGGTGTATCGACCACCGACATAGACCCCATCCACACCGACATAGACACAATAGACGTTTTGATCACAATTGGGGTCCCAGGCGGTCACCAATCCGTTGCTGTCCAGGTGACACACCCGGTTGCGGGCGTAGGTTCCGACGGAATCGGTGACGGAGGTGAAAGCTCCCCCCACGTAGTAGCCACCCGATCCATCGGGAGCCATAGCGGAGCTGCTACCGTTGAACGACGGGGCCACGAAGAAGTCAGGATACACAGCATCCACAGTGGGGGATGCCAACCCGAAGTCCGGGCTGATGGGACCCGGTATGATCGCCACCGGGATGTGGACCTCAACAGGAGCCAGGCCAAAGTCTGGGCTGATGGGGTCCGGTATGACCGGATAGGCCAAGTAGAAATCTGAGAGCTTGTCCGACATCGCCCCGGAGTTGTCCTCGACCAGCGGGACCTCGATCCCACCCGAGGTCACTCCAGAGAGCTTCAGGTTGATGTTGGCCTGCTGCTCCACTCCCTGCCCAGGAATCAACCGACGCTTGCTGGGGTAGAGGTGGGCCGATCCCGGTCCCAGAGTCCCCCCACCGAGCCCGTAGGAGCCACCAGAGGCAAACAGTAGACCGCCCGAGGGGTCATAGGACGCATCCTTGGGAGTCACCACCTTCTGCCAGAACTGCGTGCCCTCAAAGGCAAAGACCTCGGCCCCGACTGCTCGGCCGACTTTGTCCCCCGTGGCGAAGTGGTTCGCCATGAACCCTGCCCCACCAAGAGGATCCCCAGTCCCAGTCAGGGAGTAGATGTCCTCGCCTTCATCAGTGGCCAGGCCCGAGAACCCCAGACCAGGACCACCTTCACAGATCGCTGCAAGAAGCCCCGGAGACCCACCATTAGTGACCTCGATGAACTCCAAGTCCTCGTAGTGGGTCCCGGCCACATCACTGTAGGTGAGCACCCCGTCCACCACGGTGGCTACGGCATTGCCAACCTGACTCTTCGGAATCGGTGGTGTCCCCTCGTTGAGGAGGGTGACGCCATCGAGCAAAGGTTGAAGGGCCAGGTAGGTGTTCGTCACCGGCTTACCCGGCAAGAACATCACCGTGACGTTGGCGTGCTCAGCCGAGAACTCCCGAACCGCCCCGGTCAGAGGATCCGGCTGAAGGGTGAGGAGCTGGGCGAGGGGGTCGAACTTCCAGTAGTCGCTCGTCCAGATCGTGGACCCGTCGATGACCTTGTACACGCTCTTGGCGTAGAGGTGCGTGGGCATCAAACTCAGACGTGTTGTGTCCATCGTCTGGATGATGACCGTTTCCAACGCACGGTCCTGTCCCAGCTCGCCACTCGCGATGACGTTGAACTGGTTGAGGACCATATGCTCCGGGGCAATGCGGTCTTCGGTCGGGTGCTTGAAGAGCTGGTAACGGACCCAGTCCCAGCGGGACTGAGAGAGGTTCTGAGAGTTGATAGACCCCCAAGTGATCAACCCCAGATTGTTGCCAGGGCTGCGTGGGAGGTCTCGGTACTCGACGTTGATCCAGCCGGCAGAAGGCCCTATGTCAGAATCACCCGCCGAATACCAAGGCGGATCCACCCCGGGGACCAGAGGGATGTCCGGCCGGAGGATGGTAACACCCCACGTCGGGTCACGATAGGCTTGCAACTCAATGTCTGACCGCCAGTCCCACCACTCGATCGCTGGCCCTGTAGCCCACGAGTTGGGGGCTGTCGTGACGTCCGTGCGGGGCAACTCGTAGTTGTTGATGTCAGTGAGATCCAAGGGCTCACTGATGCCCCGCACGACGCCAAGGGTCCGTACCAGGTCAGCAGGGGCCTGAGCGTGAACGTGGACGTAATGCCACTCTACGCTCGCCGTGAGGTTGGGGTCATACAGGTTGGCGAGGTCACGCCCAGAGCAGCCGAAGAAGGCCTGAGTGTTGTTGACGCCTCCTGTGAAAAGAGTGAATGCCACCGCAGGGGCCTGAACCACATCGTCGATGACCAGGGTCACCGTATCCAGCACACGATCGGCCAGCACACGGTAGGTGTGTACCTCTCCCGTCCAGTCGAAAGGGTACGCCTGAACCACGGCCCCAGAAGCAGTACGAAGACGTACCTCCTCGTTGCCCGAGGTCCCACCAATCTCCACCTGCACCACGGCATAGGGGCTAGTAGTCCCTACCATCTGGCAACCGAACACGATGCCCGTGTCCCCAGCAACATTGGGTGTCACGGCCACTACTTCGAGCTTGGCTTCCAGTATCCGGCCTTCATCTTCCTGGATGATGGTCTCCCCACCAGCTCCCCAGGTCAGGAAAGCCTCCCAACGCCCTCGGTTGTCCTCGTCCTGCTGCGTGACGAACTGAGCCCCTTCGTGCAACCCAGTCAGGGTGGAGCCCGTCTCGGCAGCCCAGTCCATCTGCTCCGGCGGCACGAGCCCGGCCATGCTCACCTGTGGCAGGGTCACCAGGCTCCGGTAGAGAGTCGGATCCGCCGAGAAGTTCTCCCGCACGAGCAGGGCACGAACCCGGACCACACGGTTAGTGTCGTCGAGGTCGATCCCGACACACCCTGAACCATCCGTGGCCGTGTCGATATGGAACGTGGCCTGCAAGTCCAGAATGGAGTCCGGGGCAAAGAAGGGCTCCACCCGGGTGTAACCCAACCCCATCAGCACGGCGTCATCCGTGGAGGTCGCCTTGAGGAGCAAGGAGCCCGCGTCCACAGTGGTGTCCCCGAACATCGTCGATGGCCACCAGGCCCCACCATCCGCTGTGGAGTTGTCATCCGGCAGAACAGCCATCTCGGTGTTCACAGAGACGGAATGTCCCTTCAAGAACACCTGGTCCGGGATGAGGCCGTAGCGCAGGAACGACCAGGTTGCACGGCTTGTCGCCTGACGACTCAGGGAACCCCAGAAGACCTGACCCACGATCTCCCGTGGAAGGAGCAGAGTCGTCTGCGAAGCCGGGGGCAGGGCAGGGACGTTGCCGTCGATGGTCGCGACCACCCCGGCCGTCTCACCAGAGATCCGCAACTCCGCAAGCTGCTGGCTGTTGTCCAGGTCGATGCGATAGGTAAATGGCTTGGTGCTCGCCCGCGTCTCGAACACCATCTCGGTGTACTTGTTCCCGAAGGTGTCCCAGGGAGAGGGCAGCGCCGGGGTGAACTCGACCGTCGTCGTCCCATTGCTCTGAGCAGTGACGGACGTTGCGGTGTACACCCCGATCTGGGTTCCTTCCATCCTCTGGAACCGGGAACCCACGATGAATCCAGTGGGCACCTGCACGGTGGGAAAAGCACCCATCGTCTGAGAGGAGGCCGTCAGGATGGCTCTGGGGCCAATGTCCCAGGCAGACCACTCATGAAGCCGCTTCGGGTTGAGCAAAAGCCCAACGTGCTCAACCCCATTCACCCGCAGAATGCCACAGAAGTAAAGGTATCGGTTGTCATGCAGACCAAAGCCAACCCCGGTGAACACCCCTTCCGTCGTAGGGGTGTCAGGCAGACCGCCTGGATTGGGATGACCCGAATCGAATAGGACAGAGTCAACCTGGAATCGAGCCACCAGGTTGATGCTCGATGGGTAGGTGAGGTCGAGCCCTCGATGATAGGTCGTCGCCGACGTGCTGGGAACCTCACCCAGGAGGGGATCGATGATGGTGTAGGTCCCAAGGTCCAGGCCCGTGTCGGAATCGTGGTCCACCCCACCGTAGTCTGTGCCGTCCAGAGCCCAAGCGGGCACTGCAACTACAGGCTTGACCAGTCCTTCGTAAGCGGCATTGACGCCCCCTACAAAGCGCTCGAACCCAGGCACGGAGACACGGCCTGGAGCCTGGTTGAGCAACAGAGTCGTGGGGCTGTTGATCAGGGCCGAGTAGGCCCGCTCAAAACCCAGGTAGCGGTGGCCAATGTAGAGAGGCTTCACCCGCTCGATTGGCCCCAGCACGATGTTCATCGGGAACCGACTAGTGTCCACCGCCCCCTTCGGGAAAGCAGGCAGAGTCTGGACGGTATCACCGTGTGCTGCGGGGTCGTGGTGACCGTGGCGGCAGTCGAACTTGTTCAACACCAAGCCTGGTGTGTTCAGCCCAGCCATCTCCATAATGGGGGACTTGAACCAGACGTAGTCCACCAGCACTTCCACCGTGCCCGGTGGGGTCAGAGCCAGTGGGACTGCCAGAACGATCTCACCGATGTATGGGTTGACCGAGGCTACTGTGACCTCAAGGCCGTCCACCCACACCGTGACATCCTGCTTAGTAGCAGGAGTCGCATCTCCCCAGTTCTTGACCAGAGGGCCTCGCTGGGTGAGGAGACGGTCCCTGGTCAGCACACCGCCGCCGTCCTCCACGAAGAACAGACTGGCATCCTCTCCCGTGACCTGATGAGGTTCTTGCACCCCGAGTCGATCCACAGAGACGGTGAACTGCTGCCCTGTCGTGGCGACCTTCATTCGACGATCAAGGCGGAGCAAGCAGAGAGCGACCCGCACTCGGGTTCCAGGTCCGGCGGCTTCACCAACTGGCCCACCGTCATTGCCCTGAACCCACTTGAGCCGGTAGGTCCCAGCATTAGGGCCAGTGGTGAACGTCAGAGCCTCACCCTCAACGGCCAAGCTCCAGTCTTGGTCCGCATCCTCGATCACATCTCCGGTGACCGTAGCAAATCCCGATAGGTTGCCCGGAACCGTCGTGTATGCCCTCGCGGTGGCATCTGTACCCACAGGAAACGCAAGTACATCTTCGACCCGGTAACGGCCCACCTGCCGCCAATCTGTAGAGGCACCTGTACCTTCCAGACCACCAATGTGGATTGAGTTGGGTCCTGATAGGACCACCAAATCGGCACCAACGGAGATCTGGTCGAACTCCACGGTGGTGTCACTGAACAGAGTCCGGTCGGTCCAGGTGATCCCCGCCGCTCCCGAGACTTGTTTGGTCCCGCAGCAGAACTTGCGGAAGTCCTCGTAGTAGTAACTCGACAGATCCCAAGAGGAGGATGCGGAAAAGAACTGCCCGAAGACTTCTGTGAACAGGTGCCGGTACTCATACAAGGTGTGGGCGGGCTTCAAAGCCCGCATCACGATACGGACGTTCTCCTGAAGGACATAGGGGTCCTCAGGAAACCGCTCCAGCCCCGTGTCGGGATCCGTGTGCGAGACATTGATCTCGAACTCGAATTGGTCATCCAGCCCCCATGCCGAACCAGGCTGGATCTCCCATCGCCCCGTTGTGACGTTCCAGACCTTCTTCGTAGTGCTCCGAGCTGCAAGGGCCTTTTCGATGACCGTGAACGTGGCTGCCGACAGAAGCTCAAGCCCACCCTCGATGGTGGACTTCGTTGCCCCCTGGAGCAGAAGCTGAACCATCCGCTTGAGGAACTCTCGATAGGTCAGGTCGCCTTTGAGAGTCGGGAAACCATCCGTGGTGGCATCCGGGAAGACCAGGCTACCAAGGAGCTGGAACAGGAACTCGCCGCGAACGTAGTCGTAGTCGGAGTCCGCGAAGGCTTCCTGTGCGGTGATCTGGAAGTCCGCGATGGCCTCCGCCGCCGCTTGGAACTGGATAGTGTAGAAGGGACCCTGAACCTGCGAGACGTAGTTCGAGGGTAGGAGCTGGAGGAAGACAGACATGATGCTGTCCACCTGCTCCCGCCGGGTCTTGATACGGCCCTGCCCGCTTCCCCCCACTGGGGAAGGGTTCTGCACCAGCAAGCTCGGAAGCAGATTCTTGTCAGCGGGCTTGTCGGCCATCAGCCCTTCTCCATCCGAGTGTAGGTGGACTCAACCGTCCCCCACTCGTCCTGCCAGGAACGTACCCTGGAAAGGAAATCCTCCTGGGTGTAGTCCAACTCGGTACAGCGGCTTGGACAACCCCGTAGGAGAGGATGGGACCATACCCTCTTGTGCACGTCGTCGATGAGGAGAGGACGTTCGATCTGTCGGCCTTCGGCATCAAAGACCCGGATCTTCTCGTTCTTGATGGCTTCACGGTCGTAGATCATCAGCTCACCTGGTCGTACACGAAGTTCAGGTTCCCGAGCACCAAGTGCTCGATAGGGCCTGGTTCGATGTTCTTGACCCCTGTATCCCCCATCACGACGTAGGTGACGGCATAGTCATGCAGTGTCGGGGTGTCCAGTGGAACCCCACCCGGCACGAAACTCACCAAGACACGATTGCTGGTGAGCATCTTGCGAATCCGCAGGATCTCGGCAGCCCGCTTGTCCACGTCACTGGGAAGAACGTAGCTCGCTTCGATGGTCGTGTTGTCCGAGTAGCCTGGGATGTTCAGGCCATCCCCGCCGATGATGAAGCAACCACCAGCGGAAGCCCTCAACGGGAATCCGTTGATGTTCGGGGGGATCTCGTGATGAACGAGAGATGCCTCATCCTGGAACACCCCTCGGAACTCCTTGCGCTCACCACCGGCATCAGAGGTTGCGGAATCCAAGGCGTTCTTGATGAGGTACACGTTGGTCGTGGCCGAAGACCAACCGTCCACACGGAAAGAATCCCCGTCAGTGTCCGTGGTGATGACCTCACGGACAACCTGAGCGGAGTCACCCCGGACCATCTTGACCAGCGGGGTCACCACGTAATCCACCCCAGTCACCGCATCGAGTGCACGAATCACATCCGACTGACGAACTGGGGTGCCCAGCCCGAAGTTCCCGAACAGCCGAGCCAGTGCCGTGCGAACATTGCTGTCCACAGTCCGTTCACTGGTGTTGGGCTGGAGGACGATCGTGGCCGAAAGGTCCACCGGGACCTCTACAGCCCACTTCGCGATGACATCCGCTGTGATGTGGGAATCGTTGTCAACCGTATCCTGAACGGCTGAGACAACTGCGTTGACCAGATACTCCACGATGAAGTTCTCATCATGGGAGTAGTCCACAAGAACGGTCTGCCCCTCTACGATGCGACTGGCATCCGTGAGCTGGATGCCCAAGGGAGTGGTCTCATCCCCGTAGATGATGGTGAAATCCCGCTGGGGGTCCGTCGAGAGAGGCCCGTTGTACTCAATGGTTCGGTCGAAGTTCCAGACCCTCACTGTCAGGTGGTTGGCCCCAAGGTTGTCGAGGTACTCGATGCCAGTGAGCATCGAGTGGCTCTCCCCTGTCACCGTCAGAGGTGTTGATGACGGGATGGTGGCCCCACTGGTCAGTGGTTCCGTCACCTGTACATAGTCCCCAGCCATCGTGGAGCGCCCCAGTACCAAGGGATCCGAAGCCCGGTAGAGGTCGTAGATGCCCTCTGCAAGAAGACCTGTCTGCTCCCCCTCGAACCGAGACACTGAGATGACGGGCTGTCGGGTGAGCACGAACTTGTTGCTGGTCCGGTAGCGGTAACTGCCCCGGAACTCATCGGTCAGGGCATGGACGGTGGGGTCGTTGTAGTCCGTCGAGAGCTGGATCTCGTTGTAGGCGACGTACTCCACGTCGGTCAGGTCAAACAGAGCACTCTTGGTGACGTTCTCGAACACCAGGTCAAGCGTGGGAAGGTCAAGCATCTCGATGAGCGGGTTGTCTGCACTCAGCGCTGGGTCGATGGCCCGGAACCGCAACGTAGCCAGATCCCCGACCGGCTCGAACTGCTGATGATCCCGTGTCTCGAAGGCGAAAGCGAAGACGTCGGTCACCCGGGCCTGTGACTCCCCCCGCAAGTAGATGTCCACTTTACCACCCACGTGCCGCCCGGTCTCATTCCGGTCGCGCATCATTAGGCGATGGCCTGCATGGATGACGCTCACCTGAGCGACACCAGGGGTGTTTGTGGCATTGTTGACGTAGCCCTGAAGGGTCCCCGAGTCCACAGCGGCCAGGACTCGCAAAGCCCGCAAGGCGAGGTCACGATTGGACTCACGGTCTGTACCCCCGAACGTCGGGGACTCATTCGTGACCCGAACGTTGAGGTCGTTGTTGCGGATGACGGTGATCTGCCCACCCGCCAGGTTCCCAGCAGAACCTGCGAAGTCCGCCTGGATGAAGGCTCGGCCGATGTACCGGCCCGTCTTCGGGTTGTAGTTCCGACCGACCCCCGTGGGGGAGATCAGTGCTGTGGACGTTGTGCGGAACGTGGCCTGCCCTGCCGAGAGGAGAGTACCGATGCTCTTGGTGATGGAAGCCGTGGGCTTGTCCACGACGTAGAAGGTCACCTCACCACGGGCTCGCTTCCCGCCCTCTCGGATAACCCCGTGGTTGCTAGCGAGTTTATCGAAAGCGTTGTCGATGATCGTCTGTACTTGGTCATCGCTCGTTAGGTGGAAAGCCTCCCGCAGAGCCGTCTTGTAGCTTGACTGACTCACCGCTACAGGGAATCCCGACAACGTGGGGTCGTCGATGAGCAGCAAAGTGGCGAAGCTCTGAGCGTTATGCAGGAAATCGACGATGAACCGAATCCGGTCGGCCTCGGTGGCGAAGGGGTCGATGAACGTATCCCGCAAGGCCGAACCGGGGTCCACACGGACTTGAGGCTGGCTCCTGTAGATGGATAGTACAGCCTTGCGGACCATCTGCTGCCGGGTCACCTGGGGGAAAGAACCCACCGTCGGCATGATCCGCAACGGTGCCCCCACCACCTCAGGAGAGAAGAAGCTCTCGTACTCCACACCGTCAATGAGATGAACGGCGGTGGCAACATAGTACAAGGGTGTATTCTCGGGCACCGTTGACAACTCAGAGTGGGGCAGAGCCGGGTAGGTGCTACTCAGAGTGGCCTGACGGTCATGCTCGAAAGTGTACCTACGGGTCTCCCGTACACTCTTGATGGTGGTCTCCACCCGGAGCCGGTCGGTCGTCTCAGGGATGTTCAGCAGCTCGTCGAAGCTGACCCCCAACTCGACGTCGTTCTGGTCTTCCTGTGACCCCCGCATACGAAAGTACATCGGGTCAGCCACATGAAACCCCTCGGAATCGAGAACGACATTGCTGTCCACGACCAGGGATGCCAGATCTGTCTCCGCTTCCACCACCTCACCAGAGATGACCATCGAGGGGTTGAGCCGGAAGTACCCTACATCCCCGCCACCTGGCTGGGAGCTAGCATAGAAGTGGTAGCCGACGACGTTCTCGTTGTCCTCAATACCCTCAGCCGTGATCTTGACGGTTGCGTTGAACCGCTCCAGATAGATGCCGGTCGGAGAAGCAACCAAGGCCCCAATGTCTGCCTCAGTGGAGAGGTGAGCATCCAGTACCGCCAACTGCGTGGCGGAGCCATTCGTGAGGATGGCTTTCACCCGAATGTTGTTCCCACCAGCAAGAAGCTGGAGTCCATCTGGGTACGCGGAGGGGTTGGGGACCGTGAACGTTGTCCCCTCGAAAGTGATCAGGTTGGGGTCGCTGGTGAAAGCGGCCCCTCGGATCGACACCTGCATGTCCACTGTGTCCGCTGGCGTCGTTCCTGTGAAGAACTGCTGTGAGACCGTGGTGGACAGAAAGTAGTTCTGCCGCAGAACGTTGTCGGGACCATTGAACTGAGGGTAACTCGCCATCACTGGCCTCCAGTCAGGCGGTTGCGGTCATTCACCGCAAGGCCCCACAGTTGCTCTGTCCCCAGCCCCGCAGCTTCCGTGCCGAGCATCAGACCATTTCGCCCCATCAGGGCTACAACTTCAGGAACCGAGAATACGATGTTCAACTCGATGGGTTGCCCCGAGGAGTTCTGGACCGTCACCTCAATGAGGTAGGTCGTCGGGTCTTGAGCGTGTCGTTTCACGTTGACGGCGAGCACAGCGTAGAGCCGTTCCTTGAACGACATCTGCTGGTACTTGGCCTGGTCAGCCTGAAGGGACTGCAACTGACCCAGTGCTTTCCGCACATCCTCGCTCAGCACTGAGGCCACGCCCGAGAGAGCCTTGGTTCCGATGCGCTGCCGCAGCGTGGTGCCGTACCACGGATAGAACGGGTTGGATCCACGATCTGTCAGCAGAATCTTGAGGGCCGCCTGGTAGAGCAGATCCTCATTCTGGATGATGATCATGTTGCCGCTCTCATCGAACCTGTAGTCGTTCTCGATGAAGCTGGCTTGGCACCGCAGGCACCGCTGCACTGGGACCGAGTAGGTCACCTTGAGCATCGGGTTGGACCGGAGGGGCTTGCGGAATCGGACAAACTGATTGGTGATAGTATCCGGGCGGAGGTACAGGTCCCATCCGGGGTAGACCTCACGCCCGTAGGCCGCCCACGGTCGGTCAGAAACACCCGGTTGACCGAAACCCAAGCCCCCGGCCACCGACCCTGTCACCTTCACGAAGGCCGAGGGACCAACGGTGTTGGGGTCCACCAACACCAGGTATCCATTGTCGTTGCGGACTTCCACGTGGGTCCAGCCTGCGATCTGTACTCGGCGAATCACCTGGTCTGTCGTCAACCGGATGAGAACTCGGTTCCCGAAGTCCAGTGTCTCAGAACCCCCGGTCGTCTCGACCGTGAAAATGCTCTCGTTCGGGATGATGTCAAAAGGTCCTGACACCGAGCTAGAGAGCACCGCTGCCGAGTAGACGCCCTGACGAGGGATGAGGAAATCATCGTTGGCCAGCACACGTACCTGACCAAGGGCGGCAATAGGCTGCCGAGGGTCAAGAGACCTCCGGTCCTCCCCCAAGGGCACCACTTCCTCCACCGTCAGGTGTGGACATGGCCAGGCAAGTTGGAACTCGATGGACATCGCTCTCCTCGGTCCTCCTCTTCTGCGGGGTATAGGCCCGAAACCGTCAGCCCATCAGCCCCATACCATCACCGGGCTCATCCTCCAGCGCGAACCGCAAGAATCCCAGGGTGGGACTGGGCTGGAATCCTGTAGGGAGGCCCGAATCACTCACATCATAGAGCAGGCTGTACATCTCGGCGATCACGACCTGAACAAGCCGGTTGGGGTCGAACTTGGCCTCGTCCAGGGTGGGCATGTCCACCAGCAACCCTCCGAAGGCCTCCATCAACGTCTCTTGCCGTTCGAGACGAAGTTGCTCCCAGCAGTCCGAGAGCTTGATGATCTGCCACTCCTTGTCCTGCAACCTGGACTTGATCTCCTTGTTCGCCCACTTCCGGGTGTCGTGCAGCACCCGAGTTACCGTGCTGTTGTCCCAGGCACCACGGTCCAGACGCCCACCCATTCGGCCGGGGATGTAGCCTGGATGGTCAATCATCCCACCTCGATAGCCCTCATAGCCGGTCATCTTCGGGTAGTTGCTACCTTCCTCAGCCGACTCTGGCAGAGGGTCGTTGTACTGCACCGACTTCGCACCAGGAGCACCACCACCAGGATAGGCCTGCTGCACGGCGAGGGAGCCACCCTCCTCGGGTGACATCCCCGTGGTGTCCGGATGCAAGAACCCACAGATGTTGAGCGGGTTTCCCCCAGTCGCGATGTAGGCCTGCACCAGCCGGCAAAGGCTAGAACCCGCCGTCACCTTGAACCCTGTCCGGCGATAGGTCGCCTTGGTGCTAGACCCCTCATCGACCTGAGCGTAGTCAATGGTCACGAACCCAATACGAGTCATCTCCGCTGTCAACGTTGCAATCCGAGCGACCACGTCACGGCGCTCCCGAAGGAGCCACTGTGTGATGGCCCGGAAGTAACCCACTGAGAACACACTGCTTTTGCTGAACGACGGCATAACCTACCTCCTACAGCACATCCGGCTCGTTTGTTGGGGCTGCACCAGCGGCAGGTTGAACCTGCTCGATGCCAATGGCATCAGGAGCCCGAACCAACGTGGTCATTGCCCCAGGATCCGGCTCCTGCCCACCAGCCAAATCGATGAGGTCGAAAATGAACGAAGGCCCCACAGGAAAAACCAAAGCGATTCCTCCCCCATAGGCCCTGGGCACGTCCGAGGGCTTGTTCTGCGCAGACACCAGGTCAGACACCAGACCATCCGTCCCATCGGAGAGCACCACCAACCCACTGAACTCAGGCAGGGCAAAGCTGAAACTCAGGAGCGACTGGATGAGGGAGTTGATGCGCCGGATGAGCTGCTGAAGGTCCGTGATGATGCCCTGCAAGAACCCGATGTACTTGACGATGACATCCGCCATTGACCGGGTGGCTTCGGACAACGCCAGGACCCAATTCTCCAGGCCGTTGAGGAACCCCTCCAGCTCGGGGAAACTGTCAAACAACCGCAACGCGACCCACTCACCATCCTGTGGGGACCTCGTGAACGCCGCCGAAGCAATGTTCAGAGCAATGGCAGCTTGCTGATACAACACCCCCTCTTGGTACTCACGGAAGAGGCCCCTCAAGTAGATGGCGGCTCCCAGTGAAGAACCCCCCTTCTTGTAGTCAATCAGATCCGTAGCCCCGGAGTAGAACACAGGAGTCATGTCCCCCGAGGTTGAGACTCGACCCTTGGCCCGCTCGCTCATTTCCTTCAGGTATACCTGCCACGCAGGTGGTATCAGCAGCTTGCCATCCTTGTCCGTGAACTTGTCGTAGATGATCTCCAGAGACCGAGGAGCAAGTCGCTTTTTCAGTTTCACTACGAGGGGGTTTTCCTGGGAGTAGGTGATCTCCAACCCACCACCGGACCACTCGACATACTCCCCTTCCCGCAGGCGAAGGACTTGCAACTCTGACAGCCCGGCTGCGGTCAGAGACGGATTGGGGAAAAACAGCTCCTCTGCGGCCTCAGCACTGATTCCCATCGACAGAACGTTCGGAGCCAGCCCGAACTCAGCCATCCCGGTGATCTGCTTGTCCGGGTCCAATGCCTGGAACAATGGCAGTCGTGGATTCTGGCCGATGGCCATCACAGCCTTCTCATAGTCCCGCTGAATCAACGAATCCTGCACCCCCAGCAGCGTGTGCCAGTCCACCGTCCGCAGAGCCTCGGTGGCCGCGACTACAGCCTTCTCCGCCCCGGGCATCGGACCGGTCCTCTCGTAGATGTCGAGAGCCATTTGCTGGATTTGGCTGTACAGGTCAGCTCGCCACTTCTGAGGCGACTGGCTGGGTCTCTCCAGTACGGTCAGATCGGGGAACATCGTGCGGAGCAATGCTCGGGAGTCTTCCAGACCCGTAGCCTGGAGAGCAAATTGGCTCCCAGCCCACTTACCGTCCTTGTACCCCTGGGCCACCAACTCGGATTTTTGGCCCAACTCATCCAGCAGCGGCAAGTCCGACCGACTCAGGACCAGAAGAAGCAGTGCCGTCTGCAAAGCTACCAGATAGTCCTGGGTGTTGGCATTGGCGAACGTGATCTTCCGAGGGGCCGAGGGCATTCCTACAGCGGCCTCCCCCGACTTCATGCCGACGACAAAGGGCTCACCCGAGGTAGCTGCCTGATTCTTCACGGCGGTAGCCGTGAACTCCCACTGAGGCAGCTTCTTGCCCGTGGCGATCTCTTTGCCTACAGCCCAGACCCGGACGTAGTAGTTCACCGCTGGACTCTCGACCAGCCCGGCTACAGGAAGGATCTCCCCATTTACCCGCTCGAACCGAGAGTCATAGGGCATGTCCTCCAGAGCCAGCACTGCGCCATATTCCCCGGCGAACCACTGGGCCAGAGCTACGTCGGACTCGATCAGGAACGTCCGCTGGAAACGGAAGAAATGCCCCTTGCCATCACCAGGCACCCCTAGCGCCGAAGGAACTGCGGCCCCATCTCGGAGCAGCAGCTCCAAAGGAACCACCTCATTCGAGGCAGGATCCAGCATTCCGTAAACCTGGCAGGCACTATCTTTCGCGACCTGGGTCTCCGGGTCGATGTTCTTGTTGTACTCCAGACCGGAGCCGTTGAAAGAAAGCATCTCCGCGCCGCCATGCAGCACGATGGACTGGTGATCCATCCCCAGGACGGAACCGTACTCCCGGGGCTGAACCTTCTTGTTGGCGTCACCATCCGCCGGCTTCTTGTCCGTGTTCTGCTTGGGTCGGCCGTACTTCAGTGCAAGGCCCTGCTCCAAAGTTGAAACGGTCACAAGGTAGCCAGACGGGCCGAGGATGGGCAACGGGTTGAAAGGGCTCTTCTGCGAGGCCGGTTGAGTCGTCCAGGTGACTCGGCACTGACTCGGGGGTGTACCTCCTCCTGCCTTCAAGGAAGCACTGAGACCCTGGAACTGAAACGCTGCAGGCACTGCCGCTATGGCCTGGGTCCCATACAAGGTGTCCTTGATGGTCGGGATAGGCATCCGGCTCGTGTCCGGGAAGAAGCTCACCCCGAGCATCTTGAGGAAAGTGATGATGAAGTTGATCAACCTCTCGAAGTCCGAAGGGTCCACCGACAGGTAGCAGAAGAATCCCGCAACCTTCGTCTGTCCGGACACGTCTGGCCTGGTCGGATCCGTGCGGTCCGTGAGACGAGCGATCATCCTCCGCTCGTAGGCAAGATAGCCGCCCCGAAGATCCTCTGGAGGCCATCCCAACAGTGCCCAATCCCCCGTGAGATAGAGCCCCACTTGTCTCAGGTCCCTGAGGATGGCACTGACTTCCGCGACGATGACCTCGATGAGGCTGGATAGCGGGTCGATGTACCCCTTGATGAACGCCTTGGCGAACTCCAAGGCGAGGTTGGCCACCTCCAACAGGGCGACCAGCACCTCGGCGAAGTTGTTGACGGCATCCCGAATCCCCTCAAGGTAGTCAGGGATTGCGAAGGTGGCGGTGCCCCACTGGCCTCGGACCTTGTCGGGCATCAGCTACCCCCACCGAACCGAAGCCGGATGATCTTCTCCTCCAGCACCCGGACCTCCGCCTCCTTTTCCTGCACCGCCACCTCAAGCAAGGCGTTGAGCTTCCCAAGGTTGCCTGCCAGCCGCAGCGCAAACCCAGGAGTCTTCGGGCCGTGGCCCCCCAGCTCTCCCCACTGCCCGAGATCAATGCCCGCAGCCTTCAGCCGCTCCTGCACATCCGCCAGCTCGTCAGCTTGGTTGCTCACCCTGTCACCCCTTCGGCGGTCTGCTCCAGAAGCAGTGTTCTCTGGCGGTCTTCCAGCCTGGCCGGGAGAGCCTCATCAAAGGCCTGCACACGGGCCAGGGTTCCAATGTACCGGTGTGTCCGGTAAGCCAACCAGGTGTACCGGATAGCCCGAAGGCGATCACGGACATCGAGGATGAGCCCCAGCTCATCAGGAAGAACGGGGCGAACCTCTGAACCTCCTGTTACCTGGTCCGTATAGGCCGTGTAGGGACCACCCACATCAGGGAACGACGGATCCAAAGCCGTGAACTCCGTCATCCCAAAGGGATTGGTGGCATCCGGCTTCAACGTGTCCAACCGTCGGTCAAGAATCCAGAACCGTCGGTCCAGCAACGAAAGACAGTCGCTGGTGTTGATGAAGGGCGAGTAGTCGGCCTCTCCCACCAACGTCGTGACCAACCGGTTGGGGAACAACCCACTGCCCGAGTCAGGGTCAAAAGGAGCCCCCAGGTCCAGAACGTGCTCTTGGTCCTGCCAGTCCCAGTAGTAGCCGCCCTTGGTCCCCTTCATCACCGACCGGAACATCTCGATGAGCGAGAGCATCCGCTCCCGCATCATCAGCACGGCGTCCACGATCTCTGCACTGAACATCGCGTTCGGACGGATGATGCGGTAGCTGAACGGCCGCAGCGAGTGCTTGTCGAGAACCGTATCCAGAGAATCGGTGTACGACCAAACGCCTGGGCTGATCTCGGTGGCCTTGCGTGTAGGCCGCAAGTCGTTCTGACCCTCCCCAGTGTTCGGGGCAGGGTCAGACAGCTCTGAGAGACCCACCGTCGGATAGATGGCGTACATCAGGTCCGTCTGTGTGGTGGCCATCAGCACGTCAGCACCCAAGGTGCCTGCAAAACTGTGCACGGGGTCCAGTGTGAGGTTCGTAGCCTCCACAGACTGCACCCGATAGAAGCCCCGGTTGTCGTCCAGGCTCGACACCTGACCCACGACATGGGGGCTCGGGTTGACCCCTGCTGTACGACCTGGAACGCTGGTATCCCCGAACGGACGGCTGCCCCGCTCGTCCACCACAGGAATCAGGCCCATCGGGTCAATGATAACGATGTCCCCCGCACGGACCCCCAAAGCTACGAAGTCCGGGGGTGATGCTGAGTCATCGTAGAGCAGGTTGGCGATGCTCGTCCAATCCCCAGGTGCTGCCACCTCGGGCACGTAGCCGCCTACCCAGTTGCTTGGATCAACGTCGCTCTGGTCTGCTACCGTCTCGTGAATGACCTGGTCGGTGATGAGATCCAGGAGCTGCTCATTGCTCTGCTCGTGAGGAACAGGGGCCTGACGCAACCAGACCTCGAAGCGACGACCAATCACACTGGCCTGAGTCAGCGTGGCGAACCCCGGAGCCCGGAGTTTCAGCACAGCATCAGAGACGACCTCGGAAACGACAGCTTCTTCCAGCACCACTCCAGCATCATCGAGCAGGCGGAGGATGTCTCCCGGGTGGATGTTCACGTCCTCGGAAGTGAAAGGTCCCAGGTTCGTACCCTGGTACAGCACCCCATCGTTGTCGCTCCACACGTCAGGAACACGGGGGAAAGGTGTCCCGACGTTCCAGTTCATCTCGAAGTTCAGAGCCGTCAGGGTCCCCACCTGTTGTTCGTTCCGACTGAAATCGGTGACGACACCTCGACGAATCTCGTAGGCGTACTGCAAAGGATGAAACGCATCGTTGACGCCGTTCTGCTGGCCGTGCCACCGCCGGCACCGCCGAACCTCGAAATGCACATCCTCGGCTGCTGTGGGGTTACGCATCCCAATCGTCCCTGCCGTCAGGGACCGGGAAGCATCCACCACCTTGGGGTCGCTCGCTGGATCCAGGTTGAGTGTGACCCTCGGCGTCGAGGGCTCTACGAACACCCCGCCTTTGGCCCAGAAGTCCGTGACAGCCAAAGAACCTGGCAGCAGACACGCCACCCCGGCACCACCACTGAGGGTGTTGGGGTCGTTGAGCGTTGTGGCCTGGATATTGTCCAGATTGAGGCTGAGCAGGTAGGGCACATCCTCGTAGACAATCTCCTCCCCCGTCGGGTCAAAGACCTCACTGCCATACACCGGGCTTTTAGCCACCGCTGCCTCACCAGCAGCGGGAGCCAACCCTCTCACGATCTCCAAGGCACCAAACGTGAGGGCCACGGAACCATAGCGGCTGAACGTGAGGGTATTGACCCCATAGGCAGCCCCCGCGTTGTAGCCCACCACCGAGGAGTCATCAGGGAGACTGTTCCCACGGATCTGGATGGGGATCTGCTGGATTCCAGTCCCACCGCCCGAGTTGTCGTGCCACCCAATTTGAAGGCCAACCAGATCGGCCACCAAATCAACAACTGGATCTACCACAGCAGAATCGTCGGCCCACTTGAAAGAGCCTCCCACCAAGCTCAGGCCAGAGACATCCTTCGCGGTGTACTCCACGCTGAACAAGGCAGCCTTGTATTCGGCTGCAACTGTGGTGTTGAGGTCCCCCAACTGGACATAGACCTTACCTGATGCGGGCAAGATCGTGGTGCTATCAAGTTCCAGGCGCAAGACAAATGGATCAAAATCGAAAGAAACCACCCGAGGGAACAGAGACGTGATGAACCCCCCACCACTCTTCAATGTAGCCCCAGCCACAGGCTTGTAGAGGTTGGGTCCTACAGTGGGCTCCACGGCATACCGGACGATGTACGTCCCTGCCTTCTCCGTTGCGGAGGACGGCAGGGCACTACCTGAACGGTCAATGTAGACCAGGTCCCCCTTCACCACCCGACCGACATCACCGCTCAAAGCAACGGGCACGACCGTGTGGATCTGGTTTCCCTCCGCGATGCCATTCCCCACCAGGATGGGTACACCATCCGTGTCCAGTGACTGAGACGCCACCAGAGCTGCCGTGATGTTGGAACCCGTGATGGGTGTGTTCAGGAACTCGAAGGCCATCACACGAAGGGAGCCTTCCTCAGCCGGGGACGGGGCAGGATTCCAGGTGCCCTCCAGGTTGGTGAGAGAACCCTCCCGACTCACGAACTCCAAGGGACCGGCTGCCACATCGTTGGCTGTGGAGTACGCCCCGAGCCCCAACCAGACCTGCTTGACCCGGAGCTGCGTCTGGTAGACGTGGGTTGCTCCCACTCCATTGTCGTGCTCGAACCCACGAGGACGTGCCCCCGTGAAGTCGATGACCTCGTGGAACGTGAGACGATCCGAGTCGATGTAGGCCGAGTCGCTGAACCCTGGCGTGCTGGTATCCACATCCAGAGAAAACTCCCAACCGTACCTGCTGATCTTCCGGTCATTCGGGCCAGCGGGATCCAGGTGGTCGTGAGGCAGGAACCATTGAACCTCCGTCCCCACAGTGGGCGTGAACGGAATCTGGCCCGACCAACCAGTCAGAATGATGTGGCGGTTCTCGGCTACAGTTGCAGGAGCGGGCTCCCCACCCACCGCGTCGAACCCACCAAAGGTCACACCCGCATGAACAACCCAACCGGTGTCATTGCCCTGATAATCCGTGACCCGTGCGAATCCAGACCGAATCCAGATGGTGAGGAAAACCCGGCCGTCCTTCATGTCCGCGACGGAAACCGCTCCGGCGGGACCGTTCAACACGGTGTCGTCGGGACGGGAGATCAAGTTGACCTTGACGATGTTGTCGGCCGAGGCCGCTAGGATGGTGTTGAGGTTGCCCGTGTTGATGGCATTCCCGTCGTTCAGACCAAGACCAAGACCGATAGCCATATCTTGGAACGAGATGACCGTGGTGGCCCCCGCGATGTCGTCGAACAACCGCACCCCCAGAGGATTGGTAACCTGGGGGTTCACCGGGTAGTTACCCGGCGTCGTATGGACGTAATAGTTGTCGAGAACGTACTGCACCGGTGAGCCCTGACTCACCTGAGTCGCGAACCGTGGAGGCTCGATCCAGGACCAGTCGTCTCCGCCCACGTTCGCATTGGTCAACCGACCCACCGAAAGGATCCCCTGCCATCCCAGAGGAGCACCCGGGTCTACCTGCACCAGCAGTAGATCCCCTTCCTGCCCCGGAGCAACGCCATAGGTCGCCGCCGGATCCGTCTTGGTCTGGGTCATCAGGGTCGCAGGCTCCTGATAGAATCCCCCGAGTGCAACAGCCGCAGCCAGAACCTCACCATCAGTGAATAGGATCTCGTCCGGGTAATAGCCGCCAGCAACAGGATCCGCTGCCATCAGTGGACCCAGGACGTTGGTGATTTCGTCAAACCGGTCCAACTCAGTGTTCGTCCCGTCCATGTACGGGATCTGAAGGTCCCCAGCATCATCGAAAGGCTGCCCGAGCAACGCCGGGGTATTGAGCGGGAGCTGGTCGATGTTGGCGAAGTCCACCGAGCCTTCCAGATGGCTCATCGGAATAGGAGACTTCTGGCCCGTGATCTCCTTGATGGGGAACAGGAAAGGATCCGCCCAGGAAGGCAAAGATAGGTCGATGACCCGACCGCTCGTGTCCACGGTGATGTCCACCCCCTGCCGGAGTGTGGGCATCATCAAGGCTGCCTGCTGCATCACCTCCATCGTCGGGGACTGTGTTGTCGGATCCGAGATGGGGTTCGCGGCGTCAGGAGGCAGGACGTAGATGGTGTCGGCCCGCTCGATGGGGAACAGATGTGCTGGTGTACCAGTGTTCGCCGTAGTCCCTACCAACAGGTCGTTGGGGTTGGTGATGGCAACACCGAGCCGATTCTTGAACGTCAGTACACACCCGTGCAGCACCTCATCCACGAGCACACTGGTGTAGAGTTTGAGCCCGAAAAGGCTGTACTCCTCAGGGAACAACGCCGCGAGGAACTGACCATCCGGCTTGCCCCAGCCGATCTTCTGACCGGACTCGAATCCGGGCAGGGCCATCTGAGGGTCACCAGCCTCAGCATCCGGGATGTCCCCAGCAACGTCCTGGGACATGAAACGACTCACATCCGGGTATCCCGTTGCGGGGTCCGCCGGAAGCTCCGACAGGGGCACCATCGAAACGACACAGCAGGGTTGTGTGACCGCCGGGGAACCTGAGAACAGGGCATCAGCAAGAAGTCCGTCCGGGTAGTAGCCGAAGACCCGAGTGCGGGGAAGACGTAGCCGGATGAGACTCTCGGAGACGTTCGTGATGTCGCCGAGGACCGGGTTAGCCACCTGGCCGATCTGAGTCCCGTATGTGCTCTCCTTCTCTCCAGTCTCAGGGTTGATGGTGCCCCACGAGTAAACACCCACGTCCCCAACCGTCAGGTCAGCCCCGATGCCCGGCAACAGGGTGAACAGCACCCGAGCGGACGTGGGGAACAACCTGGAGTACCTGTGAGCCCCACCCATCCGGTCAAACACCCCCTTCGACTCCAAGGTGAAGTAGGGAGTGGAGTTGGTTGGGATGAGCTTCGGCTTGGAAGCTCCCAACAGCAGGATGTCATCCACGTCGTTACGGACCAACAACTTCTGGTGGTCCATCATCTTGCGGAGACGTGACACCCCGAGAGGAGCCCCAGCCAATCGGAAATCGGAGATGGTGGCCACCTCTGGTTTCACCAAGGGGTCCGCCTCAAGGAACGTGATGTCCCGCGTGGGATCACCCTCGTTGAAGACCAGGTCCCAGACGTTCGAGGGGTTCAGCAGGCCCGTGATGGCATCTTCATAGCCTGGTGGGGTGTAGTCCTGCCCCCGACCAATCCAGAACCTGAACTTCCCATCCCGGTCACCGATGAACTTGCCGTCGATGCACTCCAGCACCTGCTCGAACGCCACTACGGAGTCGTTGTAGAACCCCAACAGTGCCCTGGCTGCCCGGTCCTTGTCGAGGAGGTCCCGACGTTCCGAGGGGATACCGAGGTTGCCCTTGTCCCAGTTGTCGTCACCCGCAGGGACCGTCAACCGGGGACCTCCCGAGGACTGGCCCTGCTTCATCTCTCGGACAGCCTGTGTAACGGCCTCGCCGAGGTAACTGCGCAGGGGAAGAGCCCGGTAGTAAAGGGAATCGGGACTACTGAACGTGTAGGTCGCGGTGAGAGTCCCACCCAGGTAGCCATTGCTAGCACTCGGGAGGACATTGTGCTTGTACTTGGCGAACCATCGGGGGAACTGCACCGAACCACCCGAGAAGAAGGGCTCCATCACCCGGATCTTCGTGTGGGAGAGCAGGAGCTTCTGACCCGATCCGAGCGGAGCCTGCAAAGGCTCTGTCAGGAGCACCACTCCAGTCTCAGGGTCGATCTGGAACTCAGTCCCCTCGGCCAACGTCCGGCCGGGTTGCTCCACCCCACGGGACACCTCACCGAAGAGAACCAATTCGACACCCTCGGCAGCCACATAGGGACCGATGCCTACAATCTGTCGGGTGTCCGGCGGGTACACCGGCCGATAGGAGAGCCGCACCGTCGTGCCCTGAGAGGTCACAGCCACACGGAAAGGGGACGTAAACGTGATCTTCGTCCTGGTGCCATCCTCGCTCAGCGTCGCCTCGGCGATGGTGAATGGCATCCCGCCAATCTCCATGATGTGGCCAGGCACCGCGAAAGTCGAGAGGTCTCCGAGGAACGTGATGCTGCTCTGCTTGGCGTTGACGGGCTCGAACGGGAAGGCCGTTGTGGGCACCTCCTGCATGAACCCAGCAGGGGCCGTTGTAGCAATGGGGGCAAGACCATCAGGGTCAAGCACCGGCGTGATCGGACTCGATGTCACCAGGGTAAGCACGTCGTTACCAGGCGACCGGGAGCCCACCTCGCTGGAGGTGGGGGGATAGATGTCCACCCGAGTGGTGTCAGGGTCTGGGAAGTAGGTCAAGGCTGTGAGGTAGAAGCACTCAGCCCCAATGCGGAGCATCTGGCCAACCTCGAAGTCCGCGAGGCGGTTCCCTCGAAGCCCGAAGTTGTCCCGGCCCGCTGGGATGTAGAACGGTGGCCGGTAGACCGGGCTCTGAGAAGTCGTGTACGCCCTCTCCCCACCCAGAGCATCGAACACCGAGTAGGTCGCCACCGGAGTAGCCCAAGCGGGAAGATCTCGGTTGAAAGTCAGCCGCATCCCCAGCAGGTTCCCAGGCTGATCCGTGGTGAAGTCCTCCACACCAAAGTTCTGCTGCTTCGGACCAACGAAAACCAAGGGCTCCACACGGGTGTCGATGACGTGCTCACCAAGGGGGTCAATCTGGAACTCGTGGTCGGTCAGCCGGGTTGTGGTCTCACGCCGAGCGAACACCGGGAGGAACTCGATGATGGTGTCATCCACCCCACCGACTCGCCGACCTTCCACTGTGGCCAGCCAGTATTCCATCTCGACCAGGCAGCCCTTGGTCAAGGGCTTGCGGAAGCTCACCGCCCCCACCATCGGGGACACCGACACATCGGATCCAGGCACCATCTGCTCGACGAAGTAAAGCTGCTTCCCCGCATGTGTAACGGCATCCGCTGCCGAAATGCGGACATGGCCCGTCTTCGGATCATACTCGGCATCCCCTGCCAGCAGATTCGCTGCATCACGCAGCTCTTCCACATAGAGAACATCGCTCGAAGCCAGATCCGTGAGCAGGGTGGAGTTGAACTTCAGCTCCCCCTTGGGATGTAGGAATCCATCCCCATCCATCCAGTCAGCCGTCAGGTACTCCACCCCCACAGGGTCAACCGTGAACGCCGCCACTGCCAGTGGCGAGAACATCTCCGTGCCCACCCAGAGGGAAAAAACTCCCTCGCTCACATGCACTGTGTAAGGCAGAAACAGGGTGTCGTTGGCTACGTCCCCCATGGATCTGAGCCCGATCGGGTAGAGCGCCGCTGTGACCCCCGTCCCCGAATGCACGGCACCAAACCGCAAACTCACCGAGCGACCACTCGCGTTGGCGTCCTCGACACCAGCCGTGTAGTCCTGGCCCGCGACTACCCCAATCGGGGACAGGACACGGATCTGGAAAGGCTCATCAGGAAGGTGGTTGAACGGCTTGTAAACCTGGTCGGCTACGACGGCTGGGTCATAAACACTGTCTGGATAACCCGAGAATGCCTCCCACGGAGTGGCCCGGTCAGGATCCGCGATGAACGGGGGTGTGACCTCACAGTGGGTGTTGTCCGTCACCGACGTGATGACATAGGAACCCTGTGCAGGACCCGAGGAGAGCTTAATACGGTCCCCGGCCTTGAGGGTGATGAGGAACAGCCCCTGAGCGTCCGTGAAAGTCGTGCCACCGTTCTGGTAGGACCCCTGCCCGCCAGAAGCTACGGAGGCCCCGTAGCGGGTGGTGAGCTGAATCGTGCCCGAGAGGCCTTGATCCGGGAGGAGGTAGTCCACCCCCTGCTGCTGGACCACGAACCGTCCCCCATCCTCTGCCGCCAAGAACGCCCCATTGATGCCTGGAGCGTTCAACAGCGTTGCAGGGACCACACTGGGATTCCCAAGGTTGATGGTCGTGGTGCGCTGTGTCACAGCGTTGGACGACAGAGACTCCCCCAACCAGGCGAACTTGCCCTCAGGGAACCGGTGCTCGATCTCCTCGTAGTGACCCAACCGCTTGTCGATGATGCGCAGTTCATCGCCCTGGGAAGCCACGGTCTGAAGGTTGAAAAACACTCCCTCATCGTAGCCCGCGATGTCCTCCACCGGGGCGAAGTCGAGGAAGGTGAAAGGTGACTGCTGAACGGATTCCGCGAGGACCACGTCCTCCAAACGGTACTGCGCGATGTAGTCTGCGTCCGGCTTGCTGCGGTCCAGGTTCAACAGGCTGCGAGAGAGCCCCACCGAGATGCCAGCATCGGACAACCAGTTGGGCTTGCCAGCCTCCGCCACCCAACCCGGCAAGAATCCCAGAGCTGCGGTGCCCGTCAGGTCCTTGGGGTCACCCCAACCGATCTCCACCAGGCCACTGTCGGGGTCCACCGCTTCCAGTACCACCCGGTCCCCGGAGGCCCGGCAAATGCCCGTACCAGCCTGGGCCACGATACGAGCCTGGATGGAGGTGGCCACCTCCCCAGCGTCGAAGAACTCATTGTCGGGGAGAACTGCCAGCAACAGGCTCGAAGGCCAGTCATGAGCAACCCCGTCGATGGAGAAGTAGAGCACCTCGGTGCCATCGAACCTGAATACGAGACGGCTCTTGGAGGCGATGGACGCTTTCTCGGTGTACGTCGAAGGATTCAAGGATGCCTGGAGGAAGTAGACCACCTCACCGGCAAACCGCTTCCGTGAGTCCGAGCCGAGCTGCACAACCGAGTGTAGAACCCCACCCTTGAGCCCGATAGGGACAGGCTCACGCGAGATGTACCCTGTCCCCCCTGGGACTGAATGTGGATAGGTGGGCAGGTCACTGATGCGATCCACCACCACGACCTCGGTGACAGACCCACCCTTTGCGAACAGGATGAGGTCACCCACCCCGTCGGAAATCTGACGGATGAGGCCGAGAGACTGAGGAGCGATGCCACCCCCAATGGGAGGAAGGCTATCCCCACCAGGTCGAATGGGGTCATCTACCAAAGCGGGGTTCACACCTTCGGGATCCGGGATGGCTCCCGTCCCATCGGGCATGTGCAACACACCAGAAAGCCCCAGACCCCGGAACACCTCGTCGGAACCGGCCAGGTCTTCCGGCCACGGAAGAGCATCCGGCAGGTACATGGGCTCGACCGGATGCAACGTCATCGTGATGCCATCCGATTGCACAAGGGGACGGGGTCCCTTGAGGGGTTGCGGAATAGCGTTGAGGGCGACCCCATCGTAGTAGATCCGTGCCCCGAGGAAGTGCTTGTTGAAAGCCCCCAAGTTCCCCGAGTCGGCCTTGGCCACATCGGCTGATGAGAGCTTCACCCGCCCCGTGGTCAGGGCAACAGCACAAGAACCCTCGGCCGGAGCCCGCAGAGCCAACTCGGCCTCGTCAATGACCAGCTCCACATCCAAGGGAGTCCGGTTATTGATGCGGATGAAAGGGTGATCCGTGGGGCCAGGCACCGGGGAGATGAACAGGTCATCCTGAATGTCCCCCACGTAGCCATCGGCGTCAGCAGAGAACCCTCGGTAGACGTACCAGAGGTTCTTGCCCGCGTTCTTCTCGACGAAAGCAGGGTTGAACTGAAGAATCCCATTCGTCTGCCCCACGATCCCTGAGCGGCGGCTTGCTTCAAAAGGATAGGCGCTCTCCGCATCCACATCGGAAACCACCACCACACCAGTGAACCCATCCGGGTCAGATGTGCCCACAGGGCTACTCAGGGCACCTGCTGAGGAGCCCAGACGGAGCATAGCGTAGCCGTCCAGCACCAAAGCACTGCCAGGCAGCACAGAGCCTACAGGGAGGTTGCTGAAGGGTGGGGAGAGCTTGTAGGTGGTGTCGAACAGAAGTGCACCCAGGTTCACTGGGCCTGACCCCTTGTAGGGCATCCACCGCTGGAAGGTGTTGTTCCAGCCGAACCGCGTCTCGTAGCGGTCATTCCTCGTCCACCAGAATTTCTGGGCGGCCAACGTGTACCGAACGGCCACGACTCGGTCACCACGGTCAGATGACAGGCTGCCATCGAACAACGTCGCCAGGTCGCTGGCTACCAATCCGGTACTGGGTGCCTCGTAGACGTTGTAGTTGTTGAGGGTGACAACTCCGCCCGCCTGGCCAGCCACATCGGGCTTGACGACGTAATAGGGGTTGGAGCCTTGGCGTCCCAGGTCAGGATCCTGTGTGTCCACCCAACCGCCATCACTGTGAGCCACGTCCCCCCGAGCAATCACCAGGTGGGTGATGAGCCCCACCCGGCGACCACCATCGTCCGTCACAATGACCTTGAGTGTACCGTCGCTGAACGTCCCCACCGCCAGACTGCCCACAGGCAGGCGGCCTGTGCCTTCCTCGGACCACCAAGATGAGTCATCGATCAGGGCGAGATGAGAGGAGAACGCCGCCCACACCAGGTACTCATGTGGAGAGGTGCCAGGTGCTTGAAGCACCGCAGCCCGATACTGGTCCCCCGCGTAGTCCGCAATGACCGGCTGAGCCGCAGTGCGAGTCCCAGGGGGGATACGCACATCCCGCACGACACCGTTGGTGGGGTCACCGGATGTGGCAGAGTTCCCAGGGGCGACCCGAGGAGCACGAAGAACATGGCCTGTGAAGTCAAAACCCATACTAGACCATCACCGACGTGGACGCCCCGGAGGCGGGAGCAATACTTGGAGAACCTACCACAGTACCCGTCCCAGTCGCCGTCAGCAGCAAGCTGGCGATGCCGGTAGACAGACCCTTGGCAAGCTGCGGGGAGGCAGCCCCTGACCCCAGGAGACCCTGAAGCGTGGGGAGAAGAAGGAGCAGGAGTCCCGTGGCATCAGCTCGTGTCACCTTGGACACGTCCTGTCCCACTCCGACCCCGGTCACCCCCCCAGCATAGTTGGCCCAGCTTGAGATGGTCTTGGGGACTGCCAACCCGATGACCGTCCCCAGAGCCACCCCCAAAGGACCCACCATCCCTGCCGAGGAGAGCCCCGCAATAACCAGAGGTGGGTTGGGCAGCAAGAACATCCGTGTGCTTGGTACGGCCAGGGCTCCTGCTCCAGCCGTACCCACGGCGAGCCCTTGGAGCATCACCGAAGGACCCCAAGTTGCCAGAGCCGACGCCACCGCCCATGCCAACTGGTCAAACGAGAAGCCCCCAAACGGGAAAGAGGTGGCTGCTCGAAAAGAAGCCAGGTCGTTGTAGTAGATCTGGGGCGTCAGGGCCATCAGGGTGTCACCACGACCGTTTTGGCTCCCAAACCCCATGTTGCAAAGGGGAGGTTGGTGAACGGCTCACGGGAACCTGCGCAGATGACGGGGCCGATGTCCAGGCCGTTGCCTGGGGAAGCCAACGTGATGACCGTCCCTGACCGGATGGAGACCGGGCCATTGGACTCAATCTGCACCGCCACCAAACCTTTCATGACAGCGGCCCCCGCCGTCGCGTTGAGCTTGACGTTGCCCACCAGAGCATCAGCGGTGATACCCCCAGCTCCGATCTCGACGGAGTTCTGAAACGCCCGTGCTTTCCAGGTCCCGACCTCTGTCTCATAGGTCATGTTGCCAATGAGGATGCTGGTCTTGTGGTTGCCGAGCTTGAACGTCTCCTCACGGTCACCCATCTCATAGGTGACCTCCTCACAGACCACACCAGGGAAGTTCGGGGTGTAGCTCCGCTCGTGCAGAGCACCGTTGGTTGGGAGGAGATTCTTGGGGCCGGTGAAGTTGTCCACCCGCTTCCCGGTCACCGTGGACTTGTAGTCCTCCGTCGAGGAATGGATCTGCTTGGCCGATGTGATCTCCACCAGGTCATGGCCAATGGCCCGGACCACCTTGGCGTTCTCCTCGATCTCCTGCCCCTTGACGAGAATCTTCTTCTCTGCCCGGAGACGAAGATTGGTCCGAGCATGGATGTCCACACTGGGGGTGGAACCACCCTCCCCACCCTGCGTACCTTGCAGCCGCTCCATCACGGCTTCTTCATCCCGAGTGGGGCCACCACCATAGATGACCACAGGACCCAACTCACTACGGAGCCGGAGGCTGTCCTTGCTCAGGGTGCCCAGACGGATGCCACCCTTGAGTTGCAGATCCAGCCCGCCGCCCATGGCCAAGCGCATCCCACCTGCAATGGCAGCATTCACCCCGTAGCCCGAGGTGTGGCCTGAGATGCTGATGTTGACTTCCCCACGCTTGTTGACCGACCACCAGGTGGGAGGCATGTCCCCTTTCACAGGGGTCAACTTGAACAAGGTAGCAGCGTGCTGTCCCAGAGGTGTGCCACCACTCTGACCTGGAGCTGCAATCCGAGCAGGGAACATGCGGGGGCTCAGGCCCCCCATGCCATCGAACACCTGGGTGACCATCGGGAGGCCATACTGAGGGCGGCCTAGTTGCGTGAAAGGGTCATTCCCCACAACCGAGCCGAGCACCCACTCGATGAAGGGTTGGTTGCCACTGACCCCCGGTGTGCTCTGATCACTGTCTGGCAACCGCTCAGCGTCGAAACCATCCGTTTGCTCCGTCACGGGCAAACGACCATCCGAAGTGTGGGACACCTCAATTCGATGCTCGGTCAGGATAGAGGCACCAGGCAGCAACGTGGCGTTGTCTTGAGACCCCGGACCGATACGATAGAGGTTCTTGCCACCGTAGACCGCGTCGTTGAGGTGCCTGGAGTCGTAGGCAACGCCTTCCTCGTCGATGTATCCACCCGTGTGCAGGAACACGTAGGGATCCAGGTGCTTCGGGTAGGAGTAGACCGCTCCCGAAAGGTCCCCCTCTGGCCCGAAATTGCGAGCCAGCATCGGGTCAGGGGTCAGGTGGTTGTTGGGGTAGTTCTCGCTCAGAGGCAGGTCATTCTCGTGCAGCGGAGCCCCTGCGTAGGCCTGAATAGCCCCATCCCACGTGTGCCCATCGCTGAACATCGTCGTCGGCAGGCGAAGGGCATCCCGCTGCACCATTCCGGCATAGGTTCGACTACCGGCAAGGGCAGTGAACTGCTGAAGTGCTCGGGTGACCACTGCCTGATCGGCATCCCGGAGTAGGATCTGGTTGCCACGACGGTTGGTCAGGAGCACATCCTCGTCGAGGACCAGGTCTGACCCCTGCGAACTGGAGGCCACGATGTTGCCCGGCTGGATGTGACGGAGCTTGTGGCGGATACGGTCGAAAATCCCGTGGATCTCCTCCTTGCTCCGACTCGTCCCGCCATCGTGCTCATCCTCGGTGAAGTTCGAGAGAGTCAGCCAATCCCGACCTGGCCACACACCAGGCAGAACCCAAGTCAAGATGACCGGCGTGGCGGACCCACCCCACTTCTCCGAGGATTCCTGAGGCAACCAGCCAATGACGCAGTAGTCTCCGACCTCAGGCATCGCACCCAGGAAATGCCGTGTCCCTGCCCCGGGGTAGGTCAGAGGAACAGGCACCCGCTCGAACTCCTGCTCGGTGCCAATCACCGTGCGGAGGGTGACGTAGTGCTCCTCGTAGTCGATGGCGACCACGCGAGCCACACCCAGCCCCATGTTGCCACCCCGATCGGGGTTCATCTCATCAAGCTGCTTCTTCTTCGCGAAAGGTTGATTCTTGAGGTCTCCGCGATGCACACGCCCCAGGGTGTTCCAAGCTCGACCGAGTTCATCAGGCATTAGTTATCCTCCCCAGTGAGTTCCCCAACCCGTCGCTCGAACTCGGCACTAGCCGCCGAAAGAGCACTATCACTAGGCCCCGTGGAGTCGGTGAACGCATCGGCCAACTGCTTGACGATGAAGCTCCCTCCCCGGTCCATCACCTGCCCTCGAAGAGCCTGCTGCTGTTGCTGCCACCCGGAAGCGGCCTGTGCAGCCGTGTGAGCCACCCATCTGGACCCCTCATCCGCAGGGTCCTCACCCAGCCCCTCGTGCTGCGGAGAGCCTCCCTGTGAGAACTGGAGGAAGTCCTCTTGCCCGAAGGCCACCAGGTGGATGTCGGCCTCCGCTGCCTTGCAATCGCAAACGTGGCCAGCCTGCTGAAGATTCATGTCGGCGAGAGAGTAGGCCGCGTTGATGACTGGGATCTTCTGGATCCCATCCAAGGTCTTGTCCGCGAAGATATTTGCCAACGAGAACTGAAGTTGGCTCGCGTCACCGTCACCCTTGAGCAAGAACCCATAGTCGAGGATCTGCTTGTCGGTGAGACCTCGGCCTCGAAGTTGAGAAATCAACTCATCGTTCAAATACTTGGCTGCTGCTGGACCCTCTAGTGTCACGGTCTCCGATACGGGTCCGGTCTTCTTCACCCCGGCCACCGTCTGAGTCTTGTAGCCTGGGACCTTGATCACTCCGTTGCCCTTGTTCTGCACGAAGAACTGGAGGATCATCTCCACCAGGGTCTTGTCGAGCATACTGAAGATGTCCAGCTTGTGGATCTGGTCGAAGACCCCGTCAGGTTCGATGCTCACCCCACGCCCGTAGCGGTAGTTGCCGATAACCTCGTAGCCCGCTGCATCCGACACCGGGAACACCGGACTGAAACTCGTGTCCCGTGCTGTGTGCCGGACGATCTTCTTGACGGTGTTGCTGGCTGCCACCGCTACACCAAAAAGGCTACTGATCTGTCCATCGACTACAGCCTGCACAGGACCCCAATCCTCTTTCTTTCCCCCTGCTGCTTCGAAGGTTTTTAGGGATGACCGTCGAAGCGACTCCATCCCATTGACGAAACTCTGAGCAAGTACCTCTGAGATCGTGGCGGACACCCCAACGAGGGTTGCCGTGGAACCCCCAGCCCCCAAAGTGATCCCACCGGTTTTCCCACCATAGTTCAGCGAACCGAAAGTTGCGTCCTTCGGGACCTGAGCTTTGTAGATCGTCACAGAGCTAGGGAAAGACGGCATCGAACCAAAGGTGATAGGCTTGCCATTCAGTTGGTTGGAAGCCTGAAGTGCCATCACCTTTACGGCATCATTGATCTCCCCCGCCCAAGATGTCCAAAGAGGCCCAAAAATGCTTTCGATTGTGTCAGAGGGGGATGGGCTAGCCTGGATGAACAAACTGCTCACCTTGGAACGCACTGCCTTACCCAGGGTCCCGATGTTCGTGGTGGGGGCGTTGTTCACGCTCTGCTTGACGATGGTCACCGGCTGGACACTGAACATCAGCTCCAAGATGTCGCTGGTCGCCATCGACTGGCCCATCGGGAACTCCGAGTTGCTGTTGAGCACTCGAATGCCCTTCGTGGGCTTGCCCTTGACCAACTTTGCCTCCACCTTCACCGCCGAAGGATCATCCGAGTAGGGATCCTTGGCATACATCAGGATCTCGGGTGCTGTGCCATCCAAGTCCGCAGGGGGTCCATCCACCACCAGGGTCTTGCTACTCGTGTCATACTCCACCACCTTCGGACCCTGATGCTCCTCCTTGGGGTGCGAAGCGGAGTAGTAGCGGTAACTACCGGGTTGGCTGCCGTCCGAGAAGGTCGCTTTCTTGTCAGAGAGCATGTCCAGCAGATTGATGGTGCTGCTCAGGTCACCCCGTCCTGAAAAACTGGCGCTGGTCCGGTACTTGGCACCCACCTGGTTGAGCATGTCGAGCAAGAAGGCAACACCCTGCTGCTTGCCATCAGCGGGGTCCTTCCATCCCTCCTCCAGAGCCAGCCGTTTGCCGTTGATCTCGGCTGCCAGGTCGTCTAGGGCTGCTTCCTGAACCGCAATCTGCGCCGTCAGCTTTTCGATCTGTGTGATGGTCCCGGCCTTCTCCCTGTTTTGCCCGGAGGCCAACTCGGACCGGTGCGACTGCAACTGAAGAATCTGCCCCTGCAAATCCTGCAACGTTCGCTCAGAAGCCTTCCGAGCGTCCGCGCTCTGGCTGAGGAGAGTCCCGTAGTTACGGGCCTCCGCGACGATATTGAATGCTCGATCCAGGGGGATGTCGTTCGCCTTCAAGAACGGGTCAATCAGGTCCTTGGGTTTAGTCGCCTGACCCTCGAAATCATCCATCTGGAAGAAGAACAGCACCTTGATCTGCTGAGAGCTATCCCCTCCCGTGCTGAACTTCGTGTTGAACACATAGACCGAGGTGCCACCCTCCCCGGTGTCCTGCTTCTGCACCAGCCCCATGGACTCCCCGATCTTGAGGATGTAGCGGATGACACGGAGGTCACTCAGGTCTTCCAGGTCACTGCCCACCACGAAGAACAAAGGGTTGATCTCCGTGGGGTCCAGAGCCATCACCACGTTCGGGAACCCGCTCAGCCGAGGATGATTCTCTTGGTCAAGGACCCGCAACGGGCGCTCGGGCAGGATGGTGTTGCCCAGGTCAATGTCCTCAATCCCGTTGGAGACACCATTGCCCACCCGACTCGCAGGATGCCCAGGGGCATAGAACTTCGCACGCTTCCCCACGAGCTGGAGACTCGTCGTGCACTGGCCACCAACAGCGTGTGAATGTGCGAAGCTGTTGCAATAGTAGAAGCAGTCCAGATAGGGGATGTAGACGGGGAACCCTGGCCGCAGTTCAGGCCGGACAGGGATGGTCAGGGATGCCGTCTTGACGGCGATGTTCATCACGTCCATGCGGTTCACAGCCGCAAAGAACATCGACTTCGAGTCGTTGAAGTAGGCCGTCTCCAGAGAGCCAGGTCGCCAGCCGTACTGGGCCACCAGCTTGTAGTCGATGAACTGACCCCGCACCCCCCACTCGTTTTCTAGCCCGGTCCCACCAATGTTCTTGATCTGGCTCCCCTTGCAGGTCATGTAGGTGACCTGTGGTTCCTTCTCGATGAAGGAGATGTTGATGATGTCAATGTCCTCGATGCGGTAGACCCGAGACTTACTGGTGTCCAGGTTCCACATCGGCGGCTTGAACACGAAGTCCCCATCGACGTCCTGATAGAACTCGAACCCAGTGATACCCATCACCTTCTCGGCGACCTCCATCTTGGTCTCGTAGGAGGACTCGAAAAGGTTGACCTGACCCCAGTTGCCGATGTTCGAGACGAATGCCTGCATCTCGACGATGTTGATCTCGAACTTCGGGGTGTTGGTCTGTCCATCACCCTTGCTACGATCTCCAAAGGACGTGGCATCCCCGGCCTGCTTCTGGTCAGCCGAGAGCCTCTTGTATGTCAGATCGTCCTTAGCCTTCTTCGCCGCCTCCTTCGCCTTGCGGATAGACGCCGAGAAGAACCCCACGGACTCAGCCTCGTTGGTGATCGGCAGGGTCGCCGACTCCTTGGGGTCATTGTAGCGACCGCGCATCAACCTCAGAATGTTCGCCGAAGATGTTCTGCTCAGCCAAGCCGCCGTCATCGTCGAGAACAAGTCCCCCGTGGCCCCGTGCATCCGCAACCGCGTGTGGTTGTTCGCGAACCTCCGCTCCCAGTACCGGATGTTCAGCGAGAACAGGGACTCACCCCCGACCTCGGTCACGGCCGCCTGATTGCTCTTGCCCGCCAGTGCCCAACCCACACCACCAGCCGCCCCCACCATGTCGTGGAACAGGGTGTACATGATGGCATAGGGGTGCATCCCCGTGAAGTTGTGGCCCACCAGGCTCATCTTGAGCTTCGAGTTGGTCGGCCGAGCACCGAACACCGAGGCGTTCGTGCTCATGTTATGGTACGCCCAGAAATGCAGCATCGACGAACAGTTGACCGAGACGGTGTTCACACCACCGGAGTAGCTGTGAGTCACCTCCGTCACGACCCCATGAAACACGTGGTAGTACGGATAGGCCAGGGTGTTCTCGATACCAAGCCCTGCGAGTCCCATCTCACCCAGTAGGGAGGGGCCTGTCTGTGCAACATCGGCCGCGTTGACGTTGGCCGGAATGAAGCCAGGAGTGGCTTCCACCTGGACCTCCGCCACCTGAGACTTCACCTCCTGGGCCACCTGGGCGCTGAACCTCTTGTTCGCCCAACTGTCTCCGAACTGCTGCCCGCCCACGGCAGTGCGGTACTCCAGGTGTCTCCCTTTTGCATTACCAAGGGCTGACAAGTAGAACCGAGAGTACATCTCCTTGGGGGAAATCCGGGTATCGCGGAACTTGCTCCCGTATCTTGCAGCCGCACTAGCAATCCGCGCAGAACAGATGACGGGGTCCTGCCCATCGTAGTATCTGTCAGGGAACTTCGTGGCTATTTCATGGGAACCTGCAGCCCGGCCATCCATGAAATAGTCCACAGGGCAACCCAGGCCATTCGGGCAAGACAACTGGAACAGACCCGTTGCCCCACCTATAGACCCAGTCTCGTCTGAAGGCTTAGATTCGGCCGTCGCCGTCCAGTTACTCTCGAACTGAGCTTGGTTTACGGCCGCCAACCCGAAGGACGCCGGGAATCCGGCATCCGTCATGGTCTTGTAGATGATCTCGACGTTCTCCCGCTGCGAAGCGGACAAGGGCTTACCCTCAAACGTCAACCCATCAAAAAGGCGCTCAATCGTAGGGGGGATCGGCTTAACCAGAAGTGGATCCGTCCCAAAGCTAGCCTGACTAGGGGACAGCGTAGAGCCGACGATCTCGTTGACCACCTTGGGCTCAGCCAGATGCTTGTAGAGCCCGGCCACGGGGAAGTAGCCCCGCATGTAGACGTGGACCTCCAGCCCCGGCCGGAGCAGGAACTTGGCATCACGAGCGAAAGAATCCGTGTGGTGCAGAGGGATGGACAGGGAGAAAGTTGCTGAGGCTCCGCCTGGTTCCGTCCCAGCATCCACCGAGACCTCGGTCAAGAACTGCTGGATGTCGATCTTGCCACTGCACTTCGAGCAACCGGGCAGCGCCGTGTCCCCGTTGAGATAGACCAAGGCATCGGGCGTGTGCTGAACCAGCTCACGACCATTGAGCTGCCAGGTGCCCACATAGGGACGGGATTCGATGCCCACGGACTACCTCCCAAACCGGAACGGGGACAAGGTGCGTTCGGCCTGGTCCACTACCGCAGCCGCTGCAGTTGCCCCCACGAAGCCTCCTGTGGACTTCGGGGGCACTAGACCCGCTACGCCATCTGGCCCTCCAACCGAATTGTCCCCAGTGCTCGGAAGGGCTCGGTTCTCCCTCCCGTGATAGCGGGGGTCTGATGCCGATGGGATGGGGGAACGCATCGGGGTGACGACCATGGACTGCTTGCTGGTGTCCACCATCGCATTGACCGTGAACTCCAGGTCGAAGGTCACACCACCATTCTGAGTCCCCTCCTCCAGGGTGTAGGTGAAGGACTCCATGTTACCGTAGTAGACCCAGCCATCGTAGTGAATGCTCAACGCTCCCACCATGTGCATCGCGTTCGACTTGCCCACGGTGTCGTAGATGTAGCCGTTGTGTCGATAGAACTGATACGCCGTCTGGAAGTTCTGCCAGGCGGCGGAATCCCTCCGGCTCGCAAACTGAACGCCACGCCCCCCCGACATGAACGCCCCGCACTTGGCCGATACCGTCAGCCGAGGCTGCTCCTCTCCCCATGCCTGGAACACGAAACCATAGCGTGTCCGGTCACTGAACTGCTGGATCTTCGTGTAGCTCATTGCGAGGGACTGCGGGTTGATCAGCAGGATGAGAGGTGGGGTGTTCACGAGCGCCCGAAGCTGCATCGTGATGTCCACTGCCGTCTGGAGATCCGCCAGAGCCGGGGTGCCAATCCTCGTTGGCCCCAGGTCCCCTCGGTCTACAGAGACCGTGCCTACCTGCCCCCCACCTGGTGCCCTGTGCATGAACCCATTGCTAATGTAGCTGTCCACGGAGCCCGCATTCGAGAGCTGTGACCCTGCGGGGATGTCCATCTTGATGCGGTTGCGTGCTGCGTTGAAGGCCTTGGGGGCACCGCTGTGCCCCCCATCGAACATCCCCGCGTAGTCCTTCTTGCCCCCATAGACCTCGGGGGACCCCTCCATGATGAGCGGAGGCTCCACCTGAATCATGAAGGGGCTCAGCGTCCGCAGCAGATCCTTGCTACCGTCGATGGCTGGCGTCTGGTTGGCCTCATACTCCAACCCGAAGTCTGGCCCCTGTCGCAACCCGTTGTAAGCCCCTGGTGATGGCGGGGACTCCAACTGAGACGTGGTCACGTCTGGTTGGTAGCCCGAGCCCTCAGGAGGGTTGCCCTTGGATGAGAACCGGGAAGCGGAGCCCCTCTGAACTTTGCCCCAGACAGCCATCAGGTTCCTCCCCCGCCAACGTCATTGTTGGCCTTGGACTTGCCAAGATCACCCCAAGCCTGGCCGATCAGACCGATCCCGTCCGCGACGTTGGCCGAGGGCTGGGTGAAGTTCCCGATGGAACCCGAGGGAGCACTATTCGTGCGGATGCGGAGAACCTCATGGGCCACGGTGAACTCCGCTGTCAGGTCGAACTGGTAGGGCTTCTCGGCGGCCTCCCCGACTGTGAAAGTCTGGAACCAGCCGAGATAGACCCCTCCGTCGAACGTGATCTTGATGATCCCCTGGAAGACGATCTGGCCCGTGGAGTCGTAGATGCTCCCGTTGTTGTGAAACAGGGCCAGCATGTCGAGGAACTTGTCGTAGGCGATAGTCTCTCGCCGGGTGCCCTCGGTGTCAAAACCACCACCTGTGACGTTTGAAAGCCCCGTGTAGAGCCTCTTGAACCCGCCTGTGGCCATGTTGAACGAGATGGCCCGTGCAGCCTCGCCCCAGTGCTGCTCGACGAACCCGCCCTTCGTCTGGATACGCTCCGTTTGCTTGGAGTAGTTCATCCCCATCGACGACGGGTTGACATGCAGGACCATCCTCACGTCCGCAGGCAGGATGCTGGTCGAGAGGTCCGGGCCAAGGATGTCGAACACCACCGGTCGCACGCCCTGGCCGTTGAACTCGTCATCAGCCGAGACAAACGCGCTCTTGAAGACTGGGGTGCGGTCCTTGGGCATGGCTTACAGTGCTCCTGCCGCGATAGCAGCCTGGATGCCACGGATGACCTCAGCCGCATTCCCGAAGCTGTTGATGACCACAGAGGAGCCGCCGCCACCACTCCGGGACCCAGCACTCTGAACAGCTCCGGTCCCCTTGGAGGCCAGTGCCGTCACGGTGTCGGCCTTGTCGATGCGCTGGGCGAACTTGACCCGCCCACCGGAACCGATCTGCATGAGGAAGTCCTGGGCTGCCGGCTTACCAGCTTGGACAGCACCGATTTTGTTCTGGATGGCTACAGCACCACGAAGGCCAGCCTTTTTCCTGAGCAGATCCCCTCGACGTACCTTGAGACCCGTTTCTGGATCCGTGACCATCTCAGTGAGATTGACCCCAGTGATGTCCCCACCCATCAGGCGTTTCGACATGGTAAGGATCTCATCAGAGCCACCGCCTACACCTGAGTTGGCCAAGGCCAACCCCAACGTCTTTTCTTCCTCAGTAGCGACGACGTCTTTCCACGCATCAATGAGTCGCTTGTCGGACTCTTTCTTCTGCTCTTTCTCAACCTCCACACCCTTCTTCGCACGCTCATCATCAATCCTCTTCTGCTCCCGAACCGACACCTCAGTTTCTTTGGAGAAATCTTTTGCACTCAAGCCCTCCTGGGTCAGGGTCGGACTAAACCTATCCATCGTAGGTTGCAAACCCGTATTAGCTGATCCCATGGACAACCCGCTACTGGTTCGACCCTTGAACCACCCCCCGCCATAGGATGAACCCAGACCCAGGACATTTGACATAGCACTGGCCAGCTCGCTTTGTGTGGAAATCACATCCTCCGCATGTTGGCCTGGGGTGGTCTTCCCGGTCCAATATTGCATGTTGGATTCCGCTATTTTAGATGCGGCTGGCCCAGCCAGGTCTTCACCCGTGAGCTTCTCAATCTCTTTAGCTGCTGTCAGCAGAGTACCTGCACTCCCCATGCCCTCGTTTTTATAGGTCTTCGGGTCCAGAGACTGCTCCTTTGTATTCCCCTCAGCGACTTCTCGGATGTTTGAGATTTCCCGAAGACCCTTGCGCTGTACGACTTCCCGACTTTGCAATGCGGCAAGTACGCCCTGCTTGGCAGCCAAACTTGTCTCTGCATCTTTTTTCTCTGCCCCGGAGAGCTTAGGGATCGATCTCTCCAACTCCTTCATTTCCCCAAATACCTTGGTCTTCTGCTCCCGTGTGGCTCGGATCTCCTCCGCCATCTCAGCTTGGGCCTTCACTTTTGCCTTCCGCTGATCTGCATCAAGCCCCACCCCAAAGAATGCCTTAATGTCCAGGATGACATCATAGATGTCTTGCAGCCAAGATTGAATGGTACGTTCCAAGATATTGCTGATGTCATCCGTGTTTGAGGCAATCTCCTGAGCCAGCAGAATGTCCTGAGCGATTTGGGTCTCATCCGGCTTGAATTGGGAGCCCAACCCAATGAAGACATCCTGCAACTGGTCCCCAATCTCCTTCCCGAGAACGGGGAGACCCGAATCGTCAAAGGTAGCACGGAAGGCCCTACCATTTTCCATGGCAACCCCGAACTCCTTCAAGAAGACGTTAGCATCTTTCTCCGTGACCTTCCCCGATTTCACATCCTGAATCATCAGGAAGGCGGCCCGCATAGCCCCCCCCATCTCTCGGAGCTTGTCTACGGACTGCCCTGTCTCACCAGCCAGGGACTCGAAAGCCATGTTCAATTCTTCTGCATCAATAGGGATCTGTTCAAGGCTCTTGCCCGTATTACGGAGAGCTGCATTCAGACGTAGGAACAAGGTGGCACCCGCCCCAACACCACCCAAGGCGGCAGCCGCCCCACCCCGTGTGCCCTTGAATCCCATTGACCCCTTGTACATGCTTGGGATCATGCGGCTGAGCCCTGGATTGCCACTAGCCTGCATCTTGAACTGAAGATTAGCGACCTCCGTGGTGGTCATCTTGCTCAGAGCTTTCGCAAAACCCTCAGGCCCCTGGTCCAGTCCGGCATCTTTCAACACTTTCCGAAGCAGGCTCACCTGTGCCGGCGAGCTGTCCTTACTGGCTGCCCATGTGGCCATCTTGTTTTGGAATTCCTCGGCGGCAAAGATGGTGTCCTTCTGAGCGACACTGTTCACAACAGAGGGACCAATCTTCATCGCCTTGAGGATCCGGTCTTGTGTACCCAGGTCACGGAACCCCTTCACCAGATCCTGGAGCATCTCCCCGCCCATCTTCTGCCCTAGAACCTTGCCCAACTGAATCAGAAGACCGGCGGCTTCCTCGATTCGAACGTTGTACATGCTCATCCCACTCGTGGCCTGGTACAGCATACTCAGGAATCGTTTCGTAGCAAATCCAGATTCTTTGGCAGCCATGGTGATGCCGGAATACCTTTGCTGGATGCCTTCCAGACTGAACCCCAACTCCTCCATGTAAGATGCCATCTGTGTGCTGATGTCCTGAGTGGAGGCTCCCAGAATCTTGGAGTAGGTCAGCACCGTCATTGAGTAGTCACGGAGACGCATCATCTCGTTGCCGGCTTCTCGCACTCCGTCAGCCATCTTCTTGAACGACACCCCCGCATCAGAGAAAGACCCAAGAATCTGTAAATTGTCCTTGGCCGTAGTTCCCCAGAGGTTGTTGAAATCAAAATCGGTAAAAGTCTTACGAACTTGGTTGAGGCGGTCCCCCATCATCCCAAACTCGTCCACGAGGTCCATCCCAGAGATGCCTGCATCCATGAGCGTCCTGTTCAAATCTTTCATAGCACTATCAGCCGAGACCAAGATCGCTACTACAGCCGCAAACCCCGCAGCAATAGCCCCGATGGCAGCAATGCCTGGGCCAAGCATAGTAAGCATTCCTCCAATAGCTGTGAGCGCCCCGCCGCCGCCACTCTCCTTGCCCTTCTTGGCCATCCCCTTGCCGGCCTTGCCCATCCCTCCGCCAAGGCCCTGAAGGAGACCACCCAAGTCCCCGCTTCGAACCTTCCCAAACGCCGAACTGATGGAGTCACCAAAGGCATTGCCGGCCTTGATGGTCTTCGCCATATGCTCTTTGTCGAGGATTCTCTGAGCCGCCTCCATCGCTTTCTTGCGACGGGCCATCAACCGGTCAGTATTCTTAACCTCCTGCTTGAACTGTTCATCGAGACCCTTGAGCCGGATCTGCTCCTGCTTGAGCAGTCCTTCTTGTTGTTTCTTTTCAGCTTCTGAGAGGCCCTTGCGGCGAGATGCCACCTGAAGGTCAAAGACCCTCTTCATCGAAGACTCAACCTGCTCAGTCAGCGGACGGAGCTTGTCTACAAAGCCTTTCAGGTTGGTCTTCCCGAAACCCTGAGTAGCTGCTGCTGCGATGGTGTCCGAGAACTGCTTCTGGATCTTGCCCTGTGCCCGCCCGAACCCCCTGATCAGGTCCGTCATGTCCCCATTGATACGGAACTTGCCAGCGGCCTTCTGCAAGTCCTTGACAAACTTCGAGGTCTCCGCCTCAAGCTCAACGGTCAGCCCCAGGACATCTTTCATCGCCATAGCGCTACTCCCCTGTCCCGAAGGCCGGGTTCCGGTCCTTGATCAACTGATGAAGAGTCCGAGTGTCCGTATCAGGGTTGAAGCTCGGATCCACCACCTTGCCGCCAACCACGGCTAGGTTCCCAGCATCAGGCCGCTCCCCGATGTACTTGTTGAACAGCTTTTCCGTGGTCTGGGACTTCGGGATGAACGAGACACCCGGACGACCCATCTGCCGCTGTGAGAGCATCGCCTGGAGCTGCTCTGCGGACATCGCCATGAGAGGCTGAGGCCTGAACTTGCCATCCTCCCAGCCCAGTTCCTCCCGCTTGCGCTGAAGGGCCTGACGGCGGGCCTCACGCTCCTGTGCTTCCGTCTCGTGCTGGACCCGGATCCGCTCCTTGTAGTCCGCCACGACCTGGTCATGGAGGTCATGGTCTTCGGTGACCCACCGCTTCATCTCATTTTCGAGGTCCTCAACGGTCTTGACCCCTTGGATGCGGTGCATGGACCCATCCGTGCCCTGCACGATGCCGTTCCCATCCACGACACCGAGCTTGCTGTAGTAGTGCAGGTCCAGACGCCTCTGCCGGGATTCCTGGTCATCAGCCCTTCGCTGATGGTCCCGCTCATCCATCTTCTTGATAGCCTTGGGAGCATTCGAGCTGGCGACGAGCTTGAAGCCTTCCCAAGCGGTCTCCTCAGAACGCTTGGTGTCCTCCATCTCGTTGAACGCCACCCAGATCCGCTGAACCACATTCAACCCAAGATTTTCCGCACCGGGGACACCCGACCGGCGCAACCCTTCCATCCCCATGGTCTTCCACTGGTAACGGGAACTCATCTCAAAACAGAAGACCTCGATGGAGTTCGCAGCCTCGTTCATCCGGCTCCACATCCCAAGCAACAATGAGAACAGGATGTCGAGTGCTGTGTGAGGGAGCAACCGCAACCGATCGGCCAGGAAAGGAATCACATCATCGTGCCCCAGGACGGTTCGCCCCTCAATCATCCAGATTGAGGTGGCGATCGCCCACAGCCGCCAGTCATCATTGTTGCCACCCTCTGTCCGTGCTCGAAGCATGAACAGGTCCCCCGTGCTCAAAGACCGCATGTGCATACGCACGCCCCCAACAGACACCGGGTGTGTCAGGAAGCCAGGTGCCAACAGGGCCTCTACGTCCTCGTAGAAACGACTGCGCTGGTCAGGGGTGGTGGTAGGGAGCACGCTCTACCTCACGGCTTGGTCGGGCGGGTGAACCGTGGGTTGCTCGACCCACCGGCCTCGGGCTGGGCGTTCAGAGCCTGCCGTGGATCCCCCTGTGGCCGATGCTCCGGGGTGCCCAGGTCTTGGACCGGCATCTGATACACCGGGACACCAGGATGACCCGGCATGTCCCCGAGGAGACGGGCCTGCTCGGCTGAGGCTTGCAGCACCCCGATCTCATCCTCAGCTTCTCGGGCCGCCAGGTGCGGAGGCCGACGGAGCTGCGGGTGGATGGTCTGCAACGCCGAGCCCTCATTCACAGGAGCCTTCCCCTGAGCGGCACGCTGCCTCATCATCGCGATGCGACGATGCTCGGCATCCAGTGCTGCATCCAACCCCTCGTCATCATCCATGTTGATGAACGAGGAGTCCGGGGCCTGGGACGGGGACACCGGTGGCGTCCGCTGTGGGGTGCGGTCCGGCGGGGGCGGGGCGGATGAAGGACTGATGGGGCCTGCCCGGCGAGCGGAGACGGGGAGCACCTGCTCAGGGTTCACCTGGTACTCGTCGTCATCCACAGGGTTGACTGGAGCCGGCGCAGGGGTGTCCGTGAGGTCCGCTGTTGCCGCGAGGGTGGCTACCTTGTCCGAGAACTTGGTCTTTTCGATGGACTCCGCACGTTCCATCTGTTCCTTCAGCTCGGTGACCCGCTTCTGAAGCCGATCGATCTCAGCGGGGATGCTGGAAGGCTCATATTTGATCTGCTTCTCTGCATCAGCCTCGGTCTTCTGAACCAGATCACTGAACCTGGTGAACACCGCTGTCAGCGACGGACGGGTCCACCGAGCCAGCAACTGTCGCATCGCCTTGTGCTTGGCGATCTTGATCGGGGTGCCGTTGCCGAGCTTCTCCCCGGTCTCGACAAAGTCCACCTCACGGAAGTCGTAATCCCCGACGGCTACAACTGCGTGAGAGAGGATCCCCATGCGGAACCGGTCGAGGTAGTCCACCGCCGAGTGCTCACCCTCGTCAGCCTCATTGAGGGCGAGGGCCGCGTACTTCTGTGCCTCGACCTCCTCGGCAGGGAGAAGGACACGGATGGTGATGGTCGTCGGGCCGGCGTCGAACGTCAGCTCGCCCTGGCCAATCTCCGCAATCGGAGCAAGTGCCTGCTCCAGGGCCTGAAAATTGATCTGCATCTGCTCGTTCCCCTTATGGTCAGGAAACAGCAGCGGCGGCTCTGGACAGCACGAGAAGTCATGATCTGGCCGAATCCGTCCTCAGCACATCGAACCATCTCCCTGGTGGGAGAGGAGTACAGAGCAAGCGGGGGTCATCACATTCGTCGAGTAGTCCGTCGTCGGAGCCACCGGCTGTTACCGATTGAACCATCCCCCACCCGGGGGAGGTGCCGTCTACATCCTACCCAGTCCGACTGCTACGGACGGTTAGCCCTGAATGAATGGCGACTGTGGGCTCCCGCCCGTGATGTCACCACCCGACTGGTTCATGTTGAAGTTCGGGTTGCTCTCGCCGAACCGGATGGAACCGAGCTGCCCGATGGTCGGGTCGTTACCCGTGGCGAGGAACTCACCGTACATCGAGGCGAAGTCGTGGACGTCGGTGACGGTCACGTCGCCCGTCTCCATGATCATGCCGCTGTCCTTCGCGAACGTGGCGGACCACGACGTGAACCAGCAGGCCTCGTAGATGGTGATGATGGCCGAGTGGCCGCGAGCCGAGCCCGGAGCCTTGCCCACGTTGCCACCGGAGCTGTTGCCCGTCGCCGGGTTGCCCGAGGGACCGAAGTCCGGCGTGACGTTGGGGTAGGTCACCTGCTTGACACCACCATCGAACGACCCGGTGCCACCCTGGTGCCCTTCGTTGGGCTTGCCCATGTCGATGTCCGCCAGGGTCGAGAACACGAGCTGCTGCTCGATGTCGAACGGCCAGCGGTGATGGGCCAGCGAACGCACGGGGCCATCGACTCCCGAGGAATAGCCCGTGGCCTGCCAGAGGTTGCACAAGTAGAGCAGGGCTCGCTCGAAAGAACCCGTGGTGGGCTCTGTCACGCTGGGCACCAGCTCGGCCACCTGGTCACCGAAACCGATACCACGCACCGGCTCAACCGTGCGGCTCTGGCTCGGGTTGAAGCTCGACACGACGCCCATCTGGTGCATCGCCTGGTTCGACCCGTAATGCGGAGTCAGCAGGCGGACCTTCTGACTCACTGCCGTGCGGGTGTTGGGCGACGTGCCCATGTTGTAGAGGTAGGAACTACCCCCCAAACCATTCGATGGGCCGTTGTCCATGTTCGCCATGAGGGTTCTCCTGGGCAGTCGTAGAAGCGACGTTCACACTAGAGGAGAAGGTATAACGTAAAAAACGTGGACACAGGACCTGCGCTTTCGTAATGTTCCGGCATGACTTTTACAAAACTGGTGGCCCTCAAAAGATGCACCCGATGCGGGGTTGAACAACCTGTCGGCGACTTCTTCTACCAGAGAAGACAGCACCGAAACATCTGTAAAGGATGCCAAGAAAAAGAGAACCTCTCCACTGAGACTTTCAAGTGCACCCGCTGTGAACTCTCGAAACTAGCCCGAGAGTTCTATGTCTCTAGTGGGAAACGCCACTCCCAGTGTAAGAGCTGCGCCAAAACCTACCGAAAGCGATACAACAGGCGGACACCCAAAACTTCGCCTGAAAAGAAATGCTCTCGGTGTCTTCAGGTTTTGGATTCATCGGCGTTCTACTCCAAGCGGGACGCCTCGGATGGACTCCAAACTCAGTGTAAAGAGTGTATGCTCAACGCCATGAAACGCTCCCGTGAGCGACCAGCCATCAAAACTGCTTGGGGATCTGTCTCTGTTGCCCGTGCCCAGAAACTGATGATCACCCACCATCTCAGTTTCCCTGAAGTGGTAGACCTTCTGAGTGGGACCCACTGCCCCATATGTACACGCCCCTTCGGGGAAGGTTTTGGTGGTCAAGTTGACCACAACCACATCACCGGCGAACTGCGAGGGCTTCTTTGCCTTCAATGTAACCTCCTGCTGGGAAATGCTAGAGACCAACCCGACATCCTGTTGGCCGCCCTCAACTATCTGGGGCACACCTCCGAATCCCCGCAGGTCCCTGAGACCGTCATACCAGCAACACCCCTGAAAAGGGTGTCCTCTCGACAAGAACCTTCCCGACGAAAAGTCTGGGAGGAGGTCTGATCAGGGGGTTCCTCTGACACCCTATCGAGTAGAAGGGGAGCCACCAGGAGAATAACATGGCTGTCAACGCACGCACGTTCCAAGTTCTGAGCATCATCCGCGAGCGAGCACTTGCGGACCTGACCACGACCCAAGAGGACATTAGCGAGTTCATCGCTAACCACCGAAAGATCAGCCCCGTGAACTACAACAGGGCGTACATCTCCCCTTCCGCCCTGGCCAGCATCCTGGACCGGATGGCTGGACCTGACGACCTGCTTTCTCAGGGCACGAAAAATGAATTCTGGATGTCCCCCATGGGATCCCAGATGGCCGACCTCCTGGTGGACATCGACGGGTGCTCCAACCTGTTCATCGACAACTACAAGAAGATGGTGTGCTACGCCGCCCTCCAGCAGCGCAGCCGTCTCGGGCAGGGGGCTGCCACCCCCAATGACATCGCGGACGCCACGGGGCTCTCCGGGGACTCCGTGCGACGGGGACTCTCGGACCTCGTGGTGGACCACCTGGTGGAGGAGGATCGGTCAGGACGCCCCAACCTCTACACCCTCCCCTCAGGAGCAGATGACGGCTCGACCCCGGAAAAGGCCCAGGTGTCCGAAGAGGACATCGAGGACGCCGCCAGGAAGGGCTACAACCTCGGGAAGAAGGTCGATGATGACCCCACCACCAACATCATCGCGGAGACTCTCGCGGAAATCGCTGCTGGCGAAGACGAGTGCTGGGTCCCCACCAAGGATGCCCCTCTCCTGGCTCATGATCCACTGGACCACCTGCCGAGGACTCTGAGCCAACTCCTCGAAAGCAACCCTCCGACAAACGCCTACGAGAGCTTCTGGGACCCGAAGCCCTTCGCCACGGTGGAGCAGCCCGCTGAGGAAACCGAGTTCGAGAAGCACCTTGACATTGCTGAGGAAACCGAGTTCGATACTTTCCCCACCCGTATCGGGGAAGCCTGGTTCGAGGTGCCCTTCGAGACGCGGGAAAGCCTGTACGCCCAGGCCACCGCCAGTGGCATGACTCTGCCGGATTTCCTCGACACTCTGGTGCACAGCCACGAGACGAAGATCCGTGAGGTCCTGTTCGGCGACTCGTTCTATTCCTGAGAAATGGCATCAGCCTGGGGGACCAGCTCAAGGTCCTCCGGGCTGAGCGCCCAAGCTGTACCCAGAACTGACACTTGCTCATCAGGCAACTCTTCCTCAGATGAGTCGGCCGAGGCAAGAGTCACTTCCTCGTAGTCGTTCATGATCCAGGTTCCTTGTCCGTAGAGGGACTGGTCCATTGTGATCATACCCACCAGACGTCTAGCGCCCGTAGGCGCCACCCGTCTGCTGTTGCGGCTTACCATCCCACTTGTGAGCCGAAGAGAAACTGTTCAGTCGCACATAGGCTCGACCCTGGTAATCCTGAACCTTCTTCCTCAGCGGGACCCCGATGAACTTGTTGACCATCGGCATCACATATTCGGTGGGCTCCCCACGACCGCGCACCAACTGCTTCTCGATCTCCCTGATGATGATCATCGAAGGCAAGGTTTTCACAACCTGATAGAAATCGACGTTGGTCTGGTCGTATCCCCACGACGAGACGAAAATGTCACCCACGATGACCGCCGAGGCCATCTTCACCACCCGTGGTCCCTTGGAACCTCCGAAGTGCTGGAACTCATAGGTCTCCACGAGACAGTCGCCATAGCGACCGAACCGGATGATCAACTTGGGTGTGTCGTAGGCCCCAACTCCCATCTGGTCGATCAGGGACGCACTCGGCATCTCCATCTCTTCCTTGCCGACGACAACACCTGGTGTGTTGGCAGGCACCCGCACCGTCCGACCCTTCACCGTGTCGAGTGGGGTGTCCATCATCAGCATGACCTTGTCACCCTTGCGGGGTGTCGTGCTGGCGAGGAACTTCGAGGCGAGATGATCGATCTTCCGAGCGATGCGATCGGGCACGAACTTGGTTGAGTTCAGCACAGCCAACAGAGGCTTCCGCAGCTCGGGCACCTGGGCAGCCAACTTCAAAAGTTCCTGACGCAGTGGGGTCGTGCTCATGTTGACTGTCTCCATCCGTAGCCACGGAACTCTACCTTTCCGGGATATTGGATAGAAAACGAGGGCTCAACTCTGTGAGACCACCCGTAGTAGGTTTCATGGAGAAGGATCACTACATCTCGGATCTTGCCCACATCATCACCGGGCTAGGAGCCCGTGAGGAGCGTGCGCTGGAAACCATCCGCACGATGGACCGGCAGCCCACCCTCATCGAGGATGCTACACATGTAGCCCGACTGTATGCCCTGCGCAGTGTTCGATTTGAACTCGAAGAGATGAAAGCTGCCTGGGTCAACGACCACCCGAAGTTCAAGGTTCAGAATCTATGAATCACCTACCGGACTGCCCTTGTGGGGCAAACGACTGGCAGGGAGCCGGAGGGCACTACAGCCCCAACGGCCAATACTACGGTCGCACCTGTGGCCGATGTGGGAAGGACCTCCACAACATCGGCCGTGATGGTTGGTGGCTCTTGTTCATCCACCCCACGACCCAGCGAGAGGTGCTAGAAGACTACGCCAACACCTCCCTGGCCATCCAGGCCCGAGCCTATGCGGCCAAATGGAAGGCTGTGAACAAGGCGCATCAGAAGGTCCTGTTCGATGCCCTCTGCCGGGAATGGGGGCTGGCCCCCGAGAAGGGTGTGGAGTGGCATCCGCTGGAGACCAAGTACGACACGGGTCTCGGCTACGAGACCTGGGACTTCGACTACCTGGACAACGAGGGCAACCGCCTCGATCTCGATGCTCATGCGTTCCGTGAGGCGTGCCACACCCTATGGGATGCCAACCCGGAGCACCCAAGCATGGTCCGGGCTCCTGACCCCATCAACGTGCCCGATGGCATCACCGCCTATGTGAGCCGTAACAAGATCTGGGATCTCGTCCCCCTACAGGCTGGCCTCCAGCCCATCCCCCTGGACCCCCTACGCCAAGGGTGGATCACCTACTGGGGGAGGGTCTGGAGTCTCCTGAAGGAAGCCACAGGCATCACTGTGGCCCCCGAGGAAGTACCCAACGAGTACAGCAAGGATCCCACCAACGCGGAGCCTTGGTGGAAATTCACCATCGGTCGTGGTGAGTTTCTCGTTGGTCCCCGGCATCGTGTTGTCAACATCGAAGTCTCGTCCGAGACTCCGTTCCCCACGGCCACCCTCCGTGCCCTGGCGGGCGCAGACAAGGTCACCTTCACGGCTCAGCGCCCCTGGGAGCAAGAGCTGGAGGAGCGACTCACGAAGCTCCCGCCCGCTCGTGGTGATGGGTTCAAGGCCTGGGAAGAGACGATCACTCGTCTTGCTGCCGAGGCTGCCGAGGCCAACCAGGATGCTGCCGATGAGTCCACCAAGATGGTGATCCACGCCTACAGCCAGGCTAAGGTCGTGGAGTACCTCACCCTCGCCATTCAAAGCGTGAGCTGATGCCCCCGAGGAAGACCAAGGAGCAGGCTGAGACCAAGCCCACCATCGCCTGGATGACCGGGGCATACGCAGGCTCCGGCGGGTTCCTCCAGCAATGCACGGACAAGGTTGTGACCAGGATCAACCATCACGGTGACTACCCCGATCAAGATGGCACGTTCATCGTCACAGACCGGCTCAACGTGTTCCAAGCCTATCCCATGCTCAACGTCATCTCTGGCGAGAACATGGAGATGTGGCTCACCAAGCAGGAGGTCGAGCAGTACCGGGGCACCCGAGCAGACGACTGGACAGAACCTCACCCTCGGACTTTTGACCTGGCCACCATTGGCCTTGTCACCCCAACCAAGACAAGGCCAGCACTTCAAGGCTGGGCTGGGTCCTCCATGTATCGGATCGTTCAAGACAAAGGGGGCCACTGGTGGTACGGGGATGTCACGATACCCCACAAGTTGGCCTACTGGCACCGCTTCAAAGGCAAGAGGGGGACGGATCTTAGACTTCCCGAACTACGTTTCCTGTACCCGCACCTGACCTACATGGGGCCGGATTCGGATCATGTCACCGTCTCCCCGTGGGGGGAGAAGAGTCGATCAGATCGACTCCTCATCGCGACGTATGAGGTACAGCGCCTTGTGGAGTCACTCAGGATGACGGGGGTCTATTACCCACAAGGGAACGCCCGTTGGAATGTGGAAATCGCCGAGAAGGAGTGCAGAACCCTCCGCGACAGTTTGATGGTCAACCTCATTGACAAAGAGGACTCAGCCTCAAAGCTCCTTGAGCACGCTCAGAAGGAAGCTGAGACTGCCCAAAACGCAGCCCATGAAGCCAAAATGAGGGCAACTCGTCTCGAAGGTGAGTTGAAAGAGCTGCGAGCGATCCCACCTACCGAACGGGATGCTATCCTCTCCCGCCTTTCCAAGGAAAGGGACGATGCCCTCGAACGTGCCTTGTGGGCAGAAAAAGCCCTAGAGACGGCTCGGGAATGCAACACGGGCTGGGATTGGAGTCGGGTGCTCGACGAGGACTAGAACTTCAAGTCTATCCCAAGCCTGTTACCATTGCGAGCATGAGGCACCGCACAGCACTTCCCGACAATCATCGGGGTGGTGATGCCAACCAGGGCCAGCCGAACGTCTGGGTCGTTGCACAGGAACCCATTCTCGCTGACCACGAGGTCCTCGTTGAGGTTGTAGGTGATGAACCCACCCGTACCATCCCTCAACCCACCAGGGCCAATGGCCACCGTCTCGAAGATACGGAACAAGAATCGACCACCACCAGCCGTGATGGTGACGGTAGAGGCCCCTGCACGAGAGCCCTGCTCTGTTCGGAGCTGAACCCCAGTGTAGTTGTTCACCGGACCCGAGAAGGAGCCAGGGTCATAGTCTTCAGAAGGGAAGGCCAAGAACCCCGTGGCGCTGTTTCCATCGGAGGCTTCCACAACGTACTCATCCACCATGTTCGGTGGTGGGATGTACTTGACCCAGATCCCTCCCTGCCAGCCTTGGGCACGGAGATTGGGGCCGGCGGTCGCGGGGAACTTATCCCCGTTGATGACCAGAACCACGTCGTCGGTCAGGTTGGTTGTTTGCTCAGCCACATCTCACCTCTACCCGAGTAGGGCCAAAGGCAGAAAACCGAACTGAGGGGGCTCAACTTGGCGTAGCCATCCGTAGTAGGTGTGTACAAGGCACCACGGAGAACATGATGTTGAAGGACATGATCGAGTTCAAACGAGAGCAGAACGTCCGCATCGACACTGGGGACGTGGTGTTCGATGGCAAGATCCGAGCCGTCATCTCGATGAACCGGAAGAACACCAGTGACGAGGATCGCCTCTGTCACAACTACATCGTCGTGAACTACAACGACGGTGAGGTGGACACCGTTGCACGTTTCTACCAGCGCCGGTCTGGACACATCTTCAACTCACGAGGCTGGACGCTGGAAGCCGAGTAGTAGGGCTCAACTCTGACCAGCCAAGCGTAGTAGGTACATGAAGATCCGACTCACATTCAAGACCCCGGACATCCTGCTCGACACCGCCGAGCAGTACCTCGACAACCCCGAATTCCAGCGCTGGCTCCTTCATGAGGAGTGGGCCAACCCGGGAGACAAGGATCGCCAGATGCGAGACGCCGCCGAAGATGCTCTGACGGAGAAACTTCAGGGCATCGTCCGTTCAGGTGAGTACCTCACCATCGAAGTCGATCTGGACACCAAGACCGCCACCGTCGTGAAGGGAGAGTAACCGTGACTGTTCTGACCGCCATCATCGCCATCATCGCCATCCTGGGGATGGTGATGACCGTACAACTGTCCCGCAAGTACCGGGTCAATGCCGCTGCGTTCACGGCCCAGATCCAGAAGCTCGTGATGGCCAACAGCATCGACAGGGCCATCAGGCTCTGCAACGCCGTACAGGAGGCCCCCCTGCCTTCTGCGGTGAAAAGCCTCCTCGTCCGGTCCAACCGCCCCCACGAGCTTCCGCTCTACTACGAGCAGGAATACGAGGGGCTGACCCAGAAGGCATCCGAGATCAACAACTACAAGGGATGGCATGGCATGGCCGCCTTGGTGGGGAACCTACTTCTCGTGGGCATCCTCTACTTCGCGACACCTGAGGCTGACAAGGGGGGCACCACGACCTGGCTGGTGGTCTACCTCTCGGCTTCCATCCTCCTCTCAGGCCTACTGACCAGCCTCCACCACCACCTGAAGGGGTCGCGGGTGTACCTCCACAAGGTGTACATCATGCTGCTGAACCGCCAGAGCTACACCCCCAAGAGCCACGAAGTCCGCCACCTCACTCGACAGGAGATCGAGGCCTGGCAGGCCTCCATGGATGCCTTCAACGCGGACTACAGCACCCGCAAAGCGTCTGGAGCGCCCGTGGAGAAGGTGGAAGACGAGTACAAGGCCAACGCTGATGACCGTGGCGTCCTCCCGCCCCTCTGAACCAGAAAGAAATGCAGACAAAACTTGAAACAGTAGAACAGATGCGTACCAGAGCACGGGCAAGCAACCAATCCTGGATGGATTTCGCCGCTTCAATCCATGATGTGGGCTATGCTCTATATCCTCTGGGCAAAGACACACTGACCTGGCTGGAACAAGCACGTCCCATCAGGGACGAAACCTGCCCACTCGAACTACGAAAGGCCGTACTACATACCGGGCGGCAAACCTCTCTCTTCGGAGAAGACATCTACATCGTGGATGGACGGGCCGACCACGTCATCTGGATGAGACACCAAACCTGCAACACCAGTGCCCTACTTCACCGTGGTGATGGGCTATATTGTGCCACCTGCCACGCAAGTGTTTCCCAGCAAGAGACCATATAATCATCTGATTCTCAATCACAGGAGACCACGGATGCCTGTCACACTCCATTCACCCGAGCAGAAGCCTCCGGTTTACGAGATTGAGGTCGTGGGGGCAGCGGAACTGCTTTCCAGAGCCCAGATCGAAGACCTGAGTCGGAGACTCGGAGAGTTCCTGGGGATTCCCGATGCCACCCTGCTCTCCCCACAAGCCCGAGCCTATCTTGATGCCCTTATGGATGTCGTCCACCAAGAAGCCGAAGAAGTCGCCTGGCTCGGCAAACGACGATTCGACTCTGATGCCGTCGCCTACCACGCCAGGAGACTCATCAAACACCTGGACGCTGAAACCAAGAAAAGAGAGTAGTCAATCGGTGTACCACATCATACGTGGATTCATCAGAATCCGTTCAGTGCTACCTGCCTGTTCAGTGTTTTGTGACCCCCGCCATTTCATTGGTCAGAGGCAGGTTTTGACCCTAGTGCGGAGAGAGCCCACCATCTGGCCCGACTACTGAACAACTTTGGTAGCGCCAAAGGCTCAACTTCCTGAGCCCACCCGTAGTAGAGTCAGGTGAGTCCTGGTGAACTGGTAGCCAGGGGCAAGGTTCCGCCAACAACGTGATGAACAAGCAGGAGAGTAAGATGGACAAACTAGCCCAAATCATTGCAGAGCACCCCACCAAGCGATGGAGGGCTCATACAGGGTTCGTCACCCCGGTGATGTTGCGTGCGGTCTTTGAAGAAGCCAAGACGCGGGACATCATCACGGTGGCAGAGGTGCAGGAGATGCCCGACTTCATTGGCACCCTGTTCCTCGCACGCACCACCTGCAAATGGCTGGAGCGGATGGGATTGCTCCGTGAGAAGAGCGCTTGTAGTGGCAGGTTCAGCCTCGTGAAAGACTAGCCATCAGCACCAAAGCAAAGAGGCCCCCGAACGTCTGCTCGGGGGCCTCTTTCTTTTCTAGGACTTCGGGGTCACCCGGCTGATCAAGGTCAGGCCCTCCTCTGGCAACCAGTGCAGGTGGTCCACCTGCACGTAACGGGGGTGCTGCCACAAGTAGTTCTCACACAGGTACTCAAACCCACCATCCGTCCTGAAACGGGATTCAAGCACTCGATAGTGGAGGGTGCTCTGCCTGCTGAACAGTGTCATTACGCTGAAACTTCGGTTTCATCTTTCAATCCTGGTTACGGTGTCTTCACCATGAGAGTTTCCGGCTCTCGTCGGAGAGTCGTGCGAGGCCGACTCTCCTGGCTCAATAGTCCCGCAACAAGGTGTCGTTGACACCACTTTGACAAAAAACGTCACTAGGCAGAAACCCGTACCAGCGTGTCCCCCAACCACAACCCACCCGGCTTGACTGCCAACACGCCCAGCTCGACCAGACAGCCCTGCAAGTAGGACACGTCCGTGTAGGGCTCGTCCTCCCGCACTTCAAGGTAGATGAGGTCCGGTGCAGACTGGATCATCTCCCGCTTGATGCGGTCCCGTTCGATGAGCTTGTCCCACTCAGCACGGTAAGACTCGTCCACCATCCAGGGGTTGGGGAAGGTGTAGTGGAACATCCCCTGAAACTCGACGACCAACCCAACGTCAGGGAAGTAGCCGTCAAACCGGAAGCGATGCCCCGTTGGTGGGTTGGTGAACCGCCAGCTCTTCCATTCCTCCTCAAAATGCCGCCCGTCTAAAGCCTCCGAAACGGCATCCAAGCAACGCCTCTGAGAGACGTTCCCATGTGCCCAGATCAACCCTAGACGACGACATTCCTTCTTGATGGTGATGTTGCTGTACCCCAACCCAGACATCGCCGCCGCAATGCTCACCTTCCCATTCTTCAGCTTGAACTTTTCCAGTTCCTCCACCGTGAGGACTACCCGTCGGTCATCGGCCGCCTGCTCGATGTACTTGGGCGTTGCTCTCAGCCCCCACAACTCCAAGTAGGTCTTGAGCGTAGGCCACGCAACACCCAAACCTGGCATTGCCCTCCGGTGATCTACCGTCCCATCAGGCTCCAAGAAAGGCGTGAAATCCTCTTGGGTCAAACCAAGGGTCTTGGCTTCTCGGATTTTCTCTCCGAAATCGGGCGGACGAATCAGCCCCTGCAAAGCACTCTTGTCCCTCACAGGACAGTCCAAGGCGACCACCAACGCCTCAGGGTGACGCTCCCGATACCCTGAGTGCTCATGCTGTAGGTGACTGGTCAGGTTCTCCGCACGGTAGCCACACTCCAGGCAACGGATGAAGTCCTTCGACTCCTTCTTGCCCTTCCACCGTGCAACCTCCAGGAGGTTCGCCGTGGAAGCCTTGCATTCCGGGCAAGGAACGACCGAGGAGAGCTTGTGCACCTCGTGCTCCCTCCCACAAGAGGGGCACACGATGCTCTTGGTGCCATCGTAAGCATCGGAGGCCACCCGACCCTGTTGGATGGCCTCCCGTCGCTTCTCCGTGACCTTAGAGGGGCGAATGAGGGCATCCTGGTGCTTGACCCGATAGGCGTCCGCTGTGATGCCGTGGGATGCCTTCAGGTGACGAGCAAGAGTTGCCGCTCGATGCCCGCACTCAAGGCAACAGACGTAATCCTCACCCTCAACTTTCCCATTCCAACGCTGGTCCTCTTGCCACTCCAAATACTCCGGGTGGGAAGCTGCCTGGTGGCGGAAGTGAGATGCCAACCCCCGAAGGTTGGCTACCTTGATAGAACAGATGGGGCACAAAACCACGAAAACCTCTCAGCGTGGGCCGGTGTTGAGCACCATACCCACGCTGAGAGGTTTTATCTAGTGATGATTCCTATGTGGGTCTAAACCCTAGAAATCATTGGATTACAACTGGGACCGAAGGTGGAAGGTTAGCACAATATACAAGAGGGGAAAAACCGGCTGGTAGTACGCTTCCACGTTCGCTGTCGTCGGGTCCTCCGGGTCCACCTGGGCCTTGAGGCCGGTGTAGATCGCGATGATCTGCTGCTTGACCAGCGTCTGCATCATCTTCGCGAGCCGACCCTCAATCTGGCTGAGGATGCCCGGCAGGAACTTCATCCCGATGAACTGGTCCAACGTCGCCCGGCTCTGCTGCTGAACGTGGTCCGCGATGAGCCGAACAGTCGGGGTCTTCGTCAGCACGTTGGTCATGTCGGTCGTGAGACCGTGACGAACCTGGATGAAGGGCGGCTTGTCGGTCAGCACGGTGACACCCGCCACCGCAATCTGGTTCTGCTGCACAGCATCCAGCGAACGAGCAAGCTGCGTCGGCCCGACCAACCGACGCCTCGTCCAGGGGGAGGCCACGTCGTAGTTCGGCGAGACCACGGAACCGGTGAGCATGGCCGCCAGGTACGGACCGTCGATGAGATGCTCCTTGGTGGTCCCGTTCGAGTCCTCGATGCCGATCAGAGCCATGTCCGGGTAGACCACCCGCATCCGGTCGCTGTGCAGGGTCTGAGCCAGCGTCTTCACCCCGGCTTCTGTCGTCCCCGAGGCCACCCCGATGATGCTCGTCCGCTCCTGACGGTAGCGGATGGACGACTGGATGTCGTTGCTCCGAGCAAGAATCTGGAAGAGCGGCGTCGAGTCACCCTTGAGCGGGGTGATGAGATCGGGGGTGATGTGACCCGGAAGCACACCCTCCAGCTCGGTGATGGCCGAGAGGTAGGTGTTCACGTCCGCGAAGTTGCTGTCCGTGGCACGTGGCACCTGCTTGATACCCACCAGCACGGCCCCGTTGATGATGGCCAGGAAGGCCGCCAACGAGACGGGGTTGTCCGGGTGGATGGCACCGTAGGCACCGATGATGCTCTGCATCCGGGTGAAGAACGCCGTCGTGAAGTTCTGCTTCTGGTAGACGTAGCTCGCGTAGTAGAGATCGCCGATGGCCGGCTCCTCACCACCACGCGGGTAGGTCGTCACCAGAGCCGTGTCCCCAGCACCGACACCCGAGGTGTTGGCCACCAGCAGCTCGATACCCGGGATGGACCGGATCGGGATGTTGGCGTTCGCCGTGACCGTCTGAGCCACACGGAACTGGAGGGTCGCCGCCGCCGGGTAGGAGATCCACGGACCCACCGAGTTGTCGTGCCAGCCACGCGGCAGGATGGTGAAGGTCAGGCCCGTCACCTCATCCCGGTAGGTCTGACCGATGACCCCATCCTGACCCGTGCCCGCGTTGAGCACCGAGGTGTTGATGGAACCCGAACCATCCGCCCCGTTCGAGGAGGTGACGAAGTACCCGTTCATCGCGGGGTCACCAGCCGAACCAGCGTTGTTCAACTCGTCGATGCCCGAGCCGACGTACAGCCAGGAACGGGTCGTAGCATCCAGCAGGGTGATGGTCGAGCCCGTACCGTAGTCCGCCCCCGCCTTGTCCGCCGAGATGATGTGCAGGTAGGTCCGGTTGGACGAATCCTGCACGACCTTGGCCAGAGCCTGGTCCGCGAAGTCCGTGTTGGTCTGGGTGGAGCTGAAGTCCCAGTAGAAGTTCGAAAGGCTACCACCCGACCACTCGCGGTTGCCGTTGAGAGCCGAGGCCAGAACCTCTGCACTGACCAGCGTGCGGACCGCCACGGTGCCCTGGGCGAACCCGAGGACCGAGTTGGCCGAGCCAGCACCGATCTCCACCCGACCCGTGTCGTAGTAGCTCTGACTCGTGAGCCGGATGCCGGCACCCTCAGGCCGGCAGATGAGAGCGGTCTGCACCGCTCCAATAGCACCCCAGGTGCCATTGGCTGCCAGCTCGGTCTGGATCTGCCGGATGACGGTGCCCGCCGCGCTCTCGATGCCGAGCAGTGTGGTTGTACCCGCCCCGGAGGCCGCGAACGTCACCTTGATGGGCTGGCTGTCGAGGGTGAACTCGAACACGTTGTTGGCCGGCTGCGACCCAGAACCATCGTAGAACACGACCTGAGGCTCACCCGCCGTGTTAGTGCCACCACCAAACCCGACGCGACCAAGAATCGTACCCCGCTGGACCGTGGCCCCCGGGGCCGCCGAGGCGAAGTCCCCGTTGGAGAGCCCGGCCTTGGTGTTGCCGGAGCCCGCCCCAACCAGGAGCTGGCACTGCCCGACCACATCCAGAGCCGACATCGAGTTGCCGCCGGGGTGGATACGGTTGCGGAGCAGGAGCCGGTCGAAGCTGTTGACGGAACCGACCGTGACCCGGTAGGGGGTCGCGATACCGGCGTCGATGACCGGACCCGTGTCGTTGTTGCTGCTGATCAGCATCTTGGCCTGGACACCCGCTGCGGCATCCACATCGAACCCAACGAGCTGAGCCAGGTCGTCCACCGAGGCACCTTGCTCGACGAACTCCAGGTAGCACGCACGGTCGGTCGGGCAGCACTGGAGCGTGAGCTGGAGTCGGCCGTCGCCATCCACCGAGAAGATGAAATCGAGACCCTCCAGACCCGCACCAATGACACCCTGGGCCAGAAGGCCAGGAGCCGCCGGGGGAGTGTCGAAGGTGTGCCCACCGACCGGGGTGGCACCACGGTAGATGACGTTCAGGGCCGTGGCCAGGGCCGCCACCGAGGCGTGGAGGACGTTCACCGTGGCGCTGCCTGAGAAGGCCGCGTTCACGTCACCGAGGACACGCACGGTCAGGGTGTCAAACCCTGCACCACCGGAGAGGTCGATGGGGCCGTTGAACCGGGTGGCACCCTTGATGACCGGCATCGTGTCCGGGTTGTACATCCGATAGTCGTCACCGACCGTGAAGACGTTGGCACCGTCGATGGGGCCTTCCAGCGTGACGAGACCCGAGGTCCCGTTGTAACTGAGCACCGTGCCGACCGAACCAGGGGTGATGGCGAAAGCATTCGCCCCCACCACGACCCGCCAACCCTTGTAGAAGTCGGTGATGGGCACTCGGACGTTGGGGCCAGCCGTGAAGGCCGTGGTCGTGGGACCGACGGCACCCACCGTGCCAACGTGACCATCGGCCGCCTCGATGATGGCCTGAGCGAAGTCCGCCACCGTGGCGCTGACCGCTGGCACCGGGAGGGTCGCCGTGATCTCCACACCATCGACGGTGAGAAGAATCTGCTCTGCACCACCCGTGAACTCCGCCGCGAGGAACGTGGTCCCGTTCGGGTAGGCGATGGCGTCACCGACGAAGTGGGGCATGATGCCCTTACCCGTCGAGCCCGTACCACCGGAGATGAGGTCGAGACTCACTCCAGCGACCGGAAGTACCGTCTGAGCGTTGACCGTCATCGCGATGAGGTCGGACTCAGCGGGGATGAAGGCGTAGGGGGCCGACCCCTTGACCGTGAACAGTGCCGGAGTGTCCGGGGTGTCCGCGAAGGTGACCGTGACCACCTCCTCGACAGGACCGGTGAAGTCGATGCCCGACCCACCCTCGAAGTGGAGATCAGGGCTCAGCTCCGACCCACTGGGGAAGACCACCTCGACACCCGTGAGACCCGCCGACTTCGTCGTGTTGTCGAAGGTCGGGGTGTAGATCGGGTTGCCGCTGGAGTCCACGATAGTGAAGGAACCCACGCCGCTGACGCCCGGAAGGACGACGGCCAGCATGTACTCCATGTCCGTGATCATGTTGTGGTAGAAGGTCGCGTAGACCGTCGCCCCCACAGGGACCGCCGACTGGAGGGTCACCACCGACCCCTCGACCTGGATGGTCGTGACCTTGCCACGGGCAAAAGCATCATCCAAACCGAAGCCCCAGTACACGTCCACCACGTCGGGACGGTTGACCGGGACACCGATCTTGTTGTTCGAGATGCTCTGGAACAGGCTCTGGCCGAGGCTCGTGTCGCGCCCGTTGCCCAGCGTCGGGTTCATGGGGAGCTGGAAGCTCGTCCCGCTCACCACCCCCTGAGCCGATACCACCGGGGTGCAGACCGACATGAAGGTCTTGTTGTCGATGAGGGTCGGCGTGATCTGCGTCTCGTCGAACCGCTCCGTACCCGTGGTCGTGGTGCCCGAGGCGACCGCAGCCGCCGTGCCCCACATCACCCGGTCGTTCTGAAGGATGAAGTCCGTACCCTGGGTGTACTGGCTGCCACTCGGCACATCACCAACACGGGTCAGGCTCGTCACGTTGACGTGAGCCAGGTAGTCGAACGTGTCCTGCCAGGTGTTGAACCAGTAGGTCACTGTCACCTGAGCACCGGCCAGAGGAGCCTGGGCCAGCGTGACTGCTCGGGAAGCACCATCCACGCTCACCGGGATGACCTGCACCCCGTTGACCCTCACGACAACGTGGCTCGGGTCGGTCGTGGTGACACCACCGTTGCTCCCATCCACGATGGGGCCGTTGAACGTGTAGAAGGTCTTGCGCCGGACACTGGTCTGACCGGCCGCCAGACCAAGAAGGGCATTCGCCGAGCCTTCCAGGACCGTAAGGTCATGCTGCGAGTTGAGCGCCAGAGCGTTCTCCCCGTAGTTGTTGACGAAAGTGCTGCCCGTCAGCGTCCCCAGACCAGCGGCAGAGATCACGTTGGCGATCTGCTGCATCGTGTAGGTGGTCTTCGGCGTCAGCGTGAGGGCCACCGTGGTCCCATCCACGACCAGGTTCAGAACGTTGTTCGCCGGGACGATGATGGCCCCCGTCGGCCCGAGCACGTCAGCGTGCAGGTCGATGACAGCCGTTCCCGGCGTCGGGGCGTTCACGTCCTTGAGACCCACAGCCGCTCGGATGATGGCGTTCTCCGCCGTCACCTGGTCCGACAGGTTGTCCGTGACCAGCGTGTCCTCACGGTTGAAGTAGTAGCTGATGCGAACCAGGTCACCGAGCCTTGGGGCCTGGCTCAGAGTGATGATGCCGGCAGCACCATCAACGGCCAGCACGACGGTCGGGAGACCGTTGATGGTCACCGTCACATCCCTGCGGCTGTTGGTGGTCGTCCCTCGACCGGAGCCATCCACGATGGGCAGATTCCGCACCTGCACACGGGTCAGGACACCATCGAAAGCACCCCGGGTCACGACGCCCGTGGCCGAGATGTTGGTGACCGCACGGCCGGTTAGGTCCTCGCCAACGATGCGCTGGTCCACCGTGGAGGAAGAGCCTCGCACGACTTCCAGGTCCACCTGGCTGAGGTACTCGTTGCCCTCACCGATGAAGACCGGAATCTTCAGCGACTCGATCGCACCCTGGAGCGGGTTGTCGTAGTCGGTCTGGGTGACAACGCTGGGGGGGGCGTAGAACTGTCCGGGGAAAGCCATCTGGGCACCTCACTGCGGGTCGTTTTGACGTTCTCTGCGCTAGGGCAGAGGGAAACCGCTCTACATGGATCCATCCCCTGCCGGAGCAGGAAGAGGCAGGTTCCCTTGTGGGGAAGCACCAGTGCAGGTCATCGGTCTGTCTATCGTGCCCATCCTAGCCCCGAAGCCAGGAGGTGGTGCCCGGGTGTTTTCACCCTTTGCTGTTTACAGGGGCCGCATAGTCAAACTAACGGCCTGCCGTCTCCTTACGCTTCCACTCCCCGGCTTTCTGATGAATCTTCTGGGCTCGCTCATGCACGGCGCGCTCCTCTGGACGAAGGACCCCATAACTGCCATCAGGTTGCCGACTAAGTTGATGGCCGTCCACCCCTGCTGAAGCCATCACCTCTTCCTTCTGGCGCTTCCGGGCCTCTGCCACATCCCAGCCCTGAGCAGAGGACTGGCCGATCACCCGGTCGATGTGGGTGTCGAGGTCGTGGATGCCAGTGTTCTGGGGCATCGGACCCGTGACGGATTTCGTGAACTGCCCTGACACCGTCGCGGGAGGGATGGGAGGAGCTTCCTCACCACAGGAAGGACAGGACTTGGCCTTCCTGCGGTCTGCGATGGGGGCTCGCTGATCGAACTGCACGCCACAGGCGCATTGATAGGTGTAGGTTGGCAAAATCAGCCCTCCTCGATCAATTTCCTACGGGAATCCTGTGTAGCCATCTGGCTACTGCGCATCTCCAGAGTTGACGAGGAATGAAGGTCCTTGAGGTTGATGTAGTGGAAATCCTCATCGTGGTGAAACCCAATGCGCCGATGAAGGGGGTCATCCACATAGAGAAGTTCCTGACTCTGCTCTCGCAGTGATTGTGCGTGGAGGAGCCATGACTGAGTGTCCTTGTACTGAATATCCATGTTATTTCACCATCTCGAAGGTGCCCTGCCGTCCAGACCAGAAGGGGTCTTCAACAGCTTCCACACCCAGGGCCTCAAGTACCTTGATGTTACCATCCTGACCCTTGAGATCATCGTCGGTCATGCCAGCAATCTCTTGATGCTGGCTTGGGGTCAACGAGGCCGCCATCCGAAGGTAGCCGTCGATGGGGACATGGATGGACCAATCCGTCTGAACGGTCATCGAGAAGCTCGCGTTGTAGAAGTAGTCGTCCCCGTTCTCATCGTAGATCTCTTCGGACTCGCCACCCATCGTCACGTCAGTGATCTCGATGCCCTGATGCGACAGGTGGGACCGAAGCACACCCCACAAGTACACGACCGTTTGGTCCACGATCTCCTGCTGGGCGTAGACGTCTCGACTCATCACATCGCAGTCCAGGCTCAACTCCCACTTGCCACCGTATTCCATGTACGAGGGCCGCCGGATGTCATTGACCATCACCGCAAGTTGGTCACCCGCTTGGCAACGACGACCGAACGCCAACACCACCCCGGGGATGGCTCTGTTGTTTGCGTGCATCTCACGGATCGGGAACGGGCCGTAGGACTCCGCCTGGTAGCGATAGTCCGCCTGCAACCAGCGGCCCCCTGTGAGGGCCGTGGTCAAAGTCACCCCGCCCGTCGTGTTGCCCGCTCCGTCCAGGTCCAGGCTGTAGTTCGTCCCCTCGACCAAGCGGAAGCCTGAGGGCATCTCGAACAGTCTCAGCCAACGCGCAGGAGGATGAGCAAGCCGAGCGTGGATTTCATCAACCAGTGTGACGGCCTCTCGGGTGACCTCGACGAGAGGGTCCACATAGAACACCAGGTCCACACTGGCTGCTCTCCCACACGCGGATGCCTCGGCGTTGGAGTCTGCTGCGACGATGTCGATGTAGTAGATGCCCGGAGCCGAGGGGAAGTAGCCGTTGTTCTCCTGAATGGCCCGGCCATCTTCCCGCACCCACTCAATCGAGAAACCTGGCTTGTTCTTGACCCGTGTGAGCAAGCAATAGGACTCGATGACCCCGATGTAGTTGTCGGCCGACAAGTCCACACGGTTGCCAGAGCCAGTCTTGATGATGATGCCGTGCTGGGGGCGCTCCTTGAAAGAGAACTTCCCCTGGATGTTCGGCACCAAATCGTCACGGTACTTCGGGTGGTGCGACCAGTACCGACGCAGCTCCTCGATGAATCGCCTCTTTACGGCTTCAGTGAGCTGGAAATACATCGAGTCGCCTCCGACAAGTACCCTACTCCTCGCCGGGGATAGGCGAATCAGTGAGCGATCTCAACAGGATCACGTCGCAGTCATTCTTGACCATGTGGACGAGTGAACCATCCGCCATCCGCAAGATGGTCCCGAAGAGCGTGGTGGGTGACCCGAAGGTTGGGGGGTCTCCATGCCATTCTCCTTGAGGCTTCGTTCCGGGCTCGGGCTGGCAGGACTTCGCCTCCTCGAATCGGTTGGGGATGCGACGGTAGACCTTGCACTCCTGCACCTTCCCCTCTTCCTTCGGAAGAAGATCGATGGTCACTCCTTTATCATCGTCGTTCTCCCAATGTCCGTACTTCCCGGTGGGCTGGTCCATCAACTGTTCTGGAAGAAGGGCGGCGGGAGGGATTTTGCCAAGGGGCTTGGCAGGCTGCACGGCAGCCGTAAACTTCTTGTGGAGTCGATCCACGTTCCGAGGGTCACCCATCTGAGCTTCCAACTCGACCAGTTCCTCTGGAGTCATGTCAGTGACCAAAGCCATCATCCCACCTTCTTGCCGGTCAGGACGGTTGTAGCAATGGAGCTGGGATACACCCGGTTCACCTGACCGTCCGAACCGTACTCCCGCACGAGAGGCCCCACCTGTTCGATGTGCAGTTCATCGAACTCCATCACCGTAGGGACTTCCGAACACTGGCTCTCGATGATGAGACGCACTCCTGTCTTGATCACACTCATCCTCCCGTTGGACGACAACACACCCTACCGCTGAAGTTCAGCAATGACCGCTTTCAGGGCCTCTTCCTTGAGAATCTGGATGCAGCCTGCCTTGCCGGACTTGACCGCCCGCTGTGCAAAGGTGAACTTGGCAATGCCTGGGTGAATCCAAGCGTCGGGAGTCTTCAACGGAGCTGTTCTGAAGATCACCTGGCCGCCCTTGCCCTTGAGTGGGACCACAAGAGGGAGACGGCCTCCGTCGGACACACGGCCGCTCTGCTTCATCCGCAGTTTCACCTCGCGTGGCGTGAGAGGATAGTCCTGAGGATGGTTGTCCTTGGCCTCCTGGGTGAGCCACGACATCCGACGTCGAGGGATGTCACGGGTGGTCAACACGTCGATGTCGGGGAACGTGCTCACCACCTCGATGGTCTTCTCCCCCCGGATCCTGTAGCTGAAAGAATCCCAGATCGGAGATGAGCCGTCCCGAGCCATGCCGGTCCAACCTCGCTTGGCGAAGTCCTTCTTGGCTTCCTTGACGAACGAATCCACCAAGCACTCCCCGAGCCTGTTCAACAGCTCCTTGGTCACGGGGACCTCAAGAGTCTTGGATACGGGACCTCCGTAGATGCCCTTGATTCGTCCGATCTCAGCCATCTAATACCCCGTCAATACTCGGTATTTTCCCAAACCTTCGTGCGCCCCCGGCGTTCGATCGGGTCACAAATCTCGGCCTTCTCGGTCATCATCGGGTTCTGTGCATCAGCTCCCACAGGCCACGGTGCAGGGCCTGCAAGAGGATGGTCCACAGGCTGGGGACTGAACGTCCGCACGCAGTTCTGACCCCGTGTCTCTGGCCAAGCCAACTCGGTGGTGCCGTACACAGGCACGCAGTACCGGATGTCACCCTGGTCCAGGTAGGCGATGTTGAAATGCTGCTGCATCAGGTTGCCACGGTGACTGGGCCGCCGCACTGGGCCGATGGAGTACCGCTCGTTGGTCTGCTTGACGATGAAATCACGTTGGGTCAGCAACGGACTGGGTCCCGTCCACACCTCATAGGTGTGCTCCTTCCGACGACCCATCACCGACTGAGAGATGCGGCGCTCTGCATCATCAGGGGCCACAAGGATCTCGTAGGGACCCTCATAGCCACCCAGGAACCCCGTGCCGAAGCACTTCGTGCATCGCTGCGAAGGCTGTTTGCCGTACTCACGGGTGTGGTCCTCGATCTGGCACCCACACGGGATGCCAGCCAACTTCCTCACAAACACCTTCACCCGCTCCCCACCCTGCTGAAGGATCCAGGCGTTCCGCCGCATGGCCTCCCGCCAGATGTAGTCGAGGGACTCCACCTCAATGACACTCCGGGGCTCAGTCCATTCCATCGGAGTCTCGACGTAGCCACTGGGGGTGGAATCATCGAGGGCCACCGTGGTGAACCTGTACCAGAGAGTGACGTCCAGCCCAGAACGGACGTGATTCTTGGGGGTGTAGTAGCTGACCTCGACGGTGTCGCTGTCCGTGGGCAGGATGGGTGGTTCATTCTGCTCGGTGGCTACGTTGAAGCTACCGGCATTGACCAGGGTGACGTCCCCTGTTGAGCCGAACACCCGAGCAACGGGCACCTCCTCACCGTTGATGTAGAGCTGCACATCGGTCGGAGAGTCCCCGAAGTTGGGCTCCTGGTGAGGAGCGGCCTCAAAACGCTTGGCGATGGGGTTGCGTGTACGGAAGGTCCACTCACGAGAGTTCGGAGCGTCCCCCTGATAGACCCAGGCGGAGTTCCAGTCCACGTTCTCCCGCTCGACCCGAGCGTAACTGGTACGGTCACGGAAGAAGGTCCCACCGATCGGGAACTCGTTGATGCGACGGAAAGGCCCTCGGTCCGAGGCCTCGGACCGATAGATGTTGACCCCGACGAGAGAGAACCCCGCATTCCTTTCCAGGACAGCGGGGTCCTCCCATCGGAGGTCAAGTGTGCCAATCACGAACGGACTGACGACCTGGGTGTTCTTCGGCGGCAGGGGTACTGCCCCTGCGTGTTGCCACTGCACATTGGTCGTCATCTACACCGTCCTCACCCCTGGTCGGCCGAGTCCTCGTCACCCGGAACGGGGACCAAGGTGGGCCTGGCGGGCATCGGGGGTGCTCCCACCTGAATGGCCTTGCCGTCTGCTGTCACCGACCACGCCGTCCCATCGGGGATGCCGAGGCGCTTGCCCGCTGCCATGATGGTCTGGTTCGTCATCTGCTCCAGACGACGGAACTGGTCGTCCATCCGCATCCCCTGAACGTGGTGGACCGACATCTGATGTAGAACTTGGTCCGCCTGCTGCTTGAGCATTGTGAGCTGCTCAAGTTCCTCGGGAAGGATCTCACCGAGAATCGTGGGCTGGTCAGGGGTCTGTGTGGGGTCACTCATGATCTTCTCCGACTAGGGGGCTGATTTGCCAGTCGCACCCTACCCATCATCCTCGGGTGTCTGTAGGGCCTGGCTCATTCGCCGGAGTCGAACAAGAAACTGGATGACGTGTGTCCCCACGCGACCTTGAAGCCGAAGGCGCACCGGAGGGGAGATGATGTTCTGGGATCGGGTAAACGAGTAGTACGTCACCCCGTCATCATCGACATACTCATAGACCCGCTGCCCAAAGGCCGCCTGGATCTCCCGTTTGGTCGGGGTCTTGCTCATTGCTTGGCTCTCATCTCACCCGTCCCTCCCTTCCTGCTACACGGTCCATCCTACTCTCTGTGAGGGTATAGAAGGACAACCACCGGGAGAGAAGCCCATGCCTGTACCTGAACGACTCCTACCCTTCACCACCCCCATCCCTGTTCTCGACGATGGGCACGTCCAACTTGTGGACGTAATGGGAGATGACCTGGCCATCGTGGATGCTGCTCGGGTCAGCTTCTTCGGACACTCCTCTGAGAACACCGAGAGCCAGAACCGACACCTGCTCCGCTACCTGATGCGGGGACGCCACACCTCCCCGTTCGAGATGTGTGTCATCAAGCTCCGGGTCCGAGTCCCGATGGACACCTGGAGGCAGTGGATTCGGCACCGTACAGCCTCCGTGAACGAATCCAGCACCAGGTACGCCCCGGCCATCGACGCGGCTCAGAAGGCCACAGAATGGCGGGCTCAGAGCACCGACAACAAGCAGGGGTCGAACGGGCTGGTGACGGAGTGGCCGGCAGAGTTCAGGATGATGGGGATTGAGAGCACTCCTGTAAGCGACCTCCCCGTGACCCCTACGGAGTATCTGTCCCTCCGAGAAGGACAGGCGCAGAACCTGTCTCGCGAGGTCTACGAGGAGCGTCTCTCGTTCGGTGTCGCCAAGGAGGTCGCCCGCAAGGACCTTCCGTTGAGCACCTACACCGAGGCGTATTGGGCCATCGACCTCCACAACCTCTTCCACTTCCTCTCCCTGCGAATGGACTCCCACGCCCAGCAGGAGATCCGGGAGTACGCCAGCGCCATCGCCGAGATCGTGAAGGTCTGGGTCCCCTGGGCCTGGGAAGCCTTCGAGGACTACCGCCTGGGCGCGATGTACCTCTCGAAGTTCGAGGTGCTCGCCCTACGGCACGTCCTCTCCCGCCTCACCGCCGAGGGCTACAAGACCGATGCCCTCATCCGTGGTGCCGTGGCAGCCGTTGGGGTCACGGGGAGAGAGAAAACCGAGCTGATGGCCAAGCTGGAAGGGCTGTTCCAGCCCCCGAGCGAGTAGGGCGTGAGCAAGGTTTACCCTGTCATCCACACCGTGAGTGTCCCGCAGGCTACCAGGAACATCGAGCACGCCATCACTGCGGGTGCCGACGGGGTGTTCTTGATCAACCACGACATCGACGTGATGGATCTGAACGTCATCCTTCGGCGAATGAGGGTCGCGTTTCCTGATCTATGGTTGGGGGTCAACTACCTGGGTGGACCTGAGCACCTCCTGCCTCTCATGGCCACCCACGCCAACGGCCTGTGGATGGATGGGATCCCAAGGAACCGCCTGAACCTCGACATTCCTGTCCTCGGGGGTGTCGGGTTCAAGTACCAACACAGTGATCTCACCCTTGCCCTGGAAGTCGCAGGGGCAGACCCACTGGTTGATGTTCTTGTCACCAGTGGTACGGCTACCGGCCAGCCCACACCTTTGGCCAAGGTCCAAGAGATTCGTGGCCTGGTGCCGGACAAGCCCCTTGGGATAGCATCGGGCCTCACCCCGGACAACGTCCGAGACTACCTGCCCTGGGCGGACTGGCTCCTGGTTGCAACAGGCGTCAGCCTGAACCACCTGGAGCTAGACCTTGGGCTTCTTCAAGCCTTCGTTCAGGCAGTGCGAGCATGAGGGGCGGAGAACACCTATACGTCATCCAGAGTCACACAACGGGAGCGTTCAAGGTGGGACGGTCATCCAACCCTGAACGCAGGCTTCACGACTTGCAGGTTGGCTCCCCCTTCAAACTCCGACTGATTCTTGTCGTCGAGGGGATGGGCTGGCGGGAGAAACGGGTCCACGAGGCCTTGCAGGGCTACCACTCACAGGGAACCTACGAGGGGGAGTGGTTCATCGAACCTGGTCTTGCCACCCTGCCCCTCGACCTCTATGAGCAGCTTGACCTCGACATGGTCAACACCTGGTGGGAGACGGAGGCTGGTCCTATCCATTCTCCGGGGCCGGTGGCAGCTCCTCGACGGCATCGTCCTCTGCTGGGGGACTGACGTAGAGGAGTTCACCGTCCTCAGTCGGACGTCGGACACCGATCACCCGAGCGCAGTAACGCCCCTCAGAGACTTCCACCACAAAGTGGTCGGGGAAAATCACGAGGGTCCGCTCATGTGTCATCGGGATGTCCTCATCATCATCCTGAGTGGTGTTCTCCCCCACGTATAGCGCCACTGAATGGTCATCATACGTGATGGCCACTGCACCTTTCTCTCGCGTGTTGATGTAACAGAAGAGCGTGTCCTCTGTAAGAGTCCCACGGACAGACTCAACGTGGATGGGACCCGGCTCAATTCGAATCTGTTGCATCACAACTCCTAGTCTCCGAGCCAAAACTCGATGCGGTTCCATTCCGGCCGTGCATCAGGACCATCAAAGATGGTGACCTCCACGCCTTGCACGACGTGACCTCGGTCCCCACGATCCCCGATGTGAAGGAAGGTGTTCTCAGAGATAGAATACTCGCCTCCCTTCCAGCCGGTCATCGTGTACTGGATCTCCTCCTTGAGAAAGGCAGCCAGATCATCCGAGTAGACGATAGGGGCGTTTTCCCCATCCACTGGGCGGATGGCGTACTCCGCATAGTTCGCTCGGGAACTGTCCCCGGACAGGGACAGGGACACCTGCTCCCCGCTGGGATGATGCACCCCATAGACGGGCAGGTGATGTGCTGCCAGGGTCTTGATGATCTCACCGAGCAGAGGGTACTCCGGGTGGAACTTCAACCCCCGCACGAGGTCGGCGTCCGCCTCTTCCACCATCTTGGCGAGCAGGGCTTGCAGATCCTCGGCCGAGATGTCCTCTGGAACCCCATTGTGGGCGGACCCACAATGGTCTCCCCGCCGGGGCTTGTCGTCCTTCGACCAGACCGAGATCTGGATCGTGTGTGTGAGCTTCACGACTCACCTCGAAGGGCCTCATCGACCCAAGCAGTCCCGTAAGCCTCGCCCACCTCTGACCGCCACTCGGCCAACTGGTGCTCGATGTGCAGGGGCAGCCAGTCCGCCACGGGGTAGCCGCACGAGTCGAGGCGGTGGTCCACGATAAGCATCACGATGTCGAGATTCATCGAAATCGGGTGCTCCGCAGGGACCGTGTTCAGCTCATGCAGGCGATCGCGCTCTACCTCGGTGAGAGGGGACTTCTGGCACGCGAGACGGGCCTTCTCCTTGTAGAGAGCCCGGCACTGCACGTCCGAGACTCGCAGAGCACATTCACGAGCGGCCACCAGGCGGTGCACCAAAGCGGCCTCACTGGCCGCCCCGCAGTCGCGGACCCAGGGGGAGTTCTTCGCTGCCAGGAACTCGTACTCCTTGGTGAACTGACCAACCAACCCCTCTGGCACCGTCACGATGACGCGGGGGTACTTGGCCGTTCTACGGTCGTGGGCAGCCATCATCGCCTTCCCTTCAGGGGAATCCAAGTAACCCAAGATGTCGCTGATGTCTGCCATTGTGTTCCTAGCCTCCACCCCTACTACGGGTGAAGGCTAGGAATTGAGCCCTTCATTTTAGGGGCTCAACTCGGTGAACCCATCCGTAGTAGGTGGGCAAGCAGAGAACCACGGAGAACCACGATGAAGTACGACCCCGACAACAGCAACGATCGTAGGACTCTGGCCTACGAGTTGCTCGCCCTGTTCGAGCGGTCGCTCTTCACCGAGATCTTCCTCCCCGGCGTGAAGGAGCGGGTGTTCGCCCGCGACGTGCCCGGGAGCAAGATACGAGTCCTCATCTACTCCACCATCGAAGGCAACTTCTGTCGCGGGGTTGGCAAGGACGCCATCCGCGTCTGCGCCATCTACCAGGCCGACAACGGCTCTTCCCGGGGCATCACCTCCGCTGACAAGCGAGTGAACCGCACGGGTGAGATCTCGGCCATCACCGAGCGTGTCATCGACCGGATGCGCCAGTGCTGGAAGGCCACGAAGACCGTCGAGCGGTGCCACTGTGGTGCCCCGAAGTTCAAGAGCAAGGCCGGCAACATGGTCTGCTCGGATCTCTGCTGGAAGAAGTCCAACACCTCCTACGCTCACGGCTACTGAGATGATACTCAAGCAGTACCACTGCCCTGAATGCGGGGGCTCCCCCCGCTACTTCGTCCGAGAGGCCAGGGTGCCCGTGTCTCACGGCCCCAGCGTCGGGGCCACGGGCTGTTTCCGCTACGTGGCCCCGCTCTCCAGCCAAGATCCCAAGCTCTGTGCCCGATGCAGGACACAGCACCACTTCGACATCAAGATCCCTGATGTCCCCCCGACCCTTGAGTGTTGGAATGGGCATCAGTGGACCACAGAAGAGATCGACCCGGAGTAACACGATGCACACCAAGCCTAGCCACCACCTCACCAACGAACTGCGGCGGATCTTCCGCACGGGCAATCAACTCGGAATGCAGGCCTTCTTCGACGCAGTCTACCAGGCTGCAGGTTCAGAGTTCCGAGAAGACACACGTCAAGCTCTGGATCTCTTTCTCAAAGAGAAAATCGACAAAGCATCCGCCGAGTTCTGGGGCAAACCGGAGTAGTACCTATGCGTATGTTCAACCTGGTGTACACCGACCACTGTGGGGCGGCCTACTGCCTCCCGGCTCAAGACGAGACCAGCCTGATGCGGCTGCTCGACCCCTTCTTCAACTGCAACTCAGGAGCCATCATGACCTGGGCCAAGACCGCTCAGGTCGGTGATGTGTTCGTGCAGAAGTACACCTTCTGGATCTTCTGCTGCTCGGGCAAGGAAACCGTATCCGAGTAGGGCTCAAGTTGGTGAAGTCCTCCGTAGTAGAGGCAGGAGGATATGATGTTCATTTCCGTCGAAGACTTCTGGCGCAACTACTACCGCAAAGCGGAGTTCAAGCTCGTCGCTGACGAGTTCGCCAAGGCCTTGGGCTACGAGACGGTCAAGCACTGCAAGAGCGTGGAAGACCAAGACCTCCTCATCGAGATGTTCCACAAGGAACAGCGCGACAAACTGTTCAAGAACTGGAGCAAGTCACCATGACCGCCCTCATCATGATCCTGGTCACCCTGGCGTTTCTGTGGCTCCTACGCCACCGCATCTACTGTGCCTTCAAGGGCCACCAGTGGCACGAGGGTGAGGACACCCTGCGCAGCATCCATGACAGCGGTGGCTTCTACTTCGGGGGTTACACCTGGAAATGCCAGCGGTGTGGTTCCCAAACCGAGGTTGGCGATGCCCCACCGCCCAACCACTCCTGGGACCATCGCTGGTGTGACCCCAACGCCGACCCCTTCAAATGGTCTGGAAAAGAGGGGAAATGCTTCGAAGCCTACCGCCACCTCCACCCCAAAGGACGCTAACTCCATGGCTCCCCCACAAGGAATCCCCGCCAAGGTGACGAAGATTCAAGGACGCCAAGCCTTTGTGGTTCCTCAAGCGGACTCCCCTGCCAACATCTCCAAAGGGGGGTGGTTTCGTGTCCTCTGTGCGAGCATCGGGGATGAGGGCTTGCTCATCCCCCCAAGGGCTGGAGCCCGATTTCAGGACTGGCTCTTCGCCCCAACACACCTGAATCCACACTGGAACACCAAAGGAACCTGATCATGGCACGCAATCCGACCTCGGCCGCAATGAAGGCCACGACCATCAGCACCCTCTTGGAGGGTTGCCACAAGTTCAACTCGACCTACCAGGGTTCCCTGATCGTGGGAACCGGCATCGGCATCGACATCGTCGATGGACTCGAAGCCGAGTATGAGTCCGCCACGGACCTGACTCGCCGCGAGGTGGCAGGGACCCTCCTTCAGGGATGCCGGATGGCTCTTCGGGGCCAACTCAACATGGCCGCCCACAACGCAATCCGTGCCCTCGGGGCGATGGGGGTTCCCAGGACCCAGCGGATCAAGCAGTTCTGCACCGATGCCGGCATCGTGCGGCTGTGACCACCACCTTCGCCGTCGGCGACATCGTGACCTACAAGGCGCAGTTCCTGCGGGACATCGGGATCCATACTGATGTCCCCATCAACGGAAGGGTCGCCAAGGTCAAAGGTGAGATCGTCACGGTCGAGTTCCCGGAACAAACCGTGCCCTGCCACCGAAGCAACCTGATTCTCTTCAATGAGAGACACCTAGAACCTCGCTGATATAGTCGGCATCCC
>Ga0210057_1000098_pt1 | contig 169200 bp, 161 predicted proteins | sample CryGeyCG2114_010_2_FD_183968 | JGI IMG/M metagenome (GOLD analysis project Ga0210057, IMG submission 183968) | Groundwater microbial communities from aquifer - Crystal Geyser CG10_big_fil_rev_8/21/14_0.10 (SPAdes) (version 2) | ecosystem: Environmental > Aquatic > Deep subsurface > Groundwater...
CAAAGATGATAAAAGAATACATTCAAAGTCAACTAAAGTATCATGGAGACAAAGACTAAATGAAACTGCGGACTTTTAGTCCGCAGAGAGTTCATACTATTTTATAGGGTTTTACCGCCCTTGTCTTAAAAAGGCAGGAATATCAAATTCGCTTTCAGAAGTTGGTTGATCTTCTTCAGATTGGCTACCAGTGGCTTTTTTCTCATCATCATCTTCCTTTTCTTCTTTATACTCATCTTCCAATTCCATTTTTTCTTCTACTTTAGGTCGAAAAGGACTTTTAATGCTGGCAATTTGTTGTAATCTCTGCCTGGCTTCATCAAAACCAGTGGCCACGACGGTAATCTTTACTTGATCGACTAAATTCTCATCAATCACCGTTCCAAAAATTATGTTAGCATCAACGTCAGCAGCACTGGAAATCGTTTCTGCCGCCTGATTAACCTCATTCATAGTGATATCTTTACCACCAGTAATGTTAAAGAGAATTCCTTTGGCTCCTTCGATCGACACATCCAACAAAGGTGAAGAGATAGCTGCTCGAGCGGCAATCTGAGACCTATTTTCACCAGTCCCAACCCCCATTCCCATTAGAGCTGTTCCCGCCCCGGCCATTATCGCTTTAACATCAGCAAAATCAACGTTAATCAAACCTGGAGTCGTAATTAAATCAGAAATACCTTGAACTGCCTGACCAAGAACAGAATCAGCTACATTAAAGGCTTCCATCAAAGTCATTTTCTTGTCAACAATGTCTAGAAGTCTTTGGTTAGGAATAACAATTAGAGTATCAACCTTGTCTTTTAAACTGGCCACTCCTTCTTCAGCGACTACCATTCTTCTGGTGCCTTCAAACAAAAATGGCTTGGTGACTACTGCCACTGTTAAGGCTCCAATTTCTCGGGCAATTTCGGCTATTGCTGGACTGGCTCCGGTACCTGTTCCTCCACCCATACCGCAAGTTAAAAAGACCATGTCTGATCCTAGTAAAACTTCTTTAATTCTTTCCCTAGATTCTTCTGCCGCCTGTCTGCCTATCTCCGGATCAGCACCTGAGCCTAAACCCCTAGTCAATTTTTCCCCTACCTGAATTTTAGTTGGAGCCTGACAATTGAGTAAAACCTGGGCATCAGTATTAGCCGCTATAAATTCTACTCCTTTAATGCTTTGACTAACTATCATTGAAGAAACAGCATTACCACCACCACCACCAATTCCCACAACGCGAATTTTAGCAAAGGTATTTATATCAGGTTTTACCAGAACCATTTTATTTTTCTCTTTCTGGGCAGAAGATTATTAAGGTAAAAATGATTTAATAAAATCAGTAACTTTATGAATCGCCCCTTTGGCGGGAATCCTTCCTAAGATATTACCAATTTTTGATAGAGAAAAGCTAGAGCCACTTTCTCTTTCAAAATTCTTAAGACCATAAAGGATTAAACCCTGGCTAACAGCAAAATCAGAACTTTTAATTTCATCTATTAAACCAGATAAACCTGAGGGAGTACCTACTCTAACTGGCAAAGCTAAAGTCCTTTTACAAACTTGAATAATATCAGTTGTCCGGCTGCCGCCCCCAGTTAAAACAATTCCCGCTGGGGTACCGCCGCCATAGCCTGATTTTTTTAATTCTTCACCCACCATCTGAAAAATTTCCTTAAGCCGAGGGTGAATAATTCCTTCCACTACAGTTTTTTTGGAAACCTTAGACAAGTGTTCTTCTAAGTCAAGTTTAGATAAATCTAAGTTGTCATCTTCTTTTTTTTCTAAAGGTTTCCTTTTCTCTAGGGCTTTCTTTATCTTTTCGGCGCTGTCAAGACTAACTCTTAAACCAATGGCTAAATCATTGGTAATGTTTTTTGCTCCCACAGGTAAAACCGAAGAATAGGCCAGCGAACCTTCAATAAAAATAGCGATCGAGGTTGTTCCTCCACCAATATCAACTAAGCAAACTCCCAATTCTTTTTCGGTATCCGTTAAAACAGATTCTGAGGCTGCTAAACCGGAAAAAACAAGAGATTCAATGTCAATCCCCAGTTCCTGGACACATTTGACTAAATTCTTCATGGCTGTTGATGAACCAGTAACAATATGAGTTTCAACTTCCAGTCGAACTCCAGTCATTCCTAAGGGATCTTTAATCCCTTCCTGAGAATCAACAATAAAATCACGGGGAATTACATGGAGAATTTCTCTTGAAGTAGGCAGAGAAATTGCCCTGGCTGCTTCCACCACCCGACTAATATCATCCATAATAATTTCCCCTTCGGGTTCAGCCACCGCCACCACTCCTTTTGAGTTCTGGGATTTAACATGGCTTCCATTTATAGAAATAAAAGCTTTAGCAATTGAACAGCCAGCCATTCTCTCAGCCGCCTCAACACTTTGAGTAATAGCTCCAATTGCTTCTTCAATATCAACAATTTGACTTTTTCTCAAACCGGCTGAAGGGTAAGTGGCCACTCCTATAACATTAACCTTATCAGTCTCTTCCATTTGAGAAGCAATAACCGTTGTTATCTTAGAAGTTCCAATATCTATCCCGCTGATTATTTTTCCTTTTGCCATAAATCAATACTTAACTACCGGCTTATCAAACCGGATATCAATCCACCTTGGTGGCTCACCCTCTATTTTACTTTGTCGCAAAATAAATTGTAAAGAGTCAACTTGATTTACAATTTTCTTACTGGCTGATAAAGAAGCAATTAAATTGTCGTTTAAGAAAATAGTAATGCTGCTATTTCTAAGTTCAATTAATTCTACTTTTAAAAAAGAGTCTTTAATCAAACTTAAAAATTCTAGAGCAGCTAGTAATTCATCCTTGTCTAATTTTAAACCAAAATGAAGATATATATTTTCATCTGGCCAATGAATAAGGGGATAATCATTAGGGTTTTCCAAAAACTTCTGGAAAACATACCCATCTTTGTCAATTAAAAACCAATTTTGCTTATCTTTAGAAACAAGGGCTATTCCTTGACGTTTTTCAAACTTAATTAAAAGTTTATTAGGTAATCTTTTTTTAAAGATCGTCCTTTTTATCTCTACCTTACTAGCCTCAATAATTTTTTTGTTTTTCTTCTCATTAAATAAAAAAATATTTTCACCATAAAAATCTAAAATTAATACTTGTTCCTCATCCTGACATGCTTGACCATTTACTTGACATTCTATTTTGGAGATTTTAAAAATGTCGCTTAAAAAAAAGTAAATTAAACCGGCCAATAAACTAACAAAAACAATTACAAATGCTAAGCTTTTAAATGTAATTACTAAATATTTTGAAGGCTTGGGTTTAAAAATTATTTTTTTCTTCTTACTGCTTTTGTTTCGCTGACGGCGTTTAGCAAAAAGAAAAAGATGGCCAGCTTTCTTTTTCATTATCTATTGTTAATCATCTTATCATTATTTTTTACTAATGGACTATTTATTGCTACATTGTTAATTTAAAATATCTTCAATGACTTCAACCATTTTTTGACTGGCATCTTTTTTTATAAGCTTTTTTACTTTTAAAGCATTTTTCCTATATTCTTCAATTCCCATCAAAACTTTTTTTATACTTTCTAAAAGTGTCCCTGAATTAAAGTCTTTTTGTTCTAATACTAACCCACTCCCATTTGATTCAAGAATTTTAGCATTCTCAAGCTGCTCATTTCCGGAGGCCCAAGGCAAAGGAATAAAAACAGCTGGCTTGCCTAAAGCGGCTAATTCATAAACAATATGGGCTCCAGATCGGCCAACAATAAGATCACTAAGTTTAATCATTTTATCCATCTCTTTTCTAAAAAATGATTTTTTAAGAATATATCTTTGTTTAAGATTTAAGGGAAGCTTTTCCTTTAAATCTTGAAGCATTTTATAATCACCGGTTTTTATTGTCCCTCCGGTTTGATGAATTAAATTAAAACTTAAAAGAAAGTTTTTAAGATTATTTTCAACCGCTTTGTTTATTACATGAGAGCCTTGCTTGCCACCGGTAATCATGACCACTGGAAGCTTACTGGAAAAAAGAGATTTAGCATTATTTATTGGCTGATCTTTTAGAAAATCATCACTTAAAGGCAAACCAATTACTTGGGTTTTTACATCTTCAAAATACTTTTTAGAATTAGGCCAGGTTAGTAAAACTTTTTTGGCCCATTTTTTGAAAAACCGATTAGCTAAGCCAACTCTGACAGTTTGTTCATGTAAAAGATAGTCAATTCTTAAAACTATCCCGGCTAACAAAACCGGAAAAGAAATATAGCCGCCAAAAGAAATGATTAATTGGGGCTTAATTTTAAAAAGCAGTCTTAAAGATTGAAAAAACGCCAAAATAATTTTAAAAAAATAAAAGGGATTAAAGTTTTTGTAAATTTTAGCGGTTTTAATTTCAAAAAAAGGCAGTCTTTCTTTTTTAACCTCTTGATATTCCAGGCTTAAGCTTTTTTCTCCCTTCATTGTATGCTTATGGCCAAACCAATAAATTTTATATTTCTCTTTCAATATTTTAGCCACTACTAAAGCACTGTTATGATGACCACCGATAAAAACAATCTTTTTTTTGTCCATTTTTTTCTCCTATCTATCTTAATTTTTTCACATTATGAGGGTGTTTACCAATACTAAGTAAAACTCCCACTCCGGAAAGAACCACTACTAAAGAAGATCCCCCATAAGAAATAAAGGGCAAGGGTAAACCGGTTAAAGGAATTAAGGCCACCATTGCCCCTAAGTTAACTAAAACCTGAATTCCTATCCAGCCGGAAATCCCTGCCGCTAAAAGCTTAGAAAATTTGTCTGGCGCGTTTCTGGCAATTTGAATTCCTTTTAAAACAATAATTAAAAAAACAAAAACAACTAAAGCTGCTCCAAAAAAACCAAGCTCTTCGGCAATAATGGCAAAAATTGAGTCAGTGGTTACTTCCGGTAAATACTCATATTTCTGTCTGGACTGGCCTAAACCCAAACCTAATATTCCCCCAGAACCCAAAGCAATAAGAACTTGACGAATATGATATGAACTACCTAATGGATCTCGGGTGGGATTTAAGAAAGTCAGTAATCTAGTTTTTCTATAAGGAGATGAAAGAATCATTAAAGACCCGCCTAATATGGCTATCAAACCCAAAGGCAACAAAAGCAATAAAGGCGTCCCTGATAAAAAGTAAAGTAAAAAGGCATTACTTAAAATAACTACTAAAGTACCCATGTCCGGCTCTAAAACAATTAATCCCGAAAGCAATCCAATTAAAAACAAGAAATAAAGCATTTTTCTCTCCTTACTTAACCAAGAAGCCAGATAAATAGTAAAGCTTAGCTTAACTAGTTCTGAAGGCTGGAGAACAAAAAAACCTAAATCAAGCCAGCGTCGGGCCCCCTTAATACTAGTTCCTAAACCAGGAATTAAAACAGCCGCTAAAAGGAGAAGATTAATAAAAAAGAAAGGGGCGGCTATTTTTTTAAATACATTGTAATTAACTTTGGAAATTAGAAGCATTAAAATAAAGCCCATTAAAGCCCACATTGATTGGTTTTTTAAATAGTGATATTTATCACCAAAAACATTGTAAGCTTCAACTACTGAAGCATTGTAAACCATTAATAAACCAAAAAGAGTTAGAAAACTGACTAAACCAAATAATCCCCATTGGAAATCTGACTTGGTTTTCTTTTTTTTTCGCCAGTCTCTTTTAGCCATTTATTTTAATTCTAAAACTATCTTTTTAAATTGGTCACCTCGGTCAAATTCATTTTGGAACATTCCAAAAGAAGCACAACCAGGAGAAAGCAAAACTATTTCATTTTTTTTAGCCACTGCTTGGGCTTTTAAAACCGCTTTTTTAAAATTATCAAAAACGCCCTCAATTTTTTCTTCTCCCCCATATTTTTTAACTAAATTAACTAAATTATTAGTTTCTTCTCCAGTTAAAAAAATAACTCGCCTCACTTTTTGAGCTATTAGTTTACCAAACTCGGTCATCTCAAGATTTTTCCGACTGCCCCCGGCAATTAAAATAATCTCTTTTTTAAAACTGTTTAAAGCTGCCATTCCTGCCACTGGAGTGGTACTGGTCGAATCATTATAATATTCCACCCCCTTAAGTTCTCTAACCTTTTCCAAACGGTGTTCTAAACCGGAAAATGTTAAGATAACCTTTTTCACAATTTCTTTTTTAATTCCTAAAACCTCTCCCAGTTTAATTACAGCCGACGCATTTTCTAAATTATGGTCTCCTTTTAATTTAATTTGCCAATCTTTGGGAAAAGCCTTTTTGTTATAAAAGATAACTTTAGACTTAGTTTCTTCAGCTAAATTTCTAACTTTTTCAGACCCAGAGTTTAAAATTAAAAAATCATCTTTTGTTTGATATTTAAAAATGGCTTTTTTGTCATTAAAATAATCTTTCATTGAAGAATAGCGATTTAAGTGATCTTCATAAATATTAGTAAAAATACTAATATGAGGACTTTTTTTCTCCCGGCCAAGACCCTGAAGCTGCCAGGATGACAATTCCATGACAACAAAGTCACCTTTTTCTACTTTTTCTAATAAAGGCAGACTGGCTTTATTTCGAATATTGCCGCTTAAATGAACTTTAAATTGAGCTTCTTTTAAAAGATTAAAAGCTAGGTTGGTAACTGTACTTTTCCCTCTAGTGCCGGTAACGCCAATCACTTTAACCGGGGCATATTTTAAAAATAAAGACTCGTCCATTAAAATAGGAATATTTCTTTGCGCAGCCAGTTTTAACAGGGGAGAATTTAAAGGCACGGCCGGATTTCTTAAAACTAAATCCGCTTCCAAAACATCTTTTTTGCGATGTTCACCTAAAACAAATTTAATCTTTAAACCTTTAAGTTTATCTAATGAAGGTTTTAATTTATAGGCTTTTTTTAAATCAGTCACCGTTACTTTAGCACCAAGATTGGCTAAAAATTCAGCATCTCTGACTCCCCTGCCTAAAACACCTAATCCTAAAATAAGAACCTTTTTGCCTTTTAAATCCTTATTAAACTTAACTAGCCAGGGCTTTTTCTTATTCATTATTAATATTTTACTTCTTTTATCATCATTTTAAAACCAAAATTACTGATTAAACTCCTTAAGTTGTTTCTTTTTAAAGTGGTATAAAGAATATTTTTTCCCTGTTTTTTAGAAACAAGCAGTTTTTTTTGAGCTAAAATCCTTTTAACTTGATTAGCTACCGCAGTCCCCGGTTCAATAAAACTAATTTGTTTACCTCTTTTATTAAAAAAAGCTAGGATTTGTTTTTTTACTAAAGGGTAATGAGTGCAACCAGTGGCTAAAGTATCAATCTTTTCATCTTTTAAAGCTTTAGAAAGACGTTTTTCCAAAAGCTTTTCTATTTCTTTATCTTTTATTTGGCCTGATTCTATTAGTTTAACCAAACCTGAACCAGATAAGCTGTATACTCTAAAGCTAGAAGCATAATCTTTAATTAAACTTTTTAAATAATCTCCTTTTTGAGTTGCTTTGGTAGAAAGAATAATAAAATGGCCGGTCTTGGTTTTTTTAACCGCTAATTTAACTGGTGGGACCACGCCAACAAATGAGACTCCTTTGAATTTTTCCCTTAAATCACTAATTGATTCGGTGGTAATCGTATTACAAGCAATAACTATAATTTTTGGTTTAAACTTTAAAAGATATTGACAGGCTTTTTGACTTAAACTTTCTATCTCTTCTTTTTTTCTTTCACCATAAGGACAGTTCTTTTGATCAGCTAAATATACATATGTTTCTAAGGGAAGAATTTTATAAAGGGATTTTAAAATTGTTAGTCCACCCAAACCAGAATCTAAAATGGCAATTGGCCGGAACATTAGATGACCGCCAGCCAAACCCCAAAAATAGCCAGCATTATTGCCGCCAACCAAGCCCTCATAATAATTTTAGGTTCCTCCCACCCCTTTAATTGAAGCCAAAGATGAAGAGGGGCAACCGGAAAAGCTTTTTTCTTTCTAAACTTTTTAGATAACAGTTGAATTAGGCTGGAAAGAATTTCGACTGTAAATATCCCTCCTATTACCACTAAGGCCATTACCTTCCCCAGCAAAAGACCAACGACGGCTAAAGTCGCCCCAAAAGATAAAGAACCCACATCTCCTAGCCAAATCCTGGCTGGATAAATATTAAAGTATAAAAAGGCGGTCAAAGAACCAAGCCAAAGGGCAATAAAAAATGAAAGTGGAGTATCTAGAATAGAGGCAGAAAGAAGCCAAAAAGCAAAAAGACAAATCATTAAGACTCCTGAAGCCAAACCATCCAAACCATCAGTAATATTAACTGCATTGGCAAAAGAAACAATAATAAAGGCGGTCACAGGAATATAAACCCAGGAAAGATTAAAAACCCCTATAAAGGGAATATAAAAAATATCAATCTTAAGGTTTTGATATAAAAGAAGAGAAATAATAAAGCCTAAAATCCACTGAATAATAAGCTTATGCCTCATCCTAAGACCAAAAAAACCAGTCTTAGAAAAATTAAAAAACTTCATAATATCATCATAAAGGCCTAAAAGAGCAAAGGATAAAAAAGTAAAGAAAATAATGTTAATTTCGTCAGCAATCGGATAAACATGAGTCACAAACACACCTAAATATTTACCCAAAGGAAAAAGACAGGCGAAAAGAAGAGAAACAACACAAACCACTAAAAAACCTCCTCCAACCGGAGTTCCTACTTTGTGTTTATGAAACTTGTCAAAAATAGGAGTGGGTTTATCTTGAAAGTCTTTAGTAAGCTGCCTTCTTCTGGTTAACCTGTATTTGTATAAAAGACTAATAAAAGGGACTATAAAAGTAGAAGTAACAATAAAAGAAAAAATAAGAAGACCCAAAAACAAAGCCATTGACTTGTGCATACTTAGTATAATAACAAATTTTAGCTAAAGAGGAAAGAAATAAAAGGAAAAAGGGATGGGTCTAAACATAAGTGCTTTCTCAAATAACATTTAAGGATACCTAAAAAAATTTACGTGTAATAGCGGAGTAAAATTTGCGAACCGGATAAGCCACATTATATGATGTAAATTTTTTACCCTTAATCTTCTTTTCCTACACTATTTTTCTTAACTATTTTTATATCTTTTACTCCAAAAATAAATAAACTTAAAATTAATACTTTTAAAATGTAATGGCTATGGATGTCTATAAAGTCTCTCGTCATAGGAGTTATTTGTCCAATAAAAAGATGACTAAAAATACTAATCGGTAAAGTTAACAATAACCAATTTTTTTTTGATATCTTAATCCTAACTTTTAGAAAGATTTTGGATAATAAGGGAGAAAGTAAATATATTCCTAAAAATGCTGCTGTGAAATCAAAAATAGCATAACCACTAATTCGAAACTGTCTAAGAAATTCTATTGAAATCATATAATTTTATTTAAAGCTTAAAATTGGCAAGTCTTGCTTTTAGCCATAAATGTCCAGATGTACGTTATTAGGCGACGTTGCGAAAAACAAAACTCAAAAGACCACTTTTGTTTACAAATTTCCTGTAGGAACTGCAGCCGTTTGTGGTGGTTCTATTTCGGCCCCTATACTTGCTTTCCACCCGTTTAGGTCTTTTAGTACATCTTTTTTCCGATCCCTATCCAACGCTCTAAAAGCATCTAAAAAATCCCCCACTGCTTCTCCAAAAGCCCTTATTTCTTCTTCATTTTGATATGTTTTTCCATCCTCCATTTACCTTCACCTCCCTTTGGCTATCTAATAATTGTTAATTCTAATAGTTGATATAAATTATTTACTTTTATCTATTTTAACTAACTAGTCTATCCTAAATGTTTTAGTATATCTAGCTAAATATTGACTTAATATATTCTATTTATATCTTTGTTTGGTGTATTTTATATGCTTTTTTAAAAATTATCAAGGATGAGGGATATTCTTTTAAAGTCTTCTATATATCTTTCTTATTCTTTCCATAAGGTGAACTAAATAGTAGGCGGGTTTAAAGGGAAGGTCTTGGGCATGAAGATATTCTAATTCTTCTCCTCCAAAGCCTTTTTTAAAGAGACTGACTCCGGCAAAGCGGTGTCTGGGTTTGTTTTCTGGGGCTATTCCCCAGAAGTTGTAGTATTTTAGTTTTCTTTTTTTAGCTTCTTTGATGGCTTCCCATTGAAGAAGATAGGAAGCGGGAATTTTCCTGTATTTATTGGTTGAGCCTGAATAGTGATAAACTGCTTCATTATTATAAAAGATTATTAAGGCTGAGGCTAAAATTTCCTTTTTATAGATTGCTTGAAAAAGTCTAATCTGATTATCTTTTAGAAAAGTTTCAAATTCTTTTTTAAAATATTCTTCTTTAAAAGGAATAAAGTGGCTTCTTTTAACTGTTTCCAGTTGAAGTTTGTAGAGAATTTTAATATCTTCTGGATTAGTACTTTTTTTGATTCTAACTCCTTGCCTGATGGCTTTTTTAATTGAATAGCGAGTATTTTTCCTCATATTTCTTAAAAGCTGATCTTCGCTTTTAGAAAGATCAAGCCTTAGAGTTAACTCAGCGTGAAGATGCATTGGTGCTTTTAAAAAGCCTTTATTCTTAAAAAGGAGCTCATTGGCTAAACTTTGGGTTATCTGGGGCCTAACTCTAATAAAAAGACAATCTTCCTTTTCCCCAATTTCTTTAACTTGTTTTAAAAATTCTTCAAAATATATTGGTTTAGTCCAATCTATTATTGGGCCGCCAGGACACTCAAGATAATTACCTCTTTTAGCTTCTTTTTTTACCAGGAGAAAAACGCCTTTAATTTCTCCTTGGCTTGCTATTTTAAACCTGAAGATTTTATTCTTAATTTTTTTTTGAAATTCTCCCCAGTTGAAGGATTGTAAGAAACTGGCTTCTTGATTTGAAGAAATAAAACTCTCCCAGGCTTGCTTATCCTGAAAAAAACTGGTTTTAACCATAATTATCCTTTGATTTTTTTGACTAAATAGTGGGGCAGTCGGCCTTCTAAAAGAACTGCTGATCCATGACGAAGGATATTTTTAAGTTTTTCAATTAATTCTAACTCATCCTCTTCTACCTCTAAAATTGCCTCGGCTTTAGGCTTACCTAATCCTTTTTCAAATGATTCTTTAAAATCAGGTTTAGTTAAAAATATGTGACTGCAAAAACTTCCCGCTTCTTTGGCAATTTTTTTGTGAATATTATCACTACTTTTCCCCAGTTCAATAATTCCCGGAGTAATTAAAACCTTAGGAGTCCCTCTGGTTTTCTTAAGCATTTCTAAAGCTACCATAAAACCTGCCGGATTAGAACTGTAGGTATCATCAATTACCCTCGCTCCTTTTATTCCCCGGCTTACTTCCAGCCCCAAGCTTATTTTATTCAAAGCCGCTATTCTTTCCAGTAGTTTTACTTTAGACATTTTTAAATAGTCAGAAACTATTAAGGCCGCTTCAATATTTTCTTTATTCCACTCACCTGGTAAACCGGTTTTAAACTTGCCTTTTCTTTTACCATAAACTTTATTTTGAACTCGACTGGCTTTAATCAACCGATTCATATACTGACTCTTAGCATTAAAAACAGCTAAACCATCTTTAGGAAGGGATTTAATTAACTCGAACTTGGCCCATTGAGTCTTATCAATTGAACCAAATAGCTCTAGATGTTGTTCATTTATGCCGGTAATAATCCCAATTTTAGGTTTAACCATCTCACAAATTTCTTTAATCTCTCCTTTTTTATAGGCGCCCATTTCCACCACTAAGATTTCATGGCGGGCCCGAAGGTTATTTAGGATTAAGTTAGCAATCCCCAGCTTAGTATTACAATTCATCGGGGTTTTTAAAACATTGTAAAAACTAGACAGGAGGTGGCTTAAAATCTCTTTAACCGCTGTTTTACCGTAACTCCCCGTTATCCCAATCACTAAAAGATTATTGGCTCTAGAAATCTTTTTCTTAGCCAGATTGATAATCAGTTGTTTTAGAGGAAGCATAAAAAGATGGGTTATAAAAGAGGCCAAAAAGACAGTTAAAGGAACTAAAAGGTTTAAGAAAAACAAAGTGCTAACTAATAAAAGAGGCACACTAACAAAATAGTCTTTTAAAAGACGGAATAGGGCTCTAAGACTTAAGAAGAAGAAATTGTACTGTAAACCAAAGCTTAAGAGTAAGGTTAGCATGGCTCTTAAGGTAAAACGGGGTCGGTAAAACATCCGCCACTTTAGAATGTTTACTAGCTCCAAAAGCTGCTTTTTACCGGAAACTGTTCTAAAGTGAGCCTGGAGCCGATCAAAACGATATTCTTTTAACTGAACTAAATAAACAAAAAAGAAATTTGACTTAATAATCTGAAGACTTAAGTAAACCAAAAAAAAGAAGGCTATGGGAACTAAAATATTTAAATCAACCATTATTAATAAAATCTAAAATATCTTTAGTAAAACACTGACTTTTTTTAAATGGCAAGCTATGGCCACTATTATTATAAACGAGCAATTTAGAATTTGGAATGGCTTTTTTCATCATTAAACCATCTTTTAAAGGTGTCACTTTATCTTTTCTGCCCCAAATAATTAATACCGGGGCTTTAATTTTCTGAAGCTTTCCTGTTAAATCTTCTTTTAAAATCTTTTTCATCGTCTTTTTCATTATTTTAGAAGCTAAAAAATAGTCTTTTTCTCGGGCAACTAAATAAAGGGCTTTTTGGGCTAGCTTAGAGAAAAAACAAAATGGAGGTAGATAAAAAAGAGCTTTGCCACTTTTGGCGATTATTAAAAATATTAACTTTTTAAAAGTAAGCTTTTTCCTGATCCCCGCACTATTAACTAAAATTAGGCCTTTTAAATCTTTGTTTTTTAAAGCCGCATATTTAATTCCTAAACTACCGCCAAAAGAATGACCGAGTAAATAAAAATCTTTAATCTTTTTTTCCTTAAGGTAATTTTTAAGCCAGGAAATATAATCATCTAAATTATAGGCTTTAACTATTTCTTCTTTTGAAAAGCCCGGCAAAGAAGGCAAAAAAACCCTTAAACCCTTTTCCTCAAATTTTTTCTTAATAGATTCCCATCTTTGAAGTTTACTGGCCCAACCGTGAAGAATAACAATGTTTTTACTCATTAATTCTTATCATAGCAAAGAAGTAATTGCTTTGGCTAGTTTATCAGGGCTATGACGAAGATAACTTCTTTGAAGAACATCTCCCTTAGACTTCATCTTAATAGCCGGTGCTAAAAAATCTTTTCTTATTAGTTTAAAGTTATTATTGTTTTTCAAGTCATCTTTAACTGGAAAGCCTTTTTCTTGTTTGTATAAATTTAAAACTTTATCTGGGATTTTACCAGTATTTAAAAGAACCAAATTAAGCTTTCTCCCTAAATGTTTTTCTATTTCTTTAATATGATCCTGGGCCGTAAAATTAGGGGTTTGACCATATCTAGTCATTAGATTAACAATATAAATAATCTTGGCTTTTGAATTTTGAATCGCTTTTTTGGTTCCTTCTATCACTAGATTAGGAAGAATGCTGGTATAAAGATCACCTGGCCCTAAAATTATTAAATCCGCCTCTTGAATCGCTTTTTTGGCTTTAAGATAGATTTTGGCCTTGGGTTTAGTACTAAGCTTAATAATTTTCTTTCCTCCTTGATGTTTTGGTTCATCAATTTCATGCTCCCCAATAATTGTTTTTCCGTCCTCATAAGTGGCTTTTAATTGGATATTTGAGGTAGTCACTGGAAATATTTTGCCTTCAAGCCTAAAAATTCGAGCCGCTATTTCAACTGCCCTTGGTTCAGAATTAGTCAAATCAGTTAAAGCGGTTAGAATTAAGTTGCCTAAATTATGACCCTTTAAACCTTTGCCTTTAGAAAAACGGTATAAAAGAATTTTTCTAATGTAGTCATCACCATTTTCTGCTTTTAAAGCGGCCAAGCACTGCCTCATGTCTCCCACTGGTAAAAAGCCAAATTCAGTTCTTAGTCTCCCGGTTGAGCCACCGCTGTCAGTTACACTGACAATGGCAGTTAAGCTAACCGGGTATTTTCTTAATCCTGAAAGGACTACAAAAGAACCAGTTCCACCGCCAATGACAACTATTTTCTTTTTTTTCTTCATCTAATGAAATTATTATTCTTTATGTTAGACTTTATCCAACAAAGCTATTTTACTTAACCGTCACACTTTTAGCCAGATTTCTGGGCTTATCTGGATCAGTCCCTCTACCTAAACCTAAATAATATCCTAGAAGCTGGCCCACAATAATATTAGGAATTAGGGTTAATTCTTTTAAGTCAGGTGTTTTAAAATGATAATCAAATACCAATGAGTTAAAAGGAGCCACTCCAATAATCTTGGCTCCTCTGGATTTTAACTCCATCGCACTGGACAAAACTTCCTCTTTAATTTTTTTTTGGCTGTCTAAAAGAGCAATACAGGGAGTTCCTTTTTGAATTAAGCTAATGACTCCGTGTTTTAACTCTCCCGAGGCAAAAGCTTCTGAATGAAGATAACTGGTTTCTTTAATTTTTAAGGCAAACTCCAGGGCCGCCGGATAATTTAAATGTTTACCAATTAGATAAATATCATTAGCGTCTAAAAGCATTTTAGCCAGCTTAATAATTTTTTCTTTAATTCCATTTTTAAACCATAATCTTAAAGATTTATCTAAAGATTTAATTTTTTTTCTTCCTAAGTCACCTTTCCCTTTAACAGAAGAAGAAAGTAAATATAAGGTGGCTAGTTGGCTGGTAAAAGCCTTGGTAGAGACAACCGCAATTTCCGGACCGGCTCCAACCGGTAAAGTAAAATCTGCTAATCTTTCTAAAGTAGAACCAGGGGCATTAACAATAGCGGCTATTAATGCCTTTTTTTGTTTGGCTTTTTTAACGGCAATTAAAGTGTCAGCGGTTTCTCCACTTTGGGAAATAGCTATAACGATTGTTTTAGAATTGCAAAACCTAGCAAATGGTAAAAACTCATAAGCCCCATACGATTGAGCTTCGATTCCGGCATGGGCAAAAAAATACTCCGCCGCCTTAGCACAATAAGAAGCGGTTCCACAACCTAAAAGGATTACCTTCTTTCCTTTTTTAATTTTCAAACTTAGTTTTTTAATTACTTCCCTATTCAACTCCGCTGTTTTAGAAATGGTTTTTGGCTGCTCAAATATTTCTTTAATTAAAAAGTGGGAATAACCGCCTTTTTGGGCATCTTCAACTTCCCAATTAACTATCTTAACTTTAATTCTTTTCTTCTTTCCTGTTTGAAGATTAAAAAAACTGACTCCGTGTCTTTTTAAGACTACTCCTTCTCTATCTTTTAGAAAAACCGCTTTTTTAGTTTTCTTTAAAAAGGGAGTAACATCAGAGGCTAAAAAATATTCATCTTTTCCAATTCCCACCACCAAAGGAGAACCATCCCGACAAGCCAAAATTGTTTCTTTTTTTGAATCTAGAACACAAATAGCATTAGAACCAGAAAGAGCTTTAAAAGTAGAAAAAACTGCTTTTCTTAAAGACATTGTCTTTAATTTTTCTTCAATAAAATGAGCAATTACTTCTGTATCTGTTTCCGATCTAAACTGGTGGCCTTTTTTCTTTAATTCAGTTTTAATCTCCTGATAATTCTCCACAATTCCGTTGTGAATAACCGCTAATTTCCGGGAGCAATCTAAGTGAGGATGAGCATTACTATTAGTTACTCCTCCATGAGTGGCCCAGCGGGTATGGCCAATAGCAATGGAGCTTAAAGGAAGCTTGGTTTTAGCCTGGCCTATTTTCCCAATATGCTTTTCCACTTTTAATACTTGAGACCGAAGAGGTTTAACTGCCAAACCCCAGGAGTCATAACCCCGATACTCAAGTTTTTTTAATCCTTGAAAGACAAATTGACTCCCATTTTTAGATTTACCAATATAAGCTACTATTCCACACATTTAACTACAAAAAATCCCTAAGCCAAATTAAGGATTATTAATCTTAATATTTAGGTTCACCCATTGTTCCTAGTCCTATTTTAAGCTGTGCTGCTGTTTTTTCCGGCATAGGTAGTTCTCCACCTGAGCTCATTATCCTTTCCCACTTAAAAAATTCTTCTAAATCAGCTACTGGCAAAATTAATTCTACTCCTCCATACCATGTTGAAACTAATGGTTGGTTTTCTCCTTTAATAACTTCTGCCATTTAAACTCCAATCCAGGCAGATAATATATTTATAAATATTTCTATTTAAAACTAAACGCCCACCGCCTCAAGTTTATCTAGTAACCCCATAGCATCCCATTGCCAATTAGTTAATTTAGCCACTCTTATTTCCCGTGCTTCATAAGTTTCAGAATAAAGGGGTTGCTCATCTATTACGCGCTGGGCATTTAAAATAGCGCCAGCACCTGCCATCGATATCCTATAAAGACGATCAAGGTTTTCTGCTGAAATTTTAACCCACCCCCTTATTGGATTTGTAATTTTTTACAGTGTTTATACATCCTATTTTACTCTTTTAATATTAGCCCCTAATTGTCTTAGTTTTTCATCTAGTTTCTCATAACCCCTATCAATATGAGATATATTTTCCAAAGTTGATTTGCCTTTGGCTATCAGGGCGGCCATAACTAGGGTAGCACCAGCCCTAAGATCAGTGACTTTAAGGTTGGCTCCTTTTAAAGGAGTGGGGCCAGTAATTTTAGCCGCGTGAAGGTTTTTATCAGTTTCCGGATTATCAAACTCATAGTATTTTTTAAGATTCCTAACTTCTGGATTAAAAAGTTTTATTTTAGCGCCCATTTTTTCAAGTTCATGACAGTATTGAAAGCGGTTATTATGAACTCTTTCAATAACTTGGCTTATGCCCTTAGCTTGAGTCATTAAGATTGTCCATAAGGGCTGCCAGTCAGTCATAAAGCCTGGGGCTGGTTGAGTCTCTATATTAGTGGCTTTCAACTGCTTTTCATACCAAAATCTCATTCCAAACTTGTTAGTTTCAAACTTAGCTCCAATTTCATCCAGCTTTTCTAAAAAAGCTTTAAGGTGGCTTTTTTTAGCATTTTCCAACACTATATCTCCTTTAGTGGCTAAAGCGGCGACTGCATAAGAAATGGCTTCGTTTCTATCCGGCATCACTTGATGAATTGCCCCTCCCAGTTTTTTAACTCCATTTATTATTATTTCTTCTCCAGGGCCTCTTTTAATTTCTCCTCCCATTTTATTTAAAAACTCAATTAAATCATCAATTTCCGGCTCTTGACCAGCATTTTCAATTACGGTTCTACCTTTAGCCTTGGCCGCTACAATAATCATCGCTTCAGTACCAGTATGGGTTTTTTTGTCAAACCTAAAGGTAGTTCCTTTAAGATTTTTTCCGGTTATATGAATATTTTCTCCCTGATAGGAAACTTTAGCTCCCAAGCTTTTTAAAGCTTCTAAGTGGCGGTTAACCGGCCTTGTTCCTAAAACACATCCCCCTGGCAGGGGAATGATGGCTTTTCCAGATCGGGCTAAAAGCATGGCCGCAAAAAGAGTCGCCGCTCTAGTTTTTTTGCCTTCTAACTTCGGCAATTGGCTCATTTTTAAACCATTGGCTTCAATAAAAACAGTTCTTTCACCGCATTTCTTAACCTTAACTCCTATTTTCTTTAAAATTGCTTGGGTGTTTTCCACGTCTGAAATATAGGAGAGGTTGAGAATCCTTGACTCCCCTTCTCCAAGGGAAGCAGCAATCATTAATTTAAAGCCGGCATTTTTTGCTCCCCCTAATCTAACTGCTCCCATTAAAGGGTTACCACCCTCAATCACTAATCTGGCCATTTAAAATTCTCCTTTTAAGAAAACTTCTTGCTCTAGCCTTAAAGAAAACTTTTCTTTAACTTTTTTTTGAATTAACGAGACTAATTTTAACACATCTTTGGCTTTGGCATTGGATTTGTTAAGAATAAAGCTGGCATGCTTTTGGCTGACTTGCGCCCCTCCAACTGTCATTCCCTTAAAACCAGCTTTTTCAATTAAAAATCCAGCTGAATTAGAAGGAGGATTTTTGAAAAAACAACCAGCGCTTTTTTCATTCATCGGATGGTATTTATTTCGATATTTAATTGTCTCTTTTACTATTTTCTCAATTTTAAACCTATTTCCTTTTTTAAGTTTGAAAAATAATTTAAGAATAATATCCTTACTTTTTTGAAAGGTAGAATAATCATAGGAAAACTTTATCTCTTTCCTTTTTAACGTTTTTACTTTTTTCTGTTTTAAATTATAGACTTCTACTTTTTGAATTAGATCTGCCATGTATTTATCTTTAAAGTGAGAATTATTAAATACCGCTCCCCCAATAGTTCCGGGCAAACCGGCAAAGTATTCAAACCCAGATAAGCTATTTTCTAAGCCATAGCTAACTAGCTGAGAGGTAAAAGCGCCACTCTCCACCCCTAAAAGATCATTATCTTTATCTATTGTCTGGGCCCGGTTAATAATTACTAAGCCCTTTATTCCCAGATCACTAATTAAAACATTAGTTCCCCCACCAATAACCTCAAATTTAATCTTTTTTTGAAGGGCCCATTTTATGGCCTTAACTAACTGAGATTTAGTTTTAACCAGAGTGAAGTATTCGGCCTTACCCCCAATATTAAAGCTGGTAAAAGAGGCTAATGGCTTGTTTTTTTTTATTTTAATGTCTTTTTCTTTACTTTTCCTAATATTTCCTAATAAATTTTTATGCCAGTTAAAAATATCACCGGCTCCAAGAGTTATAATTAAATCATTATCCTTAACATTACTTTTAAGAAACTCCCCTGCTTCGGGAAAAGATTTTTTGTAAAAAACATTAGGATTATACTTTTTAATCCTCTCTGCTAATATTTCTCCGGAAACATTAGGATCTATTTGTTCTCGGGCTGAAGCATAAATATCAGTAATGATAACTAGGTCGGCTGAGTTAAAGGCTTTAGCAAAATCTTTTAATAAAGCTTTGGTCCGAGAATAAGTATGAGGTTGAAAAATAGCGATTATCCTTTTGTCTTTAAAATTGGCTTTAACAGCTTTTAAAGTTGCCTGAAGCTGACAAGGATGATGAGCATAATCATCAAAGAACAAAATCCCATTTATTTTTTTAATTAATTCAAACCTTCTTTTAGTGCCTTTAAAGTTTTTTAAACCTTTTATAATTGTCTTTTCATCTATATTAAAAAACTTAGCCATAATAAAAGCGCCAACTGCATTTTTTAGATTAAATTCTCCGGGAACAGAAAGACTAATTTTAACTGGCTTGCCTTTTTTAGGTTTTATTAAAAATTCACTTTTCCCCTGCTTTTGCCATAAAAGCTTTATTTGCCAAAAAGCCTCCTTAGTCATCCCAAAGGTTTGAACTGGAACATTTAAGGTCTTTATAAGTTTTTTAACCTCTGGACTATCAACCCCGGCGACTAAAAGACCGTTAGGAGGTATTTTTTTAGCAAAGTTTTTAAAAGCTTTTAAAGTCTCAAAAATATCTTTATATACATCAGGATGATCATAGGCAATGTTTGTCATTACCATTGCTTTGGGATTCTGGTAATCAAAACGGGGTCTTTTATCTTGGGGAGAAGAAAAATACTCATCAGCTTCAGCAATAAAATGCTGACCTTGAAAATCATATTTACCGGAAGCTTCTAGGTTGGAAATTCCCCCGGCACCAACGGCAAAACTAGGATTGAGTTTAGCGGCTTTAAAAATACTAACTAACATCGCACTTGTAGTTGTCTTCCCTCCTACGCCGCAAACAGATATACCAATCTTAGAATCCATTAGCAAACCCAAAGCCTGGGCATGAGACATTACCGGAATATTCATTTTTTTTGCAGCCATTACTTCTGGATTTTCTTCTCCCCCATGAGCGGCTGTAAAAACAAGCAAGTCAACTAACTTAAAATTTGATTCTTTAAAACCTTTGTGCCAAGAAATCCCGGCTTTTTTTAAGGTTTCATCAGTGACAAAATATTCCTCAATATCACTCCCGCTTATCTCAATCCCCATATCCTTAAAACACAAAGCCAAAGCTGTCATTCCCACTCCCTTAATCCCTGTCATATGGATTTTTTTAATATTGTTAAAATCTATTTTGTTATTCATTTAATTTATTCTCTTAAACCAATTAAACTGGCAAACCGGCCTTTTTTCTCCTTATTCTTTAACTCCCGAAAATGGGAAAAATAGTTTTTAGAACAACAGGTACAAATCTCATTTACCTCTATATTATCCCTTTTTATCCCTAAACTTTGCAACTTGCTGACTAAAAAACTACTTAAGTCTAAAGAAACCAAACCATTTCTCTCTTTTTTGATAAAATCTTTCCATTCTGGCAATTTACTTTGAACTAATGATCTGTGTCTAAAACAGCAGGCTTTAATTCCAGGACCTAGAGCCACAATAATATCTTTAAGGTTTGAATTAAACTCAGTCGCCATTAAAAAAAGAGTTTCTAAAAATATTTTCTCAATTGCTCCCCGCCAGCCAAGATGAACCATGGCAATTACCTTGTTTTTAGGATCATAAAAAAAGACGGGCAGGCAATCAGCGGTTTTTACCATCAAAAAAACATTTCTCTTATTAGTAACAAGGCCATCAGTTGAAGCAATCGGCTTAATAATTGATTTAACTGTTTTTATTATTTTAACCTGACTGCCATGAACCTGATCCATTTCTATAATCTGGTTTAAATTAATTTTAAGACTCTTAGCTATTTTCTGCCTGTTTTTTAAAACTTCTTTTTTTAAGCCATATTTATAGGAAACATTACCAAAGCTCCTGGGGAAAACAGCCGCCGTAAGATGACTAAACTTTTTTAACTTTTTAAACTGAAGAAATTCATTTTTACTCATTGACTAATAAACTCTAGTCTTCATCAAACTCTCAGCTTTTTTAAGCTGATCTTTAGTATTAATTCCTTGAAAATATTCCCCCTTAGAAACCTTTAAACTCCCAACTTTCTTATTTTTCTTAATGGCCAAACTAACAATATCCGTCAAGTAGTATTCTTTTTTAATCGGGTCTTTTTTTATTAACCTTAAATATTTTTTTATAAACTCGACTTTAAAACAATAACAGCCAGTGTTAATTTCTTTAATTTTCTTTTGGGTGGCAGTAGTACTTTTTTCCTCAATAATACCTTTTAGCTTCCCTTTTTCATCTCTTATAATTCTTCCCAAGCCAAAAGGGTTTTTTTTAACAACAGTTAAAATAGACAAGTCTTTTTTATTTAATAAATGATATTTTAAAAGCCTTTTAATCACTCCAGAAGGATAAAAAGCCGTATCATCAGAATAACAGACAAAAATATTTTTCGTTTTTAGGGGAATTTCTTTTAAGGCGCATTTTAAGGCGTGCGCAGTTCCCAGTCTTCTTCTTTGGTCAACATAAATTAGCTTTTTTCCAAAATATTTAATGATTGAGTCTTTTTTAAAACCAACTACTAGAAGAATTTTTTCAAGTCCCACATTATTTAAAAGATCAATTGTATAGCCAATCATGGGCTTGCCTGCCAAAGGATACATGACTTTGTTTATATTCCGGGCATTAATTCTAGAGCCTTTGCCAGCCGCTAAAACAACGGCCATCATATTCTTAATCATAGTTTATTTATCTCTCTAAAACTTGTTATTATTAAATCAGGTTTAAATAAAATATTTTCTAAATGGTTTTTTTCATCCTTTTTTTTATTCCGCCAGACCAAAACAGTTTTTATTGTACCATTTATTGATTTGGCTGTCTTTAGGTTTTCTAACTTATCATCAAAATACCAAATTTCCAAATCAGGGGGAATCTTTTGGAAAATATTTTTTAGCTTTTTTGCTTTTGGAGGTGAAAAAATATAGGAGTTTTTAGAACTAAAGAATTTATTAAGCCCAGAAGCTTTAAGTTTATATCGCTGTCCCCTGATATCTCCTTGAGAAAATAGATAAATCTTATTTCCTTTTTTCAACCAACCATTAAGCTTAGGGTAAACATCTTTATACACTAGATCCTGAGGTTCAATTTCTGTCCAATTAATTCTTTTAACTATTTTTAAACAAAAAGGTTCACCCTTTTTATATCCCTTATCTATCCTTTTTAAAAAATCGGTATTAAATAAAACTCTGTCTAAATCAAAAATTAAAGCTTTTTTCATAGATTTGGTTTTAAAATTGAATTACTGGAATAAAATCCTGGTTTTGGATTATATAAGGGATAAACTAAACAACTTTTTCCTAAAACAGTTCCTGGGTTTAAACAACAATTTATTCCCAGTTGGCTATTATCACCAATAATGGCTCCAAATTTTCTAAAGCCTGTAGAAATAAGTTTTTCCTTGTCCTTAATTTTTATTTCTTTTTTATCAAACCTGAAATTGGCTATTTTACTCCCGCCGCCAAAATTAACCTTGTTTCCAATCAGGCTATCACTAATATAATTAAAGTGTTTGGCAGAAGACCTGGACATAATAATGGAGTTTTTAATTTCACTCCTGCCTAATTTACAATTGTCACCAATAATGACGGGTCCTCTTAAATAAGTAAAGGGTCCAATTTGACAATTAGAACCTATAATAACCTGGCCTTCAATTTGAACTGTTTTATCAATTATTGACTGAGCACCAACAAGAATTTTCTTTTTACTGGATTTCAGCTTTTGGCTAACATATTTATCCAGCTTTGCTAAGGCTTGCCAGGGAAAAATAATGTTTTTAAAAATTTCTATTTCTGAAAATTTTTTTAAATCAAAAAAATAGGGGGTCTTAGGAAACTTCATTTTTTAAGCCTTTCTTTTAAAGCTTTGGTAACTGCTTTTTTATCAGACCAGGGGATTTCTTTTGTCCCAAAACACATTGATTCTTCATGACCTTTTCCAAAAATACCGACAAGGTCTTTTCTACCAGCCATTTTAATAGCTAAATTAATAGCTTTCTGTCTATCTTTTTCAATTATTAATTTATTTTTGTCTTGACAACCCGAGCTTATTTCTTTAATAATTTTATCCAAGCTTTCAGTCCGAGGATCTTCAGCTGTTAAGACTACTTTATCAGCCAGATTACAGGCAATTTTTCCCATCATTGGTCTTTTTTCTCGATCCCTTAAGCCAGCCGAGCCAAAAACTGCTATTAATCGGCCCTTTTTATCAATTCTTAAGGTTTTCAGGACGTTTTCCAAAGCATTAGGTGTATGAGCAAAATCAACCATCACTTTAAAGTTTTGACCTAGGTAAATTTCCTCCATCCGACCTTCAACTCCTTTAAAATTACTTACCGCCCTTAAAATATTTTTATTAGGAATCTTTAGGATTTTTCCAACACTAATAGCCGCCAAACAATTAGCCAGATTAAAATTGCCTTTTAAATTAGTTTTAAATTGGTAGTTCAAAAGGTTATAGTCACCTTTTTTAAGTCCGTAAGAAATGATTCTCCCTAAAGATTGGCTTTTAAAATCCTCAAAACTTTGATCATCAATATTTAAAACTGAAAAACCGCTTTTTTTAAACAGCTTGGCTTTAGCTTTAAGATAATTTTCTTTAGTCTTGTGATAATCCAAATGCTCATGAGAAACATTAGTTAAAACCGATATCTTAAAGTCGATTCCTAAAAAACGATACTGGTCCAGACCATGAGAAGTCACTTCTAAAACTAAGTATTCATAGCCTTTATTTAAGATGAGTTTAAGAATTTTTTGTAATTTCCAAGGATCTGGTGAAGTTACATGGAGGCCGGTGGAGAGATTCTGATCACCAATTTTGGCGGAAACTGTGGTTATTAAAGCAGTTTTGTAATTAGCTTTTTTTAAAATTTCGTAAATTAGCGTGCTTGTGGTTGTTTTGCCGTCAGTCCCAGTCACCCCAATAATCTTTAATTTTTTCCCGGGAAAGCGGTAATACAAAGCCGCTAAAAATGCCATAGGTAAATGGTAAAAAGTATTAATTACTTTCTGGGAAATTAAATTTTTTAAAAAACTAATTAATTTTTTTATCATTTTTTATGTTAATAAAAAATTAAATTGAATTGTATTTAATTTAATATAATATTCTTATTAAGAATATTATATAACAACTAGGCTAACTTGGAGGAATTCCATAATATAGTAAAAGTTCTTTAGTAATGGAAAAAAATAAAGGGGCGGCTGTTTCTGATCCCCAAGGAGATGAGCTTGGTTCTCTTAATTTAACTAACATTACAAATTTAGGTTCTTTGGCCGGGGCAAAACCTACAAAAGAAGCAATTGTTTTTTCTGTATCATAGTGTCCAGCGACTGGAATCTGGGCCGTACCCGTTTTACCGGCCACCTGATAGCCTTTTATTTTTAACCACTTTGTTTCTCCTTTTTCCACTGCCTGAACCATCATTTCAGTTATTATCTTGGCTGTTTTTGGCTTAATTACTTCTCTTAATACTTCTGGCTCAATTTTTATTCTCTCACCTGAAGAAATTATTTCCTTGACTACCTGAGGCTTCATTAGTTTGCCGCCATTAGCAATCGCTCCAGTGGCTCTTAAAAGCTGAGTCCCACTAACCGCTAAACCCTGACCAAAAGAAGCCGTCGCTAAATCAACATTGTTCCAAAAACTCTTATCTTTTAAAAGCGCTTCTGTTTCTCCCTGAAGATCAATCTCTGTTAAACTACCAAAACCAAAATCAGTTAAATACTGAAAAAAATCATCCAGGCCAAGCTTCCGCGAAACAAAAACCATTCCTAAATTATCTGAGTTCTGAATCACCTTGTCCATGGTGGAATCAGGATGATATTTTTCATCCCAGGTTTTAATTTCATATTTATCAATCTTTAAAGGCTTATCACAAATATCGCACTTGGTATTACTTTTGACTACCTCTTTATCTAGGGCAGCAGCCATCACAAAAATCTTGAAAGTTGAACCTGGCTCATATGAATCAGAAATAAGATCATTTATAAACTTATCTTTATCAAAGAGATAATATTTCTTAGGATCAAAACTGGGGTAATTGGCTAAAGCAATCACTCCTCCTGTCCAGGGATCCATAATCATAACTGAACCTGATTTAGCCCCATATTTTTCCACGGCTTTTTCAAGCTTTTCTTCAACCATAAATTGAATTGACCGATTGAGATGAAGGACCAAATTTTGGCCATCTTTTTTTTCCTGACTGAAAAAAGAACCAATTAAAATCGGTTTGTTAGCCGCATCAGTTTCTTGAGTTAAAAGACCTTGTCTGCCCCTAAGCTCATTATCATAATAGCCTTCCAAGCCAAAATAGCCGGTGTCTTGTCCGGCTTCATTTTTTCCCAAAAAACCTAAAAGATGAGCCGCCATAGAAGCTTCAGGATAATAACGGATTTGCTCCTCTTCAAAACCCAAACCTTTAAGCTTCAAATCTTCTATTTTTTCTTTATCTTCCTTAAGGATCTTATGTTTAAGAATCACCCAGGATAAATTATCCAACTGAAGTTTTTCTAAAAGATTTTCCTCTTCTTTTTTGATTAAATCCTTTTTCAAGGGCTTTTTTTTACCCTCTTGACTGGCTTCCTCTTCAAAAAAAGTAAAAGGGGCTAATTTTAAAGCTATCTCTTTTACTGGTTTATTAATTTCTCTTAAAGAAGTAAAAAGCAAATAAGCGGTTTTATTACTGGCTAAAGGAAAGTTGTCACTGGCTAGAATTTCCCCTCTTTTAGACTGGATCTCTTTTTCAGAATAATATTGGTTTTTGGCTAAATTAGCCAGACTTTCTCGGGCTAAAACCTGCCAATAAAAAAGCCGGGAAATAATTGCTATAAAAAGAAGGATAAAAATAATCTTCAGGCTTTGTAAGCGCCAAAAAAAAGGCGGTTTTTTCATTAGGGATTAAGAGCGACTGGAACTTTACTGCTTAGATTTTTAACCATTGGATTTTTATTAAAACCTTTTTCTAAAGCCATATCTTCTAGTTTAGCCAAGCCGCCTCTTGAAGCGGTCTCACTTTTTACCTGGCTGTTTCTTTCCTCAATTAAGGCTATTTCTTTTTCAATTAGTTTTAAGTTCCTACCATAAGTCGCCAACCGATTAGAAAGGTAAATTTGGGCCAGAGATAAAATCGCCACTAAAACAAAAGGCAGAAAATATAACAAGTTGCCTTTGGTTATATTTTTACTGCTACCCTTAGCTTGGCGCTTCTTGAGCGTCGATTTTCTTCCCGCTCCTTTAGAGTGGGAACAACCACCTTTTTGGTTAAAATCTGTAAGCACTTTTCAGTTTCTCCTTTTTTAAAATAATTTTTAACTATTTTATCTTCTAAACCGTGAAAGCTTATAACTACTAACCGGCCACCTGATTCTAATACCCTGGCCGCTTGTTTTAATCCCTTTTTTAAATTGTTTAACTCATCATTAACAGCTATTCTTAGACTTAAAAAAACTTTAGTCGCCGGGTGAATCTTGCTTCTCCCCCTGTATTTCCGCCAATATACTTTTTTGACAATCTCCGCTAGTTGTCTAGTAGTCCTAATTGGCTCTCTTTTCCTATCCAAAACAACCGCTTTAGCAATTGGTAAAGAAAGTGGTTCTTCACCCATTTCAGAAAAAAGTTTAATAAGTTCTTTTTCATGTAAGCCATTTATTAAATCTCCTGCTTTAACTTTTAAACTCGGGTCCATCCGCATATCTAAAGATTCATCAATTTGAAAAGAAAACCCTCTTTCATCCGTCTCTAGCTGATGGGAGGAAACTCCTAAATCAAACAGGATCCCGGAAACTTTAGAAATCTTATTTTTTTTAAGGATTTCCTCTAAATTAGCAAAGTTTCCCTGGCAAATAGTATAAGAAGCATTAGGGCAGACATTTTTAAAATGCTTCTTAACATATGCTATTGCCTCTGGGTCTTGGTCTAAGCCAAAAACATGACCTCCTTTCTTAATGATCCTTAAACTGTGACCACCGCCACCCAAAGTGGCATCTAGATAAAGCTTGCCTGGCTTTACCTTTAAAAATTCTACTGCTTCATTTAAAAGTACTGGCTGATGAAATAGTCTATTTTTGGTCACCTTCATCAAGCCTCTGACTAATTTTTTCAATATTTCCCTTTAAATATTCCTGATGTTCCTCCCAATCATTTAAATTCCACATTTCCACCCGGTTTCCCATGCCTACAAAAACAATCTGTTCTCCTAGTGAAGCATAAGAGCGCAAAGGGGGAGGCACAATAAATCTTCCCTGAGAATCAAGTTCAATTTCAAAAGCATTGCCTAAAAGATACCGGTCTGTTTCTCGAGCGGCTCCAGAGATAAAAGGTTTATTAACAATCCCACCGGCTACCTTTTCCCAAGAAGAATATTTAACAATCATTAAGGATTTTTCAAAACCGGCCGTAATAATGACTTTTTTACCTAGAAGTGAACGAAATTTAGCTGGTAAAGCTGTTCTTCCTTTATCTGAATCTAATTTAGCTGAAAAATTACCGATTAACATTGCTCCCCTTTACACCACTTTATTCCACTATCATCCATTTTTATATATTTTCACGGGCATGTCAAGAGGGAAATTAATTTAAATTGAAGTATTATAGAAAGATAGTTTCCCCATGTTAACGCGCTAATATTGCTCATTAAAAAAAAGAAGCGTCGCTATTGACACTCTTTTTAATAAACAATTAAATAAGATTATACTAAGAAGCTTCTCCTTAGTCAATACTATGGGTTAATAAAAAAGGGTTATCTTAATTAACTAATACAAAGGTAGTTAGATTGTTAATAAGAGTAGAATAACCCTCAGTTACTTTTTCTACTTCATATTCTTGCCATTCTGTTCCATCCCAGCCTAAAATCATGGGGTTTTCTAAATCTTTATCTGTTTTAAAAGTTAGTTTACTTTTAGTTAGGTTTGTTTTGCTGGCAGTAAAAAATCCAATTGGTCCAGAAACTACTTCTCCTTTTACTTCTTTAGGTAAGCCCATAGTTGAGGAAACTACTAAAAAGGTGCTTTCAGATAAATCACCTTTTTCTATTTCTAAAGTTACCTTAGCATCTCTGGAACTAAAAATTCCTTTTTTTTCTAGCATTGTCCCAATAGTAAATTCACCTTTAAGGCTGTAATCTTCACTCCCTTCAAAGTAGAGGGTTAAACTGCCTCCAGTAACATCTTCATCGTAGCGGCATTTTCCTTTAGAACAAGAGCCTAAAAGGAGCCCTTTTCTAACTGGCGGTTTCTCTTCTAAAAAATCTATTCTTCCAAAAGCGCCTTGAATCATAGTCCCGGCTTGGTATTCCAGTTCATATTCTACTAGTTCTTCTTTTAACTTTAAGTTTTCAATGTTTAAGAACAATTCCCGACCATCCGTTCGAGGAATTAGGGTAATATAGGGTCTTTTTGTAAGTTCTAAAAGGTTAACTTCTTGTCTTTTTTTAGTCACCACTTGTTTAGTTTCTTCTGTTTTTTTCTTATTTTTAATGGTTTTATAACCAAAAAAGCCAGCTGTTCCCAATAGAATAACACTAAGAATAATAATGATAATCTTTTTCATTATTCCTCCAGTTTAGTTTTTAAATATTTTTTTAAATTGGAAATACTGACTCTTTCTTGTTTGGTGGTATCTCTGTCTCTAACGGTCAGGTCATCTTTTTTTAAGGAGTCAAAATCAATGGTTAAACAAAAAGGGGTTCCAATTTGGTCTTGAGCATAATAGCGCTTGCCAATGTTTCCCCGATCGTCCCAGTTAACTTCATAATCTTTTCTTAAATCATCATAAACTGATCTGGCCTTTTTAACTAATTCTTGCTTGTTAGAAAGAAGCGGGAAAACAGCCGCTTTAAATGGAGCTACTTTTGGATCAAAAGCTAGAATTTCTCTATCTTTATCTTTTTTATAACTGTCCACCAAAACAGCTAAAGTTAATCTTTCTACCCCCACTGATGGTTCAATAACATAAGGATAAACCTTTTCTCCCTTATCATTGGTGAGACTTAAATCTTTACCAGAATGTTTAGAATGAGTTTTTAAGTCATAATCAGTCCGATTAGCTACTCCTTCCAATTCCCCCCAGCCAAAGGGGAACTTAAACTCAATATCAACTGTTCTTTTGGAGTAGTGGGCTAAACTTTCTTTAGGATGGTCAAAAAAGCGAAGATTATTTTTATTTAATTTTAAAACATTCAAATACCATTTCATTCTTTTTTCTTTCCAGTCTTCAAAATATTTTTCATCCTCTTTAGGATCGACAAAATATTCCATTTCCATTTGCTCCATTTCCCTGTCTCTAAAGATAAAGTTACCGGTAGTAATCTCATTTCTAAAGGCTTTACCAATCTGGGCAATCCCAAAAGGAAGCTTGGGCCTCATGGAATCAACTACACCGGCAAAGTTTGTGAAAATCCCTTGACAGGTTTCTGGTCGAAGGTAGGCCTTAGAAGCTGTTTCTTCAGTTGGTCCAATAAAGGTTTTAAACATTAAGTTAAACTGTTTAACTTCTGTCAGCTTTCCCTGACACTCTGGGCATTTATCCCCTTTTAAATGATCTACCCTAAACCGCTTATGACAGGATTTACATTCCTGCAAAGGATCAGTAAAAGAAACTGTGTGTCCTGAAGCTTCCCAGACTTTGGGATTATGAATGACGGTTGAATCTAAAGGATAAATGTTATCATTTTTTAAAACCATCTCTTGCCACCAAAGATTTTTTAAATTTCTGGTTAACCTTACTCCTAAAGGACCAAAATCCCAAAAACCCCCAATTCCTCCATAAATCTCTGAAGAAGGAAAAATAAACCCCCGCTGCTTACATAAAGAAACTAATTTTTCCATTAAATTATCCATAAAATAGATTTTAAACCGATTAAGAGATACTTTTCAAGAAGGAAGATGAATTAAGTTTTTTTTCCATGATATTTTCTAGGTGGTTATTCAAGTCTTTTATGTCTAATGATTGAGGTAAACCAAAGCCAGTGTTTTTTAAAAGCTCTATTTTAAATTCTTTTTCTAAGGCTTTTAAATTAGAATTTTCTTTATTTAATCTTTCTAAACTTTGCTTTAAAACTTCAAAAACTCTGGTATTTTTCTGGTTGTCTTGAAGAAAGCGGTCAGTAAGTTCACAAAACTCATAAGCTAAGCTAATTTTTGCTAAATCTTTTTTAAAACTATTAAAGGAGTTTAAAAGCTGAGTTTCAGTAATAATGTCCAGGTTTTTTCCTCTGGCTGAATAAATATCCACAAGGTTGAATAACTCTAAAGAAGGCGCTTTTCTGGATTTTACTTTCCTGACTCCTTTGGCAATTAAACTAAGCTTGCCATATTGTTTAGAATAGGCTGTTAAAATCCGATCCGCTTCAGAAAAGTTAATTCTTTTAAGAATAATGGCTTGAACCTTAAATGTTTTTGGTCTCACTTTTTAGAAGTTAAATTCAATTTCTTTGTCTTCTCTCAGTTCAAATTCTTCTTCTTGATCCCCAAATATGACTTGGTACTGATGACCTTCCGTCCCTGGTTGTTTTTGAATCAAAAGCTTGTAGTTATCACCGGAAGTTAGATTAAATGGCAGTTTATACTTTAAAACTAATTTGGCTCTGCCTCCGCCTCCCCTAACAGTGAAAAAACCATCAAAATATGTTTTTCCTAAATCAGTCTTAGTTTCCATCTCCACTTCTGAACCTAGGCTTTCAATTAACTTAGACCCTTCGGGTACATAAATTCTTATATAATTTCTTAAAATACTGTTTAAACAAAGGCCTTCTTTTCTCTCTAGGTTACAATTATCAGTTGGCTCAGGATTTTCATAAGTTAAAGTTAAAGTCTTTATTATTTCACCCGACTCATTAATCTCAATTTCCTGTTCTACTTTATGATTGGTAAAAAGATTGGATTTAGCCCCCCCAAAATTTGAATCATTTATATGAAGGTAGTCCCACTCATAAGGCTTAATCCTGCCGGCTGCTCCATAAGATTGGGCCGCTTCCTCTAAGTAGGAATCCGAAAAATATAGTAAGACATGTTTTTCTTTTAAAAGCCTTAGACCTGTAGAAAACAAATCTGGCCAAAGCTGCTTGGGACTACCCATGGCTTTAAACATAATTTGTTGCATCATTGGGCCTAAAATAGTTTGTTTTCGATTACCTGCTTGAGTCGGTAAAGGCTGATCAACAATGTATTCTAATTCACAAATAACATTGGCTACTCCATGACACCTTTGATCTTCTTCAGTGGTAAATTTGCCGTATCCTGGCACATCAATTGGTCCTAAAATATCAATTAAGTCCTTTAAAACATAAGTATCAACCGTAATAATCCCATCCACTTCTTCTTCGCCCGGAACTTTGTCATAGTATTTTATAAAAGTGTCCATCGAGACTTTAAAGTCAGGGGATAAATTCATGTCCCGAAGGTAAAAATAAGGAACAATCCCCGTATCTAAATCACTACTAAATAGATATTTCTCGATTGACTCTGGGGCTTCAATCCTGGGTTTATATTTCTTATCTAAGGAATAAATATCATCACTTTTTAAAGACCTGACTTTACCAGAATCAAATTCTAGCACTGAAAAAGCCGTCATAAAACCACCAGTCGCTCTTAGCTCACCGTCATTTTGAAAGATAACTAAATACTTTTTCTTATCTGGATAACCTAGTATTTCCGGTAAGACACTTAAGATGGGTTTAGCTTCAGAAATGCCTTTAGATGTTTCTGCTAAAGTCTTTTTAGCTATAATTATATTTTCTCTAATTTTCTTACCTCTAAATTCTTCTGGATAACGTTTAGGGTTAATTTTTGAAAGTTCTTCTTGAGCCGCCTCAAGTTTATCGGCCATGGCATCAATTTCCGAGGTAACTTTCTCTAAAGTTTGAACGATTTTAACAATTCTGTCTTCAGCTGTCCCTCCCATAAAACTACCTTGACCTGTAAATCCTAAAACATCAGCATAGGGAGTAATCGCGGCTACCATTACTTCACCAGCCTGAATGCCAGATAATCCGGCTTTTAAAAGACTCTGGCCATCTTCATAATAACTGCTAACAAAGGGAATAATTTTTAAATAAGCCAGGCGGCTATACTTTTTTTCCGTTTCTTTTAAAGATTCTTCAGTTTGGCTGATTTTTTCCTCTGCTAATACTAAATCCTGATTTTTACCTGCTTGATAGGCTTCTTGGGCTAAAAGATAAGTCTTCTTAGCTGAAGAAATAAGAGGTTTAGCTAAAATTAAAGTCGGGACAGCTAAAAGAAGAAAAAAACCTAAAATAACTAAAAGGGGAATAAAAAGGGCCTTTTTTTTAAGCTGAGGGAGTTTAAATCGGGGCAGCTTTAATTTAAATTTCTTTTTAGAAGAAGTGGAAAAGGAGGCCTTTTCAATGTTAGTTTCAATCTTCTCCTTTTTTAAATCAGAAGGAAAAAGAGTTTCTTTGTTTCCAGAAGTTTTCTCTTTCCCAATATTTTTATCTTCTTTCTTCTCAATTTCCTTATCTTCAGTTCCTTTTCTAGCTTCTGTTTTTTCTTGGCTTTTATCTTTAATAGTGATTTTTTTAAGTCCAATTACCATTTACTAACCATGGCTTCTGGAGTTTTTAAAATAATATTTAAATCCCCCCAGAAGGACAGGCCTTTAGAATAATCATAATCCATTTTAGCTCTTTTGACAAAAGGAATTTCATTTCTACCTGAGGTTTGCCAGACACCAGTTACACCAGGCTTAACCAACATTATACTTCTAATCCATTTTTTAGTCTGAGGATATTTTTTGGTTTGTTCTTTTATTTCCTGCTTTACATAAGCTCGCGGTCCAACTAAACTCATCTCTCCTCTTAAAACATTAAAAAGCTGAGGAAATTCATCAATGGTTAAGTTTCTTAAAATCCGGCCTAACTTGGTAATCCGAGGATCATTTTTCAATTTCCAATCTCCATTTTTAAACTCAGCTAAAAGCCTTTTGTTGTGAAGAAGGATTTTGTCAGCATTTGTAACCATAGTTCTGAATTTGTAGAGCCAGAATTCTTTTCCATTCATTCCTATCCTCCGATGACGGTAAAAAATTGGGGTTCCAGATTCAAAATAAATTAAAAGGGGAGTAATAATCCAAACCGGTAAAAATAAAACCGCTAAAAAGATAGCAAAAACAATATCAATTACTCTTTTAATATCTTGATACATTATTTATTTTTCAAAAAGTTTTTTATAAAGCTTTTTAACTAATGGGGCTTTATTCATTGAACAAACAAGTAAACCCTGAGGCGTATCAACCACTATTACCCCAGACAATCCAATAATTCCGGCTACCTTATCATCTCTTGAAAAAACCAAAGAATCTTTAGTTTCCATTAACTCAGTTTTGCCAAAAGAAACATTTCCTGCTTTATCTTTTGGTAAACCATGATAAATTAGTTCCCAGGTGCCTAAATCAACCCAACCAATATTAACTGGCAGCTCCAATTGACTCCCGGGTTCTAGTTTTTCAAACAAACCAAAGTCAACTGAGTTTTTTTCAATTTTATGATATTCTTCTTTCAATACCCTCTCATAATCCTTTGTTCCCATGGCTTTTGAAATTTTTTCAATATGTTTAAAACAATCAGGCGCATGTTTTCGATATTTTTCTAAAAGAAGGTTTGGTTTACAAACCATATACCCAGAATGAATTAAGTAAGAACCAGACTTAAAGAATTTTTCCGCTGTCTTAAGATCGGGTTTTTCTACTTGTTTAATAAACTCATAAGTTTCAAAACCATCTTCTTCCTTTATTTTTTTTCCAATTTTAATCCAGCCATTATGAACTGATGGATAAGTAGGCTTCATATCAATATGAACAATAACATCATCTTCTCTAGCCAGTTGAGAAGCTTTTTTTAAAGCTTTTATAAAAGCCTCTTCTTTTTGAACTAAATGATCGGCTCCCCAAAGGATTACCATCACCGAATCTGGAAAGTGATAATTAATATAAGCCGCTGATAAAGCCACGGCGCCCAAAGTATCTCTCATTTCAGGCTCTAAGATTACATTTCTAAAAGGAATTTCAGGAGCTTGCTTAGCAATAGTTTTTTTAAACTGACTGCCCGTGGAAATAAAAATATCCTTGCTTGAAAAACCCTTTAAAACCCTTTTTATGGCTGCCCTAAAAAAAGAAGTCTGACCCAAAACAGGATCAAATTGTTTAGGATGTCCGACTTTACTAATTGGCCACATTCTTGTCCCTCGACCACCGCAAAAAAGAACTATTTTGACATTCTGCTCTGATAACTTAGCCATTCTCCCTCCACATATTTTTTAAATTTTTCCTTAAAAATCTTTTCATTATACTTTAAAGCATTATTACGACTTTCTTTAGGATCAAATCTTTTGTTTCCAAATTCTTTAGCTGCTTTAATTAAATCAGATTTTTTCTGTTTGGAAAATAGGATGCCTGTCTTTCCCCTAATAACAGTTTCTCCCATTCCCCCTTTTTCAAAGGCAATTATTGGCTTGCCGCAGGCCTGAGCTTCAATCCCCACCAAACCTAAATCCTCTTCTCCGGCAAACACAAAGGCCAAACATTTTTGATAATAACCTATTAAATCCTTGTCAGTCAAATCTTTGCTTAAAAATTCAATGTTTGGCTTAGCCATTCTTTTTAATTTGTTTTTTTCTTTCCCGTCGCCAATTATCTTTAAAGGTAAAGCTAGATCATTAAAAGCTTTAATAATTAAATCTATTCTTTTATAAGAAACTAGACGGGAGACAGTCAAAAAATATGGCTTATTTTTTTTTCCGTTTTTCTCATCATCCTCTTCTTTTAAGGGTATAAACTTATTAATATTAACCGGTGGATAAATTACATCTGAATCCCTTTGATAATGTTTTTTAATTCTTTTTTGAACGGTTTTGGAAATAGCCAGATACAGATCCGGTCTTTGGCTGGCTATTTTATCCCAGGTTTTAAGTTTTCTTAAAACTGGTTTGATTATTAATTTAGCTAAAGGGTTTAACCAGCCAAACTGAAGATTATTAGAATAATGCTTAAAGCCATTCCATAAATATCGTGTCGGGGTTAAACAATAATTAAGGTGGAAAGTTGAGGGAGAAGTAATTATTCCTTTTGCTTCAGCTGAGGAAACACTAATAACCACATCAAAGCCGGAAAAATCAAAGCTCTCAAAAGCAAAGGGCATTAAAAAAGGGTAAAGCTCATGATGTTTTTTAGCTAAAGGAATTTTTTGAACAAAAGAAGAAATAACTTTAAAGCATGAAGCCCAAGGGGCGCCCATAGGATCATAAACAGAAGTATATAAAGGAGCATCAGGCCAGATTTTGTGGAGGGCTAATAAAACTCTTTCTGCCCCTCCAAATTTATTTACTCGATCGTAAACTAAAGCAACTTTCATTTATATATTTTTCAATTATTTCTTTATGATTAAAGGCTAATTTTTTTATGCTTTTCAACTTATCTAAAGTAAACCATTTATATTCTATAGAATATGGCGGATTAACCTCAATCTCTTTCTCACTTACCCTACCAACAAAAACAACTACTTCCTTAGTTTTCTGATCACCTTTTATAGGTAAGGAAAAAAGGTGTTTTCCTTTAAAAGATTCTGTTTGTAAATCACAATTAACTTCTTCTATTACTCCCTTTTGTGGTTTAATTCCTTTTTTTGACTCGCCGATGCCACTAATTAAGGCCCAATAATTAACAAAAGGCTTTCTCCCTCTTTTAATAAGAAGAACTTTGCCCCTATCATTAATTATGATGGCACAAACAATCTTGTGTTTCTTTGTCACTTCTTATGATAACCTTAGAAATAAGCTTCCAAGGTTTTCCGGGCACACTTTTGCCAAGAATATTTTTTTACTTGATTCTTTCCTTTATTAACTAAAAATTGTTTTTCTTTTGAGGACAGCTTTAAAAAAGATATTATTTTATTCTTTATATCATCAACATTTTGAGGATCAAAATAAATGGCTCCATTTCCATAAACTTCCTTAAAAACCGGAATAGAACTGACTAATATTGGACACTGACTAGCCATGGCTTCTAAACCGGGTAAACCAAACCCCTCCATTAAAGAAGGATTTATAAAAGCCTCTGCTTGACTATATAAAACCTTTAAATCTTTATCAGTCACAAATCCAACCATCCTAACAAAATCTTGAGCCTTGAATTGACTGATTAATTTTTCAATCCGCTTTAAAAACACATCTCTAGAGCTCACAATGACTAAATTAAGCTTTTTATGGTTATTAACTGCTTTTATGGCTAAAATTAATCTCCTTACATTTTTATGAGGGTAAACATTCCCGGTGTACAGAAAGTAAGGCTTTTTTATCTCATACTTTTCAATAACTTTTGGATCACTAGCCTTGCCCTCTTTTAAAAACCCTTGATCAACTCCCTCATAAATAACTTTAATTTTATTCTCATTAACCTGGTAAAATTTTAGGATTTCTTTTTTAACTGCCTTGGATGGAACAATAATCTTTCTGGATTTTAAAACACTATTCCTAAATATTTGCTTATAAGCTAAATACTTTAAAAAATATGTTAATGGAGATTTGGTGGTTGTTTCTAAACCCCTAGAGTAATGTTTAATTAAATCATGAATTGTGACTACAAATGGATATTTATCAAAATAAGGAACATTAAAGTGGGGAAAGTGAACTAAATCAGGCTTAATTTTACTTAATAGCTTGGGGATTTCAATTTGTTCTTTTAAAGAATAATGCTTAGCTGAAGAAAATACTAGTTTAATATTTTTAAACTCATTTAAAATGTTTTTATTGGTATTTTCTTGGGAAAAAATTAAATAAAATTCGCTTTTTTTATCTTGTTTTAAAATACTTTCAACAAGATTTTGAGTGTACCGGCCAAGGCCAGTATGCTTTACTCCCCAAAACCGGCAATCAATAACAATTTTCATTTATTAATCCTTAAATCGACTAATTAAATATATCCCCAGCAACACCAATGACCGAATTAACTTAGGATACTTATTTTTATAATGTTTATCATAAAATAATTTCATAGTTTCAAAAAAATACTGATTGCTTTTTTGCTTAGTTACAAGGTCTTTTTGAGTAATTTCTGTACCCTTGTCTTTTCTTCGTCCAGATGATTTTTTAAAATGAATAATTTTAGTATTCGGATTATATCCTATTTTATACCCTGATTCTTTGATTCTATATGCTAAATCAATGTCTTCAGCATACATAAAAAATTGTTCATCCAAAAGGCCAACTTTATCTAAAACTTCCTTTTTAATCATAAAGAAAGCACCGGAAATAGCATCAACTGAATGAACTTTGTCCAAGTTTTTCCAAGTTTGATGATATTGCCCAAATATTTTTGATTTAGGAAAAATCTTTTCCAGGCCGCTAAAATATGTTAGAGCCGCCCATGGCGTAGGAAAACCTCGATGACAGGCTGGATCAAGTTGCCCATTAATAAGTTCTATTTTGCATGTCCCTGCAACATACTTATTATATTTCATAAAATGAAGCATATTTTTTAAAGTATTTTTTTTAAGAAGAGTGTCAGAGTTTAATAGAAGAATATATTTACCCCTAGAAATCCTTATTCCTTGATTATTAGCTTTGCTAAAACCTAAATTTTCTTTATTAAAAATATATTTAATATTGCAAAATGATTTTTTGAACATTGTTTGGCTACCGTCTTTTGAACCATTATCAATCACTGTTAACTCCACTTTAAATTTCCCTAGGTCTGACTCTAAAAAAGATTTTATTAGGTTGCTTACTAAATCCTTGGTATTGTAGTTAACAATTATTATTGATAAGTCGATGGCTTTCATTTTTTTTCTATTTTTGTTTGATTAATTAAATTAAGCTTTTTTTCCAAGCCTTTGATAAACTTTGTCTAGGTTTGCTGAAATTAAATCCCAGCTGTATTTATCTTCAATCATTTTGTAGGCTGAGCTGACAAGCCTTTGTCCAAGTTCAGGTGTTTTTAAAAGCCTAACCGTTAATTCTGCCAGGTTCTTGGCTCCGTTACCAACTAATACCTCACTTTCAGTTTTTGCCTCTATTCCTTCTATTCCTAAAGGAGTGGTAACCACTGGTAATTTGGTCGCCATTGCTTCTAAAACCTTGTACTTGGTTCCCCTGCCATTTCTAATTGGGGCCAATAAAACTGAGGCTTCGCCAAAAGCAACCCTTATATCTTTAACATGGCTATCAACCAAAACGTCTTTTTTACCTCCTAAACTTAATATTTCCGGGGTAGGGTTTTTACCCACAATCCAAAGCTTTGCCTGAGGAATCTTCTTTTTAATTAAGGGCCAAATTTCAAAAGTTAAAAACTTAGCTGCGTCTTTGTTGGGTAACCATTTAAAGTTACCGACAAATAAAACTGTGGGAACCTTTGGTTTTTTCATCTTCGCCTGATTAAAAAATTCTATATCGACTCCATTAGCCACCACATCAATATTTTTTTTGGGAGCCACTTTCGCCATAATTTTTTTGTCTTCTCCTGACATGGCCGCTAAACTGCTTGCTTGACGCCAAAAAAATTCTTCCCAGAATTTTAACTTTAAAACATCAAAATATAAAAATGGTTTTAAAAATTTAAATTTAAAATTGTCAACATACTTTTTATATACCAAATATTCTATTGTCTGTTCAACTAAAAGAATGGGAATTTTAGTTAAGGGAATATTAGGAGTCATATAAAAAGGCTCAGCGTGAATTAAATCATAATTACCAGTTCTTAATTCTTGGCTAATCGCTTTTCTGGCTTTTAAAGATAAATAGGTAGAAATCATCACAAAAGGAAAGGGAGAAAAACCTGCAATTAAAACATTTTTGAAAGACCAAGCGGGCCGACGTTTAAAAACTTTTACTTTATAACAAAACTTTTCCAACTCCTTAATATGAATTTTCTCTCCATCTTTCCTAATAAAAGAAAACAGGGTAATTTCATATTTATCCTTAAGTTTTTTTAAAAGATTATATGTTCTTATCTGGCCTCCTGACAAAAGAGGGTAAGGAAGATAAGGGGTAAGCATTAATATTTTCATTGTATGTATTTTTTTTAGTATGACCAAACCCTAATATAGTTTTTAGACCAAGTTCTATTTAATCTTAGCAAAATCACATTCTTGAAGATCAATAATAATAAATTTTTCCGTTTCTTTTAAAACAGAACATGCGTTCTTTAAAGTATTAGTCTGATCATTAAAATCAACACTCACATAATAGGTTGCTCCCCTTAAAATATATTCTTGTAGTTCATCCTTATTTCTTAAAACAGGCCAGCCATTCCTATTGGTCTGATACAAAAACGCCGGATCCCAATCATAAGGAGCGATTATTTTGGACTCCTGAGGTGTTAATTGATCAACTGCTTGACCAGCTTCAACAATCTCCCAGCGGTTAATATTGAAAAAACCCCTGACTTCATACCAACCGAAAGCCAGCATTATTAAAACCAAGCTAATAGCTATTCCCCTATTAAAAAGGGTAGAAAAACCATCTTTGGCTTTCTGCCATAAAACATCAAAACCTTTAGCCATAAAAATACAGGCAACTGGAACAATCGGCATCTGGTAATAATCATGAGTTACATTGCCCATGGCAAAATAACTAATGTAAGCCGCAGCTGACAATAACCAGGTTAAATAAAAAAGACCTTCTTTGTTGTCTCTTTTACTAACTAGCCCTTGGAAAAACAAAACAAAGCCGCCGGTGGCTAAAATTAAACGATTAAGGCGGTCAAATATTATCCAGCGGAAGAAAGCACCTTTAAAACGAATGTTAGTCGAATTTATCAACCACTTAGAACCAAACATGCCTTCTGGATGTAAGTTAATATGATAACGCCATAATCCCAAAGGAATTAAACCTATTAAAGCAAGCAAATAAACATCTAATTTTTTGAATGATTTTATCCCCCACTTTTTAAAAACAAGATAAGCTATTGGAATACCAAGAAATATTGCGTAAGGCTTGGTTAGCATCGCTAAGGCTAAACTAAATCCCGAGACTAGGGCTAAACTCCTCTTTTCTTTATTAAGCCAAAGAGTAATAAGATATAAAGAAAGAACAGAAAAAAAGATAAAAGTCGGATCAGGCATTATTACCCGGCCGTAATAAATGTTGTAGGGTAAAACTGCATAAAAAAGGGCTGATAAAAAGGCAATTAATTTTGAAGAATACTGCTTTGCCAGTAAATACAAAAAAACCACTGTCAAAGAAGAAACAAAAACACTGACTAAACGGGCTAACTTCTCCTGAACTCCAAAAGATTGGTAAAATAAAGCCACGACCGCATTGTACAAAGGAAATTCATTTAAAAAATAACGATTGGGATTATCTAAATCCTCTATTTGGGACCGAGGATAAAAAATATTAAAATCTTCCGTGGCAAAATTACGCGCTACTGCCGCTGTATCTGCCTGTCTCCAAGAATGCCAATCAGCTACCGGATTATCAATCTTGTAAGTTCTTAAAAAAAAGGCAGTTATAAAAATAGAAATTAAAAAAATTATTTCCTTTATTTCCGATTTTTTCATTTCTTGTTCTTAATACCTTTTTTTTGACTAAATAATCTTTGCTCTGATTCAGGTACCATAGCTAATAATACCCCTGCTAAAGCCCAAAAAATAAAAGCCACCTTTGAAGCTTCGAATACATCAATATAAATAGCATTAATCAAAAGTCCAATTGTGAAAGCAATAAAACCAACAATAAAAGCCAAAATCAATGGCTCAACTTTTTGTTTTAACATTTTAATTGAAGTCATAATTGTTAATCCTATTATTCCAAAAAAAGTAATAAATCCTAATAAACCAGTTTCTCCCAAAGCCCTTAAATAACCATTATCTGTTGATTCAGCTTCAGTAAATTGGCCAACTGAGGTTTTGCTAAGAGTCGAATAGCCAGATCCAAGTAAAGGATTTCTTTTAAATCCCTGAATTGCCCAGGGCCATAAAGCATCAAGCCTTATAGCGGCTGACAAACCATATTTGTAGGCATTATCAGAAAAATCTCTTTTAACTGGCCTTAGAATTGCTGCCATGGTTGCTCCTAGCTCACCTGAAAGAGTGGCTGAAGCAGTGGCATCAAGCTCATAATCAGGAATATCTTCATAGACGCCCGGAGGTAAACCACTAGGCTTTTCAGTTACTGGACGTTCATCAGTTTTATCCAAAATTAAAGACAAATTCTCATCTAAAGCCAAATAATCTCCCTTTTGAGGCGGGGGTTTAAATGGGCTAACTAATCTTTCCAACTGCCATTTATTTTTTAAATCAGCTAATTTTAAAAGGTGGGCAAATCGATCTGATAAATCACCAAAAAAAATCATAATTAAAAAACTGAAAATAAAAACTCCTGAAAAGCGGGGCAAGCTCCAGCGCCAGCCTTTTTTAAAAGCAAAAATTATGAAAAGAATTGTCATCCCACCTATATAGGCTAAAAATGATGTTCTAGAGGCAGAAAGAATCATTAACCAGTAGCCCAGAATGAAGGAACTAAAAAATAGGGCTTTAAGGCTCTTTTTTTTAGTAATAAAACCTAAAGATAAAGACAAAATCAAACTAATAACCAAGAAAGCAGCTAAATCATAATGCCCGCCGAAAGTAGAGGGGACTCGAGCATGCTCAGTTAAATACAGCTTGATCCCTTTAGAAAACTCCCGGTTCATAGTTGAATAAACAGGCCAGTAATAATATTTTTGGCCATAACCATAAATAGATACTAAAACCGTTACTACTGAGGTCAAAATTAAAAGAAGCTTGACTGACTTAAAGTTTTTAATCCCATTATAAAAGATATAAAAAATACTAAAATACTCTATTCTTCTCATCCAATGAAGCAGGGCTTTTACAATATGGATCTGATCGTAAGGAATAGTTTTTGTAATATAAATGGCTGAAACAACCGAAAGAAAACCAATACATATATAAGCCACCATTGGCCAAAATATTATCGATTTAAAACTAGCTTTTTTTCTTATTGCCTGAATTAAAAAAACTAAGAAAGCTACTAAAACAAAAAAATCTTCTATTCTAACCCTCACAATATAACCGGGAATTGCTTCTAAAAGAGGAATTTTGGGATATAAAGGAATAAAAACAAGTAAAAAAAAGCTGAAAACAGTCAGAATATTGCTGTCAAACCACTTTAAAAGCTTTTTCATAAACCTTTCTCCTATTTTGATCTTTCTCTAGTATACCAAATAATACAATTCTTGTAAGAGCCCCTATTTTAAGCAAAACCTTTAAAATTGGCAACTCCCATAGGGGTCTAAGCTTTTGATAAAACTTTATCAAGCCCTGATATTCACCTAAAACAGCCCTTTCAAATCCCTGGGGATCATTGCCGCCTTTATAATGAATTACTTTGGCTTGAGGATAAAACCAAATCTTAAAACCAATCTTTTTAGCCCTGAAACACAAATCCACTTCCTCACTATACATAAAAAAGCTTTCATCAAAACCTTTAATTTCACTTAAAACATTTTTTTTAAACATAATAAAAGCACCTGTCACCCAATCTAAAGATCTAGTTTTTTTATAAAATCCCCTTCTGTTTTCTTGATAAGATTTTAATAGGGTATTTATAATTGGCAAATCATCAATAAAAAACATTTGGTAAAAAACCCGTCTTAATTTGGGAAAGTAGCCACCTGAAGACTGAATGGTACCATCAGCATTTTTAAGCTGGCAGCCTAAAATATCAACCCCGGCCCTGCTTTTCATAAAATCAAGGGATTTTTCAATCGCTTTATCTAAAATAAGGGTATCGGAATTTAAAAATAAAATATATTCGCCTTGGGCAATTTTAATTCCCTCATTATTGGCCTTGGCATAACCTTGGTTTTCTTTATTCTCAACTGTTTTTACCTGAGGAAACTTTTCCTTGATTTTTTTTACGGTTTTATCCAAAGAAGCATTATCAACTACAATAACTTCAAACCTTGTTTTTTTTGTTTCTTTAAAAATAGATTCTAAACAAGCAAGGGTCAGCTTTTCAGTATTGAAACTGGGAATAATAATAGAAAGTTCTATTTTTGATTGAGTCACTTTTTTATTGAAAAAGCCTAGCCCTGCCCAAGCGATATTTTAATTTACTGACGCCTCTTTTTTTAATTTCTCTGGCTGGAACACCACCAACAACTGTCATTTCTGGAATATCTTTGGTTACTACTGCCCCAGAACCAACCACTGCTCCTCTACCAATTTTAACTCCTGGCAAAATAATTACCCTAGCACCTATAAAACAATAATCGCCAATCTCAACCGGCTTTTCTACTGGTTTAAAATCATCAGAATGAACATCATGCTGACTGTTGTAAATTAAAACCTGAGAAGCAATGGCCACATGATCACCAATCTTTAAAGAATCTCTGCCATCTAAAAAGCAATGATCGCCAATAATCGTATCTTTACCAATAGAAATATTCTTGGGTTGAAAAAATCTAGCCCCCATATGAATAGTTGAACCCTTGCCAATTTTAATGCCGCTTAAGCGGTAACAAAAATTGCGAAAACAGTGAAAGGGAACATAACCAACTAAACCTAAAAGCATGACTTTAAAATCAAGGTAATAGCTATAAAAACGGTTAAAAACCTTTTTAGATATCTCTTCTGATGATAATATATTTCCCATTTTATCTTTCATAATTTTTACAGATAATTCCTTCTTACTAAAACTCCATTCTCAAACCATAAAATTCTTAGCGGCTGGCTTTCAACTGGTGTTCTTTCTAACTCACCACCAGGGCTATTTCTTTCTTCTGAATAACGAGGTTTTCCTTGTAATTCTCTTAAGTCTCTTAAATTTTCTACAATTAATCTTACATTATCCATCCCTGGGCTTAAACCGACTTGGTTAACTTGAGGTTCTACTGGCATATTTAAGCTCCTTTAATACTTTCTGGGCTGATTTTTCCCAGGAAAACTTTTTAATTTGTTCAAAGCCTAATTTTATTAGCTTTTCTCTTTCGTTTAAATTTAATTCTACCATTTTTTCTAAGGCTTGATAAATACAATCAACTGATTCAGGGTTATTAATATATAAAGCCGCCTCTCCCCCAACTTCCGGCAGGGAAGAGGTATTGGATATTATCACCGGACAGCCTAATTGCATTGCTTCTAAAACAGGAATCCCAAAACCTTCATATAATGAAGGTAAAACTAAACTCTGGCTGTTTTTCAAAAGGACATTTTTCTCTCCTTTAGAAATATAGTCTGTAAAAACAATCTTATCTTTTAAATTTAACTCCCCTACTTTCTTAAAAATATCATCATAAAGCCAACCCTTTTTACCCGCTACAACCAGTTGATAATTAGAATATTTTAAACTTAGCTTTTTAAAAGCTTCAATTAGTTTTAAAAGATTTTTTCTAGGTTGAAGGGTACCTAAGTAAAAAAAGTATTTACCCTGAAGTTTATATTTACTCTTTAAAGATTTAAAGCTTTCTTGTTTTTCTTCTTTAAGTTTTGTTGTTCCCGGATAAACAACCGTAATTTTTCCGGATGGATAATTATATAAATTTACTATTTCTTTTTTACTAAACTCAGAAATGGCAATAATATGAGCCGCTTTTTTAACTGAGTCTTTAGTCCATTTTATTAGTTTATAAAGGTCTTTTTTTCTAAATTGGTCAGGAAAACGCAGGAAAGCCAAGTCCATAATTGCCATTACTAAAGGAGCTGGACAAATTAAAGGACTGTAATGACCAGGGGTAAAAAAAACATCAATATTTTTCTTATTAAGAACTAACTCTAAAGGCAAACGCCATCTAGTCCATAGTATTTTAGGTTTTAAAACTCGATACTGCCACCAATCAGTCTTTGCGGGTAAATCAGAAAGCGGTTGATCTTTTAAATAAACTATACATTTAAAATCAGGCTTATTTCCTTTTAATCTTAAATCCTTTATTTCCTTAAAAAGGTGGATTAAAAGTTTAAAAGCATACTCATTACTGCCTACCCTATTTTCAATATTAGCTTCATTGCCATCAATAGCAATCATCATTATATACTCCTGTATATTTTAAGAGTTTGTTCGGCTGTTTTTTCCCAGGAAAATTTATTTATTTGCTTAAATCCGCTTTTAATTAATTCTTCTTTTTTTGTTTTGTCTTCTAATATTCTTTTTATTCCTCTTTTTATATCTTCCGCTTTATGGGGATTAACTAAAATTCCTGCTTCTCCAGTTACTTCAGGCAATGAGGAAGTATTGGCAGCCACTACTGGACAACCAACACTCATCGCTTCTAGAAGAGATAAACCAAAACCCTCATAAAAAGAAGGAAAAACCGCTCCTAAAGATTTTTGATATAAGGCTTTAAGCTGGCCAGCAGAAAGGTAATCTAAAACAATTATTTTGTCTTTTTTATTTGACTGTTTAATAATTGAGCTTTGTTTTTCTTTAGCCCAAAGCGGCTGGCCAAATAAAACTAAAAATAAATCATTATCTTCAATTTTTTCAAAGGCCTTAACTAAATTCTTAAGATTTTTTCTCGGGTTTTTAATGGCATCAGAAACAATAAATTTTTTAAGATTAAGTTTTTTTACAAAGTCTAAATCAGCTTTGGCCTTTAAAAAGTTGTTATTAAGACCTTCATAAATAACTCTTATTCTTTTTTCCTTAATCCCTAGTCTTTTAATCAAATCTTTTTTAGTATTCTTGGAAACAGCAATTATAATATTACTTTCTTTCTTAACTAACTTAAGCTTTCTTTTAAAAACTTTAACAATTTTTGGGTGATGAAGCTTGGAGTAAATCAAAGGGGCTAAATCGTGAACAGTTGTTATTTTAAAAGCCTTGCTTTTAGGTTCTGTCCAGTCGCTTGAGTGAAAAACATCAGCTTTTTCAGTAAAAACCTCAATTGGTAATCTTAAACGGTTAAAAAGAATTTCCCCCAAACTTACAGGAAGAGAATAAAACTTTTTTTCTAAATTACTTCTATTTATATTTTCATTATTTAAAAGCTTTCTATAAAAATCCTCAAAGATATTTTTATTTCTAAGCGATAAGCCAAAAAGACAATAGGTTGAAGATTTATCAATTTTTAAAAGATTTAAAACTAGATTCCTGGTATATACCCCCACTCCACCAGGATAAGCAATTTGAGAAATATCAATTACTACTCTCATTTATCTAATTATACCTTGAAAGCCAGCATTTTTTCCCATTTTTCTAAAGTTACCCCATTAAAATGCCTTTCAAAAACCCTAATAAAACCATTATTCTTTAAAAAAAGTCGGGTTTCATCCTGGGGATCAAAAATGGGCTGAGCATAGGGAATTAACCAAACTGAATCAAAATTAACCACTGCTTCTTTTTGAAAAATATAGACCTTGGAGCTTTCTCCCTTATCATAGTATTCAAAAGGAGCAGTTACATTTTGAAAAATTAAAACCGGTTCTTTTAATATATTTTCTTGATGAAGCTGAGTTACTGCCTGCTTCCAATCTTCCCTATGATTTATGGGATTAAAAAGATATTTAAAACAGAAAAACAAGTTAATAAACAAAGCCATCCCTAAAAATACCCTGGGCTGCCTTGTTCTGGTAATTCCCCGGGCTAATAAAAGGTATAAAGCTGGCAAACAGAATAAAAATCTAAAATAAGATAAAATTGGCAGCTTGATACTAACAATTATTCCCAAAACAATAGGAACAATTAACCAAAAGAAAAACAAGCTTAGTCCTTTTTCATATGCTTTTAAAATTAAATAGCCAAAAAACAAAAATGAAATAAAGGCAATGAAGCCATATAAAACCTTATTATCAAAAGAAACCCTACCCATGATAAATTTAACCGGTAATAAACCAATATTTTTAAAACTTAAATTGCCAAGAGTCTGACTCCACACAGAACTTTCCCCAGCTACTTTATTACCAATCTTAAGTTGTTTTAATAAAATAGGCAGCCAAGGCAAATATAAAATCAGTAAAATAAAATTAACCAAAAAGAAATTAACCAAGTCTTTCTTTTTTAACTTTAGGGTTAAAAAATAAAACCATTGCGCTGGTAAAAGAAAAAAACTTAAATAGTGAGAATAGATCATAAACAAAGTTGTCAAAATATATAAAAAAGCATTGCTAAAACTTCTTTTTTTTACTAGTTTTGCGAAATAATAAATTGAAAGAATAACTAACAAACTGGTTAGCACATATGTTCTGGCTTCTTGAGAATAATACAAGTAAAGGGGTGATGTTCCTAACAACAAAAGGCTAAAAACAGCACCTTTTTTATCATGATAATAAAGCTTAAATAGTTTATAAGCATAAAAACAGCTCAAAATTGAAAAAATAATACTAGGCAGTCTTAAGAAAAACTCTGTGGCCGGAAAAATCTTTAACCAAAAATGTAATATCAAATAGTATAAGGGCGGATAAAAATCTTTAGGTAAAAAATTAAATAAAAGCTCTTTTAAGGGATATTTGGTGGCGACTTCAAAAGAAAATGCTTCATCTAGCCATAAAGACTGACTAATACTAACAAAGCGAAGCAATAAAACAAAAAGAAAAATTAGAAAAATACTAATTTTCTTGTTTTTAAATAGTCTAAGCATGTTTTTTCTTTTCTAATAAACCCAATGATAACCCAAAATCGTAAACTAACTTAAAAACTAAAAATCCAGGCTCTTTTTTAATTAAAGCAGTTTTTAAACCACTAATTAAAGAAAAAATGGGATTAGCTCTTAATAAGGCAATTCCCTTTCCCAATCCTCCCAACTTATATTTTCTTTTAGCTACCCATTTAGATTGATTGAAAATCTCCTTTAAGCTAGAAGGGTTGAAATGGTAATATTTAGCCTTAGTTGCCTGGGGTTTATATTTTAATTTTTCTGACAATGTCCAAGTATCAGTATAGCCAATATCTTCAAAGCCACCAACTTTATCAAACTCCTTTTTTAATATTGCTCGGAAGTCTTTAGCCTGATTAATATTCTGAGGATTAATTCTTCTTTTATCAGGTAAGTTCCAGTTATAATTCCATGCCCGGGCCCAGCAATTATTCCAATTAGCTACATATTCTTCAGTTGAAAAAGTACCTTTAGCTTTCCCTTTTTCGATTGGAGAAATTAATTGTTTTAAAAAATCTTTGTCAAAAAACATATCTCCATCAAGAAAAACCAAGATATCACCTTTTGATTTAGTAACCGCTAGATTCCTAGCTTTAGCCGGCCCTTGATGATCTTTTTTTAAGATTTTCAATTTTAGGCTATTATTGTCTTTTGTTTTAAATTCGGCTAATACCTCCCGGGTTTTATCAGTTGAACCATCATCAATAACAATCACTTCAAAATTTTTAAAAGATTGCTCTTTTAAGCTGCTTAAACATTTTTCAATGTGTTTTTCTTCGTTATAAATAGTGATGATTACACTTATTTTCATTTAGATATTAAAAATATTAATATTTTATTCCATCTAGACTATTTTACTAAGTTATTAAAAAGGGTTTGATAATCTTGGGCTACTTTTTCCCATGAAAACTTTTCCGCCTGTTTTCTAGGAATGTTACCCCAATCCCTTTCTAATCCTCGACTTAGTTTTTGGGCATACTGGTCAATATTCTTGGGATTTACCAAATAACCTGCCTGACCAATAATTTCTCGACGCAAACTGTCATTGGGAGCAACGACGGCTAAATTCTCCGCCATGGCTTCTAAATAACAAACCCCAAAGGCCTCTCGACTATTGGAGGGCAGAGTAAAAAGATCAGCCGTTTTATAAACTTGCGGCATAACTTGATGGTCAAATCTACTAACTAAAAACCTTTTATTGCCCAAAAGACTTCTTCCTAAAGACAAATTTTTTTCTGACTGACTACCGGCAATTAGTAAACTTCCCTTTGGTAATTTAGCAACCGCTTTAATTGCTAAATCAATTCTTTTGAAATCTTCCGAACCAGCCACAGTTAATATTATTGGTTTTTCTAGATTAATAGACAGAGGTTTTACCCGAGGATTAAACTTCTTAATATCTACTCCATGGGGAATTCTAGCCAATTTTACATGAGGAGCCATTTTCTGAGCCCACTTTCTTCCTTTAATGCTTAAAGCTACAAATGTATTAGGCCAAAGCCAAAGATTAAAAAGATCATCTCTGCCAATTCCAGCATGGCCACCGATAACTATTTTGCTTTTTGAAAACAGAGCTAATAAGCGACAAAAAAAGGCCTGCCACCGACCATTTAAAGGATAAATAATATCTGGTTTAGTCCTATTAATTTTGGGTAAAACTTTTAAAGTAAAAAGCAAAGTTGACAAGTTTGAATATTTACTTATTTTCTTCTCTTTATTCCCTTTAAAAATTGTGACTTTGTTATTCTTTTTCAATCTTGAAGACAACTCCTTAACAAAGGTTTCCACCCCTCGATCAATTAGACCACTGTAAAAACTTAAAAAAGCAATTTTCATCTAAAAATCTATCTTTTATTAGTTAATAAACTAAGCTACAATTAGAAAAACTAATGAAAAAAGAATCAATTATTTTATTAATTCTCTCCATTTCCTTTCTTTTAATAAGATTATATCAACTTCCCTATACAGTCAATTATTCTATGGACCAAGGAACGACTCTTTTAAAAACATATAGTCTTTGGCAGGAAAAAAAATTTACCCTTATTGGGCCGGAAACATCAATAAAATCAACTGATAAACACAGTTTTTTTTATGCTCCCTGGATATATTATTTCCTTCTCCCTTTTATGCTTGTAAGTAATTGGGAGCCCTTAGCTGGTTCTTTTCTTTTTATTCTTCTAAATTTATGGGCTTTGTTTTTTTTATTTAAAGGAGTAAAGGAAAAATTTAATCTAAAAACTGCTTTAATAGTTAGCATAATATTCACTTTCAGTCCTAAAATGGTTTACTTTTCCCAGTTTTTTTGGAACCCCAATTTTCTTGTTTTTTGTTCAAGTCTGCTTTTTTATTTTTGGGTTAAACTTAATAAAAAAGAGGATAATTTCTTAAACATATTTTTATCAGGACTGGTGATTGGTTTTGGTCTGGGAAATCACTACCTTTTTATTTTAGTGGCTTTGCCTTTTACCCTCTGGATGATCAGCCAAAAGAACTCTTGGAAAAGTGTTTTTATCTTAGTTGAGGGTATTTTGCTCGGCCTATTACCTTTAGTTGTTTTTGAAATAAAACACAATTTTTATAATTTAAAAACAATTTTCTCAATTATTAGCAAGGGGACAGAAGAAGCCATCAGTCTACCTTTGCCATTTCACTATTATTTAAGCCTTGTTCCCCTAATCTACCTTTTAATAGCTTTAGCAATAGAAAAAATAGATAAGAAAATTCCCAAACTAGGACTTGGGATAACCATATGTTTTATTATCTATTCTTTAACCCAACTTATCCCAAAAGCTCAGGCCGGTTACACTATGCCTCCAGGCTGGAACTATAAGGGAGTTAAAAAAGCCAGCCAGATAATCTTAAAGGAAAACAAAAAAGAATATAATATTGTCAATCTTTTATCTGGTGACACCAGGTCTTATGGATTAAGATTTATTTTGACTAAGGAAAAAAATCCACCCCTAAAGGTAAACGAATACCCTGTTTCTGATTATCTTTTTATCCTCTCTTATAAAAAACCAGAAACTGTAATCACTGATCCTGTCTGGGAAATTAGTTCTTTTTGTCCTTGCCTAGTCTCTAAAAAATGGGAAATCCAAAACAAAATTAATCTCTACTTATTAAGGAAAACTAATTAGTTTTCTTTCCAACCAGTTACTTTTCTTTTTAATTTTTTTAAAGGAGTCTGACCAACAGCTATAAGATAGTGAAAAAAGGGCATTTTATAGAATGGACTGGGAACAGATTTTGGCCTAGATTTATAAAAAACTTCTGGAACAGCAATCCAATCAGGTCTTTTGATCCCAATTTCATATTTTCTTTTTCTTTTTCTCATCATTACTTCTCTATCTTTTTTTAAGACTGCCGAGCGGGGTAAATAAGACATATGCCAGTAATAAACATCAGTTAAATATTTATTCCTATCCCTATTTTTCACCAAAGTCTTCTTGTTTTGCTCATAAAAACCTTCTTTTCCATAAGGACCAGCCGCATAAAGACCTTTAATGTTACCCCGAAACAAACGGTTAGAAAAAAAACCCTTTACTCCAATTGGCCCGTGAGGAGTCTTCCCAATAAAAGTTTCTGGATGAAGATAACGAATATCTCCCACAAAGTTTATCGGACGAACACATAAACTATAAATATTATCAGGAACGTTTTTAATTTTTTGAAGTAATTTTTTTAGACTTGTTTCTGGCCAGATTTCATCACCATCTAAAATCCAAATCCAATCTGCTTTAGTTTGTTTTAGCATTTGATTTCTCACTTTTCCATAATCTTCTTGAGAAACCTTGCCCACCTGTTTAAACTCAATCTTCCTACTCTTAATCAGCTTAATTATTTCCACTGTCTTATCAGTTGAACCCGTATCCCAAACTAATATTTTGTCTACTAAAGGCAAAACAGAATTCAAAGCATACCAAATCCAACGCTCTTCATTCTTAACCAAACAATTAACCCAAATTAATGGCTTTTTTCTCATGTTTCTTAAGCTGAATAAATAAATAAAGATAGTTAAAGATAAAAATTAAAATATTAGCGACTAATAAAGCTAAGGCTGCTCCCTGAGCTTGAAACTTTACTAACCATCTCTGATTAAGAACAAATAAAGTTAATACCTGAACAAAAGAATCTAGGGCAAAAATAAAAGATTTATTCAAAGGATAAAAAACCGAGTTTAAAGGGGTAATTGCTAACCTGAAAAAACCAGCCACCACTAAAATTTTTAAAATTGGGACTGAAGCAGAATACTGGCTTCCCAGTAATAAAGGTAAGAAACTGGTTAAAGGAAACAGAATTAAGCAAATAATTAAAAACAAGATCTGGATAACAAAAACCTTTTTTATAAAAGCTTTTATATGGCTAAATTCCAAAAACTCTGAAGCCCGACTGACTAAAACTGTCCCCAGGGCACCGGCAAAAAGATAAAAAGGCAATAAAAACTTTTCCGCGGCTGAATAAATTCCAGTCTGGTAAGTCGAAAGTTTAGCTGAAACCATAAAAACATTAAGGTTTTCTCCTAGAGCTGCCAAAATTACAGAAACAGCCATCCAAGAAGCAAATTTCTTTAGGGTCTTAAATTCCTGAGAATGGAACTTAATTCTTAATCTTAATTTTGTTCTAGGAAAAAAGATTAAAGCAGAAATAAAAGGTCCTAAAAGATAAATAATAATATATTCTTTAAAAGAAGAGAAAAAAACAAACAAGAAAACAACCACTAGTAATTTAATTAAATTAGAAACAATATATATTGACGTACTCTCTAAAAAACGCTTATTAGCTTCAAAGAAAACTCTCACCAAATCATAAAAAACAAAAAAGGCAAAAAATAAAATTACCAATCTATTTGCTCCAGAAGTTAACGGCGCTTTAAAAAGATTAATTGATAGCCAATCAACTAAAAGCAAACCTAAAAGCGCGGTTAAAACAGTAATTATTAGCTTAACCGTAAAAACTGTTTCAAATATCCTAATAATTTTTTTGTCCTCTTTTTTTGCCCTGGCTTGAGAAATATCCTTTACCATGGCAAAATTCAGGCCAAAATCAGCTAGTTTGGAAAGAAGAGTAAAAAAGGAAAAAGAAATTGAAAAAACTCCAAAACCAGCTGGTCCTAAAAACCGAGATAATAGAATAATTAATACCATTCCCATAAAGCCGGCAATGGAATTACCCGCAAAAACAGTATAGGTATTCTTCGCCGTTCTGGTTTTACCTAAGTTAAATAAACTATTAATAATCTTTTTCATTATTTCTTTTCAAAACTTTTAATTCTTAAAAAATTAAACAAGAATATTAAAAAAGCAGTTATAAAAGCAACAAAACTTATAAGTAAGCCGGCTGATTTGAAAACTATCGGTTTATATTGAGATGCCTGGCTTAAAAAGACACTAATAGGCCAAAGCTGATAATAAGAGGAAACGGCTGTCTTAAGACCAATTAGGCTGAAAATAAACCACCAAAACATTAAAATCTTCACTCCCAAAAGCTTAAATTTCTTGGGTATCAAAGCTAATAACCCCAAAAGGATAAAAAACATATGAGAAACTATAGTAGGAAAAAAATATCTTCCTTGAATACCAAAAGAAAAACCATGACTCTGTCTAAAAAAGTAATCCCAGAAAATAATAGCAAAATAGTAAATAGCGGCCGCTACTAATAAGAAAAATATTTTAAGATTTTTTGGGCTTTTCAACTTTCTTGACTTGATCTGTTTTAAAAAGAAAATCAGAAGACCTAAGCTACTTATAATTAAAAGCCTTGCCTGAACTTGGTTAACCCAGCGGGGTAAGGTCACTCCCAACCAATTGAAAACACCCCAATACCAGGGAATTGTTTCCGCCACCGTGTGCTGCAAGTGCCATAAAAGGTACTGCCAAAGGTTTTCGGCCAATTTTGAACTCTCACCAGGGTTATACTCCGGAATATCAATTTTTCCCTGAGTGGCAATTAAATAAATAATTACCCCTGAAGCAATTATTCCAATGCTTATCTTTCTTGCTTTTTTATTTCTTTTAAAAAGGGAAAGCAAAAAAGAAAGAAAGATAATGGGCAAAGCAATAATAATCTGTTTCTTTGTTTTTAAACCAATAAAAAGGGACAAAATAAGAAGAAAAAAATAAAATAGGTTCTCTTTTTTTATTAATAATTTTGGTTTAATAAACATCAACTTCAAACAAGCATAAATAATCAGAGTAAAAACTAAATTAAATAAGTTATCACTGCTAACTCCGGCCGAGACAAAAGAAAACATTGGCTGAAAAGCAACCAAAAAAGTTAAGGCTAATCTAAAATACTCTTTTTTGAAAATTTCTTTAGAAATTAAATAGACAATAAAAACAGTTAGGGTAGACAAAATAACGGACAAAAAACGAGAGCTGAAAACCCTAACAAACAAATCATCTTGATAAAAGAACTTATAAATTAAAGAGTCAAGAAAATAATAGGCCGGATCATACCTAGCCGCTTCTTTCTTGACCATTGTTTGCCGATTCTCTTGGTTATTCAAATTAGTTATTTCTTTTTCGTGTAAGCCCGTTTCTTCTTTAAGATAAGGAATTTTAAACTCAGGATGGTAAGTAAATTTATTAATTCCCCTTTGGTCACGCTTTGTTCCTAAAAGTTCTGAAGAAATATCAATTTCTTGATTAACATCATTTTTAACTTGAGTCCCCTTAAGGGAAAAGCCTTTTTCCGCCTGAAAGGCCACATTGGCAAAATGCTGTTCTTCGTCAGGAAAATGCCAGATAGGAATTACTCCGAGCCAAAATAGCTGTTTTAAAAAATGGGCTAATAATAATAGAACAATTAATATTTTCTTCATTATCTATTTAGTTAATTTTATCGCTTCCATAGAGATTTTACCAATTTAGAAGATCAGCCTCAATTAGGTTATAATTAAAATATGAAACAAAAAAACTTTTTCTGGTATATTCTTATCTTTGTTAGTTTAGGGGTAATTTCTTTCTGGACTTTGGCTTTCTTTTTAACAGAAAATAAACCCATTCACGTTCCTCTTTTTGTGGAAATTGATTTTAAAAACTATTGGTATTTATTTCCTTTAGCTCTATTAAACTATTATTTACTTTTAAAGTCAGGCTTGAATAAAAAGGTAAAGCTGGTTCTCTTTTACTGCCTTTCTTTTTCGCTTATTGTTGTCTTAAATTCTTTTAAACAAAGCTTAAATCTGACAACTCCGTTAATTGATCAAAATAACTACTACCAAGATGCTCTAGAGATTACTAATCTTAGACGTTTTATTGCCAGTTTTGACCGAAGGACTTTTTTTCATCACCTCCATACCCGAACTCACCCACCCGGACCGGTCCTCTTTCATTATTTTTTAAACCAGCTTTTTCCAAGACTAACCATTATTAATGCCTTGGCAATAATCTTAATCTCAAGTTTAAATATTTTTGTTGTCTATAAAATAAGCTCTTTTTTTAAAAATATCAATAAAAACTTCAATCTTATTCTTTTGCTTTCCTCTCCCGGCTTTTTACTCTATTCAGCCACTTGCATGGATGCTGTTTTTGCCTTTTTAATCTCAATTTCTATATACTTTTTACTAATATTAACTAGAAACTACTCTTTAAAAAATATTATTTTAGCTAGTCTTTGGATATTTTTAGCTACTTTTTTTACTTATGCCAGCATTATTATTCCTCTTTTCAGCCTATTTTTTATTATTCTTAATAAGTTTAAAAATAAAAAATATATTCTTAGTCAAATATTTATAATTTTTCTAGTCCTATTCATTTACTTTATTTTGAATATAACAACCGGTTTTAAACCAATGGCTACCTTTTTCTCGGCTAAAAATTTCAACACTATGCTCATGCCTGATATTTTTATGACCTTTAAGCGTTATATTTATTCTATCAGTGCTAACTTGGTAGAATATATTATCTTTTTAGGCTTACCCATTTTGAGCCTTTTAATTTTAACTATTATTAACCTAGTAAAAGACAAAAAAGAAAAGGGAAGATTTAATTATTATCTGGCTTTTCTTATTCCCATGATTTTTCTTAATTTAGGAGGAATATATAAAACAGGTCAAGTTTCCGGAGAGACAGGCAGAATCTGGCTTTTTTTAACCCCTTTGATTATTGCGGGTTTAAAAATAAATAATAAAAAAGATTTAGTTATTGGTTCCTTTTTATCTTTCGGCCAAGCAATTATAATACAAATAGCCTTTAATACTTATTGGTAAATAGAAAAATCTAAAACCAGATGAAAAGTTTAAAAATTTTAAATATACTTTTACTTTTAGCAATTTCTCTCTCCTTTATTACCTTTTTAATTAAAAACATTAGTTTTTATCAACCCGAGTTTAATTTGGGAAAATTGGAACTACTTTATTCCCAATCTCAATTCGCTCAAAATCCGGATGATAGAAAACAAATAATTGAAGATGAAGATTTATATGCCTATAGCGGCTGGAAATATTTAACCACCGGCAAGCTTGATCAAATTAATATTGAACATCCGCCTCTAGGAAAATATATGATTGGTTTTTCTATTCTTCTGTTTAAAAACCAAAATATTGGTCAAATTTTCTGGGGTATTATATTTTTAGTTCTTTTTTATAAGCTGGCTTTAAAAACAACCAAAAACATTCCTCTGTCCCTGGCATTAATTCTTATTTTTCTCCAAGAAAAAATCTTTCAAGAGCAATTAACCCATTCTTTGTTAGACCTATCCCTGGCTGTTTTCTTATTAGCCTTTTTTCTTAACTTAGTTAGTCAGAATAAGGAAAGTAAAATAAACCTTATTACTCAGGGTTTACTTTTAGGAATAATTAGCAGTCTTAAATACCCGACTATTGGTTTTATTGCCTGGTTAACAATGATTCTATATTTTTTTGTAAAAAAAGAAAAAAATATCCTTAAAAAAATATTAATTCCTGGTTTGGTTGCTTTTTTTGTCTTCCTTTTTTCTTATTTTCCATTTTTTTTAAAAAACCCTCAGCCAATTTCTTTTTTTAATCTTCAGCTTGAAGCCCTAAAAATCCATCTTTCTCATGTCCCTGAATATCCTAAAGGTCAAGTTTTTAAGGTATTATCCTTTAACCGCTGGCTAACCTGGTGGGGCAGTGAAAAGTACATTAAGACCGTTTTCTGGAATTTTTTATGGCCAGTTTTAAGCCTAAATTTTCTCTTCAGTCTTATTTTTTTTAAGAAGTTATTTAAGAAAAACTTATTAGTAAATTTTTGGTCTTTAAATTATCTTCTTTTTTTAAGTTTAAGGTTGTTTTTCCCCCGTTATCTCTTTTTACTTTTACCCTTTTTGTACCTAAACTTATGCTATAATGGGCTTTATCTTTATAAAGCAATTCAGGCAGGAGGAGAAAGAAAAAGATGAAAAAAGTCCTTATTACTGGCGGAGCGGGTTTTATTGGCTCTCACCTTAGTGAAGAATTTTTAAATCTTGGTTATCAAGTAACTTGTTTGGACAATTTTATTACCGGCCAAAAGAAAAACATCAGTCGCCTAGCTGCCAGCCCAAACTTTAAGTTAATTAAAAGTGATGTTTCCAAAAAATCAACTTATGAATTACTTGACCAACCCTATTCTTTAATCCTCCATTTTGCCTCTCCAGCCGGAGCCAACCCCAAATCCCCCCTGTCCTACTACAAACTTCCTATTAAAACTTATTTGGTTAATTCCATCGGCACTCACTATCTTTTAAAACTAGCTAAGAAAAATAAGGCTGAGTTTATCTTTGCCTCTACTTCAGAAGTTTATGGTAATCCCCTAGAACATCCCCAAAAAGAAACCTATTTTGGCAATACTAATCCTGTTGGTCCAAGAGCCTGCTATGACGAATCAAAAAGATTTGGAGAAATGGTGACCAATACTTATGGGAAAAAACATCAATTGAATACTAAAATCGTTAGAATTTTTAACACCTATGGACCAAGAATGAACCCTAAAGATGGCCGAGCAATCCCTCTTTTTATCACCCAAGCTCTAAAAAACAAACCAATCAATATTTATGGCACTGGCAAGCAGACCCGCAGTTTCTGCTATATTGCTGATTTAGTCAAGGGAATTGTTGAAGTCATTAATCTGGGAAAACCAGGAGAAATATATAACTTGGGCAATCCCGAAGAAATTACCATTAATCAAATGGTAGAAAAAATTATAAACCTAACAAATTCAGAATCTAAAGTAATTTATCAAAAAGAACTCGAAGATGATCCCCAAAAACGCTGCCCTGATATTAGTAAAGCTAAAAAGGGACTTAATTGGGAACCAAAAGTTTCTTTAGAAAAGGGACTTTTAAAAACAATTGAATATTTTAGGAGGGAAAATGAGTAAATGTATTGTCACTGGTGGAGCGGGTTTTATTGGCTCTCACCTTGCCAGAAGATTAGTTAATGATGGCCACCAAGTAATTATTATTGATAATCTTTGTGAAGGAAAATTAGAAAATATTGCTGATATTAAGGATAAAATAGAATTTTATAAAAAAGATATTTTAAATCTTCCTTTTTTGCAAAAAATCTTTAAAAATGTTGATTATGTCTTTCATGAGGCCGCTTTAAGAAGTGTTGAAAAATCAGTTCATAAACCCTTGGAAACAAATAAAGTAAATATTGAGGGCACTTTAAATGTTTTAGTAGCGGCAAGAGATAATAAAGTAAAAAGGGTGATTTTTGCCTCTTCTTCTTCTGTTTGCGGAAACCAAAAAACCAAAGTTCTAACTGAATCTCTTTGCCCTAATCCTATTTCACCCTATGCTTTAAGCAAACTTACAGGTGAATTTTATTTAAAACAGTTTTATAACCTTTATGGTCTAGAAACAATTTCTTTAAGATATTTTAATGTTTTTGGACCATACCAAGACCCAGCCAATGAATATGCTAATGTTATTCCCATTTTTATTGTTAAAGTGTTAAAAAACAAAAGACCAATAATTCATTGGGATGGTGAACAATCAAGAGACTTTAATTATATTGATAATGTTGTTAAAGCCAATATCTTGAGCATGAAGGCTGAAAAAACCAAAGGTGAAGTAGTTAATGTTTGTAATGGCGAACAGTTTAGCGTTAATCAAATGCTTGAACTGATAAATAAGGTTTTAAATAAAAACATTAAAGCTGAAAAGGGACCCAAAAGAGCCGGTGATGTCAGATCAACCCTAGGTGACCCAAGGTTGGCAGAAAAAGTTATTGGTTTTAGAGCTATCACCAATTTCGAAGAAGGTTTAAGAAAAACCATTAGCTGGTTTAAAAACCAGCATTAAAAACCCGCTAATGTTTAAGTTAAAAAAGAAAAGGTTATTCTTCTTAGCCTTAATTATTTTTCTTTTAATTAATCTCGGAGCTATTTTTTTTTCTTGGCAAGGAAGAAATGTTCCCCTAGAACCAGATGATAGCGGAATCTATCTTACTTTTATTCAAGCAAATAAGAAATATAGCAGTATTTTTTCCCGCCAAGTCAAAGTCTTTGACCATCCAGTTATGTGGGATGAATATGGTGGAGCTGACAAAACTACTTTTTTCAGCTGGGGATTTTTCTGGGGAAAAATAGCTAAGCTTACATCAATTGAGGCAGAAACTGCTTTTAAGTTAAGTTTTTATTTTGGAATTATTTTCTTTTTACTAACTCTTCTTTATTTTTTTAAAGAAAAAGGCTGGCAATTAAAAGTTATCCTAGTCTTAACTTTTTCTTTTTTTACTGGTGATGGTATTTATCATGGTTTTTGCTGGCCAGTAGCTTCTTTTTACGCCACCACTCTTTATTTATTAATTGTAAAAATCATCTTTCAGGGAGAAAAAAACTGGTTTAGAAAAATGATTTTCATATCCCCTATTTTTTTCTTAACTCACTCTTTGGCCACAGTCTATTTAGCTGGACTAGTAATTTATCTCCCTCTTTCTTTATATTTTTTAAAAAGTAAAGATTCTAAAACTAGAACAAGAGTTTTAAGTTTGCTAATTGCAGGCCTAACCTTTTACCTTTTCTGGTTTAAATTTTTAATCTTTAAAAACGTTGATTTAGTTAAAAACACTAATATTATTTTATCCATCATCTCTCGCCTTCAAAGTCACGAATATTTACTTTATAAAAAATCAGCCTTACTAATTTTTGATAAATACTTTCTTACAATTCTAACCAGGCCCTTATTTCTAACTCTTTTTATTTTAGGACTAATTGAGACTTACAAAAAAGAGAAAAAACTATTGCTTTTATATATCTCCTTCTTTTTGCTAATTATGGCTGGTCTTTTTTTCCCGGGTGGAGAAAGAATTATGCTGATTGCCTGGGTTTTAACTTTTATTATTTTTAGCTTTGGTTTAAATTATTTAATTAGTCTAGCAGCTAAAATATTAAAGAAACAGCTCTCTTTTAAAAAACAAAAAAAGCTAATCATGCTTTTGCTAACTAATTTTTTTCTAGAAGCATCCTTTCTCGCCTTTATATTAAAACCAAACTCTTCTAAAAACATAATTTTGGAAAAATTCTTTATTTATTCTAAGATAATTATCTTAGCCATCACCCTCACTACCTTACTCTTCAATAAAAAGGCTATTCTTTCAAAACTTATCCTCCGCTGGCTATTTATAAGTTTAGCTAGTTTTTTTATCTATCTTTTTCTAGAAAAAGCAGCCATGGTTGTTTTTTTAAAAAATAGGAATAATTATCAATTTGACAAAAAAATATTTTTGTCAGAAATTGAGACTCAAAAAACGGGAACCATTATTTACAATGATAAGATTAGTTTCGCTTTGTTTTCTGGTTTAGGTTTAATTGAAAAAGAGGCTATTAAAAAAGACTATTTAACAACAAGTTATTTAAACAGGGCTAGTTATTTTATTGCTTCCCGTGCTAAATTTGATCACTGCCAGAAACAATATTGCTGGCTTGAAATGAATAATGTCAAAAGAAAAATGGAGTTAAAAGCCAAAGATAATAATTTTTTACTTTACAAATTCTAATTTAAGCATTACTAACTTATGCTATTATGTTAATAAAATTATGCCAAAAATAAAAACACTTAAAAAAAATAAACACTTTAGGACTGTCTTTTTTTACAAAAAAAAGAATCCCTTTGCTTTTGAAAAAAATGGACCTTCTGAATTTTTATACGGCCTCAACTACTTGCAAAAAAAGATTCCTGTTTTATCACTCTTTAGTAATGAATATCAACTAAAATATTTGCCTTTAAAATTAATAGAAAAGTTTTTAGCTAAAAAAGCTTTAACTGGAATTCATTTTCAAGCTTTTCTAAATAATAAAAATAAAATTTCAGAAAATGATCTTATTTTTGCTGTTAATGATGGCTTAAGCTTTGGTTTATTATTCTATAAATTAATAAATAAATTAGACAACCGAATTATTGTCTTAATTCAAGGCATTCATGATCGTTATAAATATTTCAAAAACTCTAAAATCTTGATTAATTTTTACCAAAAGCTTTTAGAAAAAGCTGATCTTATTCTTACTCTCTCAGAATATGAAAAAAAAATATTAACGAGATTTTTAAAAATAAATCCTCAGAAAATAAAAGTTTTTTATTTCGGAGTAGATTTAAAATACTGGGATAAAAATAAGGTTAGAGAAAAGAAACTAAAAAAAGAGTTTGTTCTAACCTTGGGCAATGATATGCACCGAGATTATTCTCTTCTCATAAATCATTACCACTTAAATATACCCTTAAAGTTTATTACTAAAACGTTGACTCCAGATCAATTAAAAAATCTTAAGGGGAAAAATTTTCAATATCACTTAAGTGTTTCTAATCAAGAATTGCGCCAGTTATATTATCGAGCAAAATTCATTATTGTTCCCTTAAAAAATACTCTGGCTACTTCTGGTTTAAGTGTTACTCTCCAAGCAATGGCCATGGAAAAACCAGTCTTATTAGCTGAAGCTCCAGCCTTAAAAGAATTATTTAAGAATTATCATCATGTTCTCTATTATAAGATGAATGATTCAAAATCATTTAAGCAAAAGCTGAAAGAATTAAATCAAAATAAACATTTAAGAAATAAGCTCTCAAAAAACGGCAGAGAGTTAATCGAAAAACAGTTTAATACCAATTATATGGGAAAAAATCTCCGGCAAATAATTAAATCTTTTTATTAAGCCTTTTATAAATCTGAAGTGTTTGGGCGGCTGTTTTTTCCCAAGAATAATCTTTACTTTTTTTAAAACCTTTTTTAATAATAGCCATTGTTTCTTTTTCTTCTAAAGATTTGTCCAAGGCTTTAACGATGCTTTTAACATCCTTGGGGTTAAAATAAATGGCTCCGTTTTGAATTACTTCTTTAAAGACCGGAATTTTAGAACATAAAACTAAAGTGCTACAGGAAGCGGCTTCAATTAAAGGCAAACCAAAACCTTCAATCAAGGAAGGAGAAACAAGGGCATGACAGCAGTTGTAAAACATGACTAAATCTTTATCTTTAACATAACCAAAATTTAAAACCTTGTTTTTAAGACCAATTCTTTTTATAAATTCTTTTTCCTTCTGGCTAAATTTATTTCCTCCAAGAGTAACTAGTTTAAAATCATCTTTTTTTGACCATAAACTAAAGGCCTTTACTAAAGATATAAAGTTTTTATAATGTCCTCTGGGGCCTAAATAAAGCAGAAAAGGTGAATCAAGTTTATATTTTTCAAGAAATCTATTTTTAACTTCTTTGTTAGTTATTTTCTTAAAAATTTTGTCTTTTCCCGGATAAACTACAAAAATATTTTCCCTATCAATTTTATAAAGTTCTAAAAGGTCTCTTTTAGTGCTTTTGGAAATGCAAATGACCGCATCAGCTGACTTAATTATCTGCTTTTTTCTTTTTCTAAAAAGATCATTTTTTCTGCCCAAAAAATATTGGGGAAATAATTCGTGAATCATATCATAGACTGTCACTACCTGCTTAATATCTTTATCAGGATGTTTAGTGTAATAAGTAGAATGAAAAATATCTCCCTTTTCCTTAAGCCAATATTTGTTTAAAATTACTTGATTAACTGGTTTAATTATGGTTTCCGATATTATATTAGGTAAAAGAAAGGGAATTTTTTTTATTTTAGAAGTTTTAATTTTTTGACTGAGATTGAATTTCTCTTTAATACTAGGGTGCAAAAAAAGCTTAACCCCTACTCTTTTGTCAATCTTATTTAATAAAGGAAGGTAACCGTTAAAGTAACGGCCGACTCCACCCCCTTTTTTAAGACTATACATAATCCCATCAATTAAAATTTTCATTAAAATCCTTGTTTCAATTCTTCTTCATCTTCCCATAAAATCTTAAGTTCATCTGTCATTGGTTTTAATTCTTTAGCCATTTGTTTTAGCTTTAGTCTTAGTTTTTCTTTGTTTTCATCAGGCATGGCTTCTAATCTATCAGAAAGGCTAGTTACTACTTCTGTAACTTTATTAGGCAGCTGACCCAAGCTTCTAATAATTAAAGGCAAGGTGCTAAGAAAAACAAGTAAAAAAGCAAAAAGAATAATTAAAAATTTAACAAAAAACAAGGTTAATTCATTAAACAGTTTTTTTCTGACGGTTAAACCAACAGGTTTTCTCACTGTATCTTCAGCCTTTAGTTTAATAATATTTTTAAAATACTTTTCTTTTTCTCTTTCTAAATCTTTATATGCTCCGTCCAAACTTTTATTCTCCACCATTAAAGACAATTCTGGCATAAAAAGATAATATTTGTCTTTTGTTTTTTTAAGGATTAAGTTGTAGTCTAAATTCATAAAATAATTGAGATTTTTCTTTTTGTTCATAGTTTCTCCTTTAATTAACTAAAGTTAAAATTGCTACTTTAGAATTATCCAGCTTGTTATATTTTAAATCAAAATTGCTTTTTTTGATAATTTCTTCAGCTTGTTCGCTTTTAACCACAATCACAATTTCCCCATAACGATCCACTAATTCTTTTACATTACCTGAAATAATATCACTTATATCTTTATCATACTGTTTTAAATGCTCTTCTCTTTCTCCAGGGGCCCCAACCGTCGCTCCACTAAGAGGCGCTGATGAATAAAGAGCCAAAGCATAACCGATTTTTTCCCACTCTAAGCCACTCCGCAGCTTGGGCGCAATTATTAAGGCTTTCTTGTCTTGAGTTACTCTCTTAATTAACATCTGATCTTTCTTACTAAACAACTGAGTAATTTCATTACCATAAACGACTTTTTCAGGCGCTTTAAGATAACCTTTAATTTCCCCAATATGAGCTATTGATAAAAAAACCATGAGTAAAATAACTAAAAACTCCCTCTTTTTTTTGGTTTTCAAAAGGTAAATCTGAAGAAATTTATTAAGATAAACAACTAATCCTAAAGTAATAAAAAGCATTAAGGGAATAGCGAATCTACCGATTGATCGAACAAAAATAAACTGCCGCCAAAACATCGCTATCAATAAAGTAGGCGTAGGAAGATCATTAAATCTTATTCCCCCCAAATGAATTATATTCCCCCAGCTTAAAACATAGAGTAAAAAGGCGGCACTGGCAAATATAAAAGGTAAGCTGAAAAAATGATCAAGAAAAAATATTTTTGCAGTCCATTTCATTCTCAATTTCATTAAAAAAGAACGGGGATTTTTATAAAAGTTAAAAACACCAATTAAAACATAAAATAAAAGTAAGCTTATTGTAACTGTCCCTAAATAAGCAAAGCCTTCATATTGGCCAGCTTGTAAATGACGCGAAGTTAAAGGAAAACCAGCTTTTGCAAGATAAGCTGTTGGACCCATCCCTATCTCTTTAAGCAGGTCTGGACTTTCCTCAGGAGGAATAAATAAAGTTAGGACATCGGCAACATGAAAGCCACTCCCAAATCCACCGCCATATCCCCAATTTGTTCGAAATCTAGTTGTAAAAAGGCTTGTTTCTGGAGGCACTTTTAGATTATCCTGGTTACCAAGAATAGAAAAGACAACACTAGAAAGAAACAACCCTAAAACAAAAGCAAATAATCCCCTAATTAGTCTTTTTTGATTAACTTTCTTTTTGTTAATAGTAAATTCCAAAATATTAAAGCCCAATAAAACCAGGAAAATAAAAGAAATTCCAAAAGAAAGATAATAGGCTATTAAAGAAGATAGGGGAAAAACCAGGGCCAAAATTACCGCCAGCCTCCAACTTGGTTTTTTGTAAAAACAAATATACAAATAACTAAAAATTAAATATAAAGGAAAGTAATAAACTTGCATCGAGATACCATAATAAAAAGAGCTTCTGAAAAGTAGAGCCGGTGATAAACTGACTAAAACTGCACCCAGTAATTTTATTGGCCACCATCTTACTTTAAACTTATCCAGTAAAAGACAAGTAAAATAAGCCGTTAAAAAAACAGCCATTATTTCTACTAAAGGAAAATAATAGAATTTCCCCAGTAAAGGGAAGATTTTAGATAAAAATTTCAAAATTAGACTAAAAAGAGGAAAAGCCCTTGTAATATTAGCTGTTTGAAAAGGAAATGATAAACTTTTAATACTACCCAAAGGAAAACTAAAGTTCTCCTTAGCAAAAATTAAATATCTTCCCCAGATGCTCATCACGTCTGAGTTTGTAATAACGGGCATCTTACCGGAAAATGGCAAGCAATTCTGCCATCTTAAAGAAAAAACAGCCGTGACTAACAGGGCTAGAATAATATTCTGCTTTTTCATTATATTTTTTTTGCTATAACGTAAATAATATCATGAAGATTTAAATAAAAATTGCCTTTTATAAGTTTTGAATTTTTAATATAATTGTACCAATGTTTTTTATTGCTTCTTATGGATAAAATAATATAAATCATGTGATGAAGACTGCGATAGTAACCACATGAACGACAGTAAATTACCCTGAAGCCATTTTTATTCAATAGCTTGGTGATTGTTTTTTTAGAAAAATAGTGGAGATGAGTCGGCGGATGAATCAAACGCCACTTCTTCCCCCTTATTCTGGCCACTAAACTACCAATATCGCCAGTAGTTATAGCCAATAAGGCCCCCTTATTCATACTTTTCCTTACTTTTCTAAGATATAAGTCCGGCCTTTTTAAGTGCTCTATTGTATCCCAAAAACAAACAACATCAAATCTCTTTTTACTAAAATTTCGGGGAACGAAATTGCTTCTGATTGCCTTGAAGCCTAGTTTTTGTTTAACATATTTTACTGCCGGTGACGAAATATCAATCCCCAATATTTCATTAAAATTATCTTTAACTAAATCAAGAAAAAGACCATAAGCACAGCCGATTTTCAAAAGCCGTTGGTGTTTTTTAAAATCAAGGAATTTTCTTAAAGCTTGCCAGCGTAATTTAAAATTTTTCTGCCAAACTTTTTTGTCTGCTAGATAATTACGAAATTCATCACCATAAAAATAGTTTTTCCCATAAAGCTTATTTAGCTTCTTTATACATAAGTTATCAGAATAAAAAATATGGCTACAGTTAGAACATTTTAAAAGCCCAATATTACGATAAAGAAATTTGCTTTTTTTATTACCACAAACAATACATTTTTTCATCTACGTTACTGTTTTATTATTAAACATTGAGAATCCCAAAGCTCAATAATAGGCTCTTTTCTTTTCTTAAAAAATTCATCAAAGGCTTTTTTAACTCCCGGCGCATTAATACTATTATAATCATGAGATAAAATAACCCCGCCTACATTCATTCTTCTATAAAAAAAGTTAAGACAGTCTTTAGTACTTTTGTACAAATCTACATCTAGATGAACAAAAGAAAATTTACGCTTACTAATAGGACCAGCAGTCTTAGGAAACATACCTTTATAAAAATATAAATTAGAATATTCTTTAAGATTTGCTTTTACTTCTTTTAAGGAGGTATTTTTCATTTCCCCTTTTACCAACAAGTCATCTTGGCTACTATCGGGTTTTGGCAACCCAGCAAAAGTATCGAACAGGTGGAAGTTCTTTTTCCCTTTTGCCTCAGATATTATTTTAGCCGAACCGCCACGATAAACACCTACCTCGGCTAAATCACCCGGTAAATTTTCGGCTTTCTTAGCATAGATATATAGATTTCCCATTTCCCTAAAACTTAAAAGAGGTTTTATAAATCCAGGGTTATCTTGTGTTATTAAAATTAGGTCTAACAGTTTTTTGTTTTGACAAATAACACTATTGGCTAGTTCTAGTGCTTTTAAAACTAAAGTTGGATATTTTTTCCACATAAACTTTGGAAAAACCGTATAAAAAAACAAGATAAAAGCTTTATATAACAAGGGGAAGCCTCGCCAATCACGTTTAAGCTTAGACTCAAATAAATTAAGCAAGACTTTTAAAAAACCTTGCTTTTGAATATTTTCTCTTACTTTTTCAAAATTAGGCATACTACAATTTATTAATAATTAAGTTCTTTTCTAGTTTTTTAGGTTCTTTAAAATAACTTAACAATCCATGAAAACCCGCTATTGAGTGATTATCAAATCGATTATACACCAATTTCCAGACACGAGAAACGAAAATAATTAAAAATACTTTTACCCAAAAATTTAAAAAATTATTATATTTTCGACAAAAATAAAGCCTATTTCTAACCATAAAGAAGCTGTTTTTTTCATTAATTTTATTAGTTGTTGTAGAAACCTTATGCCAAACATATGCATTTGTTAAGGCCCTTATTTTATATCCTGCCTTGGCAAAACGAACGCAAAGATCAATGTCCTCCCAATAAAGAAAATAATAAGGATCAAAGGCTCCTAATTTTTTAATTACATCAGTTCGGATTAGCATGGCTGCTCCAGCCACATAATCAGTATTTAATAATTTTTTTTTGCTATTGGGGGAGGGTTTATTCTGATTCCAAATATTTATCTTGGCCATAGGCCAAGTAAGATTAGCCCTTAAAAACCAAATTTTTTTTGGTTTATTGTAATAAAAAATTTGAGGACCAAGAATAGCTACCTTCTTATCTTCTTCAGCCACTTTAACTAACCTGGTTAATACTTGAGAATGGACAACAGTATCATTATTTAGAATAAAAACGTAGTCTACCTTGGCTTCCAAAGCCTGTTTTATTCCCATGTTATTTCCACCAGCAAAACCAAGGTTTTTTTTGTTTCTGATTACTTTAATTCTAGGAAATTTCTTTCTTATAATATTTGTAGGATCTTTTAAAGAACCATTATCAACCACTATCACTTTATGATCATGATAATTTATTTTTTTTAAAGATTCTAAACACTCTAAAGTATCTTTTGTCTGATTCCAGTTTAAAACAATAATAAAAACTTTTGGCATAGAAAAATCAAGAAGGCATTTTATTTAAATGATGAAAATCTTGTTTTTTAATATTCTTAATGTATTCATTAAATTCCGCTTGTATCAAATTTGCCTTTTCTTTGTAAACTTTTAAAACTCTTTGGTAATAAGTTTTCTCTAATTTTTGTCCTTTCTGGCTTTCTTCCATTGTTATTGCTGGTCCGCTAGAAAAAGGCATCATGCAATATTTTTTTAAATAAAGGTAACAGCATTTTGCTCTTAATTGCTGTTTGGTAGAAAGTTTTTTAAGTAATAAATTCTTCAACATCCCAAAATACTCTTTTTTAGATTTGGGTTCAATAGTAAAACCTAGGTGGTCGTAGAATGTATTACCGGCAATAATGGATGGGATACCTTTCAGGGCAGGCATTTCTACTCCCGCTGTACCAGTACAAGTTACTATCATATCAGCTACATTTAAAACAGTTGAAGCTTTAATCTTGCTACTCTGAGAAATAAACCTCATGTGAGAAGGTAAATTTTTCATTTTTTTATTTAAGTTTAGATCTTTAGTTGGATAATACTTGTTTCCTGGATGCTCTTTAAAAATCCAATTTTTAGATTTATCATTTAGGGCAAATTTGTAGGTTTGAATAAACCAATCATAATAATCCTTAAAAAGCATTTCTTTATAATGTGAATGGGGATAATCATTAAAAGCGTGCAGCATCACAAATATATTTTTTTTACTAATATCAAGTTTCATTTTTTTTATAAACGATTCTCTAGTAACCTCACTAAAAACAACATTATCATAACCAGCGGAAAGGGCTCCATAATATGAATTGTCGACCTGATTAATAAACTTTTCAAAGTCCTTCTCCACTGATTTACTGTGTTTTTTTGCTAATAAATCCACTATTTTTTTAGAAGGCTTTAAGGCATAATTATACATTTGTTTTAAGCTATTAAAAACGCTCATGGCAATAATTTCATGACCCCCTCCTTTCCAATAAACCGGAATCTTTTTTTGCATTGCTACTCGAGAAAGAGGGCCAGATTTTAAACCAATATGATGAGAAACTAATATTGCCTTGACAGGATAATTATTGAAAACAAATCGAGCTTTTTTATCATTTATTAAGACTCTGTAAAATATAGTTATTATCCTAAAATCTAAACAGTGCAAAGTAGCAAGGGAAAAAACTGATAAATAACAATCATAAACAAAATCTCCGTATGGAATTTTATTAAATTTAAAAGAAAGAAGGTCTTTCTTTATTAAAACATAATAAAAATAGTAAAAAGTAGAAAGTAAAACAAAGTAAAACTTCTCTAAAAAATTTATTTTAGGAAAACTAATAAATAAGGAATTTGGTGAATAGCTTCGCATTAGCTCTTCATTAGTATAGTTAAATTTTATCCAGGCTATGCGCCAATTCTTTGCCTGAGCAACTATCTTTGCGGCCACTGCATTAGAATGATTAATAACAGGGTGGCTTTGTGTTTCTACTAAAAGAAATTTTTTTGACTCAACTTCTTTAAATTTTAGCCAAAATTTTTTATTGATTTTTATAAATTTATTTTTTCTATTTTTTTTCATAATAAATCATCATTTTCTCGATACTTTAACAATTTGATAAAAAGGGACTATTTTCCCTCCATAACTTAATTTATAACCGCCACGTTTAGGACTATTAATACCTAGCATATCCAATTCCTTAAGTCCTAAAGTTTTGTTTAGATAAACGCAGGCATCATAAAAATTTTTTGTTCCCACTCCCAATTTTTTCAAGCTTGGGTCTGTCCCGGCAAAAAGATGATATGCCCTAAATCGATCATAAACAAAAAAACTGGCCATGGCTGGTTTCTTATTAGCTTCTGTGACTAAAAGTTTTCCTGCTTTAGCTCGGAGTAAATTTTTACAAATATTCATAAAAATTCTTGTTTGTTCTTTTGTTCTTTTAACTCCTTGCCTTTTTAAAGTTGCTTCATTAAAAGAACTTAACAACGCTATATCATTAGACTCTTTAGTCAAAAAGCGAATATCATTATTTTTATTTAAATCTCGGGTTCTTAACCTAGCATAACCTGAAGTATTCCCGGCTTTTGAAATATCCAAAAGACTGGTATAACGAATAGAAATTTTATAATAACCTTTTTCTCTTTGATGATAATTAATCCAGTCAAAGGGACGCATATCAACAATATCCCAATGATTATTAAATTCAACTTTTTGATAATGAGAAAATAAATATTTTCCAAAACACTCCAAAGCATTAAAAACAATTAGATTGCGGCGATAATTTCTCAAATTAGATAAATCTTTAAAGATAATACCCCTGTAGGCCTGATAAGGCATTAATTTAATTCTTTTTGAAGATTCAGTAAAGGCAAACCCGGCAATAGTTTCTTCTCCCTGGAAACATCTTAAATATTTTACAGGCTGATTATAACTTTTGAGATAAAAGCTTTTACAAAAAACTGTTCCTTGAGGTGATACATTAACAAAAGTGTCCCAGCTATCTTTATCCCATTTATTTATTTTCATTATTTATCTCCATTTATTTCTTTCAACAATTCTTTTCGAGAATTTATTCTTTTTATCTCTTTCTGGGGAAAAGAAAATACTTGTTTATTAGTAGGAATATAAGATATCACTTTTTTCCCCACAATAAAAGCAATAAACAATGCCATACTACTAGAACCAATTACAATATCTGCCCATATACAATCCTGAACAAGTAAATTCCTGGCTGGATTGGAAATAGATACAAGCTTTCTAATCCTTTTATATCTTTCACTCTTCAACATTTCAGAGTATTTATTTATTTTTTCAGCTGGATGCAGTCTAATTTTAAGTTCTAATAGAATTCCCATCGATCGTGATTTAATAATTTTTAATAAATCTTTAATCACTTCATATTCCGTATAACCAAAATAGTGAGAATTTCTATACTTTTTTAACGCAGATTGGAAGATTGGCTCGGATATATATAAAATTCTCATCTTTTTATTTTGATGTTGTTTTTTGTTATTCTGCTCCACTTTTTTAGCTTGTTCGAGGCTCTCTTCAAAATAAGGATTTTTTATCTGAAGTATAATTTTTTTAGGAAATCCATTTTTTAAAGCAATTCTATAGGCCCATCTGTCACCCACAAATATATAATCTGGTAAGTTCATTTTCCAATCTCCTGGATAGCCAAATCTTTCTCTATAATTAATCCAATGGTCAAGAAAACAAGCTGTTTTAATATTATTTTTCTTTGCTGATTTTATAAAATCAATTTCTAAACTAGATCCACCACCTGACCCAGTTAAAACTAAATCAGGTTGAAATAATTTTAAAATTTTTTCAATCCTGTGATTTTTTAAATGTAGTGCCTCTGCATATATACTTATTTTTTTCTCTAAAAATATCTTTTTCGCCGGACCTGCTAAATATAGCAACCATTTAAAATCTCCTTTATTTTTTTTTACCAAAGAAGCAAGAATATTAGCGCCACCAGCATCATGAGAGACAACTAAAATCTTCTTTTTCACTTTATTGTTTTCCGTAGCTTATATACTTTTTCAAAAGCTTTTATTACATCGTCAAGATCTTTCTTTTCCATTGAGGCATGGATTAAATCAAGTTGAAATAGCTGTTTATTGTTCAAGTCTTCCGCTACTGGACAAATCCCTTTTTTATAATTTGGTTTTCCCTTATACCATGGACATTTAAAAGGACAGCCTTTTTTACCATATGCAATCATTTTTTGATAAATTGGTTGCAAATAAAGAGGCTTACCGCCACGAGCAGCAATCAATATCCCCTCTCTTTCCCGGCCTTTGGTAGGAGCCAATTCTGCCTTAACAGCATTAATAAATTTATTACGTGAAATACCAACTATATTCTCATCATATTTAAAACATTGAATATAGTAAACATTGGAACATCCTCTTCTTAAAGCCGGTGGTATAATTCCAGGTAGTGATTTTAATTTTTCGGCAATATAATTTGCGTTAGACGTTCGTTTCTTTAATAAATTTTTTAATTTTAGCAATTGGCATCTGGCTATTGCTGCCTCAATTTCTGTCATTCTAAAATTAAAACCAATCATATTAACTAGATTATTAACTCCCATTTTTCCTACCACTGCTTCAGCGTGATTACGGATTAATCTTATTCTTTCAGCCAATTTATCATTGCTTGTCACTACCATGCCGCCTTCACCTGTATGAATATGTTTATGATAATTCAAGGAAAATACACCAATATCTCCTAAGGTACCCGCATATTCCTCTCTATAAGTAGCCCCAATCGCCTGGGCACAATCTTCTATAATATAAAGGTTGTGTTTTTTGGCTAAGGCATTTATTTTCTCTCTATCATAAGGCTGCCCATAAATATCAACAACAAGGATTGCCTTAGTATATTTTGTAATTCTTTTTTCTACTGATTTTGGATCAAGACAGAAATAATCTTCTTCAATATCAGCAAAAACAGGGATGGCATTAAAAACTAAAATGCTGGTTGCTGAAGCAGACATCGTACAGGGAGAAACTATAACTTCGTCGCCTGGCCCAATTCCACAAGCCCCTACAGCACAATAAAGCCCTGAAGTGCAGGAATTAACCGAAATTGCATGTTTAACTTTAAAATATCTTGCCCATTCTTTTTCTACTGCCTTAATTTGCGGCCCACCATAAAAACCAGGATCCCAAGAACCTAAGAATTTTGACAAGATTCCTGATTTTAAAACTTTTTCTACTGCCTTTATCTCTTTGCTATTAATCACCTTATAGGCCGGGAAAGGCTTGTTCCTTATCTTTGACCCACCGTTAATTGCCAACTTCTCCATATTTAATTATCCTTCCTCAGTTTTTTTATGCCTAACTTTCTGGTTAATCTTGAGAAATTTTGGATTTTTTAAAAGAAATTCTACTACCTTTTTAGCTGAAAAAAAAGGATCTTTAGGAAGTAGATTCTTAAAAAGAATATTAATTAATTTATAATCATTTATTTCATCTAAAGTAACCCTCAAGTTAGGCCAATACATTTTACCTTTAGCTTTAATGTTTTTTATTTTAAATTCTTCAGGATGTCTATAAATATAATAAGTGCTATGCACCCTTTCAATAGGATCATTAGCAAGCTTATCAATCTTTTCTAAAACCTCTAAGGAAAGCACTTGTACATCAAAGCCATCCGGATAAGACCTTTCAAGCGCATTAGAAATATAATTATATTTACCTTCTAAAAATACTTCTATCGCCTCGTCAATATGTCTAAAATCGATTAAGGGGCAATCTCCTGTCAGGACGACCACTATTTTAGCCCTAGAAGCCTTAGCCGCTTCTAAAATTCTTCTCAAAACATCATTTTCACTGCCTCGATAAAATTTAATTTTATAACTTTTACAAAAATCAACTATTTTATTGTCTTTCTTGTTAATAGTAGTGGCAACTATAATCTCATTAATATATTTGCTTTTCTTAATTCTATCAATCATTCTTTTTAAGGCAGGCTCACCGGCTAAAGACATAAGAACCTTGCCAGGCAACCGACTAGAACCCATTCTTGCTTCAATAGTACAAACTATTTTTTTATTCATTTAGCTTCTTTTATCAACTTCATACATATTTCTTGAGTTTTTAAAGCATTTTCTCCACAAGATAATAATTTTTCTTTTTTTTCAACATGACCAATAATATTATCTATTAATTTTAATAGTCCTTCATTAATATTAGTTTGTTTTATTACTCGCTCGCCTAAATCCTTATAGTCAGAAAAAATAGGATCTTGACGAACAGCTTGCAGACTGTATTGCAACCCAAACTGATAGATATTAATTCTTATCTTGCTAAATAATAAATCCATTTCCCCAATACTATACTCTTTTGCATTTCCCGCAATAAGATGAACTTTTATATTGTTTTTAAACTTTAGAAAAATATCTAAAGTAGGATCAGTTTTTTTATAATCAATAGTTTTTGCAAGAATTTTATATGATATAACCTCCCCAAAAAAATATCTTAACAAATCGATTACATGTGATCCATTATTTAAAATTCCCTTAGTGTAAATTACTGATGTGTTGATAAAACTACCATACCTCCCATTATCAATATTATATTTTATTTTTTGAATGGTGCTATCAAACCTTCGGTTAAAATTTACTGTTAAAGAAATCTTGTTTTTTTTATATTCCATCAGTACTTTTTTAGCCAGTCGGCTATCATTACTTAGTGGCTTCTCGCAAATGACTGCTTTTGGTTTATAATCCAAAACTACTTTTAATACTTTGACATGTGTTTCTGTAGGCGTACAAATATAAACAAGGTCAGGTTTTATTTGAGAAAACATCTCTTTTAATCCAATAAAAGGAACTGTTTTCCACTTACGAGCAAATGTCACTGCTTTTTTATAAAAAAGATCATAAACTCCAACAAGATCAGTTTTTTTATGAATACTAATAGCATGAGCGTGAGTTAAAACATTCTTATCTTGAAGCGAATCATACCCACCAGCTATATTACCGCAACCTATAATTACTGCTTTATATTTATGATTATTTTCCGTAACTTTCATTTTTATGCTAATCTTTTAAACCCAGCGTGGCAAACAGAACCTTTTAAATGCTTTTCTGGATTACCTTCTTTTACAGCTTTAGCTATAAAAGCAAATACTTCATCTAACGCTTCTAAGTATTTTTTAACGTGCTTTTTTTTATGGGCATAGGAAGCATAAAAACTTGTGCTAGCCAGGAACCCTTTTTCTAGCATTAATTGAGTAAAAATAGTTTTTAGAACCAGTTGTTTTTTGTGTTTGAAAGAAAAATGTCCAATGGCATTAGTGCCAGAAACATTTATTTTAAGTCCATGTTTTTGAGCTGTTGATTGCCAGCCCTTTTTTATTTGCCCACCAATATTCTGCAAATAACTATAAACATGATAGCACTTTGATTTTCTGATGGTGGCTAGGCTGGCTACTAATCCAATTCTTTCAGTCCAAGAAGTGCTACTAATAAAAGTATCTTGGGCAATTTGCATTATTTTTCTCTTGCCAATAATTACCCCCATAGAATAACCATTACTTATGGCTTTGGCAAAAACAGCTATATCAGGCTCCATCTCTAGCTGAAGATGGGCTCCTCCCTCATTAAGCCTAAAACCCATACTCACTTCATCAATAATCAAAACAATACCAAGCTTTTTAGTTATTTCAACAATGGTGTCAATAAATTCTCTTTCAGGTTGATTATGTCTTAACGGCTCCATAATCACTGCCCCAATTTTATCTCTGTGTTTTTTGATTAGCCACAAAAATTGCTTAGTTTTATTAAATTTAAAAGGATAAGATGTTCTTTTTAAGACTCGAGGAACGCCTAGTGGATTAAGTCCAGGCAGTAAATGACCATCTAAAGCTTTTTTATCAGCCAGATTAGATGATAAATACCAATCATGCCAACCATGATAACCACAAAACAAAATCACATCTTTTTTTGTCCTGGCTCGGGCAATTCTAATTGCTACGGCCACTGCTTCTCCCCCTGTCCGAGTATAGCGAACCATTTGCGCCCAAGGGTGAATCTTAATCAACAATTTTGCTAATTCCACTTCTTCAGGTGCATTTAAAATACTTATATTTCCTTTATCAACTGCATTTTTTACTGCCCGATCAACATCTGAATCGGCATATCCTAAAATACAAGCCCCTACAGACATCTGACCCATATCAATATATTTTTTATCATCAAGGTCCCACACTTCACATCCTTTAGCTTTAGAGTAATAAGCAGGCCATAAGTCAGGTAAAAACATTTCCGGCCTTTTGGATAATAACTGGGTTCCGCCAGGAATTAATTTTTTCGCTTCTTTATATAAATCTTGTGATTTCCCCATCTTATTATTAGAAATTGAAAATTTCTATTACCCTATCTTTCTTCAAAGATCTTAAAGATCCTTCATTTCTGTTAATATAACTATTAATTCTCTCCAGTTTTGGATTTTTTTCCAAAAATTTTAAAATATCATTCATATCAAAAAAGTTTTTTTTAGAATATAAGTTTTGATAAATTTTTTTTAAGAAAATGTAGTCTTCTTTTTCATCTAAAGTCCATCTTTTATCGGATAAATTATTTTTATTTTTAAAACTACAAATTTTAAATTTATTTTTATTTTTTCTTATATAAGGTGTTACATGCTCTCTTTCAGAAAACAATCTAGCGTTTTGCCAACAATTTTTTAAGACCTTAAAAGAAAATACTTCTGTATCAAGGCCATCAGGATAAGTAGGTGGACTAGCATTACTAATATAATCGGCCTTAGCTTTCTGATATTTGTCTATGGTTTTATCAATTATTTTCCAGTCTATTAAAGGACAATCAGCCGTAATCCTAACAACATGTTTGGGTTTTAATAATCTGGCTAACTGATAATAACGGTCAAGTACATCATTTTCTGAACCGCAGAAAACTCTAGTTTTTTTCTGAGCACACAACTTTACAATTCGCAAATCTTCTTTCTTAATTGATGTTGCCACAATTACTTCATCAATATTTTTACTCTTTTTTACTCTATTAACAACGTGTTCTAAAACAGTTTTATCTTCTAGTTTAAATAAAACCTTATTGGGTAATCTTGTTGACCCCGTTCTTGCCTGAATAACAGCTAGAATATTCATATTTTAATTCCAATTAAGCGGTAAAATTATTTTTTCATCACTATCTTTTAAGGATAAAAGATTATTATATATTTTTTTAACTCTATTTCTATATTTTAAAGCTTTTATATTCTCTTTTAAATTATCTAAATTATTTACGCCAATAATTATTTTATCAACATTCTTATTAAGGACCACAAAATTTAAACAAAGAGCGGCCATAGAAATATTTAGATCTTGAGCAACCTTATTTAGAAATTCTAGTTTTGGCCTTATTTCCTTAAATTGAGGGCTAAGTCCACCTGGTTTTTTAAACATTAATCCTTGCAAAAAAACCGAACGCACATGAATTTCAATATTCCTTTTCTTTAATAGACTAAGATGAGGAGCAAATCTTTGATCAAAAATATTATAAGGGAATTGAACAATATCAAAATTAAAATTATGCTTTAAAAGATATTTTAATTCTTGGGGATAATATAAAGAAAAACCTATCTTTTTAATTCTTCCTTTGGCTTTTAATTTTTCTAGCGTATCCCAAATAAGATTATTTTTTAAAAAGGATTTAAAATTATGAACCAAATACCCATATATTTTGTCTTGTCCTAATCTTGCTAATGATTCTGAAAAAAAACCTCCAGCTGTTTTGGAATTAGCCTTTGGTAGTTTAGAAATAATTTTAAAAGGAACTCTCTTTTTCTTAATAAATTTACCAATGATCTTTTCGCTTTCCCCATAGGTTAAAGCAGTATCTAAAATTCTTACTTTATTTTTCCAGGCATAATTTAAAATTTCAAACACTTCTTTTTTAAGAATTCTGCCTTTTTTATTATTAACACCATAGTCTAACCCAAACTGAGCAGTTCCCAAAATAATTTTTGTAATCATTTTAGTACCCCTTTTTTATCCTTCTCCCATCCCTTATTATTTTAAGGCTTCTTATAAAACCACAGTTAAAAAGCAAGTCAATAATACTCATATATGCTAAAAAATTACCATACAATTGTTTATAAACAGGATGTTGATAATTTTGATAAAAAAGCTCAATCTTGTTTTTAATAAATTCTCCCCCTGGTGATTTTGCTTCAATATATTCAACCGCCCCCTGAGGAGAAACATATTGATCACAACCAATCTCTTTACAAATATAAACTAGTCGGACATCCTTTTTACCAGTCACGTTTTTCAACTTAGAAGAAATTATAAATTCTTTATTTATACCAAGTTTCTCAGCTATTGAAATTGCAATATTAATATTAAAATTGCTTAATTTATTAATGTTATTATTAATCAACTTTACTAAAAATGGATAAACTTTATTAAAAAACTCTGCTTTCTTATAAACAAACTCTATGGTTTTTAAATGCTTTTTACGCCATCGATGACTATCATTAATTAAAGCCTTATTAATCATTAACTTATCTCTTCCTTTTGTTCTTCTTACAGGAATAGTTAAATATAATTCTCCCTGGGGTGTTTTTATTCTATTCCTGACATCCCAACTATTTCTTTGTAATTTTACATCATCTAAAAACACAAATTTATCTACACTGTCTATCAAATCAAAAAGTCCTAACCAAGGAATATAACCTGGTTGCATTATAGCTACTTTCATGTTTTCTTTCTTAACTCCATTCTAATTATTTTACATCCCCTGTTTAACCATTCCTGATCATTATCATCTAAAAGAACTTCTCTAAAATCCAATTTTTTATAAAGCCTATAAGCTCTTGTATTAAATTCCGCAAGATGAAGATAAACCAAGTTTAATCTAAAAAATTTAAAAGCTTTTTTAATCAATAATTCTGTTGCTTTTTTCCCAATTCCCCTTTTATGCATCAAAGAATCACCAATATAAATCCAAATTTCAGCTGTCTTCTTAGAACAAGATAAGTTTTTTAAACCACAGTTCCCCACATGTTGGTCATCATATAATATTGCATAAACACGTTGACTAGAATCTAACAATTTATCTTTAAAGTATTTTTTGTGTCTTTCCCACGAAATTTCTCCCCTCATCATAAATAAACTTCTAAAAGACAAATCTTTTATCCATTTAAAAGTCAAATATATATGTTCCCACTTAAATGGAACTAAGAAAACATTCAAAGATTTTTTCATGCTTTTTCTTCAAAGGACTCGTTTCAAAAAACTATCTTATCTCTCTCACCAACTTAAAAGCCTCGACCAATTTGCAACCTGTTTTTAAACCCCATAATTCGGCCGTTATTTTAATCCCTTTCAGTGATCGGGGATGAAAATATTCTCTCAATTCAGACTTATATTTAGCCATCGCTTTTAATTTCAAATCCATTGTTTCTGAAATGTCAAAAAAAACATCTGGAGAAAAACTTAAAGGATAATTCCATTCTGTAGAAGACAAAACTTCAAAAGAATAAATCTTTTTCACTATTTCTCCCTTAATAGGCCTATTGGCAGTAATAACTGCTTTATAAGTAATTTTATGATCTATATTTAAGTCCTTTTCATAATGAGTAAAAATTATCTCTGGTTTTATCTTCTTTTTAATTTTTTTAATAACTTTAACAATATCTAGTAAGGCAACCGTATCAAATCTGTTGTCTGGAAAGTCATAAAAAAAAACCTCTTTCACTCCAATAATTTTATTGGCTTTTTGGGTTTGTTTTTTTAACTCTCCTATTTCTTTTTTACTTTTATTAACATTTCTCTTTACATCTCTAGCAGTTATTCCTTCACCCAGTATTAAAGTATGGGCTTCATAACCTTCTTTGACTAGCCTAGCAATGGTTCCCCCACAACCTAAAATTTCATCATCAGGATGAGCAACAACTATTAATATTCTATTTTTACTCATAAATCGTCCTCCTATTTCTTTTTTAATTTCTCTTTAATAACTTTAGCGGGAATTCCTCCGGCAATGACTTTACCGGGAATATTTTTCGCTACTACTGCTCCAGCAGCAATAACTGAACCTTTGCCGATCTTAACCCCGGCCAAAACACAAACATGAGCCCCTATCCAAACATTGTTCTCAATAACAATCGGCTTAGCTATATATTCTCCAAACCTGAAAGAACCTTCTTTTTGAGTATGATTAGTAGCTGTAACTGAGACAAAAGGACCAATCAAAACATTATCTTTAATAATAATGTCTCCTTGTCCATAATAGCTATTATAACCCAAATAAACATTGTCTCCCACACTTAATCTATTAGGATTAAAAATGTACGTTCTCCAGGGAACCATAAAATTTTTGCCACATTTTTTTAAAAAGGGCTTATAAAGCCAACCTTTTATTTTTGCTCCTAAATCAATTGGAGGCAAAAATGAAGAAATTACCTTAATTATAAAACCCCAAAACTCATTATATTTAATCATTTTAAAATATTCCTTTTCTAATTAACTGATTTCTCTTAATTAGTTGTTGAGTTTTTTTTCCAATGATAGTCATATAATTCCTAGGATCAATTCCTTTTTTATTATAGGGCCGTTTGGCCGCTATATCATCAAATTCGATCACTTTTCCTTTTTCAAGATCTCTAAATGCATATAGGGATCTTCTTGTTTTCAAAATCTCAATTTTTTTTTCAGAGTTAATTCTGGGTTTGTTGGCAAAAAGCATTGCTTCAATGTCTCTAACACCTAAGACTAGCTTCCTTAATTCATCTGGTTCAAGAGAAATCTCCTGATCTGGACCAAGTAATTTTCTATCAAGAGTAAAATGTTTCTCAATAATACAGGCGCCTTTGGCTCTAGCAACAAAGGCAGCTGTTATCCCCAAAGTATGGTCTGAAAAACCAACTGGAATACTAAACAGCTGCCGCATTTTCTCCATGATTTTAAAATTAATGTTTTCAAATTGGGTTGGGTACTCAACTAAACAATATAAAAAGGCAAACTTTTTAACCTTAAGTTTTATAAGAAAATCATAAGTCTGTTTCATTTCTTTTATAGTTGCCATTCCAGAAGAAAGAATAAGGGGTAAGTTATACTTTGCCAGCTCAGATATCAAGTGAAAATTAGTAAAATTGCTTGAACTTAATTTTATTCCAGGAATCCCTAATTTATAAAGCAGTCTGGCTGAAGGAACATCGGCCGCAGAAGACATAAAAATAATTCTTTCTTTTTCTGCTTTTTTTTTGATCTGCTGGTATTCCTTCAAACTAAATGTTGTCTTTTTAAAAAAACGGTATAATTTATTATCTTTATCAGTTAAGTTAAAATTTGTTTCCGGAGAAAGAGTTTGGAACTTAATCACATCAGCCCCTGCTTTGGCTGCCTTTTCTACCAATTCCAAAGCTATGGCAATATTGCCATTATGATTAATGCCTACCTCGGCAATTATAAGGCTTTTTTTGTCAAAAAAGTTTATCTCTTTCATGCTTTTACTAATTAAAGCTCTTTAAAACAATGCTGCCAATATCTGACAAAGCGAAGTTTTTTATGATAATTTTTATAATCGGGTAAATTGGGGCGGAATTTTCCAGTTAAAGAATATGTAATCATCTCATGAAAAAAATTAATCCCTAAACCAGTAGTAATAGGAATGGTCGCATCTAATCGTGTATTTGATTCTATCAAAATTGGCTTTCCTTGATAATTCCGGCCTACCTCTATCTGGATAAAGAAATCAAAATTCATACATTTAACAATCTTGGTTACGTATTTTCTTACATCTTTATCAAAAACAATATCTGCTAATTGAGTAGGTGGGTTAACTTTCGGCGTTTTCCAATTATTGCGAATCACCATAGAAACAATCTTTCCATTATTTACTAAAATATCAGCGCTGTATTTATTCCCAGGTAAATACTCCATTACCAAATAATTTAAAATCTTTTTAGGCCTTATGCGAAAGACTTCTTCCAATTCATCTAAAGAAATGTTAATAGTGTCTCGAGAATAAAAAGACTGATATTTATCATAATCATCTATAACCACTCTAAAGCCTTTGCTACCCCGGCCAAATTTAGGTTTGATAATAAATTTATTCTTTGGGTACCCAAGTTTCTCAGCATAAAGGCGAAGATCTTTTAATTTATTAAGGCTGTAAACCTTACCCACATCAATTTTATTCTTTTTAAGTTTCATCATTAATTTATATTTATTAGTGGTTATTTTTACCGCTCTTAAGGGAGAACAACAAACTTCACAATTAAAATTATTTTTAAAATCTTTTTTATTTTCCGCTAAGGAAAGCACTTCCTCATCACTTCCTACAAAAATTACTCTAACCTTGTTTTTCTTAACAATTTTTTTAATCGTAGAAATATAGTTTTTATTATCACCCATAGGAACTTGATAATACTTATCTAAAAATTGGGTGTTATTATTATCTTTCTCAGACACAACGTCAACACCAATTACAGAAATATTATAATCTGGATGATTTTTTATCAAAGAAATTATAGATGGAGCCACCTGGCTATTAGTACAAGTTATTAAAATGTTTATTAAAGGTTTCTTTTTCATAAAACTTTTTTATTCTTTATTGGTTAATTCTTGTAAAATTTTACTAACAACATTTAAAGAACCATTCTTTTTCAATATCCTTTTTCCATTATAACTCATTTGTAATCTCGTGTTATAATTATTAACAAAATTTATTTTATTTAATAAACTATTCTCTAAATTTTTATCCTTCCATAGGCCAGCATATTCAATAAAACCTGTTTTCTTCCACTCATTTATATTTTTTAGCTGATTCTTATCATTAGCCGCGATAATTATTACCGGCAACCCAACTTGTGCAAATTCAAACAATGCTTGGCCCCCAGCCGAAACAACAATATCTGATTTCATCATAAGTTCCTTCATTTTATTAGCATCAGCCCATTCAATGAATTCTGTTCTCTCATCTTTTTGCTTTTTTATAAGATTAAAATTTCTAAACCATTTACCAATAACAACTTTTTTATTAAAATTAGGAAATTCATTAGTTAAAAGTCGCAAAACTTTAGTAGTAATATTTTTAGTATCAGCACCACCAAAAGTTATCATTACATCCTTTATGTTTTTTTTTACCTTTTTTTTTCCAACATACCAAAACTCTTTTCTTAAAATCGTATATTGAAACCCAAGTAAATAAATCAAATTCCTTTTTTTTGGATACTTAAGCTTTAAGGAATAAATACCTCCGTTAACCAAAATTCCTTTTGGATAATCTATTCTTTTATTATCGTCAATATAAACACAAAGTTTTGCATTCTCAGAAATACCCTTATATAGAGTATTATCAGCTAAATAAGAATCAATAATAACAATATCTGAAGTTTTAATTAGATTAAATAGCCTTTTTCTTTCCTCTAACCAATTAAAAATTATATACTTCTTATCTTTAAATAAATCTTTAACAGAATTATCTCCGTTAATAACAAAATATGGGTAAAGTCCCTTTTCTATAAATGCTTGACTTAAAGCTATACACCTTGTTATATGCCCAGAACCAATATTCTTTCCAGCTTCTGTAAGAAGAAATATTTTCATTCTCTTTTATATTAAAAAAATTCAAATATTTTATTTATCACGTAATTTACTTCTTCACTTTTAAGCGATGCATATAAAGGAATACTTATTTCTCTTTGGGAAAAATCTTCTGCCTTAGAACACAAACCTTTTTTATAATCTAATTTCTGATAGTAGGGATGCCAGTAAATTGGAATGTAATGAATCTGGCAATAAATATTATTCTTCTTTAAATAATTAAAAATTCTAAATCTGGTTTTATTTTCTTTTACTCTGACCGGATATAAGTGGTAAGCATTAAATTGATCTTTGGATTCCTTAATAATCTCAATGTTTTTAGCATTTTTAAAAGCTTTATCATATTTATTGGCTATTTCTCTTCTTTTTTTTATAAAGCTATCAATTTTATTTAATTGGCTTATACCTAAAGCACACTGAATATCAGTCAGGCGATAATTATAACCAAGAAGCTGCATTTCATGATACCAGCTACCAATGTTTGAAATTTGACTTTTAACTTTTGATACATACTTAGATTTATCTTTTGTAATTCCATGAGTGCGAAGCATAAGTAGTTTTTCATAATACTTTCTATTATTTGTAGTAATCATTCCGCCTTCGCCAGTAGTAATATGTTTAACTGGATGAAAAGAAAAAACTGCCATATCTGAATATTTACAATCGCCAATCTTGGATTTTTTATATCTAGCTCCTAAAGCATGAACCGCATCCTCAATAATAATTAATTTATACTTCTTAGCTATTTTTTGAATTTTATCTAGTTTACAAGGAAGGCCACCATAATGAACCGGAATAATTATTTTTGTCCTTTTGGTAATTTTCTTTTTCAAACTATTCTCATCCATTAATCCTTGTTCATTAATATCTATAAAAATAGGTTTGGCGCCGCAATATAAAGCACAATTAGCAGAAGCGGCAAAACTTAAGGGAGAAGTAATTAACTCATCGCCTTTTTCTAGCTCGGCCGCTAAACAAGCCAAATGAAGTCCAGCTGTCCCACTGGATACAGCCACCGCATATTTTGAACCAGTATATCTTGAAAATCTTCTTTCAAACTCCTGAACTTTTAATCCACAAGTAATAAAGTCACTTTTTAAAACTTCAACAACTGCTTTTATATCTTCTTTACTAATAAATTGTTTAGCATAAGAAATCATATTATTTCCAGGTTTTTAAATATTTTCTTTATTTCTTTTTTGGTAATCAAATAGTTCCGGGAGCTATATTCCTCCATTTTTCCCATTCTTCTTCCCTTGCTTAAATATATTGGCTTCCTTCCTTTTTTTTGTTTTCTAATTGAAGAAAGAATAACATAAAAATTTTTAAATTTAATTGTTCGGGGAATTTCTGATTCATTAATCAAAAGCTCATCGATTTTCTCTCCTGGCCGAATCCCAACCATCTTAATTTTATTTTTTGCCTTATTTTTCTTCATTAATATTTCAATTAAATCAATTATTTTAAATGATTTAAGCTTGGGAACAAAAACTTCACCACCTTGAGCATATTTTATGGCATTGAGAATAAGTTCTACTGATTGTTTTGGACTAATTATAAAACGAGTCATTCTAGGGTCAGTTAAAGGAATATCTTCGCCTTTCTTTATCTTAGAATTAAAAAGGGGGATTACTGATCCAGTGCTTTCCAAAACATTGCCATACCTAACCGTAGTAAATATGGTACCAATATCTCCCCGGCTATAGTTGCTTTCAGTAAAAATTCTTTCGCTGACAAATTTACAAGCACCATAAGTATTTACCGGAGAGCAAGCTTTGTCTGTAGAAACAAAAACGGCTTTTTTTATCTTATTTGCCAAACAGGCATTAACTAAATTTAAAGTTCCTAAAATATTCGTTTTAATCGCTTCATCAACATTATATTCAATCAAATCAATTCTTTTTAAAGCAGCTGCATGAATAACAATATCTACTTGCCGGCAGGCTTTTTTCAAACGCGGGTAATCTCTAACATCACCAATAAAATTTCTTAGCTTAGGATTATAATTAAAAAATTCCTGGGCTTTGTAATGTTTAACCTCATCCCGGCTAAATAATCTAACCGCCTTAGGACTTTGCTTTAAAATTTCTTTTGTTAAAGCTCTGCCTAAAAAACCAGTCCCTCCAGTAATAAGAATTGTTTTGTCTTTAAATATATTCATTTCCATATTGGCAGCTAATTTTATCAGATAAAATGATTTTTCTGAAATTTATTTCTTATTTCCCTTCTTCTATTTTTAAATATGCTGCAACTACTTTAGTTGGGTCACCGATTGCCTTGATCTGTCCGTTTTGGAGAAAAATTGCTCTTTTAGTAAAAGAAAGAATTTTCTTAACATCATGGGAGACAAAAATAATTACCCTATCGCTTTTGGCTATCTGACGCATTTTCTCTATTGATTTTCTTTGAAAAGAGGCATCACCAACACTCAAAACCTCATCTACCAATAATATATCCGGTAAACAGTGAACTGCGATGCTAAACCCCAATCTAACATACATTCCCGAGGAAAAATTCTTGACTGGAGTATCTAACGAATCACCAATATCGGCAAAACCAACAATATCATTAAACTTCCCATCTATTTCTTTTTTAGTCATGCCCAAAATAGTCCCGTTAATATAAATATTTTCCCTTCCTGTTAATAAACGGTGAAAACCAGCCCCGGCAGCAATTAAAGCCCCCACCTTTCCTTTAATCTTAATCCTTCCTTTATCAGGCATAAAAATTCCATTCAAAAGCTTTAAGAGGGTGCTTTTACCAGACCCATTAGCTCCAATAATACCCAATGTTTCTCCTTTTTTAACTTCAAAAGAAATATTGTTTAAAGCCCAAAATTCCTCTTTTCTTAACTTAGGATTACTTTTAAAAGCTAAAACTCCCCGTGTAATATCTGTCAAACCATACCTTAAAAGAAGACTAGACTTCCTACAGAATTTTTTGGAAACATTATTTACTTCGATAATTGTATTCATTAATATATGTTTTAATAAAAAATAGAAGTTTTGGTTTATTTATTCAATCACTACGAATGACTGAAGTGGATTATAAGGGCTTCGGGTTATCTTATATTTATCCAAACCAAATACTTCCTTCAGGGCTAGTGTTTCTCCTGGAAAACAACCTACATTTAATTCATCAAATCCGATAACACTTCCTTTTGTAAGATGTTTCTTAATTGCTTCTAAACATTTCTTAGTTGGTTCATAAAGATCAAGATCAAAATAAGCCAGGGCAATAATTGTTTCTGGATTGTCCTTAAGAAATTTATTTATTTGCAGACTAGCATCTCCCTTAATTACTTCGTGTTTCTTTATAGAAGATAAAGGACTTTCCTGCTCATGACAATCAAGAATCTTTTTTAAATACTTTTCGTATTTCTTCGTGGTGGTGTAGGCACCAACTGAAGTTGCATCTGATTTTCCATCCTTTTTATGGATTGAAGGAAACCCTTTAAAAGTATCAAAACCAACAACCTTACGATTATGGTTAAAAGGCTCATACATTCCCCTAAATGAACTAAATAAGGCTAAATTTTGCCCCCATCTTGTCCCAAATTCCATGACAATACCGTGAACATTTATTATTTTCCTATATAGGTAATCCAAATACAGCAACCTTGACAAATCTTGCCTCTTAATAAATAAGCCTAAATTTAACAACAACTCATTATCTGGAATAGGACATTCCTTAAATAGATCAAAAAAAAGATTTTGTTGTTTTTTCATATTTTATCTTTATTACTAAGTTTTACTTGTTAATATTATATCAAAAAATTATTATATTCTCTCTGTTATTTTTGGCTGGCTAATATAAAAGAAAAGCCAGCCAAATATAAAAACAATTAAAGCTAAAATACTCGAGAGTAAAAATTCTATAGGAAATTCTATTTTTCCAGAAATAATAATATCTCTAGGAGCACTGACGAGAAAAAAAATTGGATTATAGTGATTAACTTTGGCTAAAAATCCTTTTTCAGGAATAGTATACATTATCGGCATTAAAAACAAAAAAAAGCTCATTCCTACATTAATAAAGTTTTTAATATCTCTAATAACCACTGCTAAAATAGAAGTTACGAAACCCAAGCCAAGAGTAAGCAAAAAAATTGGTAAGAGAAAAAAAGGAAGAAGGAAAAAGGAAAACGAAGGAGATAATCCATAAATTAGATAAACAACTAAAACTAAAACCAGCCTGATTAAAAAATCAACAACCACTTCACTAATAGCCGCCACAATTAAAGCTTCTTTAGGAAAACTTATCTGGGAAACTAAAGTCCCAGCTGAATCAATACTACTCGTTAACACTAACCAACCATTGGAAAAAATTTGCCAAATTGAAAATCCTAAAAGACCAAAAATAGGATAAGGAACAGGAATATCACCAATTTTAATTATTCCAGAAATATTTAAAAGTAAAAATGTTCCCATAGTAACAATCGGCATCAAAAAAACCCAAATCCAACCAAGTAAAGACTGTTTATATCTGGCTTTAAAATCTCTTATAAAAAGCTGCCAAATAAGCTCCCGACTATCAATTATATTAACTACCATTTTCTTAAAAATTTTTAATAAGCCTTGGCGGTAAAGATTATTGGGAGAGTAAGTATTAATTACTTTGTTTTCAATCATTTTTTAAATACCAATTAATTGTCTTTTTTAATCCTGTTTTAAAATTAGTTTTAGCTTTAAATCCAAACGCCTTAAAAGCTTTGTCTGTGTTTAAACATCTCCTTGGTTGACCATCAGGCTTAGTTTTATCCCATACTATTTTACCTTTATATTCCATAAACTTAACAATTAGTTTAACTAGGTCTTTAATGCTAATTTCAAACCCTGCCCCAATATTAACCGGCTCTGACTGATTATATTTTTCCGCTGCCATAACAATCGCTTGAGCACAATCTTGAACATATAAAAACTCTCTGGTAGCTTTACCTGTTCCCCAAACAGTAATTGCCTTCAATTTTTTCTTTTTAGCCTCAGCAATTTTTTTTATTAAAGCGGGAATAACATGAGAAGACTGGGGGTTAAAATTGTCTCCTGGACCATAAAGATTGACTGGTAATAAAAAAATTGAGTTAAAATTATATTGTTTTCTATAGGCTTGACTTAAAACTAGAAGCATTTTTTTGGCCAAACCATAGGGCGCATTAGTTTCTTCGGGATAACCATCCCATAAATTCTCTTCTTTAAAAGGGACCGGAGTAAACTTAGGATAACAGCAAACTGTTCCTAAAGCAATAAATTTTTTTATCTTAGCAAGCCTGGCCTGCTCAAAAAGCTGAACTCCCATTAGTAAATTCTCATAAACCATTTTAGCTGGATTTTTTCGATTAAAACCAATTCCACCAACAATCCCTGCTAAATGAATAACAATATCTTTGTTTTTAACTGCTTGTTTTACATTTTCTAAATCTCTTAAGTCATTGCTTTTAGACCTGGGGACAAAAATATCTTTTTTTTTAACCCCTTTAGCAATCAATTCTTTTTTTACGTACTGACCTAAGAAACCACTGCCTCCGGTAAGAAGGATTCTTTTATTTGTTAAATTCATCTTCGCCTATTATTTTACAATAATTTCTTTTGCTTTTCATAATATTTCAATATTCTTAATCTATAAAATACGGCTAAAGTATCAATAAAAATATTTTGAATTGTTTTTAGAGTAGCGGCACTAGTAAGACTGGTAAAATTGTATCTTAGTTTAATTGGAGCCTCGAAGATTCTTTTAAAGCCAAAACTATTAGCCACTGAAAGAATTTCAATATCAAAAGCATAATTTTTAACCAGTAAAACTGGGAGGACTTTTTCCAAAACTTTTCTTTTGAATATTTTAATCCCCGCCTGAGTATCTTTTATTTTAACCCCGAAAAATAATTTAACAAAATAATAATAGCCCAGGCTGAGAATTTTTCTTTCCCAAGGATAGTTTACCTGAGATACTAAATGTCTTTTAGAACCAACAATAATGTCAGCATCATACCATTCTAAATGTTCTAAAAGCATGGGAATGCCACTAGGATCAATTTCTCTGCCAGCATCTAAAAAGGCAATGTAATCACCTTTGGCTTTTTTCATCCCAAAGCGAACTGCGTGGCCTTTTCCGTGATTGTTTTTTAGTTGATAAATTCTAATTTTAGGTGAGCTTACTTTCTTAGCTTGCTTATAAGTCTGATCTACCTTACCGTCAACAATAACAATTATTTCCCAATCATACCGTATCCGCTCCAATATATTTTTAATCTCTTTAAGATTTTTAACAATCGTTTTTTCCTGCTTAAAACAAGGAATAATAACAGAAAGCAGTTTTTGATTATCATTCACAATACTTTAGATTTTAACATTATGCTCCTCGTCTATAAAGAAAAGGTTTTTTCTTGACTGACTATCCAGGTCTAAATATAATTAAAGAGATATGACTAAAAAATTAATTAAGTCTCTTATTGGTCTTGGTAAGTGGTATTTTCAAAAAATGACTAATCCTATAAAAGTTAAATTAAAAAGAAGGCTCCCTAAATTAATTTTTCTACGAACAAGTGTTTCTGACCGTAAAAGTTATGCGGAAATCTGTACTTTAGCTAGTAAAAATGATGCTGTTTTTAAAAACTTTAAAAGACATAAAGATTATCAAAGGGTTTTGGAACACGTCACTCAAAAACAAGGTCAGGCTTATTTAAATGTGATTAAATCTGAAAATAAAAACTTATTAAAACATATTTCTAAGTTTCAAGAAAATGATCAATTAGGTAACCCATTAACTTTTTCATACAAAATAAATAAAAAAAATACTACTCTTTCTCCCACTACTCTAAGATATGTCAAAGTCTTATCGGATTTAAAAAATATTTTCTCTACTTTAAATAATTTTGAAATTATAGAAATCGGCGGCGGTTATGGCGGTCAAGGTAAAATAATTAGCGCCGTTTTTAAATTCAAATCATATACTATGGTTGATTTAGTTACTGTTCTTCCCTTGGCAAGAAAATATTTAAGAATGTTAAAAGTAAAAAATGTTTTTTTTCTTAAACCAAGCAAAATCCCAGCTAAAAAAATATATGATCTAGTTATTAGTAATTATGCTTTTTCTGAATGCGGGAAAGAAATTCAAAATGAGTATATAGATAAAGTTTTAAAAACAACTAAAAAAGGCTATATTACTTATAACTATCAGAATGAATCAAAAAACAAATACCATCCTGTTTCCCCATATTCTAAAAAAGAAATAATAAGAATTTTGTCTAAATACCATCAGCTTAAAATTCTTCCAGAAAGACCTAAAACCGGATCAGCTAACTTTATTATTGTCTGGGATGATATTGGGAAATTAAAATAGCCGTTATTTTCTTTGGACTTTTATCCTAAAACCAATTGATTCTTTAAAATTGCTTTTTAATTTATCTTGTTTCCATTTTAAAAGTCTTTGATATAAAGGCAAAGAAAAACCACCAATTAAGTCAATAAAACCAGCCCAAGACGTATCATAAACAACCGGCTCAATTTTCAAAATCTTAAAGCCATAATCCTCTAATATTTTTTTTATCCCTTTCTGTGAGTATTCAGTTTTGTGATCAGAATCAGAGTAAAAGTTTAAGCCAAATCTTTTCTGGATCTTTTTCCAGGAAGTGTTTTTGTTGGGAATTGAAATAAACACTTCTCCTTTTTTTTTCATAACTCTTTTTATTTCTTTTAAAAGCTGGTTTCTTTTATTTAAATGCTCTAAAACATCCAAACATAAAACCTTATCAAAATAGCTGTTTTTAAAAGGTAGTTTTTTCTCCAAATTTAAATGTAAAATCTTAGTATTTTTTATTCTTCCATCTAAAATTGTTTTTTTAGCAATTTGAAGTTCATTTTGATCATAGTCCACCCCAATTACTTTGAGGCATCTCTTGGCTGTTTTTAAAGTATTTTGACCATTACCGCAACCTATATCTAAAACTAAATCTGTTTTTTTAATATCTTTTAAATACCAGCTTTGTCTTTTTTTGACTAAATGTTTGGGGTGAATCGGGTATTTGCTTTTTCCAGTTAGCTGGGTTAGGCGACAGGATAAAGCAGACAGATTCTTGCTTTTTTTTAGAAACCAGACAAAAGGAAATAAAACCTTAAACATTTTTTAAAATCTCTATCTCTTTAGCTAGAAGTTTTTGAATATTAAATTCTTGCTCGGCTTTTTTCCTAGCCTTTAAACCTAACTTTTTTCTAAGCCGATGGTTTTCAATTAAAGTTAATAAGTTGGCCCTAATTTCTTCAGGATTAAAGCCAGTTTTTAAAATCTCTTTTTTATTTTCAAACTCTTCTACCCCACTATAATTCCCGACTAAGCAGGGGAGTCCTAAAGCCATTGCTTCAATTAAGGCTTTTGGCTGTCCCTCTTTATATGAAGGCAGACAAAAAATATCAGCCCCCTGATAATATCCAGAAAGTTTATTATGAACTACCCTGTCAATAATTTTTAAATTAACTTCTTTCTTCTTTGCCAATAAAATCAATTGGCTCCTTAGTTTACCTCTCCCTATAAAAAGCAAGTTAATTTTAGCCTTGTCTTTTATTAAAGCGGTTGCTTTTATAAGATTTTCTAAGTTTTTTTGCTTTTCTAGCCTGGCCACCGTCAAAACATTCACCCCTGAACCTTTAAGTAGTTTTTTTGCCTTTTCTGGTTTAAATTTCTTTGTATCAACTCCATTAGGAACATAAAATATTTTAGCCCGAGGGTATTTACTTTGTAAATTCAGCTTGTTTTTTTTGTTCGTGACAATTACTCCAGAAGCAAAATAAAAAGCAATTTTTTCTAAACCTTTTAAAAGAATTGGTCTTATTCTTTGGTTTTTAAATTTAGCAAAAGCATAATAATCATAACCATAGGTAAAAATAAACGGCTTTTTAAAAAATATTCGACAAATTATAGCGGGTATTACTCCCGTTAACTGCATAACTCGAAAAACATCTATATTTTTAACCCGAGAAAGATGAACAAAGGGAATTAAAAACTGATAAAAAAACCGATGCCAATTATGCTTATTTTCTAAAACAAAACAGCTTTTAGGCAAACTAAGCTTTAGCTGATCATAGGTAAAAATGTAAACCTGATCAAACTTTTCTTTGTAATTACTAAGATAATAATTAAAAAAACGGCTGTCTTGTCCAGATTTCTTTAAAGAAGAAAAACTATCTCCCGGGCTTAAAAAAATTCCAAGGTTAGAATTTACTTTGTTCATTTATAATTATTACATTTAATATTAGGGAATAACTCGGCTGACTGATGATAGTTTTGCTTAAAACTCTTCGCAAGAATACTTGTTTTAACACTGGGAACAATTAATTCTTTCTTAGAATAAATATTAAAATAATTATTAAATTCATCTTTAAGTTGATAAGAATAATTAAATTCTTCTTTGTTTAACTGATCATTAAACAATAAAGCATAATCACTGGTGGCTAAGTTTTTTTTATCTGGTAGGCCAGTATAAAATAGGGTTACAAAAGAATCGAGGTTGCTGAAAACTTGCTCCCTGCATAAAGCATTTTCTCGAACAATAAAGCCAGCGGCTTTAAATAGTTGAGGATTTTGATAATATCCTTTAATGCTATTGGTAAAATCTATTTTCTCAGGGAAATAAAACTTTTTTATAAAATTCAAGTTAATTAAGACCAAAAATAAGACTAAAAAAAATGATCCTAATTTATTAAAGGACGCTAACTTTTTTAACCCAAAGCTTGCTCCAATAATAATTAAAGGGAAAAAATTTAGAAAATGAACTGTCGGTGCTCGATGAAAAGAAAAATAAAGCAAGGGAAATAAGAATATGAGGTTATATTTTTTCCCCCACTTATCAAAAAAGCTTGTAAAAAATAAAATCAACAAGCTTAAGCTAAATAAAAAGTGATTATAAAGATTTAAAACCGTGATTGATTTTAAAACATTAAAGTTAAAACCCTCCCCTCCTCTGGCTAATATTCTAAAAAACCCAAATTCTTTTAAATCAGCTGGATTAATGTAATTTGTCTTGGCGGCCAAATAAGGAATAAAACTCCACAATCCAATGAACAGTAAAAATAAAACACCAAAAAGAAAAAAAGGGAGAATTATCTCTTTTTTTAAAACCTTTTTCTTGTATTTTAAAAAAAGGTTTAAACCCATTCCCGGCAAAAGAAAAATGCTGTCAATATAAAAAAGCAAACTGATAAACAGATAAATAAGACTCTTAGTTAAATCCCTATAATTCTCTTTTTTTAAAAAATTAAGGAAATAAAAAGCCGCTAAGCTGACAAACAAAAAAAACCCAGATACCCCATTGGTTAAACGAGATAAAATAACCACTCCGCTGGTGGCATAAAAAAGGAGAGTTAGAGTGACAATAAAATGACTATTAGTTAATAACTTAACCGTCTTTTTAACAACAAAAAAAGTGATTAAAGCCATAATTATACTAGGCAAGCGGAGTAAAAACTCATTTGGCCCTAAGAAAATAAAAGGAATTTCTATTAATCCCCTGGCCGGTTCATGACCATATAAAAAAATGCTCGGTAAAAACTTAATATTTAACCGGTAAAATAAAGCATAAAAAATTCCCGAAACTTCATTGCCATGTAAAACTCCATTGGCCTTGAAAAACAAAAAAAAGAAAAAAAGCAAAAAGATAAGATAGTCAAACCAAAACCAAGATAATTTCTTTTTAATCATCCCTGCCTGATTTTAAATAATACAAAACATCTTCAGAAAGCTGGCGGTGCTTGGCTAAAATTTTACCCACTAAAGCAATCCCAAAAAACTGAACGCCAGTTAAACATAAAAGGACGCCCAAAATTAAAGATTGAACATGACCTGAACCATTCCCCTCAAAATAGAAAATTAAAAACCTAATCAAAGGCACTAAACCAATAATAATAAAAATTGAAGCCAAAATAGAAAAAACTTTTAAAGGCTCATAAAGTAAATAAACCATTAAAATATTAACCACTGACTGCCTTAAATGAATCAAAGTATTTTTAGCTAACCGAGACCTTCTGGTTGGCCTATTGACCTTTATTTTTATAAAAGAAGCTTTCAGACCCTTTTTCCCCACCTGAATCAGAGTATCAATCACGTAGGAAAAGTTAGAAGTAGGATTGATTTCTAAAAGAGCCTGTCTTGAATAAGCCCTAAATCCGGAAGTAGCATCAGGTATTTTTATACCGGCGGCCCGGGAAACTATTTTACTCCCAATGACTTGTAAAAACTTTTTAATCTGAGAAAAATGGCTGATTTTTTTTACCTGTCTATCGGCAATAACAACTTCTGCTTTTCTTTGAACTATTGGTTTAACTAAATCAGGAATGTATTTTCCCGGATATTGATTATCGCCGTCAGTATTAACTAAAATATCATATCTTTTTTTAAGAGCAAATTTTAAACCTCTTTTAAAGGTATAACCTAATCCCCTATTGGTTTTGTTTCTTATAATATGATTAACTTTAAACTTTTGGGCTGTTTCAAAAGTTTTATCAGTCGAGCCATCATCAATTATTAAAACATCGATTGTCTGAATTCCTTTAATTTTTTTAGGAATTGCCTTTAAAACCAAAGGCAGGGTCTTTTCTTCATTAAAACATGGAATTTGAATTAGTAACTTCATTTTACTTTCCTAGAACCATAAAATGGTTTAGGCCAAATTCAAAACTTTGATAATATTTAACTTCTAAATCAGCTTCTTTTGCCAATTGGATAAGTTCTTTTTTAGAAAAATAGTGTTTATGATCTTTATTTTGGCGGGAAAATATTCTAATCTTAACCCCTAACTCTAATATGGTCTTGGCCTTTTTATCTGGAGTAGTAATAATTATTCTGCCCTTTTTATTCAAATGTTTGCTAAGATTTTTTACTATTTTAAAAGGTTCATCTAAGTGTTCTAAAACAGCCAGCATTAAGACTATATCTTGTTTAAAAAGCTCTAAAGAAGTAAAATTTTCAGTGTTGAAATATGAGTTAATAAACTTCTCCTCTCCATATTTTTGGCAAGCTTCTTGATAACGCTGTTTATTTCCTTCAATCCCAAAATAATCAGTTTTTTTTGGCAAATAATCAATCATTTCCCCTGAACCACAACCAATATCTAAAATCTTCTTCCCTTTTGGGATAAAAGAAATAGCTTTTTTAAATCTAAGATATCTTAATAATGGTGATAATAAACCATTCATTTCAAAGATTGATAAATTGATATAATTCTCTCAGTTATTTTCTTTTGATTAAATTTTTGTTTAACAAATTGGTAATGATTCTCTCCTATTTTAAGGCTTAAGCTTTTATCTCGCAATAGTTTTAAAATTACCTCAGCCAGCTGACTGGGGTTTTTTCTTGAAACAATAAACCCTGTTTTACCAGCTATTATTTGTTCTTTTAAACCGCCGCTTCTAGTTATTATTACCGCCTTTTTGAAAAGAGCTGCCTCAATTGGAACCCGTCCAAAGGGCTCAATCCCAGCTGTGGGAACAACTACAAGATCTGCTAATTGATAGTATTTAAAAAGTTCTTCATGAGAAACTTCGGGAATAATTTTAAAATAAGATTGGGTTTTAACTTTTAGGCTTCCCTTGCCAATCAAAAGAAAAACAACATTTTTTTCTCTTTGACAAACAATCTCCCCAGCTTTCAGTAAATCATAAACTCCTTTCCCTAAAGTGAGACGGCCAGCATAAAGAACTACTTTCTTGTTCCCAAGCTGGTGCTTCTTTCTAAGGCGGATTATTTCTTCATTATTTGTCTTTTTAACTCCCAATGGCGGCAAATTATAAACTACCTTAATTTTATCTTTGCAAACCAAGTCTGCTTTTAAATAAATCTCCCTTAAACTATTGCTGATAGCGATTAATTTATCACAATTTTTTAATAACCTTCGCTTCATTAAGTTATCTATCCAGGAATAGAGTAAAGAGGCACGGGCATAAAGATATTTTATTTTAGATTTTGGTTTTAAATATAAATTAATATATTCAGGCACGCATTGGTTCCAGAAATGAGAAAAGCTCGAGGATTCTCTTTTAATAGATTTTTTTTGCAAGCAAGTTCCTACTGGACAAAAAAGAACAAAATTTCTCAAAGTAAAAACTAATGGCTTTCTTAAAATATATTTTGCCAAGACAGCTGCTGGCAAGGAAAACCTTTCCTGAAGATGCAATAAATCAACTTTTTCTCTAATACTGTAATAAACTATCCAAAAACCAAAATATAAATAATACAAAGGCTGGGAATTAAGAAAATAAGGCAGAGTCTGACTTTTATTTTTAAGTTTAAAAGGAAAAGGAAAACGGATAATTTTAAAACCTTTACTCTCCTCTGTTTTCGGGTTCTTCCCATAATTAGGCGTTAAAACAACCACTTCTTCCCCTTTTTTTGCTAATCCTTGGGCTGAGTAATAACTACTCCATTCTGCTCCTCCAGGAGCAAAGGGAGGAAAATAGTCAGAGATAAAAAGAATTCTCATAATTAAAAAACCTACTATTAACTAACAATTAATAATTTCTAATTAAAATTAGTTTTAATTTTTTTATAAATCTCTATTTGCTTTCTAGCTGATATAGCCCAAGAAAATTGCTGACTATATCCCCTCGCTGATTGCCCCATTTTTGCTCTTAGATTTTTATCTTTTAATAACCTCTTAATTTTTTCTCTCCAGTCACTAATATCATTAAACTTAGCTAAATAGCCTGTCTTACCATTTATAATGAGTTCTTTTAAAGAGCTCACGTCTGAAGCAATTGCCGGAATACCACAGCTACCGGCTTCAATAATAGGCATCCCAAAACCTTCTTTTTGTGAGGGAAAAAGAAAAATATCAGCTAGGTTATAATAGTCAATTTTTTCTTCTTCTTTAATAAAACCAGTAAAAATTACTTTATTTTTTAAACCTAATTTATTTTTTATCTTAATTAGCTTAGATTTTAACCTTCCTTCTCCTACAATCAACAATTTTATATTCTCCTCCTGTATCTTCGTCATAAGTCTTAAAAGAAAACCAATATTTTTCCTTGGCTTTAACCCTCCTAAAAATAAAAGCACTTTTTTGTTTTTAAGATTATATTTTTTTAATAAAAAGTCTTTTTTCATTTTAGGCTTGAATTTTTTATCCACTCCGGCATATATAATTTTGATTTTTTCTTTGTTTAGCTCATATTTTTCAACAATTTCATTTTTAGTAAATTGGCTGTCAGCGGTAATTACATCCCATTTTTTGATAAACAACTTGTTAATTAAATCAAATAAAAAATTATCTTCAAGATGATGATAATGAACAACAAGATTAATTTTGGAAGATAAAAAAAACTTAAAAATTAAAGCTCCTAAACCAACAAAATAAGGAGAGTGAACTCTTAAAATATTAAACTTATGGTTTTTTAAAATCCCAAATAAATAAGGAAGAATTAACAAATTAAACAAATAAGGCGGCCACACAAAAGAAATAGGTAAATAGTAAACTATGAGATTCTGGTGTTTAAAGCAAGGCTTGTTTTTAGGTAGAATAACAATTACTTTAACTCCTAAATCACACAAATATTTTAGAGTTTCACGATCATAAACCTCTCCCCCCGAATTAGATTGAGAAGAGATACCCAGCTGGGGAGAACAAACAACTAGTTTCTTATTTATTTTTTTCATTTAAGCATCTAAACTTACTCTGCCAATAAATTTCTTTTAATTTTAAGGGAATTAGGTAAAGCAAAAAAGGTTTAATTAACTTTATTATCTCCCCCCACGAATAATCACCATCTTTAATAGCCTTAAATCTAATTTTTAAAGCTAATTTATTTTGTTGTTTTTGCTTTTTAAAATTTGGCAGCCAACGGAATTTTAATAAATATTCAGCTAAGTTAGCGCAAGCATATTTGGCAGCGATTCTTAAAAACAAATCATAATCCTGGCTATAAAATAATCCTTCATTATAACCTCCCCCAATTTTCTTGAATATTTCCTTTCTCATCATAACTGAAGAATGAACAAAAGGATTATAACTTAAAATATTATTTCTAATCACCTTATCCTCTGTAGGATATTTAAATTGGCCAATATTCCTACCCTGGCTATCAATAATCTTTGCCCAACATCCCAAGATTACTATCAACTTATTTTTATCTAAAAACTCTACCTGCTTTTTTAACCTATCTTTTAAACTAATATCATCTCCATCCATTCGAGCCAAATATTCTCCCTTACTTTCCTTAATTAAAATATTAAGAGATTTTGCCAGTCCATTTCTTTTCTTATTCCTAAAAACCTTAATCCTTTTATCTTTAAAACTTTTAACTATTTTAAAGCTATTGTCTTTTGAACCATCATCTAAAATAAGAAACTCAAAGTTATTAAAACTTTGTTTTAAAATGCTTTGAATGGCTTCATCTAAAAATTCTTCCTGGTTGTAAACCGGCATTAAAACACTAATTTTTCTTTTCATAAGATTGAAATACCTCCCTTATAAACCAGAACAAACATAATAGCCAAACAATATTGCTTGAAACAAAGTTATATTGTCTTAAAACTAATTGAACCGGGCTTTGAAAAAGATACAAGCTGCCAATTAAAGTATACCCTAAGAAAAACCAAGAATAACTCAAAGCACCAATGGCTAGGGGTAAAACCAAATATTGATCAGACATTCCTGAAGTAAAGGTAAGAAAAAAAAGAAAATTAATTAAAACAGCCCGCATGAGCTTCTTTGTCTTAAAAATAAAGGCAAAAGAAAAAAATAAAAGAATAAAAATCTTGCTGTAAACTGATACTAAATCCAGATTAATTTTTTCAAGAAAATAACTAATCCCATAACCTCCGGTCAAACTCTCATACTGGAATACGTTTTTAATAATTCCCCTTCTTCCTAATGACCAATAGGGAATAAAGGTGCCTAGAAAAATAAGAACTGATAAACCAAAGCTAAAAACAACCTTTTTCTTATCCTTAAAAATATGATTTAAAAAAACCAAAACTTGATTAAAAACAATGTGTTTTATTATTCCTCCAAAAAGAAATAAAAGAGCCGGAAGTTTGCTTTTCCTATTTTTAAGATAAAAATATACTCCTAAAAGGATAAATAAAATACTTAAATTTTCAAACTGGCCATGATGACCAGTAATAATAATACTAATTGGGTTTAGGAAAAATCCAATTGCCACCGGAGGAAAGAAAATCTTTTTTAGTTTTGAGATTTTATATAAAACCAGTAAAATCACCAGGTCAACTAAGGTTAAAAAGGCCCTGACAATAAAGAAAAAGGAAATTTTTGGAAATATCAAACTAATTTTGTAAAGACTAAATAGGATAGTAAACCAGAAAGGAGAATAATTATATCGATGAGTATATAGATAGACATTTTTCCCCTCAGACAAAATCTTGGCTACAATCTCATAAGAAAAAAGGTCATAATTTCCTAGGGTGAAGCCTGCCAGACTTAGGCGACAGTAAAGCCCTAAGATAATCACTAATAAAATAGTTATTAAATTTAACCATCTGATTTTTTTAAGTCTGTCTTTATAAAAAAATACCAGTAAAAAATAGCCAATAAAGAAAACAAGAATTACTAAAAAAGCACCATGAAGGTGATAAATAAACGGCTTTGCTAAAAGATAAAATAAACTTTCACTTTTCATTCTATTAGGCTCTTATTCTCCCCATAAACCTTGTAAATAACCTTTAAATCCTCATTCTGGCAAAATAGTTGCAGAGCCCTATCTTTTTGCAAAGTTATCATAAGCTCTTCAGCTAACCCTTCTTCCTCCATCAAAATATCTACCTTATTATTGCTATTATAATAAGAACAATTTGTTCTGGTTCTGGTAATCCAGTCTTTAGCCAAACTAGCTCTTCTGGCTGTCCAATGAGTATGAGCAAGCAGCCTAACTGAAAAAAAAGATATTATTATAGAAATAAATAAATAAAAGTAAAAAAACTTTTTATCAAGTATTTTTTCTAATAGAAACAAAAAGCCAATAAAACTAATAGAAAAATAGATTGGATTTAAATGATAAGGCATAAAATAAAAAGGCAAAGCAGAGACAAAAATCCAAAGTAAGTACTTAAGAATTAATTTTAATTCTTTTTTAAATATCTCTTTTTTAGCTTGATACCATTTGTACAATCCAGCAGTTAATAAAGTTAATAGAATAAAAAATAGGGCATAAATAAGCCTTGTCTCCCATAAATAGCCGTTTTTAACTCCCTCGGGTAAACCAAATGCTCTTAAAATATACCATCTAAATACAGAAGGAAAAGAACTAAATTTAAAAGAAAAGGCTTGAGTTTCCGGTGCTCCTGCAAAAAAATAGTTAATCAATAAATTAGAAACAATTATTATTCCATAAGGAGTTATTCTTTTTAATTTGTTCTTATATTTAGAAAATAGAAATATTAAAATTGGCAAACTAAAAGCAATTTCTGATGAAAAAATTGCTAAAATGAAAAATAGAAGCGATAAAAAGTAAAGCCAATTTCTCTTTTCATTTTCAAATCTTAGCCAAAGCCAAAAGGAAAGCAAAAAATATAAAATCCCAAATAAAACATAAGAACCAGTTAAAGAATAAAGACCCATATAAAAAATAGGAGAAATAACATACATTAAACTAATTAATTTAGCCTTAATCCTCTCTTTTACAAAACACCTACCAATCTTATAAACCAACCAAGCGCTGAGAATATGAATTAGAAAAGTAAAAATAAAGAATGGTAAAACCCTTAACCCAAAAATCCTTTGAAAAGTGAAGAAAAAAATCTGCTGACTTACCGGCCTAAAGGGAATCCCTAAAATAGGCTTAAAAAAAAGAAAAAATTCACGTAAATTAGCCGCTTTCGAAATTTGAAGAAAATAAAAGTCATCCATAAAAAACCAGCTGGAAAAAATAGGCGCGTAAACTAATATAGCTAACAAAATAAGTAAAATTAAATCCAGCTTTAATAATTTCTTCATTTTTTTCTCTTTCCTAAAACAAACCCAATTAAAAAAACTATACTTGGTAGGCTGATTAAAGTAAAAGGAACATAATATATTCCCCAATAATCATGGTAAACTGTCATTAGGCCTGGTTTAATTTGAAAAATAAAAAACGGTAAAAAACAAGCTAAAAACAAAAGATAAGTTATTTTTCTTTTTCTCCAGTATAAATATATAAGCGAAAAAGTAGACCCTAATAAAGAAATTCTAAAAGGAAAAAACCTAACTAAATAATAGTAATTAGCTGAATTAAAAGCTAATGTTTTTTGAATTCCTATTAAACTTATCTTTTTTACCTCCGCTCTAGTCCAATTGTTAAAATTACTTAAGTTTTCATATCTGCCTACTTGAGGAATATGAACTAAAAGATAAAAACTAACAATTAAAAAAAAAGGAATTAAAATTGAAAAAATGGCTTTTTTGATATTTTTCTTTTCTAATGTTTTTTTTCTAAATAAAAAAACTAGTAAAAAGGAAAAAAGGTGGATACTGAATAATTCTCTAGAAAAAAGGCAAAAAGTAAAAAAGAGACCCGTCCAAAAAAATTTTTCTTTTAATAAAAAATAAAATCCCCATAAAAAGAAAATTAACCCCCACCATTCTACTTGTATAAACGTAATCTCTTTTAAGGGTAAAATAAAATAAGGCCACAGAAGAAAAGGAGACAAAAAAGCATATTTCTCTCCCATAAGCTTCTCTCCAATTAAAAAGGCGGCCAACGGTGTGGTAAAAACCAAGCTTAAAAACAACCAATAAACAGTCCGGCCATCAGTCCCTGGAAAAAGCTTCCAAAGATAAAATAAAAATGGCGTTTTCCAGCCCCAAATTTCTCCAGGATAACTATCACTCCCGGAATCCCCTATCTCTCCTAAAGCATAAGCCTGATAAAAAGGAATTCCTTTTTCTATTAAATAATATGTTTTTAAATAACAATTCATATCAGTATTGTATTTTTCAACCATCGGCTCTTTTTTAACTAACTTAAGCACTGACTGACCCGCCTTAAAAGCAATTAACAAATATCCCAAAGAACAAATTAGTAAAAAAACTATATTAAGTTTCCTTTTCATTATTGGATTAAAATTTCTCTTCATTTTTCCTTTAACCTAAATTCTACTGGCTGATCCGCATAAAACTGAGTAAAAGGAGGACAAATACTAACATCTTCATAGCTCTCCAATTCAATTACTGGTTTTCTCAAACCTTTTTTAATTTCTTGACCCCAGATAACACATTTAACATGATGGTCCAAATTTCTAAGATCATGAAGAAATTGTTTTTTCTCTCCATAAATTAAAACTAAAATAACAGCTAAAATTAAAGGCTTGAGTCCGGGAGCATAACTATAAATCTTTTTTAACCCCAAAGAAGCAGTTAATAAAATAGGAGGAAACAAATAGTACAACATATAATCGTGATACCAAGCAATATTAGGAAATATAACAAGGTGTAAAAGTCCAAATATCAAAAATAAAATAAGAAAATGATCTTTTGAAGAGATTTTTTTTCTTTTTATTAATTCTTTAAAATAGTTTAATAACCAAAACAGAGATAAAAATAGAACTGTTGAAGTTAGAAATGACCTGGCCCTAGAAAGCTCTAGCCTAAATAACTGAAGCAAAGTAAATGGCTGGTGTCCACCAAGCCCTTTAACTCTTCGGACAAAAGAACTGGCTAAACCACCATATATTTCTCCGGTTAATAAATATTGATGACCGACAATTAACAAAAAACTACCTGCTGAAAGAGCAAAAAGACATATCCCAAAAAAAATTCTTGATTTTTTTAAGGGAAAAATTAAATAATGACCGACTAAAATTAAGCTTAAGTAAAATCCCGGCCATTCTATCATTTGGCAAACAAAAAGGCTTAATAAAATTAAAACAAAATACTTTTTCTTTTGCTTTTTCCGCCATATAAAATATAAATAAACTGTTAAAAGAATAAACGGGGCAATTATAGGTTCAAATACAGGCAAACGAGCATAATACAAAAATAGAGGGGTAAAAATGGCTAATAAAAGATATAAAAAGCCTTGTTTTATTTGATAAATATTTTTAAGGATTAAATTAACAAGAAAAAGAAATAAAAGGCTGAATATTATACTTAAAAGCCGGGCTGACCATTCAAAAATTCCAAAAATTTTAAAAAATAATGCTAGTAAAATTGGATAGAGAGAAGGATGGTAAGTATGATAAGTAAAGTCTTTGGCGCTTACCACCCCATAGTTGGTAACTTGCCCCAATTTAGTTTCTAAAAATCCATAGCGAAGATAATTTTTGGCAATATTACTATAAAAAACATTATTAAATTCATGCTGTCCCCAAAACGGCTCATTAATATCTTTTCCCAGTAAAAAAAAGGCTAGGAGCAGAATTAAAAATAGAAAAAAATTGTTTTTAAATTTTGACCAGTTGTTTATAAATTTCATGGGTTTTTTGAGCACACTTTTGCCAAGAGTATTTTTCTTTAACTAAATTGTATCCTTTTTGCCCCAATATATCTCTATTTTTATCTTTTAAGACTCTTAAAATCGCTTTACTTAAGCCACTTGAGTCTTTAGGCTTGACTAAATAACCATTAATTCCATTTTGCACCATTTTTGGATTTTCTCCCACTCGAGTAACAATTACCGGCAGCTTAGCCGCCCAAGCCTCAAGCAGAGTTAAAGGCTGGCCTTCAGATAAAGAAGGAAGAACAAAAACATGGCTGGCCTTATACTCCCTAATTAAATCCTCATGTTTAATCCCACCGGTTATTATTATTAACCTTACATGGGGAAATTCTTTTCTCACTTTTTTCATCGCTTTTCTTAAATAATTTATTCCTTTAACAGGATCATTTCTGCCAACAAATAAAATTTTAAAAGGTTTTTCTTTTTTAACCTTTACCTTATCAAAATTCTCTACTTCAACCCCATTGGAAATAACAGTTATATTTTTATTAACATTTCTATATTGTAAATAATTAGAGCTAACAGAAATTACCTGATCATATTTAATTCGGGTCAAAACTATATTTTCTAAAAATGCCCTTAAGGATCGAACTTTTAAATCAAGTAAGTTACTGCCGTGAACCGTAAAAACTATTGGAATCTTTAAAATTAGGCTTAAAATTTTTCCCGGCACACCCGACCAATAAGCATGAGCATGAATTAAATCAAATTTTTCTTTTCTATTTAACCACCAAGCCTGCGGGATTACCCATAAACTCCACAAAAAACGAATTATAATATTAGCCCTTGGACTATGAAGAAGATAATATTTAACTTTGGATTTCTTCTCTAGGATTCTTTCTAAATTTTCAATCTGAATTTGAGCTCCACCAATAAAAGGATACCAAGCATCAATTAAAACCAATATTTTCATTTTATTAAAACAAATAAATTTTTTAAATAAATTTCCAAGCTTACCTGATCATAAGGCAAAATTCTCTGCCAATATTTAAACATATTAGTTAAGTTAAGGATAATAAAGAAAGATAAAAAGACCCAGGTTTTTTTATCTCCTATTTTCTCAACAATTCTTTCCAGTCCACTACCTAAAAAAAGACTTAAAATGGGGTAAATATCAATAAAGGCCCTATTCCCAAAACTAGCTCCAAAAGACCAGTCATACCACGATGAGATCAAATATATAAACAAAAAAATCACCCCTAAAAAAGGAAAAAACAAAGCTTTGAATTTTTCTTTTAAACCTTTTATTCCAAGTAATCCTAGGAAAAAAACAGGCGCCCAGAAAAACAAGCCTTTTCTAACAGAAAACAAAGTTTTAAATATTTTAGGACTTAAAAAATTAAAACCCTCTCCTTTATAAGAAAAAAGAAAAAAACTACCCGAAACATAATGCCAGTATAAAAACTGGGGCAAACATACAATTAAAAAAGAAAATAAGATAAAAAGTAAAGATTTGAAGTTTTTCTTTTTAATCAAAGGAAACAAAAGCAAACCAATAATTAGATTACTATTTCTAACAAGAAAAATTAGTCCCAATAGAATTCCTCCAAGAATGGAGTTTTTCAAATTCAATTCTTTAGGGTTCTTCTTGTTCTTATTATCCAAAAAATATAAAAAGCCGCTTATTAAAGAAAAAGAAAAAACATGACTCATTAAACTATCAAAAGTGGCATAATGAAATAAATTAGTCGCCAGTAATAAACTAACTAAGGTTAAGACTACAACATTTTTTGAATAATATTTTTGATAAAGTTTTAGTAAAAAAAACAGTCCTAGAAGTAAATAGAAAATTGCTCCTAAACCAACAAAATGCTGATAAATCATCGTATAGCCGGTTAAGGGCAATGAAAAAGCCAAAGAAACAAGGTGGCCTAGGAGGAAAAAAGGTGAAATTAACAAAGCTACCCCCAAAGAATATTTATTAATATTTTTTCCGGTTTCATTTAAATAATAAATGGCTGGATATTTTAAAGATTTAGCATCAGGTAAATATAAATCAGTCTTACTTAAACCAAAGTCCTTATAAATAAAAAAAGCCGGCAGATAACTATAGTAACCGGCGGCATCAGCCCGAATAGGATTTTTAACAAACTTATTCTTATAAATTATAAAGTAACCAATTAATAAGGTTAAAAAAGCAAAGCTTAAAAAACAAAATACTTTTTTATTCATCTTGCTTAACAGACCTTATGGCTAAATTTAACTTTCTAAAAATATAACTAACATCTTCCCTGCTATAAGAAGCGCTAATTGGTAAATTAATGACTGTTTTGGATAATAATAGGGCTTTAGGACATTTTTTTAGAAAAGAGCTATATATTTTTTGAGCAATAGGAGCTTTGTACCATAATCTATCAACAATAATGTTTCCTCTTCTTAAAGAGGCAACTATTTTATCTCTCACTGGAGCAAATTCAGGTTTTAGCCGAATAATAAAATGATAATAAGAAAGACTGCTATTTTCCTCTGGTTTTTGGGCAATAAATAAGTTGTTTCTCTTTATTTCCTCATAATACCATCGAGCCACTTTTTTTCTCTGGGCTACTTCTTGACCCAACCTATTAAAACCCTTCTCAAATAGAAAAAGGCTTAACTTACTTGGTCGATAATTATTTAGTTTTTGCGTCTCAATTTTAGGCAGATACTGTCGTCTTTTGATATCCAAAATGTTTTGATGGAGACCAGCTGTTTTAATTAATAAGCGCTTGGGGTATTTAAGTTCATCCTCCCCACCTTGATTTTCAATAAATTTTTTCTTAGTCAAAAGCAAACAACCATTAATATTAGGGATTTGCTTATAAAGACTGAAAAGAATGGCACTCCCCTTATTACCAACAAAGTTTTTTCCAACCTTGCTAAACAAGGCATGGGCACAATCTTCAATAATAAATACTTTCTTTACTTTTTTTCTAATTTGACTAATATCAACTGGATTACCAAAAGTATGAATCACTACCAAACACTGGGTATTTATTGGAATTTTTTCAATATCAAGATTAAAAGTATCTAGATTTACTTCAGTTAAAATTATTTTTTTTCCTGCTTTTTCAGCTGATTTAACTAAAGTCGGACAAGTAAAGCCGGGAAAAGTAATGGTTTTATATGGTAAAGACTGAAACAAATAATAAAGAGCATTTCTCCCCCAGTTGAAGTAACTTTCTTTCCAATTTGTACCCAATTTAAGTCTCTTTTTTAGCAAAAGATAGGGAGAAACGGTTTTTTTATTCAAAACCTCTTCTACTAGACTAGAGGGATGGATTTTAAGATTAAGATCAAATTTACTCATGAATAACCTTATTATATCCTTTCTTAGTTTGGCCAGCTATTATTTTCCAATCATATTTTTGAGCCAGTTTAATTCCTTCTTTTTGTTTTATTCTGTAAGTTTTTTCATTTTTTAAAAGGATATCAATTTTTCTTTCTAGATCTACAGCATCTTTTTTCTTAAATAAAAACCCGCCTTCCCCATTATTGGTTATCTCTTTATTAACTTCAATATCGGCAATAACATAAGGCACCCCGCAACTTAAAGCCTCAATCGTTACCAATCCAAAACCCTCAATTACTGAAGGCAAACAAAACACGTAGCTTTCAGCTAGCAACCTCAGTAATTTATCTCTGTCCAAATCTTTAAAAAACTTAACTTTTTTAAAAAGATTCTTTTTGTTAACTAAATCTTTTAGTTTTTCTTCTTCTGGCCCTTGGCCAACGATAAATAGTTGAAACTGGGGATATTTTTTTAAAAGTTTTTCAAAAGCTAAAATTAAATCACTCACTCGCTTGTATTTTACTAACCGGCTAATACAAATAATTCTTTTTTTCTTTTTTTCTATTCTTAGACTCATTTCTTTAAGCTTTTTAGACTCCACCCCGCCGTAAACAATTCTAATTTTACTTTTTAAAATTCCTTCTTTTAAAAGCTTATTTTGGGTAGATTTGCTTAAAGAAATTATTCCAGTCCAAGGAAGTTTTAAGCTAATTCTTTCAATAATCTCCCCAAATATGCCACTTAAACCAAAGTTTTGGAGCCATTTTCCTTTTAAAACATCAGGCCACCAGGAAATTTTAGGTTTGTTTTTAAAAACACCAAGAAAAAAAGCTGGTAAAAAACTAACCACATTAGAACCTTCAATTAAATCAAAATCTATTTTTAAACCTTTTGAAAAGGCAGTCAAAATAAACCCAATTCTCCCAAAGATTGAAAAAAAGCTGGCTTCTACCCTTGATGTTTTTGGACCACAAGGATAAACAACAATCTTATTAATCCTGGTTTTTTCTCTTAAGCTTTGGGTTTTCCGGCAAAGCACAATTACCTTGTTTTCTTTAGCCAGATTTTTAGCCATAAAATATGTTCTTGCTTCTACACCACCGGTAAATTTAAGCTGAGAAGAATCTGGAAAAAACTCAGTTAAAAGAAGAATTTTCATTCCTTTTTCTTTTTTGGTTTATCTTTTAAGGCTATCTCTCTTACCAATTGACTAATTTCTTCCCGAAGATTCTCTATTATTACATTAGTCCTAAAAACTAAATAAAACAAAAGAGCAATGGAAATATATATTATGGCGTCTACTCCCCGACCAATCCCTAAAAGACTAGCCCAATAATTGCTAAAACCGGGATAAAAAATAGTAAACAAAGCGGCTAACCACAAAGCCAGCCAAAAAAGAAAAGACCCAAAATTAATTGTTCCCTCTTTAAAACGAAAGTAAACTCGGGAAACAGCAAAAAGCAAAAATAAACTTAATAGTATTTGAACTGGTAAAAAAATTATATTCATCTTCCCAACCTTAAGACCAATTTTACCAAAACTTTTATCCCATTTAAATTAGATTGGCCTTTGGCTAGAGAATAAGGGGTGTAAATTACCCTTATAGGAACTTCACAAAACTTCAGTTTATTTTTCCTAATCTGATCAAAAAATTCTGAAGAAACCTCCATTTGCTGAGTTCTTAACTTAATTTTATTAATTGCTTTCCTGGAAAAAGCCCGAAATCCAGACTGAGAATCAGTCGGATAAATCCCAAAGAATAAAAAAGTAACCAAATCACTTAACTTTAAAATAATTCTTCTTAATACGGGAATTTTATTTTTAACCTCTAAAAATCTACTTCCTATGACAACATCAGCTTTCTTTTTCATAATTGGCCCAATTATCTTTTCTATATCTTTAGAATCATGCTGACCATCGCTGTCCATTGTTACTACCACATCTACTTTTTTCTTTCTTCCATACTCCAATCCTGTCTGAAGAGCGCCACCCAAACCCCGATTAATTACATGTTTTAAAACCGCTACTCCTTCTTTTTGAGCCTTCTTAGCAGTTTTATCAACGGATGCATCATCAATAACTACAATTTCTGAAGTTAATTTAAGGTTTTTTAATTCTTTTTTTAAACTTTTTAAAACTCCCTCAATTACTTTTTCTTCATTAAAGGCAGGCAAGACTACTAAAAGTTTTGTTTTTTTACTTTTCATTTATTTTCTAAACACCTAAGCAATCCAAAACCCCCGAACAAAAAGAGCCGTATTAATAACCAGCAAAGTCCCGGAGACAACAAGAATAACTAATTTTAACCACTTGTTTTTAATCCCGTCTAAAATAAAATAAAGAGGAAAAATTAAACTTATGTATCTTGGCATAGACGATAAGTTACCTGTTAAAGTCGGTAGAAGGAAAGAACCAAAACTGTAAATTAAATATGGTTTTTTAATCTTTTTAATTACTCCCCAAATAAGCAGACCTAAAACTAACAAGGAAATAAAGAATTCTTGAGTAATAGTAAAAAACAAAGCCCCATTGCCCTTAATAGTAAACATCATTTTCAAGTACCGCCAAACAACTTGGTGAAAAAGAATTAATTTATCAGTCTGGCGGGAGGCGCCAAAGCCGCTTTGAACTTGAGCAAAAAAGAAAGGATCACTAAAGTGCTTGTTTAAATAAAAACAAAAAAGCATAAACCCGCTTATACTTAATAAGGTTAAAAATATAGACTTTAAGTATAAAATAATTTTACTTTTCTCCCTTTTTTCTCTTGATTGATAATATTCATATAAAATGGCTGGAGCGAGAAAAATTCCCACTAGCCTGGTAGCTGAGGCTAAAGAAGCGAATAAAACCGCCTTAAACCACTGCTTTTTATACAAACCCAAAAAACATAGAATTACAAAAAGAAAAAATAGTGATTCTGAATAAAGAGCCCCAAAATAAAAACTGGTTGGAAAAAGAAGTAAGGATAACAAAGTAAATTTACTCTCTTTTATCTTTTCTAACTTAATTAACTGACGAAAATAATATAAAGCAAAAACAAAAACTAGGTTGCTAATAATTAAACCAGAATAAAGATAATTATCGAAAATTTTAGAAAACCATCTTATTGTTAAAGGATATAAAGGGAAAAAAGCCTGAATTAAACCGGTTCCTACATAACCTTTTTCCGCAATAGTAATATAGTGAGGACCGTCAAAATTTGCCCACTGCCAAATAAACTGACTAGAAGAAAGATTTGATAGAATTGAATCCCAATAGGGAAAACTAGGCCTGAATGGCAGCCATCTTCCCGCTAAAAAGGCAACTACTAAAAGACCTATCCGCCAAACCAAAAACAACTTAACTGAAGGTAAAATATCTTTAACTAATTTTTTTACATCTTTCATCAATTTTTTAATTACTTTTTCTTTCTAGAAATTGACCAGCCCTTAACTGGTATTTTAGAAAACAATTTTATTATCCCTAAAACTAAAACTAGACTCATAACAGTTATTAAGTTTCCTATTATTCTCGCTGGAGTTCTCTCGGTAAACTTAACTACTATTTTATGTTTACCGGCTGGCACTCTTACACCTATTAAGCCCTGATTATCTGGCCTATCATATTTTATTTCTGCTCTTTTCCCATCAATAAATACTTGCCAACCAGGAAAATAGGCAGTATGTTCCCAAATATTAGTTGCTTTGGGAACATCAACTTCATAAATATGGCTATTAGTTTTCCAAAGCAACTCTTTAAAAACAACCAGGCCAGAATCACTGGTTAATCTTGATTTAAACTCAGAGATATTGTGTTCTGAAAACCAACGAGGCGTATGCTCATGTTGAGTTGAAGTAGTAAAAAGAAAATCATAATAATACATATCTTGTTTTTTCTCCCATAAAAATGGTTTAGTAAACGGCTGGCAATAAACAAGAGAAACAAAAGCTAAAATAATTCCTATCCCTTTATACTTCTCGCTGACCACTACCGCTAAAACAGCCACTCCCAACATTACTACCCCTAAAAACCGCCAAGGAAACTGCAAATAGCCCAAAAGGGGGATTAACCTCCAAATAAATAAAGAAAAAGGAAGCATTAAGAAAACTCCACTTAAAAAAACAGCTAAACCTCCTAATAAAAAAGCCAGATTTAATTTCTTGTCTTTCTTTTTTTTACCAAAAAAACGACTTAATCCCCATTTAATTAAAATCAATAACGCTAATAAAAATATTACTAAGTGAACCGGTCCTATTTGAAAAGACATTGTATCCCCATCTCCAAGAACAGAAAAACCATACTGCCATTTAGAATAAATTAATTGCTTTAAATAAACAAAGTGGTCAGGGAAAAAACTTTGCTGGTCAAAAGCCTCCAGCTTGATTGAATTTTGTTCAAAATAAGCTGGAATCCAAAAAAAGGAAGTTAATAAAAATCCCAATATTAAACCAATCAAACCTAAGTTTACAAATTTTAATTTTTCCTTCTGACCCTCCTTTTTATAAACATAAAAATAATAAAGAAAAATTAAAGGAGTAAAAAGCATTACCATAATATTGTGCGACAAAGAAAAAAGGGCAGTCACTACAACTAATCCTAAAAACCTTAACCTGGATTTTTTCTCAAATAAAAGATCAAGAAAATATAAAACCCCTGGAAACAAAGCAAAGGTTAAATTTTCCCCCACTATTCCCCTCACATAAATATCTAAAAACTGATAAGGAGCACTAAGATAGAAAATAGACCCCAGAAAGGCAGCTAAAGAAGAAAAATGCCTTTTTAACCAAAGATAGAAAAACAGACCAGAAAAAAGATAACTGGAAAAAATTATAATTTTTAGACTGTTCTCTACTCCGAATCCAACCACAATCAGAGGATAAGCTAATATGTTTGGCAGGGGATAAAGATAATTAAAAACCGGGTAGCCAAATTTGTGATTAAGATTTTTGGCCCATCGAGGCGGAATATGACTATCTTTAATAGATAAATAATAATTAGCAATCCTGGCTAAATGGTTTTCCAAATCATGCCCCCTAAATATTCCCGGTTTAAAAAAAGCTCTAAGATTAAAAAAACAAATAACTAAAATTAGAACAATAAATAAATGCTTGATTTTAAATTTAAAGTTAATTTTAGATAAATTTAAATTAGTTAATAATTTTTTCATAAATTCTCCTCGTTTCTTGGGCAGTTTTCTGCCAGGAAAATTGCTTGGACTGTTTTAAGCCTTTTTTGCTTAAACCTATTAATTTACTTTTATTATTCCATAAATCAATAATTTTTTTCTCCAATTCTCCTTTATTTTGAGGATTAAAATACTCAACCGCTTGACCACCCACTTCAGGCAAACTGGCTTTATTAGAAGATAAAACCGGACAACCGGATTGCATTGCTTCTAAAACCGGCAAACCAAAACCTTCATAAAAAGAGGGCTGAATATACAATCTTGCCAGATTATATATTTTTACCAAATCATCTATGACTACAAATCCTAAAAGCTTAACTCTCTCTTTTAATTTAAGGTCTTTTATTAATCTTTTTATTTCTTTTAGCTCTGCTAAACTCTCATTCTCAAAAGCGCTGCCTGCTAAAACTAAATTAATATCATTAAACCTATTTTTAACTTCTCCTAAAGCTCTAACTAATAAGCTGACATTTTTATTCCAATTCAAATCACCCACATAAAAAATAAAATTATCAGGCAGGCTATATTTCTTCCTTATTTTTTCAAGTTTCTCCTTCTCCTTAAGTTGCCTGAATTCCTCTGAAGCAGCCAAATAAATAGAAAAAATTTTGTCCTTGGGAAAACCAATAATGTCTTCAATATCTTTTTTTGAGTTTTCAGAGTCAGTCATGATTGCTGAAACTGATTTAACAATCCTTTTTTGGATTAACCATTTTAATTTTCCTCTTAATCCTGAAGGATAATTTTTAGAAAATTTTAAAGGAATAAGGTCGTGAATTGTCACCACTACTGGTTTCTTCCTAGGCCATGGCAAAGTGAAGAAAAAAGGGTCAAAATATGGAAGATGAATTAAGTCAAAAGAAAATTCATCATTTTTATCTTTTTTTAAAAAATATTGATTATTTCCCTTTAATTCTTTTAAGGCTTTAAAAAGGTTTAAAGCATAAAACCCCACTCCTCTTTTTAGAGCCCCTGGATGAAGTCTTGAAATATCAAGTAGAACATTCATTATTTTGAACTATACCTCTCCGTAATTATAATTCCAAACTCCCTTTGTTCCAAAAGCAGTTTATCCTTAACTAAAGACAAATACCACCCTTCAAATCTTTCTTTAAAACTGTCTGGCTCGTAAATTACAAAAAATTCATCAGAATTTTGGTTAAATTTCACTTCAGGTAAACCTAATTTCTTAGTTTTTAGATTAAAAAGGTATTCATAGGCTGTTGGTTGATTATTCGGCGGTCTAACCCAAATCTCCTCGCCGGGATTTAAGGCACCTAAAACATAATCCACTGTCTGATTTAATTGAAAAAGAGAATAGCCCCATTCCGAAGGCTTCAGAAAAACTATTTGCCTCCCTAAATTGGCCGAGAAAAATATTCCTAAAAAAAAGGCAGCAAATATCTGGCTGTTTTTACTGCCTTGAAAAAACTTTGCCAATAAATAACTAATCATTAAGAAAAATGGCAAAAACAAAGAAACTAAGTAGTAGTCAAAAAACAAACCATAGTTCCCTTTATAAAAAAGGTAAGAAATACCTGGTATAAAAAGCCAAAGAAATACAAGCAACAATCCCTTTTTCTCTTCTTTCCTTTTTTGCATCATAAAGATTGATCCCAACACAACAATAACCAAAAAAACCAAATCAAAAAATAAAATAGTTTGAGACTTGGCAAATCTAAGCTTAACTCCCAAACTGTCAACCAACCATCGAAAGATAAAGGCCGGTCTTGTTTTCCAAACCGCTTCTAGACTAGTTTTGTTAGCATCATTGACAAAATTATTTATAACTGCCCTAGAGATTAAATGCTCATGACGAAAGTCAAATACTATTTGAGGAAAAAAGGTAATTAAAAATAAAACCGCTGTTAGAATTATTTGTTTAATGGTTATCTTTTTAAAAACAAAAATAAAACTGTAAATCGCCACCACTAAGGCAATAAAAAAAGCATTAGCTAATTCCGTTTGCAAACTTAAACCTACCAACAGACCCACCAAAGGAAAGTATTTAGTTTCACCTTTAAAACTTTTAAATAAAAATAAAAATATAAGCAAACTCATTGGGATTAAAGGCGTAATGTTAGAAAGCTGACGAGAAAAATTAATGGCATAACTTGAAAAACAAAGTAAAAAAGCGGCTATTTTCCCTGCTTTTTCGTTAAAAAGCTCTTTTCCTAAAAGATAAATAAACCAAATGCTTAAACTGGAAAAAAAAGCCAGAAATAAAGCGGGAATAGCTGGATTCCCTCTCCCTAAAAAATAAAAAGGTAAAATTAAGTAATAAAAAAATGGGCCTAGAAAAACCCCTTGAATACCGGTAGTTGGTCCAATTAAAAAGGGCTTACCATATTCGATTAATCCTTGAATAACTAAAGCATCTCTTCCTTGATCGTAAGCAAAATGTAAATTATTACCCAAATTCCAGCCTCTTAGAAAAAATCCTACAAACACTAAGACAAAAATATAAAGAGGTGTTTTAAACCACGACTGGTTAATCTTTTTTAAGCAGAAAAAAAACTTTTGGCTTATTTTCTCAAATATATTTTTGTCCATTTTATCCATCCTGATAAATTATAAACTAAAAGCGATTCTTTTTCCCAGCCCAACCGCATAATTAACTGCTCTGTCCCAGGGATAAATTTGGCTAGTATTGGCTAAATAAAAGTTTTTTATTGGTGTTTTAAAACTGGGAATATCCTTATAGCTGTCAACTTTAAATATTGGCTGAGTAAAAGGCTCTTTAATAATCTGATAATTTTTAATCCATGAAGAATTAAAATCCTTATTAATCCTTTTTAAATAAGACACCCACTTTTTGAATATTTCCTCATCTTTTTGTTTAAATAGTTTTGACTTTCTTGAAGTATAACTGACTAAATAAAGAGGATGAAGATTTTTATAATACTTTTTACTAACTAAATTAGTATGCTGAACACACCCCACAAAAGGAATATTATTGTCATTAATATTCATCCAATAAGCCCAATTGCTTAAGGGTTTTTTTAGGGTCAACAAAACCAAAACCGTCCCAAAATATTCAATTTTTTCTAATTTATTTTTGTACTTTTCTGGTAAATCAGAAGCCAATTTAAGAAAAGCTGGATTAGCACCAGTAAAAATAGTTTTATCAAAAGACCCTAGTTCTTTCAGGGTCTTTACCTCTTCATTTAGAATAATCTTCCCTTTATTCCTTTTTATTTCTGAAACTAGCTTATTAATAATTATTTGGAAGCCTCCTTTTGGGTAGCCTAAAAATCTGGAACGGCGGTTAACTCTGGCCCACATCCAAGTCATGGAAATAAAAGAATAAAAATTTCCAAATTTTTTAATCATCAAGGGGCGCCAAATAACTTTCCAGCTTTCTTGACCCATATATTTTTTCAGCCAGAAAGCAGCTTTTTTACCTTCGAAAAAACGGTAATCTTTATTTAGCAAAAGATACAAAGAAGTTAAACCCGTCCTTATTCGGTTTATAAAAGAAAGGGGAGAAAATTTAAGCAAATCTACTGGAGAAGAAAAAGGATGCATTTTTCCTTGATAGAAAATAGGGGCCCCACAATCCTTCCATAACCAAATATTATTTAACCCTAAATCATCAGTTAACTGCTGGATATGTTTATCGTCTTTAAAAATATGATGATAAAACCTTTCTAAATACCAATCACCAGCCCTAAATCCTGAAGCCAAACCACCAGCAAATTTATCTTTTTCAAAAATGTAAACCTTATGGCCCTTTTTACTTAGATAATAAGCGGCTGTTAAACCAGTAATACCAGCTCCAACAATGGCTATTTTCATTTTGATTATTTAGTTTTCTTTCTGTCTAAATTCAAGTATTTAAAAAAAGCGAGGGGAAAGTGTAAGCTAGAAAAAAGGGCAAATAGAAAACCATAAATTCCATCAACAAAACCCTTGTGTCTAATAAAAAGAGAAAAAAATGTAAAAATTGGTTTTACCAATAAATAGTCTCCGGCTTTAAGTAATTTATTGTCCCTCTTTTCAAGTAATTTTAAAGCAGTTTCCAAAGTGTAAATATTAGCTTTTTTTAAGTAAGAAGCTAGGTTTGGAGAAGCTAAATGAATTAAGGGATTTTTTAAATAATCTACTTCTCCTTCAACTCTAATCTGTTCATGAACCGTTTTACAGGGAAAGCTGGCTTTTCCTTTTTTAACCAAGCGAATAACATAATCAGGATATTGACCTCCCTTTTTCAACCACCTTCCAAAAAAATAGTTTTTTCTAGGAATATAATAGCCGTTAATATTCTCAATTCCCCCACTAATCTTTGTTTTTATTTCTTTTCCTAGTTCCTGACTCACTCTTTCATCAGCATCCAACTGTAATATCCAAGAACCTGAAGCTTTTTCTAAAGCCATTTGTTTATTTTTATGAAACATTAACTTGTTAGAAGTTTTTATTATTCTCGCTCCTAGGTTCCTGGCAATTTCCCTGGTTTTGTCAGTTGAAGAACCATCAATAATTACTATTTCATTGGCCAGATCTTCAATTGAACTAAGACAATCCTTAATATTTTTTTCTTCATTGTGGGTAGCTAAAACAACTGAAAGTTTATTTTTTCTCATCTTTTATTAATCACCAATTAAAAAACCTATATTTTAGCAAGAAAAAAATGGCTTTAATTCCATCCAGCCAGGTTATTTTTTTTCCTTCATCATATTCTCTCCCAGAGTAAGAAATGGGAACTTCATAAATTCGCTTCTTTTTTCTAAGTATTTTAGCCGTTACCTCTGGTTCAAAACCAAAACAATTTTCTTTTAAATCTAGGGACAATAATAGTTTTCTAGGGATTACTTTATAGCCTACTTCCATATCAGAAAGCGTGGTGTTAAAAAGAACATTAGTACTAAAAGAAAGGAATTTATTTCCCAACATGTGCCAAAAAAACATATTTCTTCTTTCCCCCAAAAAACGAGAACCATAAACCACCTCAGTTTTTTCTTCTAAAATCGGCTTTAAAAGCTTTTTATAATCTCTAGGATCATATTCTAAATCTGCATCCTGAATTAAGATATAATCACCGGTAGCCGTTTTTATTCCCTGACGAATAGCATAACCTTTGCCTTGATTTTTCTCATAATCAACCAGTTTTATGCCTGGCATTTTCTTTAAAATATTTTTAGTTTTATCAGTTGATCCATCATTAACTATAATAATCTCTTTTTCTACTTCATTAATTTTTTCTTTTTTAACTCGCTTAATAATTTCTTCAATAGTATTTTCCTCATTAAAACTAGGAATAATAATGGAAAGCTTCATTTTAAATAATCTCCTTTTATTTCTGGCTTTTCCGCTACACAACAAATACAAGCAGAGTAAAACCACCTCATCTTAAAAACATTATACAATAATTTTAGTCTTTGTCCTGGTCTGGTTAAAACAAAGTCTGCCTGGGAGTTTTTTCTAAATTGAGGAAAGTCTAACCATAAACCAATACTTTTTTGGGGATGTGAATCATCTTTATAAAAACATTCCCTGATATCAAAACCAGCCCTTCTAATAAAACCAATCAATTCTCTTCTGGAATAATGATGTTCATAAAAATTCATCTTTGTCATTTTCCTTTTTTCCTTTAATCCCAAGCCCTCAAATAATATTCTTAAGGGAGTTTTTAAAACAACCTTCAGCTGATAAAGTGTTTGCAAAATAATTCTCTGCCAATTATTATAGGGAACTTCAATAATTGCTGTTCCTCTATCCTTTAACACCCTATATGCTTCCTTTAATACTGTTTCTGGCCCTTTTTCAAAATGCTCAATCACCCCCAAGGAAATGTAAGCATCAAAGCTATTATTTTTAAAAGGTAGTTTTTTAACATCAGCTAAATTAATCTTTATTAATGGAAAAAGCTTTTTCAACTTTAGGATTGCATATTTATTATTATCAACCCCAGTTATATTAAACCCTTTTTTGGTGAAATAAATTACCCATTTACCTAAACCACAGCCGGCCTCTACTATTCGCTGTTTTTTTTGAAGATATTTTTCAAAGATGGGCAGCAAACCATCACTCTTACATAATTCCAACTCCTTCTTATAGTTAGATTTCTGCCAATAACTTTTCCAGAGATTATTCTTAGAAACTGGAACAAAAACCTTGTAAGCCATTAATATTCTTCTTTTTCTAATAACTGGCTATCAAGTTTTTTATATATCTTTTCCATTGACTCTTTCTTCTGCAACTGCCAAAGCTTGACGTAAATAATAAAAGCGTTAAAAACTTGATAAACCACAGCAATAAAACCTTCCATCCCTTCCGTCAACCCCTGTTTAATTATTCCCCGCTGCCAAAATTCTCGGAAACCAGCAGTTATAAAATTCCACCATTTGACTTTTGAATGATTGGCTTGAAAAAGCAAAGCAGCTTCAAGATCAGTATAATTAATTGTTTTCCTAAGACACCAATTAATTCCCCTGTGAGTTAAATGAATTATGGATCCTTTAAGTTTACCCATTTTACCTTTTATTTTAGGATACTCATGGAGTTTTCCCTGCCATTTGATTAACTCATTTTTATTAATTAATCTTGTTTGTAAATCTGGATACCAACCACCCTTTCTTAAGAATTTTCCCAAAATATAATTCTGGCGCTTAACTTGAAAAGCAAAAATATTTTTAGACGGCCTTAAGTTATCGATTTCTTTTTTTAAAGACCTTGTCATCCTTTCATCAGCATCAAGATAAAAAATCCAATCAGAAGTAGCTTTTTTAGCGGCAAAGTTTCTTTGGGAAGAAAAACCTTGCCATTTGTTATGAAAAACCTTGCTCTTATAAAGTCGACAGATTTCCAGGGTTTTATCAATACTGCCACCATCAATAATAACAATTTCACCAGCCCAACCACTAACTGACTTTAAACAATTAGTAATAAAGTTTTCATTATTTTGAGTTAAAATTAAAACGCTAACTTTCATTTTTTAAACAATCTCCCCTCTTTATTAAAAACATATAGAAATAAAGTCCATATAATTCCTAAGCCGTATTTAACTGAATTCCAAAAACTGGCTGAAGAAGCTTCGGGAAAATAGCGGACTGGAACGGGAATTTCACCTACTTTAAAATTATTAGCCACGGCTGAAATTAAAATCTCCTGATCAAAAACAAAACTATTAGACATTCTCATAAAAGGAATTTTTTCTAAAGCTTTAGCTGAGTAAGCCCTAAATCCGGTATGATATTCAGATAAAGTCAAACCTAAAACCACATTCTCTAAAATTGTTAAAAAACGATTAGGAAAATATTTCCAACTAGGCATGCCTCCGTCAAAAGCTTCTTGCCGAGAACGAATCCTTGAACCCAGCATAATGTCAGCCCTGCCTTTAGTAATCGGATAAATTAACTCCCTGGTTAAAGTGGCATCATACTGATAATCAGGATGAATCATAACCACAATGTCTGGCTTTCTTTTTAAAGCCTCCCAATAGCAAGTTTTTTGATTTCCCCCGTAACCTAAATTAGAAGAATGAAGAAAAACTTTTAACTTAAGCTTCTTAGCTATTCTAACCGTTTTGTCAGAAGAACCATCATCAACTAAAATAACCTCATTAACCAAATCTTTTGGGATATCATTATATGTTTTTTCTAAGGTTTTAGCCGCGTTATAAGCCGGCATAATAACAACTACTTTTGGTTTTTTTTTACCTTTTAATTCTGGCATATTTTTTTATTCCCAAGCTAATAAAAACTATTAAAGTCAGGAATGATACTAAGTTGCTAACTAATCTTAACTTTGTCTCTTTAAAAATTAACTCGACTAAATGATCTCCTTGGGTTAATTTTATCTTTATTCTACCATCATCTTGATAAGAAATCTCAGTTTTTTTACCATCAATAAACAATTGCCAACCCGGATAATATGCCAGCTTAGTGATAATCTCCGCCTTTTCAGACTCAACCTGACTCTTAAATTTAAAAAAATTAGATTTTCTTTCTAAAAGATTATTGTGACTTTCCCCGCTTTCAGGATTAAGCTGGTCTTTCATTTTTTCATTGTTAGTATAGTTAAACCCCCTGGGAGCATAATCATTATGTTCACTACTTGTTTCTTCACTCTGCCAATACTCAGAATCAGGAAAATAAGTATACTGATTCACTTTTAAGTGATTCCTGTTCCCATAAAAAGCTAAAACAAAAATAAAACCAATCAGTCCCCACTTAAAAAAATTATTTTTTAACCCAACCGCCAGGCTGCCAAACAAAATACTGGCGCAAAAAACCGCTACCCCTAAAAACCGCCAAGGTATATCGACCATTAAAAACCTATTAATATAAACATAAAGCCAATTGGAATTAGCCAGCATTAAATAAATAGAAAAAAAGAAAGTTAAAAGAAAAAAAATTATTTTTGAATAAACTACTTTAATAATTTTTTTATTAAATTTAGTAAAAGTAAAAAATAACAAAAGCAAGCTTGTTAAAACAACCAGCCACTGGGCAATTCCTACTTGAAAAGACATCATGTCATCTTTCACTCCAGGCATAGAAAAACCATAGCCCCATTTAGAATAAAGCAGTTGTTTTAAAGTCACAAAATGGGCTTGATAATAACCACCCAGGCCGCCAAAAACATCAGCCACAATCGTATTCTTTCTTTCTAAAGCGGCAGGAAGCCAATAATAAGTAGTTAAAAGGAGACTTATTAAGCCTGATAAAAAACTAGAAATAAGGTATTTTATCCGCTCTTTGGTTTTAACTAAGTTAAAACCAAACCAGCTAATTAAAGGAATTAACCATAAAAACAAAGTAATCGCATGAGAAAGAATTACTCCCGCTAAAGAAAAGGCAGTTAAGTTTAACCAAAAGAATTTCTTTTTTGAATTTTTTCTTAAATTTAATAAACCTAAAAAAACTAAAGGGATAAAGACAAAAGTAACTGCTTCTCCTAAAGCCGCCCTAACAAAAATATTAAGAAATCTGTATGGCGCCCAAAGATATAAAAATCCACTTAAGAACCCAGCTAACTTTGATGACCAAAGCTTTTTACTAAACCAATACATACTTAAACCAGAGGCAAGATAAGTAATAATAAAAACAAACTTTATTGCCCCTCCAAGATTTCCACTAACAAGATACCAACCCTCAGCCAGCCAAAAGGGCAATCTATAGGTAAAAACAAAAAGGGGATAACCAAATCCAGCCAACGCATTTCCAGCCCATCTTACTGGTAACTGGCCATCAAGTAAACCTTGATGGAAATGTTTTAACCTAATTATTTGATGCCGACCGTCATGGCTGGTATAAAAACCCGAATGAAATAAGGATTTTATTCCTAGTAATCCCAAGAGCAACAAAATAACAATATAAATTTTACCTTTCATAAAAACCAATTTGTTTAAAAGTTTAAAAATATTTTTATTAGAAATTAGCACTCAAGGTATAATAAACTTCATTATTAAACTTACTCTTTATTTTAGTAATGACTCTCTTGTCTAAGGTTTTATCTCCTTTTAAAACATATATCTGCTTTAATTTATCGTTTGGCAGGGGATTATCAACAAAAATATATTTATCAAACTTCTCTACCCATTCTAATCCAACCGGATAGCCTGAATATCTTTTTACTTCTTGACTGAATTCTAACGGTGGATATGCCCGGTAAAAAAGCAAATAAGCATAAGCCCCATCAGAAGAGATATTAAAAACAATCTCTTCTGCCTCGGTTTCATATCCCTTAAGATAAACCAAAGCTTCTTTTAATCCCGGCTGAAGCTCCGATGGTGGGTTTTTCCGGTAGTCAATAAAATAGGATTTAGTGAACTGAAAAAAGTTTACCAATAAAACAAACAGCGCTATATAGCCTAAAAATTTAACTTTTCTAAGCAAAAAGGTTAAGCCTAGGGCAGACAAAAAAATCAAAATTAAAAACATATTTAAAAGTCTAGTGGCATGGGGAGCATCAACAGTCAAAGCTGAAGCTATGGGAGTCAGAATAAAAAACACCGTCAGAAAAAATTTATTTTCTTTTTTAATCTCCTTGCTTTTTATAAATAACATTAATCCAACCAAGGATAGAAAACCAAGAATGAGATAAAAATGAGGCGTTTGGGGAATTTTATGCCAGGGGTGAGTCCCTCCCCCACCAAAAAGAAAATTAGGTGAAAAAGATTTCAAATAATTTTGTAAAAATATTTTTCCGTAAGCAAGATATTGGTTATAAAAAAGCTTTGCTTTTAAAGAACTTTCAGCCGCCATTTTTAATTGCTTATCATATATATTTAAAGCAATCTGGGGGTCTCCAAAAATAGTGACTCTCTTTTTCTGCTTGCTAACAGCACTTTGACTTAAAAGAACTAACCCGAAAACAATAAGAATAACTATTAAACCAATAATTTGTTTACCAAAGAATCCTTTTTTCTTTTGAAAAAAGTTTATTAAAATAAAAAATCCCCAGGCAATAACAAAGATAGGCCAGATAACTAAAGAACTTGAATAGGTAAAAAAAGTTAATAAGAAAAAAAGAATAATTAATAAATTTATTTTTCTAAAGCGGTTCTTTACCAGTAAAAAAAGAATTAGAACATTAAAAAACAAGGCTAAAATGGCTTCAAATGAAAAGCGGGAAAAGAAAATATGCCAAGGAGAAATAGCCAGAAGAAAACTAGCCATTAAGCCGGTTAGTTTCCCCAACCTAAAACTTTTTTCTGATGACTTAAATAATTCTTTTGTCAGAAAATAAACCATCAAGACCGTTAATCCACCAGTAAAAGCAGCCCAGAAACGAACACTAAATTCATTAAGGCCGAAAACAGCAATCGCCATACTGGTAAAATAAATATAAAGAGGTGACTTGTAATCCCCAAATGATTTAAAGCTTAAAGGAAACCTTTTCCCCCACTCATCTCTCCCCGTCTTTAAAATACTGTAAGCATTATAGCCGATGGCTGGCTCATCTCTATTAAAAGAAGCTGGAACACTACCTAGGTTGTAAAAACGAACTATAAATCCTAAAGTAAAAATAAACAATAAAATAAGATCAGTTTTTTTAAACCTTTTTAAAATGAATCCTCTTAAAGCGGTTCCAAAAGCTTTTAATTTAATTAGTAATTTTTCCATGAGACAAATGTTTCCATATTTTTTATTTGGCTCCCTTTATAAATTTCTTTTCTGGTACCAATCAATAAAACATTCTCAATCTCTTTATCTTTTTCAAAATTTATTGGCCTAAATTCTATTTTACCAACTTCTTTAGTTTCTGAGTAATTCAAAGGCTGATTAGCTAAAATCTCTTGCCTTTGATTCTGAAATTCCTCTAGAGAATAATTAGAGTATAAAAGGTAATATAAATAGGGCCGGGCATAAAAATCAGTAAAAACCACTTTCTCTGCCCTTTTATAATTTTGATTAAGAAAATCAATTGCTTCTCTATAGCCTCCCTGCCAAGCAATAAATGAACGGCTAGAATAATGAACATAGTAATCGTGAAGATAAAAGAAAAACTGGAAAAATAATAAACAGGAGCCAGCTATTAGAAATATTTTTCTATTTTTAACCACTTTAATTAATTGAAATAATCCAAAACCACTAATTATATTTATAAATAAAACTCCATTTAAAGACCTCAAGGCATGAGGAATTTCATAAGGAACACAAGCTGGCAAAAAAGAAACTAATAAAGCTAAGTTTAAATAAATAAAAAGCTTTTTACTTTTTAAAAACAAATAATATTCTCCATAAATAAAACCTAAAAATGCAATTAGAAACAAAACTCCTACCCTGCCAGAAGAATGGCGGAGATTAGAATCGCCGGAAAGCAATAGAAACTGTCCAGAAAAATGATCAAAAAAGTGAATTCCTAATTGCTTTCCCTGATACAAAAAACGATGATGAATTTTTTTGGCTAAAAAAGAACTACCGTCTTCCTGAATTAATCTATTAGAATATTGAATTAAAAGAATATCTGAAAGAATATTTTTAGTACTTAATCTGAATTGGTCTGCTTTAGCGGCCAAAGAAGTATTTTTTAAAGACAGAAAAGACAAATATACTACCATTAAGATAAAAAGAAAAATAGCAATATTTTTAAAAGATTTTTTCCAAAAGACAAAAAAAGTTAAAACCAGTAGAATTGGTAAAACAATTCTGGCTGAGTAATAAGTATAAATTCCAAAAATAGCAAAAATGGCTGTTAATCCCAGTAAACCCTTTTTATTTCTCGCTTTTAGAAAAAACAGTAAAGCCAAACTATTAAAAAGCAAGGCTAAATTTCCTTCAAAAGCAGCTCTGGAAAACTGTAAATGCCAAGGACTAATGGCAAGTAGTAATGAAGCTATTAATGATAAGTATTTAGAATTTAGGCTTGAATATTTAATTTTATCTTTATTAATATTTTTATTCTTAAATAGTTCTTGGGTAAGAAAGTAAACTACTAAAACTGTTAAAGTTCCGGCTAAAACTGAAGGAAGACGAATAGCTATCTCCGGACTAGTCTTAATCAGTTTAAAAAATGGGACGGCCATTAAAATATAACCAGGCAGTTTATAATCACCCCAAGAAGGATAAATTGGCTGCCACCATGAATTTCCATGATGATCTTTACCCGTTAAACTAATTGATTTAGCGTCTAAAGCCATGGCCGCTTCATCCCAATATAATCCAGGAGGTATTTGATTAACTTTATAAACCCTTAAAATAAAGGCTAATAAAATTACTAGGAATAATAATATTTTATTATTTACTCTTAATTTTAAGTATTTATTTTTAAATTTAAATTTCATTGTTCTCTTATTTCAAAAGCAACATTTTCATCTAAAAAATTAATTGTTTTCAAAAGTCTTCCGGCTGGTATTTCTCCAGCTGATCCCACCATTAGATTCTTTGACCCTTCTTTTTTTAGACTATCTTCTTCTAAATTAAAAAATACTTTACCTAATCTTGGAATATCAGGTGTTGACTTATATGGTTCAACCAAATCTTGAGCTTTTAATGGATCCATTTGAGTGTAAAAAAGATAGTACATATAAGCCCTGCCATAAGCATTAGTTAAATAAATGCTTTCATATTTATTCTCATTTTCCTTAATAAAGCCGACCGCCTCTTTTAAACCGTATTGCCAATAAGCTGAATAAAGCTTGGGATAATGATGGTAATAAAAATGAAGGTAAAATATAAATTCTATTAAAATTATAAAACCAACGGTTAAAAACAATGGTTTTTTATTTATTAACCGTTTTCTTATATAAATAGGAGACTTACTTATAGCAGTAAATAACCCAACTAAGCCCAAGCTGGAAATAATCATAAAAATTGGAAGGGAAAAAATTGTTCTTAAACTATGAGGGGCGGCTTTAGTAATCGCTCCCGGAACTGGCCCAATTAATAACCAAGCTAAGATAAGCTGAGCTTGTTTTCTCTTGAAATTCTTTAAAAGAAAAACTACCCCTAAAATTAAAGTAACTATTTCCCAATGATAAAGCTGGCCAAATTCTTGGATAGAATGACGAGGGTTTATATCTCCAGACAAAAATAGAAAAGAACCGGAAAAATGGGTAAAGTATTGGTTTAAAAACAAACGGCTATATTCCCAAAAACGATGATGGATGACTTTTGCCATTACTCCACTCCTATCTTTCTCTATTTTTTTATTTGATTCTAAAACTGGATCTAGGGTAGCAAAAACACTCGTCTCTTGAAAACGCTGCTGAACCTGGCCGCTTTTTAATGAACTTATTAAAGGAAAAGATAAAACCAAACCTAAAGCTAAAGCCATAATTAAAATTATTTTTTTTATCTTTAAAGTTCTTTTAAGAAAAACAAAAGTTAAAATCAGAACCAATAAAAAGCTAAAAACCCTCGCTCCGTGATAAGCATATAAAGAAAGACCAAAACAACCAGCTGAAAATATTAATAAATAGTTCTTTTTAAATGACTTTAGAAAAAGAAAGGCTCCAGTAGAGGTTAAAAACAAGGCTAGATTAGCTTCAAAAGCCGCTCTGGAAAACTGTAAATGCCAAGGACTTATCGCCAATAATAAGACAGCTATTAGAGGTAAATATTTAAAATTTAAAATTGAATATTTTGAATATCTATTTTTATCTTTATAAATATCTATATTTTTACTTTTAAATAGCTCTTTTGTAAGAAAGTAAACCACTAGAACTGTTAGAGTACCAAAGAGGGCTGAGGGAAAGCGAACGCTAAATTCATTTAAACCAAAGACCGCGATTGAAGGAATTAAAGTATAAACATATAAAGGCGGTTTAAAATCCATAAAAGACTCCAAATAAACAATTGGCCAGGAGTTTCCCCGATGATCTCTACCTGTTTTTAAAAGTGAATAAGCATCATAACCTAAAGCGGCTTCTTCCCAATATAAAGAAGATGGGAACTGACTGAGTTTATAAAAACGCAAGAAAACAGCCAATAAAAGCACTAATCCTAAAACCAACCAAACCAAACGACTGTTTTTAATCTTTTTCATTTTCTGGCTTTAACATTAATCTAACCTGATCAATATCATAAATATTAAAAGCTCCTTCATTATTAGGATATGTTATTTTATCCATTGGCTTAGGAAACCCTTTTACTGTTTGAGGATCAACCACTAGAAGAGACTTTTCTGGATAGTTTTTTAAACTCTCCACATTATCAATAAACTCAAACTTACCTAACTTTCTCACCCAAGCCCAGCCTCCATCTTCAACCTCAACATCTTTTTCTAAGGCAAAATATTCTGCCGGCTTAATCTTAAAGTAAAAAAGGTAGAAAATGTACTGCCGGGCGTCATGATTAGCCCTGGAAATATAAATATGATTATAATTAGACTCAACTTCTTTTAAATATTGAAACAGGGGCTTATATTCATAATGACTATACCTTGCTTGCCTTAAAGGAAAGTAAGTAAAATAGCTAATCAAAAATTCAAATCCAAAAAAGCAGTAAACTAAAATTGGTAGAAGAATAAGAAAAGATAATTTAATTTTCTTAAGAAAATTAAAAAAATAGACCATTCCCAAGGCGATAAAAATTACTATTGGTAAGACTAAGGGAAAAGCTCTGGTAAAATTTCCCCTGCCCGTTAAAGCACTCCCAAATGGGGAAATTAATAGTAAAAAATATAGTATTCTTTTTTTCTCGTTCCTGGCAGAAGCGATTATTCCAATAATAAAAAATAAAATACTAAAGGAATAGAAATAGGGATAATGGGGTAAAATTGAATAAGCTTTTTCAAAAGCGGGGAAAAATAAAAACTGCGGGCTTAAATGACTAGTGTAGTTAAACAATAAATGTTTGGTCCAAAAAACAGGCTTATTAAAAAATAATCGGCAAAATGAAAAAGGGAACTTGGTTAAACAGGCTCCTCTAAATTCATTTAGCTCATCAACAATTCCTGTATTTGAAAAAAGACTTAATTGGTAAAACCTTACCAAAAACTTTCCCTGAGTAAAAATAAAGAGAAAAATAGCCGAAATAATTGAAGCTAAAAATATCTTAACCGCTAATTTCTTTCTCTGTTTTCTTTCCCTATTAATAAAATAAAGATAAATAAAGGTTAAAGGAAGTAAAATTCTGTAACTATGATATGAAAAAAAACAAATAAGAGCAATAATTAAACCAAAAAAAAGATAAGCCTTTTTTAACTTGTTCTCTAAAAATAATTTAAAAAAATATAAAGCACCGATAAAGAAAAATAAACCAATATTAACTTCAGAGGCAGTCCGACTTAAACCAATATGCCAGGGATTAAAGACCAATATAAGTGAAGACAATAAAGCAACTGAATGCTTTTGCTTCTCCTTATCCAAAAAAAGCAAAACAAAATAGTAAAGTAAAACAACAGTTAAACTCCCTAATAAAACAGAAATTATTTTAGTCCAAAATATTGATAAAGGAAAAAACTTAAAAACAATACTTAAAAGATAAATATACACTGGCAACTTCCAATCTCCAAAAGACCTAAACTGAATTGGTAAAAAACTCCCCCACTCATCTTTGCCAGTCTGAGAAATTAAATAAGCATTATAGCTTATCGCCGCTTCATCATCAGTTAAGCCAACTGGAACACTCTCCAAAAATAGAACTCTTAAGAAAAAAGCCACTATAAAAACTAGAAAAAGGATTAGTTTTTGTTTCTTATTAGTCATTTTAAACTTTTTAATTTACATTTTATTAATATTTGTCTTTATTTAAAATTATTAGAGTTTAATAATCCTAAAAGATACTGAACCATCTGGAAAATATATCTCCTTCTCTATTTTAGCCCGTGGGGGAATAGATTCCAATGGAACTTCTTTAGGAGTGGCAACCAGCAGGACTTTACTAAGGTTTTTATCTTTTTGCCAATTAATCTCTCTAAACTGATACTTGCCTAATTTCTCCTGCCAAATCTCTAAAGGTTTTAACTTTTGATAAAACTGAATAAAAATATGAGGCTGACCATACTCTAAAGTAATAATAATCTTTTCCACTTCATTTTCTTTAGTTTCTACATATTGAACCATTTCTTTATAGCCATATTGCCAATCAGGGGCGGCATAAACCGGCAAACGAACATAATAGGAATATAAATAGTAGCCGATGTTTGTAATATAAAAAAGAAAAAATAAAACATAAAAAACCTTCTTATATCTTTTACTTTCAAAAAAATTAAATAGCCTTTTTATTCCTAAACTAATAACAATCATTAAGGGGATTAATAAATTAGAAGCTCTCAAGCTATGAGGAGCCTCAATAGTAATTATGGCTGGTATTGGCGCTAGAAAAATCCAAGTTAATAATAATTTGGCCCACTTTTCTTTCTTTTGTTTAAGTAAAAACCAAAATCCAATTAATAAAAACGGGGCTTCAATAAAATAAAATAAGCCATTGCTTTTCATTTTATTGCGAAAATTGTCATTATTCCCAAAAAATAAAAATTGGGGGGAAAAGTGAACCAAATAACTTTTTCCAATTTCGCCTATTAACTTAAAATCAAATGGTTTTTTCCCACCTTCCTTAGTGTAAAAAATACCTGTGCTGGTAAATCTGGCCCCTGCTTCTCCGCCTAAATGGATTTTTAATAAAGGCAGGCTCAATAACAAGGCTAAAAAAAAGCTTAAGCTTAAATATCTTATATTCTCTTTTTTAAATATTTTATGCCAATAAATAATTCCTAAACCAACTAAAAAGAAAGGCAGAAAAAGTTTAGGGCTATGATAAGAATACATTGCCAGCATAAAACTTAAACTAGACAGAATAAAAAACATGGGTTTTTTTAAACCTTTTAAAAACATTAAAACCCCCGTTGTTACCCAGAAAAAAGCTAGATTTGGTTCAAAAGCAGGCCTGGAAAACTGAAGATGCCAGGGACTTATAGCCATTAAAAAACCAGTAATTAGGGAAATTTTATTATTTTTAAATAACTCTTTTACTAATAAATAAACCACGATAGCTGTAAAAAAACTAATTAGAGCCGAAGGAAAACGAACCGCCCATTCATTTAAACCAAAAATGCCGACAAAAGGAACGGTCAAATAAACTAAAAGAGGCGATTTATAATCACCAAAAGACTTAAAAGCAAAGGGAAGCCTAAAACCAAACTCATCTTTTCCGGTTTTCCAAATGGAATAAGCATTGTAACCAATAGCAGTTTCATCCCAACTTAAGCTAGGAGGAACTTTATTTAAACGATAAAAGCGGAGAAAAAAAGCCAAAATTAAAATAACTAATAGAAAAATCTTTTCCTTTTTCATGACGAGAATCTACCTAATCTTATTACTAATTTAAAAGCAATTAAAATAGGCTCAAAAAAATCTTTCCAGGATAGCTTAGATTTACCGGCTCTCCGATCAACAAACACAATCGGCATTTCCTTAACTTTAAACCCGGCTTTAAGAACTCTAAAAATTGACTCCATGGAAATGGCCAAACCTTTTTTGGAAAAAAACTGATTAACTTTAATCTTTTCTAAAACATTGCCTTTATAAACTTTATATCCTGAACCCATATCTTTAAGCTTAATTCCTAAAACTAACCTTAAAAAAACTCCAGAAAGCTTGGAAACAAAGGTCCTAAAAGGATCTCGGTTCGCATCAGACCCCCCCTTAATAAAACGGGAGCCTAAAATTACATCACTCTCCCCTTTTTCTAATTCCCGTAAAAATTGAGGAATATATTTAGGTTGATGAGAAAAATCAGCATCCATTTCAATAATAACATCAGCTTTTTTATTTAAACAAAATCTAAAACCATCTTTTCCCGCTAAAGCCCTTCCCCTGGGCGGCTGACGGTGAACCACCTTAACATTTTTATATTTTCCAGCCAAAGCATCAGCTATTTTGCTCGTTTTATCTAAAGAAGCATCATTAATAATAACAATATGAAGATGAGAAACCTTTAATCCTAAAATCTTCCTAACTAAAGGCTCTAAATTCTCCTCTTCATTATGACATGGTAAAAACAACCAGATATTTTTAAAAATATACTTTTTTGTTAAACCCTGACTATATTTTCCTTTTTTCATAATCCTCTCTTACCTTTTTTAATCTTTCCGGTGTCCCCATATCCTTAGAATACTCATTGGAATAATAAACATAAAGTTTTTTGTTTTTTTTTAAAAGATCAGGAATTAATTCTTTTTCTAATGAATATTTAATATTCTGAGGAATATATTTTAAAACTTTAGGTTCAAATATATGGGTTCCACTTTTAGAAACTGGTTTAAACTTATCTCCCATTTTAGGCCTAAAGAACTTTAAAACTTTAAAGTTCTTATCATATGAAACTAAATCAGAATCATAAGGATGATCAGTCTGGTGAACAATAAAAGTTCCGAGACCTCCATTTTTTTTATGAAACTTAGCCATTTTTCTTAAGTTTAAACTAGTCATGACATCTCCGTTTAAAACAAAAAAAGTTTCATTTAAATATTTTTCCGCTACTTTTAAAGCTCCTGCTCCACCCATAATGGTCTTTTCATAAGAATAAACAATCTTTACTCCCCACTTTTTTCCATCCCCAAAGTATTCTCTGACTTTGTTCGGAAAATGGTGAAGATTAATAATAATATCCTTAAAGCCATACTGAGAACATAAAATCACTAAATGTTCTAAAACAGGCTTATCACCAATTTTAACTAAAACTTTAGGAATTTTATTAGTTAATGGCCTTAATCTCGTTCCTAGGCCAGCCGAAAGGATAAAGACTTTCATAACTTCTCCTTTTTAATAATAAAATCAACGGCTTTTTTTAAATCTTTTAAAACAAAGTCTGGCTTAGCCTGATAAACTTCATCTTTGCCCGCATGGCCAGTTTTAACCAAAATTGTCTTGGCTCCAACTGCTTGACCCATTAATATATCTCTGGCCGCATCCCCAACTACATAAGACTTTTTTAAGTTTAACCCAAACAGCTTTTTAACATAATTAAGCATCCCCGCTTTAGGCTTTCTCCAAGAACAATTAAGAATCATTTTTTTATCATAAGCTGTTGGATGATGAGGGCAAAATAAAATAACATCTAAAAAGGCCCCTTTTTTATCTAACTGACTCTTTAAATATTCATTTATCTTTATGACTTTTTTAACTGAACAAATCCCTCGGGCAATTACTGAAGCATTGTGATGAATAATGATTGGAATATTATACTGATTTAATATTTTAATGGCTTTAAAAACAAAAGGATAAATTTTAAAATCTTTGATTTTATAAACTAAATGTCTTTCCTCATTAATAACTCCATCTCTATCAATAAAAACACCCCAGTCTCGTTGAGGTTTAAAACCTTTTCTTATATCAACCGGGTGAGAAGAATTTTTCATACTTTTATTTTTCCCAAACTTTTAAACCATTAAAATCAAACTCAAAGTCTATCTTTTTAACATCCTCTTTTCTTAAAACTTTTTCTAATTTATCTTGTTTTTCCGGTGGGCAGAAAAAAAACATATGGCCACCTTCACCAGCCCCCATTATTTTCCCCCCTCGAGACCCGTTTTTCTTAGCTAATTCATAAAGGTCATTGACCCTTGAGTTGGCAATCTTAGGATTACTTCTTTTCTTAAAATCCCAGGCTTCATCTAATATTTCCCCAATTAAATTAAAATCCTCCTTCTTCCAGGCTTTAATCATTTTATTAACTCCTCTTTTTAAACCTTTTAAAGCCTCAATTTTTTCCTCCTCTTTCATTCCCGCGCTTAGATTTTTTTGCAGCTTACCAGAATGACGCTTGCCACCAATATAGAAAAGAATCATCCATTTTCTAATCCGTTTAATTAAATCTTTGGGGAAAAACAGGGGAATAACCCCAATCGATTCTTTAGCCCCAAAAGTTAAAAGATTAATTCCTCCAAAAGCAGCGGCTAGTTGATCTTGCTTTCCGCCTGACCATTTAAGCTCCTGGGTCTCCATTCTCCAGGCTAGATAAGCCATTTCCATCCGGCTTAAACCCCGCTTTAACCAATGACTAAAGACAGCAATCATGGCTACTCCGGCACTGCCAGAACTACCCAATCCTCCCAAACTTTCTCCTTGAAACTCTACTTTTAATTTAAAGCCTGATTTTATTAAAGGTTTAAAATAATTAATAATGGCATAAACCAAATCAAAATCTTTTTCTTTACCATAAATTAAATCTTTTTTTAAATCTTTTTCTATAGTTTTCCCTAAAGCTTCAATATATATCTTTTCTTCCTTTATGGGTTTTAAACTAACCTGATGATATAAATTTATCGCCAGAGAAAAAACCTTACCACCAAAGTCAGCCGCAAAAGGATTAACATCAGTTCCTCCGCCAATCAATCCAATTCTAACGGGCGTTTGAGAAAATATTTTCATTTAATCTCCAATCCTTTATCAGAAAAAAGGAGCTGTTCCATGACATCACAAATGGCATGAAAAGCAGCTACATGCCCTTCTTGAATGTGAGTAACATCTTGGGCTGGGATATTAACAATAATATCAGCTAATTTTTGTTTAATAATCACTCCTCCGCTACCTCCTAAAAAAGCAATTGACTTAACCCCTCTTTTTTTAGCTAACTTAAATCCATTAACAATATCTGGTGAATTACCACTGGTAGTAATGCCAATGACTAAATCCTCTGGCTTAGCTAAAGCTTCCAGTTGACGGGAAAAAATATGCTCAAAACCCAGATCATTAGAAACAGCGGTTAAAACAGAACTATCAGTTGTTAAAGCATGAGCTGGTAGCGGGAAACGGTATTCAAACCTATGATTAGTTCGAAGCATACATAAAAGCTCTCCTGCTATATGCTGAGCATCAGCCGCACTCCCGCCATTCCCAAAGGTGTAAACCACTCCACCTTTTTTATAATAGGTTTCCACAATTGCCAAAGCGGCTTGTTTTATTACTTCTACATTTTTCTTAACCATTTCTTCTTTAGTTTTAATACTCATTCTTAAATGATTTTTTATTCTGTCGTTAATATTCATTTTCCCTCCATTCTCTTTAAAACTTGAATCGCCTTTTTATATGATTCAGGTGAACCAATATCCAAATAGTCCTTAATTGGGTAACCTACTAACTTGTATTTCTTCTCAATTAAAAGGGGAAATAAATCTTTTTCCAAAGAGGCTCGCTCCCCTTTTTTTAAAAACTTTAAAACAGAAGGCTTGAAAATATAAGCGCCGGCATTATTATAACCCTTTCCTTTTTGATGACCAATAATTTCCTTAAATTCTTTAACTGTTTTGTCTTTATTCAAAACAATCAGGCCACCCCTACCTTGAAACTTTTTAGCAACCGCAATAGTCACATCCGCCTTTTTTTCCTGATGATATTTTAAAAAATCAAAAAAGTCTAAATCAATAAAAGTATCCCCATTTAAGACCAAAAAATCCTCATTAAAAAAGCTCTGGGCATACTTAATTGTCCCGGCTGTTCCTAAAGGTCGGTTATCAATTGAATAAGCAATATTAACTCTCAAGTTTTTCCCATCACCAAAATAATCAACAATATAATCTGATAAATAACCAACAGCCAAAACAATATCTTTAACTCCTTTTTTCTTAAGATTATTAATTAAGTGTTCTAAAAAGGGTTTACCGGCAATTGGCGCCATTGGTTTTGGTCGACCATGAATCATCTCCCGAAGTCTAACTCCAAAACCAGCGGCTAAAATTAATGCTTTCATATATTCCTCCTTTATATTTTTAAAAAAATAGGTCTAAATTCTTCTTTTCCTAAAAAATAATTTAGGCAAAGAAGACAAAGCCCATAAAAATCCTATAAAAAACATTCCTTTTGATCTTATAGTAGTAAAAATTAAATGATATGGCAGCCACATAAAATGCTCTAAAAGTTTAACTCCTCTAATATTTTTCCAAACAAAAAGAATCTGATTTTTATAAGCGGCTATCTCCATTCGTATTTTCCCCAACTCTTTAAGATTAGTGGTTTCATGATTGTGATAAACTACTGATTTTGGTTCAAACAAAATCTTAAAGCCCTTTTTCCTGGCTCTAAAGCAAAGGTCAATATCCTCCCAATAAGCTGGTTTAAATATAGAGTCCATTCCTCCTAGCTTAAAATACTTCTCTCTGTCAACCGCCATACTGCCTCCAAAAGTCCAATAAGTGTCCTTTTTAGTTTGGTCTTTGGATCTTTTGTGAACCAAAAAGCCTCTTTTAAACTCCGCCTCATTTCTCCCGGAAATTACTTTTTTCCCTTCCTTTTCTTCTATTTCCTGACAACCAACTGAAAAAACAATTTTATCTTTAAAATTCTCAATTAAGGGTTTTAAAAAGTCCTTTTCTGGAGAAACATCATTATTTAAAAGAATAACAATCTTCCCCTCGGCTTTTTTAAACCCAGAATTACAAACTCTGGCAAAACGAAGATTTTTTTTGTGTTCAACTAATTTAATCTGGGGAAATTTTGCTTTTAAGAAATTTACGCTCTCATCAGTCGAGCCATCATCAACCACAATAATCTCACAACCTGGACAAGCTAAAATAACCTGAGGCAGGTTTTTTTCTAAAAGATCTTTACCATTAAAGCTAGGAATAACAACTGATATTTCTTTCATCATTTAATTCTAAAAAATCCCAATTTCTCCCATTCTAACCACTGATTTTGGGAAATCTCCTTTACTTTTTCTTTCTTTATATAAAGATTTTGTTCCACCTTAATCATTTTACCCTCTTCTTCTTGAAATCTCATTACCTGAGAGTAATTTTCTGCCATAGCTTTCTCCATTAAAGGTGAATAACGAGACGGCCCTACCTGGGGAAAATTATAATACAAAAACTCAGGCGGATCTTTTATAAAAACTTGATCCATTTCTTTTTTAATGACTGGCACACCATAGCTCCAATCATAATAAACAATCTGCCTGCTAGCTGGCTTAAGACCTGATTGCCAATAGATTAAAGATTCATGAGGAAAAACAGCCAATCTATCACCCGGTGAAGCTATTGCCTTAGAAGCTATTCCCATTAAATAATAGGGATAATAGTTAATATTATGTTCTCTATTCTTATCTATTTTTTGTCTATAAGGCATATTAGAATTCAGTAAAAGACAAATTCCGGAAACTCCTAAAATTAAAACCGATAAAAATTTTCCAATACCTTTAATCTTTTTAAAAATTAATTCAACCATTAACAAATCAAAAAATATTAAGGCTCCATACCAAGGTAAAAGATGAAAACCTTCATAATACATTTTACCAACTGTTAAAACCCGATTATTTAAAAGCAAAACTGAAACTAAAATTAAAAAATAAAAGAGGTAATTTTTTTTCTGACTAATTTTTTTTCCTTTATTATTAAAAAAATAGATAATAAAACATCCAATTAGTAGAATTGAGAAAAACTTAATAAATGAACTTAAAACTGAAACTTCAGATTTAAAAAAAGATATTATTGGAAAAAGAAAAAGAATAAAATAGTCAGTTTTATTCTTTATAGAACTTAAAACCGGAACAACATACTTAAAATTGTAAAAAACTGTTTCTCTAAACCAATCTAAAGGAGAAATAAAAAGAAACAAAACAAAAGTTGGAACAATAAAACCAACTAAAGCCCTTTTTAATTCCTTGGTTTTAATAAAATATATAAGATTTAAAATAATTAAACTGGGAATTAAGGGCAAAAGATTAAAAACTACTAAAAAATTAGCCAAACCAAAAATTAAACTCTGCCATTTTTTCGGCTTAAAAGCATAAAAAACAACTCTAAAAGTTTGACCTAATATAAAAAGCAAGGGATAAACTGCTAAAGACTCCATTAAAAGCAAATTGCCAAAAAGAAAAAACTTAGTTAATTCAAAAAACAAAGAAAACAATAAGAAAACCGGTCCAAAAACAAAAAATAAAACCAAGCTCCATGAAAAAGAATAAAGGAAGACCGCTTCTCTAGTCCTTTTAATTAAAAGAAATAAATTATCAGGTTTAAAGAATTTCTGGGTAAAACTACTGAAAAAATAAACTAAAGGCTGGTGATTAGAAGAAAGATCATCATAAAGTTTATAGCCTTTATTCATAAAATGAGCCAAAACTATGTGATCTTCTTCATCAACAAAATGAAAAGACTGACTAAATTTTTCAGTTAAAAAAAAGCTAAATAAAAATAATCCAATAAAAAGGATAAAACTAAAAAGTTTTACTTTTCCAACTTTAATTTCTTTAATTCTATTTATAATTGTTATCATTAAAAACTTGGCTATTAGTGACCAAAATAATAGCTTTCCCATAAACCAGTTGATAAAAGAATATTATTTCCTGTGTTTTCGTCATAGCCATAAATAGGAGGACAGTTAAGGTGATTCCACTTGCAAGAACCGGCAGAGGCCGCATAAATAGCGTGAAGACGGCAAACAAAACCACCTTCATCTTCTCCGGTATTATAAAGAACTTCACCATTTTGAGCCCAACTTACATACTTTTCTAACGATTTAGCTGGCTGACCTGGTATTTTATTAAAACAAGCGTCGGCCGCATGATTACTTGGAAGATATAAAGCCGCTAGATTATATCGATAAACTTTAAAATGATGAAAAACAACTAATAGCAAGGCAAACATAATCAAAATTCTGAGGAAAAAAAAGCTTAAAAGACTTTTTTTTCTTATCTTAGAAAAAGAGGGAATAACATAATTCCAAGCTAAAATATAAAGAGTGTAAAATGAAGCTAGAACCCCGGCAGAGCGCCTGATTCCCGGTAAATCACCAGAAAAATTTCCCACCAGTAAACTAGTTAAACCTAGAAGCAAACTTAATAAAATAGGTAGCCTTGTTTTCTTAATCTTAATAAACATCCAAACGCTTAAAAATAAAACTAATAAAACTGTTAATAACAATATTTTGTGGGAAAACTCTACCCGGGAAATATCAGATTCAAAATAAAAACTACCAGGATAAAGAAATAAATCTTTGCCTACCTGCTTGGTTCCGGAAATAATATTATTTAGTAAATCAGATATATTTTTTGGCATCTGCCCACCCCCACCACCTCTAAAAATACCCGACCTAGCTTGATGATCATAAATAAGTTTCTGGGGATTCTTAAGATAATTTAAAACAATCAACATCGGTAAAACAAAGCTAAACAAAAGAATAATTCCATTTCTTAAAATTATTTTAAAATTAAGATCCTTTATATTTTTCCATAAAAGAAAAATATAAATAATGAGTAAAATAGGAATGTACGCTAAAAAAGTTGGGTAAGACATAGCCGCCAACATAATTAAAAAACCAAGGCTAAATTGCTTTATCCCCGCCATTAATGGCCGGGAAAAATCTAAACTTAACAATAAATAAAGACAAATTGGAAAATATTGCAAATCAATCCCAAAGCTTGTCTGGAGGGTGTTGAAATACAAAAGAGTCGGCGATAAACCAATCGCCAGTAAAGGCAACCAGCTTATTCTTCTTTTAAAATACTTATTAAAAATAGCCCCGAGACTTAAAAGAGAAAAAAAATGAACTGCCAGGCGAAAATACTTGGCTGTAAATAAAGTAAATCCAAATAAATTGTAAACCACTAAAAGAGTTCCATACCAACCAACATTGCTGGAAATACCATCATAGATAGTTCTATTCTGAAGCCAGAAGACATTCCGAACAGATTCAGCTAATTCTTCTAAGCGGATTTTATTAGTAGAATTAAGGGTATAAACAAGCTGAAATAACCAAATAAAAACTACTAACAATAAATCCCAAAGTCTAGATAATTTATTTAATTTTTTAATTTTCATAAAGATAGTTATCTTTATAGGAATTAGGCCGACGTTCTTCTAAAACTATTCCCCCAAATTGGTACTGTTCTTTTACAAAACTAAATTCATTTTGCCTATTAACAAAGTCTGTATAAACAATATTTTTTAATAAATCTGGCTCATAAATTGTAAAATGATTTGGGGTTATTTGAGCAGCCATTTTCAAAAGTTTGCCTCCAAAAAATCCCTCTTGCTCGGGCCCAAAAAACTGAGGAACATATCCATGTCTACTTTCTCCATACCACTTAAAAAGATAAGCCCAGGTAGTATTATAACTATATGGATTGGTAAAACTAGAAAAAGTAAAAGGCCCATAATCAGCCAACTCATACATTTTATCAATTACAGCTAACTCATCACTAAAAGTCGCTCCCTGTTGGACACCATATAAATAGTAATTATCTTTTTTGTAGATCTGCATTTGTCTAAAATGTAATAATACAAATAAAACTGCTAAAAAGATTCCTAATATTCTCCATCTTTTTTGTTTTATAAGCTTGCCAATTATGTAAGAAAAAGGTAATAAAATCACTATTTCCATTCCAATTAGTAAATGAACAGAACCATGAGGTTTAATAAGTAAAAACATCCCGATAGCACTAAACCAAATCAATAAAAAATACTTTAGTTTTTGGTTTAATTGGCGCCAAAAATATACCAAAGATGTAATAAAAATTAATAAGGAAATTGTTGTTTGTTTTTTCCAAAAAAGACGAGTGACTTTCTCAATGTACAAATTAATTACTTGTTTAAATAAATGGAAATTGTTCTGACTATGTTCCATCAATAATTTACTGTCTTTGAAATTAAAAATTCCCAAACGCCACAATTTCCATTGGGTTAAAATCATCGAAAAAACTAAAATTAAATATAAAACTCCTGCCATAAAAAATTGATTGGCAGAAAATAGAAATAATTTTTTTTTCTTCAAGGCCAGATAAAAATAAGATAAGCCCAAAGGAATAAACAAGTACAATGTCCAAACCGCCGCTTGGTTAGATAAAGCAAGACTTACAATTAAAAAAAATAAGTACTGTTTTTTCTCTTGAAAAAACACATACCATAAAAATAAGTAAAAACAGGGAATTGTAATAAGGGTAATAATTGGGTTTGACAACCATACCCCCAAAGAAAGATTTTCAATGTTAAAACTAATAAAAATTGTGCTTAATAAGGCTATTCTTTTATCTTTCATCAAAGACTTAACCAGAAAATAAATGGGAAAAACAAATGCAAAAGAAACAATACTGCTCAAAACCAAAGTCACCAAAAAAGGATTACCTTGTAATAACCAATAAAAAGACGCTAATAAATAATAGTACATCACTCCATGATAAATTTGGTCGTTCGTACCGCTTGCCGATGGCCCCTGTAGTTTAAGATCACCATGTAATAACTCTTGAACAATAACTGCATCACGAGCCTGATCAAACCAAAAATAATTTTTATTAGGGATAAGAAAGCAGGCTTTAATCAAAGCTGAAATCAAAGCAATTAGAAACAAAAATTTAATTTCCTTGAATGGGGGTAACATTTTCTTTACTTTATAAATCATCTTAAAAATAGGAAAACCCTTATTCATCTTCAATCACTTTCAACCCAATATCATTAATGTCATAAAGGTAGGTTTGCCTTTTTAACTTAGAATAAGCAACTAATTTTTTATTTCCCAGGGAATCAACAAATATACCCTTAATCTCAATTAAATTATCTGGTGTTGGTTTTAAATAAATGTAGTGCCAAAGATAAGAAGAAAAATCAATAATGTAAGCCATATCTTTTGTTTTAATTTCGTAGATTATTTTCTCTGTTTTTTCATCAAAAAAATTTAAACTGACAACCATAATATTTTTCTCATTAGTTTCATCAACTATAGAGATACTATTTTTTGTTCCCTTAGCTAAATCAAAAACCACAAAATGACAATTAGGATCACATTCCGGATAAACAATTTTCTCACTGATTGGTTCTATTGATGTAGTTAATTTATCTCCTTTAAAGTTAATCTTTTCTACTAAGGGCTTAATTTTTTCACTTAAATCGTTTTCTTCAATCATAATAAGGTTAAATATACCAATATTCCAAAAATCCTCTTCGTCCAGGTAAGCTAAATAAAGCCTATTATTATCTTTGTCCCACTGAATAATATTTAATTTCTTTAAAGAGTTAAAAACTATCTCCTTAGTCTTATTTTCTCCGCCCTGGGAAATACTTAAAATAAAGTCATTATTATCTTCTCTTATTAAAGCTGCCTTGTCTTTATTGGGAGAAAGAAAAACAAGAGAAGTAAAAATGTTTTTGTTTTTTAGTTCTTCCCAGGAATTAACCTCCAACTCCCGGTTACCCTTTAATAATCCTTTTAAAAATTGAGGCTGAAGAAATTTTTTTGGGTTTAAAAAGCGATAATTTTTATCGACAAAAAGTTGGTAAAAGACTATAATTAAAACAGCTAAGGTAGTCAAAAAAAACAAAATGAGATTAAGTAAACTAGGTGAAATTTTTTTAATTTGGTTAATTATCTTCTTTGGCATGATCCTCCGAACTTATAAGGCTGACTTTTATCCAATTCATAATAATGACGATAGTTTATTTCATGTCTGGGCTGGTACCAGTTCTTTTAAAAATATTATAAAACCCGCTAGTCTTTCTATTTTTACTCAAAATAATAAGTCTCTTTTCTGGTACTCTCAATATAATCATTTTGACACTATCAGACGTTTTAGTTTCCGTCTAACTCAGCCCTATTTTGACCAGCCGCCATTAGCAATGTTCTTTATAGCTCTCCCTGCCAAAATTTTAGGATTCAATGACTTTGTCCAGGTTCCTCATCTTCTAGTCCGCCTCCCTGCTCTTTTAATGTCTATTTTTAGTCTTTATCTTACCTATATTTTAGCAAAAAAAACCTTCAATCAGAAGACTGCCTTTTTTTCCCTCTTGGTTTATACCTTAACACCCATCTTTGTTTTTAGTCATAGACTAGCTTACCTAGAAAACTTCTTAACCCCAATATTTTTATTTAGCTTAATTAAGCTAAAAGATTATCTTAAAAAGCCTTCAAAATTTAATTTATCAGTATTGATTTTTTTGGGGTTTATAAGCGGCTTTGTAAAAATTATTGGTTTTGGTTTACCCTTTATCCTCGCTTTTTGGCTTTTTAAAAACAAAAAAACAAAACAAACTTTTTATCTTGTCTTAACCGGCTTTCTTTCTTTTTTAAGCTATCTTTTATATGGATTTTTAGTAAACTGGCAGCAATTTAAATTTACTCTCCAAGCTCAATCTGGCCGAGGGATGTATCTAACTTCATTTTTTCACATCTTAAACCGAGTTGAATTTTATGAGCCTTTTAACGATGGCATTTATATTCTAGGTTTTATTATGGCTTTATTCCTTTTAATTAAAAGTTTAAAAAATAAAAAACTGGAGTTTTTTTCTCTTAATTTTCTTTTCTGGTTAGTTTTAATTATTATTACTTCAGGAGTTAATAATAATTCATACTGGTACCGCTACCCTCTTTTCCCCTTCTTAAGCATGGCTTTAGGTTATTATCTTAATCTTATCTTAAAAAAGCCGACTATTATTTCTGTTTTTCCCCTTCTCCTTCTTGGTTTTACCAGCCCTGATCTTTTAGAACTCAATCCCAATACTTTATTTTTAAGAATAAGCTATTTGCTTTTTTTAAGCCCGTTTTTAGTCAAATATCTTTTTCCTCATTCTAAAAAAATAAAATGGCTCTGCCATAGACTAACCATCGCTTTGATAATTCTGATGTTTTTAATCAATGCCCTTGTTCCCCTAAAATATCTTTCTAAAAAATGCCAGAAAGATGACTGTTTAATTCCGACAAAAATTATTGTCTCTCCTTAAAGAAGTTTATTTAAAGCAGAAAACATCCTTTGTTTGGTAAAAAATCTTCCTCTTTTAATTGAGTCTTTCCTTAAATCAGCCATTAATGAATCATTTTTAATTACTTTATTTGTTTTTTTATTAAGCTCTTCTAAAGACTCCCAAAGAAATTGCTCTTTTCTAACAATTTCTGAAACTCCCCCGCCTTTGAAAACTAAAGGAACTGCTCCGCTAACCATTGCTTCAACAACACTAATCCCAAAATGTTCGGCTCTTTCCGGATGAACCTCAAGGTTATTACTAAAGCCAGCTGCATGCCAGTATATTTTCGCTTTTTTATAATAATCAAAAAGAGTCTTAAAACTTACATTTGGAACAATCTTAACTGGATAACCTTTAGTTAACTGCTTTAACTTCTTAAAATATTGATTCTCTTCCATTAAGCCGCCCAGTAAAACTAAAGACCAATCTTTTAAACCATCATCAACCAGTTTTTTGAATGCTTTAACTAAAACATCTTGTTTTTTGGCATTTAAAATCTGGTCAAAGCGGCCGACAGATAAAATAATATTTTCTTTATCCTTTATTTTATTTAACTCAAAAAAATTGCTAGAAACAGTTGGATAAATCACTTGACTGCAAACCTTAAATTCTTCATCTATAAATTTTTTGACAAAATTAGAATAACTAATAACCTGATTTATTTTCTTTAACTTTCCTTGATTAAAAATTGATCGGCCCTGAATATTAATAAAAGGAGATTGAAAAAGAAGCCAATTATTTTTAGCAAACAAAAGGGGAATGCTCCCATCAGATACAAAAAAAATTAACTGATAATCTTTAGTTAATAAATATTTTTGCACTAAATTGCCTTTTTTCTTTAAAACAGAAAAGGCTTTTTTATTAACTTTTATTCTATCTTCAAAATCTAAACTAAATCTTAAATAAATCTTTTCTAAAATTGATTTTTCCGGCCAGGCAATCTCAACTGAAAATTTTTGCTGGAAAAGAAATTCTCCTACCAGTAAACTATAGAATTCCCCTCCTCCTAGGGTATCTAAATAGGGATTAAAAATCAGGGCTTTTTTTATCATTGTTTTCCTTCTTTTTACTATTATATAATAAATTCATTGTAAATAATCTAATCTTTTTATGATTGCTTTAATAATCCTAGTTTCGCTTTTTATTGCCAGCCGGGTCATTATTTTTGTTTTTCCCCCTCATTTTTCTGATGTCATGTATAGTTATTATCATTATGCTAGGATCTGGACTGAAGGCTATCCTGCTTATTTAGTCCATTTGTTTGAATACCCACCGGCCAATATAATTTTGTTTTATCTTCCTTGGATATTGGATCGGGCTTCTATCCTCGGTTACCCTGATTTTTACCGTTTTTTTGTCTTTTTAGCTGATGTAATTATCTTTATTGTCTCTTTTAAAGTCTTAAAAAAACTAAAACTTAAAAAGGGGATTATTTTTATTGCTCTTCTCTACTACATTTTAGCTTTAACCAAAGCCAAAGATTTTGTTTATGACAGCATGGACCTTGTTTTTATCAGCGGTTTTTTCTTATCCCTGGCTTTATTAAAATTAAAAAAACAAACTCCTAAAATCCGCTTTTTTTCCTGGTTTTTTTTCTGGCTTTCAACTGCTTTTAAATATATTACGGCGCCTTTATTTATCCCTTATCTTTTATTAATGAGAAAGGGCAGAGATCTTAAAAAAGAAATCCTTATAAGTTTTATGGCCTTTGTGGCTGTTTGGGGTCTGCCTTTAATTATTTTCCGCTCCTCTTTATCAGTTACCTTTGTTTACCATCTTAAAAGAGGTTTTCAAGTAGAATCAATGCCCGCTAATGTTATCCGGCTGGTTAACCGCTGGACTCAATCAGACAGTTTTGTTGAAGTATATAAAAACTACGATATTATAGGTCCTGTAACCGCTAAACTTCAACCTTACTTATCTATTATATTCCCTTTAACTATGCTCGCCTTCTTTATTTATAGTTTAAAAAAATCCCTTGATTTATCAAAGCCAACAGGAAAAAGCTTTGACGAGTATAAAGAAAAGTTAAAATTAGGCTTAATCTATCTTTTCCTTTTTATGGCCACTGGTAAAGTTTTTTCTACTCCTTTCCATCTCTGGCTACCACCACTATTAACCATTTATCCTTTTAAATCAGTTAAACAACAGTTAAAAGTCCTTTTTGTCTCCTTTTTTATGATTGCCATTTCTATGACCCCTATTCCTAACCTGACTTATCAGGGTTTTGAACTTCACAATGCCATTGGTCTTATGCGGCCTATTTGTCTTTTATATATGCTTATTAAGATAAAAAAAACTTGATGAAAAGATGAAAAAAATTATTAACTGGAAATCAATCATTATCTGGGTAAAGAAAAACAAGTTTATTCTTCTAAGTTTGATATTATTCCTTTTAGTAAGAACTTTTATTCTTTTAAATCCTCCAGCTGATTATCTTGGAGTTCCCCGGGAAGGTTATTCTGATGTCACTCATTTTTATGAAGGCTACGCTAATATGTGGTGGTATGGCCTGACACCTTATTTAGAACATCTTTTTGAATATCCCCCGGCGGCCATTCCTTTAATTGCTCTTCCTTTAGCGGTTGATCTAGCTGGAGTAGGTTTTTATTATCTTAATTATAGAGTCCAAATTTTCTTAATAGAACTAGTCATCTATTTTTTTATCTTAAAGACTCTTAAAAAGACTTTTTCCAACCCGTTTCAAAGATATGCTTCAATCATTTTCTATAACCTGGCCCCCATTATTGCCAATGGCTTCTGGTATGACGGCATAGATCTTGCTTTTAGCGGCAGTCTAATTCTGGCTTTAATCTCTTATCTCTTCTTAAACAAACAAAAATTTATTCACAAAGTTGTCTTTTGGTCTTTATTCTGGCTTTCAGTAGCCATAAAGTTTGTTACTTTTCCCCTTTTCTTCCTTTTTTTTATCATTAAGAATAAAAACTTTAAAAAATCATTTAAAGAAGAATTTATTGCCTTAGTGACTGGCTTTTTAATTATCTGGGCTGTGCCTTTAGCTGTTTTCCGCTCCTCTTTATCAGTGGCTCTGTTTTTCCATGCTAAAAGACCGCTACATGCTTCTTCCTTTCCTGCTTTTATTATTTATACTATTAATCACTTTACTAATAGTGAAGTTTTTAGAAACTTAGAATGGTTTGGCCCTTTAACCCAAAAAGCTCTTTTTTTATCATTTATTTTCTTAGGAGTAACTACTGTTCTAGTTTCTTTTTGGGCCATAATGAAAAAAATAAAAGACAAACAGATTAACCCCTACACTCTTATGTTAAAAACCAGCCTTATCTACCTTTTGGCTTTTATGATGACGAGTAAGATTATTTCTCCCCCTTTTCATATTTGGACTACTCTTCTTTTAACAGTTTTTCCTTATAAAAATAGAAAAACCCAGTTCGCTTTTTTATTACTGGGTCTCTGGACCTTAATCCTTAATACAACTAATATTGTCAAACTGCCGGAAACAATAATGATCTACCCTTTTACCTGGCAATATTTAAGACACATCCTCCGCTTCCCACCCCTTATCCTAATCGCCTTTTTAATGATGAAAAAACAAGAGAAGTTTATTAAGTCGTAATCTTTGTCAGTTGCCAGATTGGTTCACCTAAAAAATTATAGATTAAAAAATTATTTCCCTCTTTTGTTGGTCTAGATCCGGGAACAACTTTTTCCACTAATAAAATTGATTTTCCCCTTTCAATTTTCTGTTTTAAACTATCTGGATGTTTCCATTCAGCTAAATTTTCATTAAAGCGGTATTTGTCATAAATGACTACCCTATCCATTCCCACAAGTTCTCTTTCTGCTTTTAACTGAAAATCAGCTGGTTCAAAAGGTAAATAAAAAGCCAAAAAAATATAACTGACTTCAACATTAGGATCAAAAAGAATTAAGTCATATTTTTCCTCATCGGTCTTTATCTTTTGACAAACTTCCTTTATCCCCGGCAGCCAAAATTTATCCTGAATCTGGGGAAAAATAATAAAATAGGCCAGCAAATAATCGACAATGGAAAAAAGAAGAACAGCGCTAACAACAATATTTTTATATTTCCCCTTTTTTACCTGCCAAGCCCAAAATTCTTCTAAACCTAAAGCGGCAAATAGAACCAAAATTAAGTGAAAAAACAATAATCTAGTTAGAATAGGTGAATCAATAGTAAAACCATTGGCTAAAGGAGAAATAAAAAAACATCCTAAAAGAAACAGGTTTTCTTTTTTCTCTAGGTTTTTAACTACCTTTAAAAAACCAATCAGAATAAAAGGAAAAAACACCACTAAAATATTGCCAAAATTTAAGCTCCCTAAACTGTGCCAGGAATTATTATCACTTTCAAAAAATATAAATTTGGGATTAAAAGCCGCTAAATAGTTTTTTGAAAAATCCTTGAATAATAAAACCGGTTGATTATAAAAAACTCTGGCTAAAAATATTGGTATTTCTTTCTTATCCATTAAAAACGTATTCTTGCTTATTCTCTCTTTTAATTCTTCTTGGTTAAAAATAGTCGTATTAGCCCGACCCTGATTTCCTTCTTTAGCTAAATGCCAATAACTAAACCAGCCTAAACTTAATAAAACAACAAATAAAAAAACAAGCAGGTTCTTTTTTGGTTTTGATTTTTTTTCTACAGTTTTAAAATAGTCCTTTCTAAAAAACAAAAAACATAAAATTATTAATGGGGGAGTAATAAACAAGGGGGTATTGTAAATAAAAAAAGAAACAATAAATAAGGGTAAAGCGACAAAAAGTAATCCTAATTTTTTTCTGGCTTTTAAAACATAAGTTAAGCCAGTTAAAGTAAAAAATAGAGCCATCGTGGCTTCAAACTGCTGACGGCTATAATGTAAGTGAAAAGGAGAAACACTCAAAAGAAAAATAAAAAGCAGGGCTAAATTTTTCCTCTTGGGAAAAATCTCTTTAACAAAAAAATAGCCGCTAATTACGGTCAACCAGCCAAATAAAGCCGCCGGCAACCTCACAGCAAAAGCATTTAAACCAAAGATCTTTATTAAAGGAGCCGTTAAATAAATATATCCAGGGATTTTATTATCTCCAAAAGCTCGAAAAACTAACGGCCATAATCTACCATGTTCATCTTTTTGAGTCTTTAAAATTGAATAAGCATTAAAACCAACTGAAACTTCATCTCGGTTTAACTCTGAAGGAATTTTGCTTAAAAAAACAAAACGAAGAATAAAGGCTAAAACAATTATTATTAAAAAGATAAAATTCCGTCTGTATTTTTTCATAAGTTAGCTTTAGAAAACTTCAATGCCAAAAAATCTTTAACTGCTTTTTGCTGGTATTTATTTCCTTTTACTTTAAATAAATATTTTAAACCTTCTTTTAAAACTGACAGTTTAGCTTTTAAAGAAGCATATTTAAAAGCAAAAAACAATCTATTTCTTGTTTGGTAATAGACTGAAGTTTTATTTCCAGCTCCACCGCTAGCAGAAGCATTTTTATGCCAAAGAAAAGGATTAGGATCATAAAAAACTTCAAAACCTGCTTTTTTGGCTCTTAAAGAAAAATCAATATCCTCCCAATACATAAAGTACTTTTCATTTAAAAGCCCAATTTTTTCTAAACAGCTGGCTCTAATTAACATACAACAGCCGGTCGAAAAATCAGTTTTAGAAAAACTGTTATACCGGCCAATATCAACCTCATCTATTCCTCTATGGGAAGCTAGAATATTTTTCCAGTCAATTCTACCGCCAGCATACCAAATAACTTTTCCCCTCTCTTTTTCTTTGTATCTTTCTTTATGAAACTCAAAACCTTTGGCAAAATATATTTTAGGAGAAACTAAGGCAATCTTATCCCTTTCCTTAACTCCTTTAATTAAATCTACTAGTAAATTCTTATCCACTAAAGTATCGTTGTTTAAAAGGAGTAAAAAATCCGGTTTAAATTTCAAAGCATAACGAATACCCGCATTATTCCCTGCCCCAAAACCTAAGTTTTCTTTACTCTCAATCACCTTAATTTGAAAAAACTTCTTTTTTATTGCTTTGATACTGCCGTCATTAGAAGCATTATCAACCACTATAGTTTTTAGATCTATTTTTCCTACTTCCAATTTTTCCAAACTCCCAAGGCATTCAAGGGTGTTCTTTTTACCATTGTAGTTTAGAATAATAATAAAGATTTTCATTTTTCCTTTAAGACTTAAGCTCTTTATATAAAAAACCCGCTTCTTCTTTTAGTTTTCTTTTATTGACTAAAATAATTATTCCCATATATATAAAAATACTTAAAATAATAATAATAATAATAGTAGTAGCCAAGTTTAAAATTAAATATTTTTTAAGCCAGCTTATTAAAACAAACATCACTAGAGAAGCGCTTAAGGGTCCCAAAACTTGAGAAGAAAAATTAAATTTAACATACTTTTTAACAATAAAGATGGCTATAAATGAGCTTAAATTAACTAGGACTGTCCCTACAGCCACTCCCAAAAAACCAAATTTAACCGCTAAATATGGAGTAAACAGCCAGGTTAGAACTGTCCAGAGAACCATTAGTTTAAAAGTGGTTTTTATTCTTCCAATAGCATTAAAAATTGTTGTTAAAAAGACTGCTAATGCTCCCCAGGCTGAGGCAAAACAATAAAGAAAAAGAGGAATTAAAGCTGGCTGCCATTTAAGATAACGAGGAATAATTTCTATTAAAGGCTTGGCGATAATCACTATCCCCGTTAAACTTGGAATAATAAGAAAACTTAAGAAGTAAAGAACTTTTTCAATGGCTATTTTTAATTTTTCCTTATCATGCTGAAGTCTGGCAAAAGAGGGAAAAGCAACCTTAATCGTGTTGTCAAGAAAATATCGTAAAGGCATTGTCGCCCATTTCTCTGCCCAACCAACCAACGCTACCCCTTCACTACCAATAATTCTGGCTAAAAGTAGAATCATAAACTTATCTTTAACAACCGCTAAAAAAGTGTTCATTTGGTAAGGCACACCAAACTTTAGTAATCTTTTTAAAACCTTAAAAGAAAAGTTTAAACCAATCTTCCAAGGAGCAATAAAATAAAGAACAGCCGTTCCCAAAAAACTTCTTGCTAAAACTGCTAAGGTATAACTCTTTATCCCCCAGCCTTTCCATGCCAGAATAATAATAATTAAATTAAAACTAATAGTTTCGACAAATTGAGGAATAATAATTTTATTAAATTGCAATTTTCTTTCCAATAAAACACTAGGAATTGTTTTTAAAGAAGACAAAAAGAAAGCTAAACTAAAGCTATAAACCAGCATCATTCCTGCTTTATCCAAATTGTAAAACTGTTTAATAAGAGGAGATAGAATAAATATGAGAACTAGTAATAACAAAACTAATATTTGCTGGATGGTAAAAGTCGAACGGATTTCTTTTGTGGTTGGCTCTTCTTTTTTTTGAACTAGAGCAGCCGCTAAACCCACATCAGAAAAGTAGGCTAAAATGTCAATCATGGCAGAAACTAAAATGAAAAGGCCAAACTCTTTTTTTCCTAAAAAAACAGTAATAAAGAAATAGCCAATAAAGTTAATTAACTGTAAAAAAACAGTCCTGGTGCTTAAGGCTAAAACGCTTTTAATAGAACGCTTTTTTATAGATTTTAAATCAAAATTATCCATAGAATCGCTATTCCACTTATAACAGAAATTAATTCTGCCATTTTTCTTATTAAAGTGGCTTTAAAAACCAGCATCACTTCATGTTCTCCAGGTGGAATAATTGTTTTAATTATCCCATTATTATCCTGATATTCAAAATCCCATTTTTTCCCATCAAGATAAAGAGTCCAACCGGGAAAATAAAAGCGGTTTAACTGCAACTGACTCTCCTCATCTGAATCAACCATTAATCCTAGTTTCTGGGTTTTAGATTCTAAAACTTTAACTTTAGGATGACCATTAATAACTTTAAAATCTTCTAAGGCTACTTCCGGCTCTTCTCTGACCCAGGTCGGAATATAGTCAGGAATAACTCCACTCATAGACATCCTGATCATTTTCTCATCCGAATAATATAAATCCTTAGGGTCAATATATTCTTGGGGTTTAAAATATTGAAGATTAACTTTTAAAATTAAAGCGCTAACTAAAAATAAAAGAGCTCCAGGCAAAACTGACTTGTTTAAAAACTTAGTTTTAAGTTTTAAATCCTTTAAATAAGATAACCAACCACCAGCTAAAAAAGCTACTAAAACAATAATAATCGAATTAAAACGCCAGGGAAATTGAATATAGGAGAAAATAGGAATCGCATCCCAGATTGACTTCGCTTTATAAGTGGCTAAAAAAGCTAAACCCAAACCTGAAATGATAAAAAAGAAAATTAACTTTAATCTCAAACTTAATTTTCTTTTCCAACCCATCTCCACTAAACCTAAAAGCAAAGTTATTAACCCTAATCCCAAATGGACTCTCCCTAAGTGAAATGACATCCCGTCATTAGGACCATCAACTGAACCGGCAAATCCCCATCGACCCCAGTAATATTGTCGAAAATATAAAAAATGATGAGCATAATGACTATACCCGCCGGTTAATTCTGCCACCCGAGTAAAACCCTTTTCAAAAAAAGCCGGTATTAAAAAGAAACTACTTAAACCAATCCCCAAAAGAAAACTTACAAAAACTCTTTTAAGCTTTTTTTTATCAATCTTTTTTATCAATAAATAGAAAATGGCGAATATAATAAAAAAGGGGAGAATGATTAAGTCTAGAATTGTATGGGATAAAAGAAAAAAAGCCAATAATAAAGAATTTAACCCGATTATTTTCTTATTCTTTTTATCAATTACTTCACTAATTCCCCACATAACCCAGGGAATTAAACTAATAGCAAACAACTCACTTAAAGCCCCTCTAACATAAAAATCAACTGCCCTATAAGGAGAATAAACAAAAGCTAAAGCCGCTAAAAACCCAGCCATTTTCCCCCAAAACTTACGAGCTAAAAAAAACATCCCAGAAAACCCTATAAAAAAAGTCAGCATAAAAACAAGTTTAATAGAATTAATAAAACTAAAAAATAAACTAAATAATACTCCAACAAAATATGGTAAAGAGCCATAGAAACTAAATAAAGGCATCCCATAGCCCCAACCCAAATTCCTCGACCAATATGGCGGAAAATGACCATCCTTTAAAGCCCGACTCAACTCAACTAACCTAGCAACATGGGTATAATCATGCATCCTAAAAAATTTAGGATTAAAAAGAGGCCAACATGAAGGTAAAATAATCAAAATAATTAAAGCTATGAAAAGCAATCTTTTTTTTTCAAGCTTTATTCTGGGTTTAATTTTTGTAAAATATTTTTTCATTTTTTAATCTTTAATAACTTAAACCCTTTATAAAAAAAATAACAAATAACAGTTAATAAAGGAATAATAAAATAAATATATTGTCTAAAAATGGGAACCGGCGGGTTCCAATTACCATACCATATATAGGGTAAATACCTTAATAAGGCCATAAAAGAGATTAAAACAAAAAACTTGACCGCCTTAATATTTTTGGCAAGGATTGCCCAAGTTAAAGGCCAAATAAAATACCAAGAGTGCATTAGGCCAAACCGACTAAACTGAATTCCAAATAAGATTACTGCTCCCCAAAAACCCAGATCAAACTTTGGTTTAAAATACCAAAGAAGAAAAAGAGGTAGTAAAACTACCGTTGCGTACTTAATCGAAACAGAAAAAAGAAAGAAAAAGACAAAAAACAAAAACAATTTCAACTTCTCTTTGGTTATCCTTTCCTTTTTAATTTTATTTAAAAAATAAAAGCTTAGTAAAGCCGGAGCCATCATTGAAAAATCATTATGCCCCACACCAATGGCTTCAATTAAAATCAACGGGTTTAATAAAAACAAAACTAATCTTAACTTCCTATCTTTAAGTTTTAGGTCTTTAAATAGTTTTCTCAATATTAAAAAAGTAAACCAATAAAACAAAAAAGAAAAAGCTTTAAAACTTAAAATCTCAGTAAAAATTCTATTTAATCCCAAGATAAAAGGAATTAAAGAAATAACAGTCCAACCATAAAAATAAGGGGCGGCCGTATGAATATTTCTCATAAAACCCAACATTGGGTCTGGAAACTCCATTGCTACATGCTTATGGGGATCAGCTCCATAAACGACTATCATCTTGGCATTAAAAATATAGTTAAAAATATCATGGGAAAAAGCTGGATAAGCAAAAACAAAAATTCCTCCCACTCCTAAAGATAAAATAATTACTTCCTTTAATAAAATCTTTTTACTCTTAACAGCTTTAGAAACTAAAAAATAAAACAAATAAGTCAGCAAGCTAATTAAAACAAAATATAGGGTTGATCGGGGACGGTTAAAATATCCAAACCAACGCATTTTCCGTTGAAACTCTAAAAAAGGCTGAAATGAAGTCAGAGTTAAACCAATGTCTAAAAAAGAATAACTATAAACAGCAAAAAGTAATGAAAATAGAGCAAAACAAAATAGCCATATTTTAGGTGAAAATGATTTAAACTTTACTTCCATATTTACCCAATAAGTCATTCAATTTAATTCTTAAAACATCCAAAAACATTCTTATTGAATCTTTTATAAAACTAACCCTCTTAGTTTTATAATGCTGCCAAAAGACTGGCACTTCAGCAATTTTATAACCCATTTTCTGGCCTAAAAACAGAAGCTCAACGTCAAAAGCACCAGTATAAGCTCTTTTTGTTTCTAAATGCTTTACTTTTAGTTTTGAAAAAATATCTTTAGCGGCTTTGGTTTTTAAAAGCTTAAAACCACACTGAGTATCGTGAATTCCCGGTAAAGCAATCAGCTGAACAACTAAATTAAAAACTTTTCCCATCAAATGACGGTAAAAAGGTTCTTTTTCTCTTCTAGCTCCTTTTATTTCCCGAGAACCAATAATAATATCATAGCCTTTTTTTAAAAAAGGAAATAACTTCTCTACTTCTGAAAGGGGAGTCGCCTGATCAAAATCAGTAAACAAAATATTTTCTCCTAAAGCTTCTACCACTCCCATAGAGACTGCCGCCGCTTTTCCCTGATGAGAATTTTTAATTAAACGCCAATTACTCCTGCTTCTAATAAATTCCTCTATTAATTTCCTGCTTTTATCCAAAGATCCATCATCAACAATTATTACCTCATAAGAATAGGGAAATTTTTTAAGATAATCCGTCACTTTATCTAGGGCCCCTTTTTTATAGTTATCCTCTTCATTAAAACTGGGAACAATTATGGAAAGAAATATTCTATTTTTCATCTATATAATCTATTTTACAATTTTGCTCTCTTTAATGAAATCTTAAAAAACTTCCTTATTCTTTATTTAAATACTCTTCTTAAAAATGTAAATATAAAAATCTTTATATCTTATCTCTTCTTTTTTATTTTCAGAAAAATAACTATAATCTATTTTCTGCCTTACCTGTTCAGGCATCCCCTTTTTTTCATCTTCAAGATAACTAGTTAAACAATCTTTTTCCTGATAGCAAACTTTAATGGCTAATTCTGCCTTACTAGAACCTACTGATTCCAAATTATTATAAGCCAATAAATATCTAACAGGAGCGTTGTAAAGTCTGGATGGAATCTCTAAAACATAAGGTTTATTTTCCGTTAAACTAACTATTTTATCCATTAATTCTTCTTTCTCCTGTAAACTCCGACCCGGCTTTCTAAAGGTTGAAGTTGCTTTTAAGTTAACTAAAATAATGAAAATGAAAACAAAATAAACGAGGTTAATTCTAAAAACCTTTATATTTATTTTTGAAAGGATCACCCCTAAAGAAACAGGAGGGACCATAAACATAAAGGACAAATAATAGCCTAATTTATCCCCCTTATAAATCCGCAATCCTATTAAATTTAAAATAATAAAAACCAGCCAGAGAAAGTAAGGGTTAAATAATAAGGCTTTTATTGTTTCTATTTTACTTTCTGTTTCCAAATATTTTTTCTTATCTTTATTTTTTTTGTTTTTAAAATTTAATAAAGTAATAATTCCCCAGCCTCCCAAAACAACAATAAATAAAATCTGGCCTAAGAATAATTTATTCCCCCCTATAATTTGACCAAAAAAACTAGGCATATATTTTACGAAAAAATCAGGTGTCGTTACCCTATTATAGTAGAGCCTATGCTCTTGAGTAAAAAAAGCATAAATACCTTTTAAATTATAAAATTTATTAGTAAATTCATAATAAAAATAAGGAATATAAAGCAGAAAAGATGTAATGAAAATAATTAAATAATTTTTTAACTTTTTTAAAGGTCTTAATAAAAAGGCAAATAACAAAAAGAAACCAACAATTAGCATTTGGTAATGAAGCTGAAATGCAAGGGAATAAATAATAAGGGCTAAAATAAAATCTTTTTCCTTTTTTTCTTTTAAGTAAGAAAAAACAAAGAAAACAACTAGACTAACAAAAAATGGGATTGTGTTGGGATTCCAAAGAAAAGAGGCAAAATCTATTATTAAAGGAGAAACAGCATAAAGCAAACTGCTAAAAAAAGCGCTTTTTTTATTAAAAAACTTTTTACAAAACCAGAAAATTACCAAGGGAGTGAAAGATTCTACTAGAACATTGAATAGTCCACCGCTAATTGGATTAAACCTTCCCAAAACTATGGCCGGAGTAATTAAATAATAGTAAAAAGGAGGCATATAGAAGTTACCCACGCTCGCCTTAGGACCAAGAAGATATAATTTCCGGTCTTTAACATGCTGCCAAACTTTTAAATAGTCTCTGCCTTGATCAGTACTAAAAGCTGTTCTCTGTTCAAAATTATAAGCTCTTAAAAAAAAGCTAAACCCAAAAAGAAAAATTAAGAATAAAAGGATAAATTTACTTTTAATCTTTTTCAACATTTAAAACCTCATAAAGTAAAAGCTGGGGTCCGCCAGCCGGCCGATAATAGGTTTTCAGCAAATTCAAAGGTTCTTCTTGGGAAAATATGAATCGATGGCTATTGCCTAAAATAAAAGTTCTTTTTTCTTTAGCTTTTTCTTTTAATAAATCAGAAACAGATTTTACATAAGGACCTATCCCCTCTACTTCCATACTAGTAATCCCATAAGCATCTTTATAGATCACGAAACCATCGGGTAGAGTCCCAAAATATCCTTCGGCGGCTACAAAAATATTCTCTTTTTCCGCTATCTTATTTAAATAATCAAAGGCTTCTTTAATTCCATGCCCTGAAGACCATTCTTGTAAATAATATGTTTTATCAACTTGTAAAAATGGTGTTTTGTCAGCATCCAGAAGAGAAAGGCCAATAAAATAAAGATTAAATCCCAGGGTACTACTAATTATCAAAACCCTTATTCTTTTAAACCAATTACTATGCCCAGTTTTAGATTTAATTCTAGTAATAACTAAACTAGCTAAAATTAAAACCAGTGGGCTTAAAGGTAAAAAATATCTTGGCGATAAAATTTTACCCATAAAAACTAGTGGCAGAAGAAAAATCATAATAAAAAACCAGAAGAGAAAAATTACCTTTTTCTCTCTTTTATTTTTATTCTTAAATAAAAAGTAAAAAGAGCCTAAAAATGAAGCAAAAACTAAAGGTGAATTGTAGTAAAAAAGCCACTTTAAAACCATTAACAATCTTTCTCCGACACTTTTGTATTGACCCTGCAAAAATTCCTCAATGGTAAAAGAAAAGTCTCTGCTTCTTCTAAATAGGGCTGGAAAAAAATGTGAACGCCTAGTAATAGACAAGAAAAACAAACACCCTAAAACGCCCGCAAAAAATATATAGAATAATATTTCTTTGTTCTTCAAAAGATTACTAAAATAAATTCTCAATCTCCACCAGCGTTTTTTAATAAACTTATTCTTCTTAGATAGATCTATTTCTTTAGATAAATAAAAACCTAAGGGTAAATATAAAGGAAAAAAGAAAAAAGCCGAGGTCTTAGACAACATTGACAACCCCCAGGAAAGACCAGAAAGAAGAATAAAATACTTTTTTTTAGTTTTAAAATAAAGGCTTAAAAAATATATTTGTAAACATAAAGTAAAAGCTAAAAGCCCTTCAATTAAGGCCATTCTGTTATAAATAAAGAAAAACGGGCTGGTTAGATAAAAGAAGGTAGCTAATAAAGCTGTTTTTTTATTAAAAAAGTTTTTAGTCAATAAATATATAAAAACTAAAGTTAATAAGCCCAGAATTACTGATAAAAGCCGACCGGCCATTAAAGGATCCTTAACAATTCTTAATATTTCCATTATCAGCCACATAAATAAGGGCGGCTTTCCGTCCATCATCGGAATAAAAGCCCTCTCCCAATTATCAAAAATTAACTGCGCCCATCTAATATAAATAGCTTCATCAGCAAAAACAGGCAAAGCGGTTAAGTTTATCAATCTTGAAATTAAATACAGAATAATTAGAATAAATATAATCATTTTTTAGGAATAAATTTGAAAACACTAATTAAAGGATCAGGCTGCCACTGACCAATTTTTTCTATCTGCCCATTATAGGCAGCGTCAAAAAGAGCAATTTCCCATTTAGAGTTACCTTCTGGCTGACAAATATCTTGATCTTCACAAACAACAAAAAGCTGTTCAGTCACTTCTGTTTCAAAAACAACTGGAGTTTGCCAGAGTCTGAAAAAATATCGATAAGAAGCATCATAGTTATGATGAGCTAAAAGAGCAAAATTAAAAGGTTGTCCCTGACTTTCTGCTTCTACTTGTTTAGAAATTTTCTTAACGAGCTTAACATTCATGGCTACTGGCCGAGAAAGATAAGTCCATGTTTTTTCAAACATAAAAGTTAATATTGTAAAAAACAAAATTAAGCTTATTACTTTAGAAAACTTCCCTTTTTTATAAAGAAATGACAAAGCATAACCGAGAAAAATAGCCGGAAAAGGAAAAAGAAATGTAAGGTAATGCTCAAAAACTGATTTCCAATACAATCCCAAACTTAATAGAGCCCAAAAAAAGAAACCATAAATTAGAAAACGGGTTAATTTTTTATGTTTTTTGAAGGTAAATAAACTAATTAATAAAGTTATTATTACCATTAAATTGTTTTTTCCTTCTCGTTCAGTAAAACCAAAAAACAAAGAAAATAATTGTCTCAATCTATCTCTGGAATGGGATAAAACACCATATAAAGAGAAGCCAGAGACTGCTCTAGTCCGATAAATTTCAATAAAGCCTTTATAGTTAATAAAACCGTGTTTTAAATCAAAAAGAATCAAAGGGCTTAGGAGAAGCAAAAAAATCAATCCTCCAATTAATAATGGTTTTTTACTCTTTAAGCCTCGGTTCAAATAGCAGACGGAGAAAATCAAAAAAGGTATTAAAATAATAACCATATAGTGAAGCTGAAGCATAATGGCAAAACAAATAATAGCCAAATAAAGAAATTTACTTTTTTCCGTTTTTTGCCAGTAAAATAAACTTAAAATTAAACTTAAAACAAAAAAGGGCATTGGATTAGGATTCCAAGAAGAACGAGAAAACTTAACTACTATTGGTGAAAAAGTGTATAAAAAACTGGCAAAAAAAGCGGTGGTAATATTAAACATCCTTTTACATAAGTAAAAAAGAAGAGGCACTGTTAAGATTCCCAGTAAGGCCACAAAAACGGCTGGACCAACAGGATTCATCTTAAAAACCCAAGCAAAAGGAGCAATAAAATAATAATATATTGGTCCTAAATAAAGCTCTCCTATACTGGTTGACGGACCTATAAAAGGAAAGTTTTTTCCATTTAAAATATCCATCACAATCAACATATCTCTACCCTCATCCCCAAGATAGTTCATCAAATCTTCTAAACGATAAAGTCTTAAGAAAGAAGCGGTTAAAATTATAAAGAAGATGTAAAAAAACTCTTTTTTGTTAACTAAAGACCACCAAAGGCTCAAACCGTCAACCGCCGCCTTAATAACAACCCCAGCCTTTCCTCCAGTCTGCTCACCCTCAATTCTAGAATTATGTTTTACTCCAATTTCACAAACTTTAAAGCCCTTTTTTTTGGCTCTTACTAATAGTTCTGTTTCAGTAATCGCACTACTAGTATATAACTGACCAATTTCTTTAATTACTTTTCTTTTAAAAAGTTTAAACCCACAATCAACATCTTTAACATTTAAACCAAACAAAATTAAATTAGTAAACATAAGAATTTTAGCCAACACTCGTCTATATAAAATATCAGTCCTTTTCAATCGATACCCAATTGCTAAATCTGACTTTTCCATCTTTTTCAAAAATTTATTAATTTCCCAAAAATCAAATTGGCCATCTGAATCAGTATAAGCAATTAGGTTATACTGGCAACTTGCTATTCCTGTTTTTAAAGCCCCCCCATATCCCTTATTAAACTGATGATCAATAAGCTTAATTCTTTTGTCATTCTTACTTAATCTTTTAACAATTTCTCCTGTTTTGTCAGTCGATCCGTCATTAACGACAACAATTTCCCACTTAGAAGATACTTGTTTTAACACTTTAACTGCATTTAAAACAGTTTTTTTAATGTTTTTCTCTTCATTATAGGCGGGGAAAAAAACTGAAAGCTCAGTAACCTTTTTCATTTATTCTCAAATTTAGCCGCAAACATCAATATTATTATTTAATATATTTTTGGCTAATCTCCAAATTACCTACTTTTTCTTTTTCCAAATTAACTTAGTATACATGGTATAGTTCCAAACCAAACCAATTAATATCCCAATCATAACTAAGCCGTTTTCCAACAAAGTTGATCGGCCTAACACAGATACTCCAATTTTCATAACCACAAACTGAATTGAAATTGAACCTAAGGAAATTAAATTGAATTGAAAAAATTTAAACAACAATTTCTTTATATTCTTAAAGGCTATTTTGTCATCTTTAAAAGTCCAAAGATTATTAATAATAAAGTTGGCGATAACCGCAAACTCAACCGCAATGACATTAGCATATTCAGGCGCTGTCTTTAACCTTAATAAATTAAAAATAGAAAACTGAATTATGGCTCCAATAGTTCCCACAATACAAACTTGAATAAATTTTTTACTCTCTCTAAATCTTAGAGTAAAAATTACCCTCAATGAATCAATAATATTGTTTTTAGGAAATTTGGTTTTGCCCTTCGCCCGATCTACAAAAGCAATCGGAAATTCAACTATCTTGGCTTTAAGTTTATGAAAGGCATAATAAAGATGAATTTTGTAAGCAAATTGTTTAGATAAAAGAGCATCTAAGTCAATTCTTTTTAAAAAACTTGTTTTTGAAACTCTATAGCCGCTAGTCATATCTTTGTACTGCCAGGTAAAAAGAACTGACTGACACATTAAATTACCAAAAAAAGAAATTAGTTTCCTGTCAAAACCCCAATCTTTAGGCATTGAACCCCCTGGAACATAACGGCTGCCAACCACTACATCAGCCCCCTTAGTGACCTCCTTAAGCATACCGGGAATATACTTAGGCTGATGAGACCCATCAGCATCAAATTCAAATACCAAATCAGCCTGAAGCTTTTCTATTGCATACTTCATCCCTTTAATATAGGCGGCCCCTAAACCAGCTTTCTCTTTATTAACAAACAAATGAACAAAATTCTTTGTTTTCATTAATTCCTTAACTATCTCTCCTGTTCCATCGGGCGAACTGTCATCAACCACCAAAATATGCATTTCATATTTTTCCTCCACTTGAGGAAAAACTTCTTCCAAGGCTTTAAGAGTATTTTTAATATTCTCTCTTTCGTTATAAGTAGGGATAATAATAACTACTTTCATACTTTAGCCTCTCTTTCTAAATCAGATTTAACCATAATATCAATAAGCTTTCTAAAACTGGTCTTTGGCTGCCACTTAAGAATTTTTTTAGCTTTAGTATTATCAGCAATCAATAAATCAACTTCTGCTGGCCGAAAATGGGTTCGATTAACTTCTATATAATCTTCCCAATTATTTATTCCCACCACTTCAAAAGCTAACTTAGCAAATTCTTTAACTGAATGAGTTTCACCGGTACCAATGACAAAATCCTGAGCTTTTTTCTGCTGCAACATCAGCCACATGGCTTCCATATAATCTAGGGCATAACCCCAATCTCTTTTAGCATCTATATTTCCTAAAACTAACTTTTTTTGCTTCCCTAATTTAATCCGGGCGACAGCCTGAGAAATCTTCCGAGTGACAAATTCTGTTCCCCGACGAGGAGACTCATGGTTAAAACAAATTCCGGAAACAGCAAAAAGATTATATGATTCGCGGTAATTAACTGTAATCCAATGACCATATAATTTAGCCACTCCATAAGGACTCCGAGGATAAAAAGGAGTTTTCTCACTCTGAGGCACTTCCTGGGCTTTACCAAACATTTCTGAAGAAGAAGCTTGGTAAAACTTAGCTTTGGGATAACCAATTCTAACTGCCTCCAACATTCTAATCACTCCCAAAGCAGTAATTTCACCGGTTAAAACTGGCTGACTAAATGAACTAGGAACAAAGCTTTGAGCCGCTAAATTATAAACTTCTTGGGGTTTAACATCCTTAATAATATGGGTTAAAGAATGCTGATCAACCAAATCACCTTCAACAATTTTAATCTTATCAATTATGTGGCTGATTCTCTCAGTGGTAACCGTGCTGGTCCGGCGACTTAAGCCATAAACCTGATAACCTTTATTTAAAAGGAATTCAGCCATATAAGAACCATCCTGACCAGTAATACCAGTAATTAAAGCTGTTTTCATTAACTGCCTCCTTTAAGTAATTTTAAATCATTTTGAACCATTTTTTTAATCATCTCTTCAAAATTAACTTTAGGCTGCCAGCCTAAAAGTTGCTTTGCCTTAGAAGCATCGCCAAAAAAACTGGAGGCTTCTTCTTTTCTGACAAACTTTTTAGCCATTTTGATGTATTTTTCCCAATTTAGACCCAAATGAGAAAAAGCAATTTGGCAAACATCTTTAACCGAATAAAGCTTAGTGGTGGCAATAATAAAGTCTTTTGGTATTTTATGCTGAAGCATTAAATACATCGCTTCGACATAATCAGGTGCATATCCCCAATCCTGTTCAGCTTCCAAGCTTCCTAGGGTAATGTTTTTTTCCTGTCCTAATTTAATTTTAGCAGCTCCCAAAGTAATCTTTCTAGTGACAAAGTCCTCTCCCCTTCTTTCTGACTCATGATTGTACAAAATTCCAGAAACAGCAAAAAGATTAAAGTGGTCTCTAAAATTTTTAACCAAAAAGTGAGCGGCTGCTTTAGAAACCGCATAAGGAGTATTAGGTTCAATTGGAGTATCTTCATCCTGGGGACCAACCTTAGGATTGCCAAAAATTTTGGCTGAAGTAGCTTGATAAAATTTAGCTTGAGGTAAATTATCTCTTATAATTTCTAATATTTTTAATGGTCCTAAAGCATTAACTTTAAAAGTTAGTTCAGGATTTTCCCAAGACTGAGGAACAAAAGTTATTCCGCCTAAATTATAAATCTCTTGGGGTTTGTGTTTTTTAATAATTCTTGCCAAAGAAGCTTTATCCAATAAATCGCCGGGTTCTAAAATAACCTTATCTTTTATCCCCTCAATATTAGTTTCTCCAATCCCGTGTTTTTTAGAAACCAAGCCCACTACCTGATATCCCTTTTCCAGCAACAACTCAGCTAAAAATGAGCCATCTTGACCGGTAATGCCGGTAATAAAAGCAGTTTTCATTTTCTGCCTACTCCCTCATAAGAAAAACCAAGAGATTTAACTTGTCTTTTATCAAACATGTTTCTACCATCTATTATAACCTTATCTTTCATTAACTTCCCTATCTTCTTTAAATTAAGCTTTTTAAACTCCTCCCACTCTGTTACCAATAACAAAGCTGAACTTCCTTTTAAGGCTTTATCAGAGCTAGAACAAAATTCAACCCCCTTTAGAACTGCTTTAGCTGTATTTAAAGCCTCCGGATCATAAACCTTTATCTTAGCCCCCATCTTTTTAAGCTCTCTAATTAAATCTAGCGATCGTGCCTCTCGAACATCGTCAGTATTAGGTTTAAAAGACAGACCTAAAATAGAAACAGTCTTCCCCTTAATTGAACCACCTAATAAACGAACAGCCTTTTCCAAAAAATAAGCAACCTGATTCTGGTTAACATTATCAACTTCTTTTAAGAATTTAAAATCATACCCCAATCTTTTAGCATAAGTTATTAAAGCCCAGGTATCTTTAGGAAAACATGAACCACCATAACCTAAACCAGCTTTTAAAAAATCCTGCCCAATCCGGGGATCTAAACCCAAACCCTCAGCTACCTTATCAATATCGGCTCCAATCTGATCACATAACCTGGCAATAGAATTAATAAAAGAAATCTTGGTGGCTAAAAAGGCATTAGCCGCATATTTAATTAACTGAGCTGATTTTAAATCACAACTAACCCTAGGTCCTTTAATTGGCTGATGGAGCTTTAAAAGCAAATCCCTTGCTTTCTTTGTCTCTGTTCCGATAACGACTCTTGAGGGAGAAAAACTATCTTTAACCGCCGAACCTTCCTTTAAAAACTCCGGGCAGGAAGCTAAATCAAAAGGAACAACAGTTACTTTTTTGATAATCTCCTCCACTTTTTTAGAAGTTGAAGGCGGGACCGTGCTTTTAATACAAACAACGCTATAATCTTTTAAATTCTGACCAATTGATTTAGCGGCAGAATATACATAAGAAAGATCATAGTCGCCATTTTTCTTCGCTGGAGTACCAACACAGATAAAAATAATTGAAGCTTTGAAAATAGCTTCACTATAGGAAGAGGTGAAAATAAGATTATTTTTTTCAATCCCTTTTAAAACTAAGTCCTTTAAGCCAGGTTCAAAAAAAGGCACTTCCCCTTTTTTTAAAAGACTAATCTTTTCTTTATCTACATCCAAAGCAATAACTTTATTCCCAAAAGAAGCTAAAACAGCTCCAGTCACCAATCCAACATAACCAGTCCCTATAACAGCAATATTCATAAAATAAAGTATATCAGGAAGGGGGTTAAAAATGAAGCCATATGGACCGATTTCACCAGACCGCCTACTATTCTCCAAGAAGGCTTATTACACCCATTTACTGAACAAAAAAATTAATATAAAATATGACAAGAATTGGGGGGGTATTCAGACTTAAAATCTACTATTATAATATACTAAAGTCTCTAAATTTATTTTAATTAAAATAAAAACCCCCAATAGAATAATTATGAAAATAGATATCCTAACCATCTTTCCTCAAATGTTTAAAGGTCCTTTTTCGGAGTCAATTCTTAAAAGAGCTTTAGATAAAAAAATAGTTAAAATTAATATCCACAACTTAAGAAAATGGACTAAAGATACTCATAAAACTGTTGATGGAAGGCCTTATGGAGGCGGCCCAGGCATGATTTTTATGCTGGAACCAATTGATAAAGCCTTAAAAGAACTTAAAAAGAAAAACACTAAAGTAATTCTTTTAACCCCTCAGGGGAAAAAATTTAATCAAAAAAAGGCCTTTCAATTATCTTTGGAAAAACATTTAATCTTAATTTGTCCTCATTACGAAGGGATTGATGAAAGAGTTAGAGAAAATTTTGTTGATGAGGAAATATCAATTGGAGATTATATTTTAACAGGAGCGGAACTGCCAACCATGATCCTTGCCGATGCAATAGTCAGGCTGATCCCCGGGGTTTTAATCAACTCTAAAGCTTTAAAAGAGGAAAGTTTTAATAAAAATCTTTTAGAATACCCTCAATACACCAGACCAGCTGATTTTAAAGGTTTAAAAGTTCCTGAAATTCTCCTTTCTGGAAATCATAAAGAAATAGAAAAGTGGAGAAAAAACAAAGCTTTAAAAAGAACTGAAAAAAGAAGGCCTGATTTAATTAAATAAAGAAATAAATATAGCAGCTTAAAACATTTGACTCTTCATCTTCTCTAGAGCTTCATTAATCGTTGACATCTTTACACCCAATTCTTTTTCAATCTTTTTATTAGATAAGCTAAGGTTTTTCTGCCTCAATCTTGTACCAGGATTTTCCTCAAGATATTTTTCTAAACTGTACTTTTTAATATTGTTCTTATCCAGCTCAAAAATATCACAGATTTTGAGACCTAAATTATAGGGAGTCAAACTGCTTGAACCAACACAGTGAAATATTCCCTTGGGTTTCAAAGTAATAAGTCTTAGAATAACTGCCGTTATATCATCAATAAAAGTAGGAGTAATAATTTGATCAGTAAACATAAAAAGCTCATTGTTTTCTCTAAGACTTTCAATTATTCTTCTAACTAAATCCAGTTTTGGTTTTGGTTCTAAATTAATCCTTGAATATTTGGCTTTGAAAGGAAAAGCAATTCTTAAATTAATTAAATTTCCATATATTTTATTAATTTCCTCTTCAGCCCAACGCTTGGTTTGTCCATACCATTCAATCGGATGAGGCAAACTTTTTTCAGTATAACCACCTTTAGGCGGCCTTTGACCATCAAAAACAAAATCAGTGGAAATATTAATCATATACAGACTGTGTTTTTTCGCCAATTGAGCAATATTTTTACTCCCCTCAACATTAACTTTATAGCATGAGGAAGTTTTGTCTTCAGTTTGCTTAAAAGCCTCATTAACATCAGTAAAAGCGGCTAAGTGAAGAATTAGGTCAGCTTCTTTAAATTGACCAAACTTTTTTTCTAAAAGACTGTAATTAGTAATATCAATCCCCGCTTCTAAGCCGAAATTAATAAACTCAAATTTACCCTGAAGAAGCTCAACAATCCGAGACCCCACCAAACCATTAATTCCAGTTGCAATTATTTTTTTTCTCATATATTTTATTAATATTTTTTAGTTTAATTAATTAAAGTGCCTTTTATTTCATTCCTAAATTTTTCTTGTACCATTTGTTGTAATAGTTTTGATATTCTCCTGATTTAATTTTTTTCCACCATGATTTATTCTCTTTATACCAATTAACTGTTTTTTCTAAGTATGTATCAAAATTATACTCTGGTTGATAACCTAGTTCTTGTTTAGCTTTGGACCAATCAATAGTATAGCGAATATCATGACCGGGCCGATCCTTTACAAACTCAATTAAATTTTCATCCTGATTTAATTTTTTTAATATTTTTTTAACTACTTCTATATTAGAAATCCCCTCTGTTAATCCACCAATTAAATAATATTCTCCTGGTTTACCTTTTTTTAAGACCAAGTCTATGGCTCGACAATGATCAATAACATAAAGCCAATCTCTAACCTGTAAGCCGTTACCATACAAAGGAACTTTTTTCCCTTCTAAAATATTAGTTATGGCTAAGGAAATAAGTTTTTCAGGAAATTGGTACGGCCCATAATTATTAGAAGTGTTAGTAACTGTTACTTTTAAACCATAAGTTTTATAAAAAGCTCTAACCAACATATCAGAGCTGGCTTTTGAAGCCGCATACGGGCTATTTGGCTGATAGGGACTTTTTTCAGTAAATTTATCCTGAGAATCAAGTTTTAAACTCCCAAAAACTTCATCAGTTGATACATGATGAAAATGTTTAACTTTATTTTTAAAAGCTGAGTCTAAAAGAACTTGAGTCCCTAAAACATTAGTTTTGACAAAAATTGTCGGCTCTAAAATACTTTTATCAACATGGGATTCAGCGGCAAAATGAACCACAATATCTATTCCCTTCATTACTTTATCAACTGTTTTCCGATCACAAATGTTTCCTTTAATAAAACTATAATTAGAATTATTTTTTACTTTTTCTAAATTGGCCAAATTGCCAGCATAAGTCAGACAATCAAGGTTAACAATTTTATCTTGAGGGTATTTTCTAAACCAATAAAGAATGAAGTTCGCTCCTATAAATCCAGCGCCACCGGTAACTAATAGTTTCATTTGCCCTCCTTTTTTTAAAGTATACTATTTTTAAGTGTGCTTATCAGCTACTTTAGAAGCCCCAAAAGACTCAGGCTTAGTTTTAGCCTTAAAACCATTGCCATTAACCATTCCCACTACTTCTTTAATCATATTTCTGGTCTCTCCGGCCCGGCCAACATCAATATGAATTTCCAACTCATAGGGTTTTTTTCCATTAAGCTCTTTGTTTAAAACAGGTAAAAGTTTAGAAGCAATCTTTAAAGAAAAAAAAGTTTCTGTGTAAATCTTCTCTCTGATAGAATGGGGTTTTCTTCTTTTTTCTTTTTGATAAAAGTAACGGCCGCCCTTGCCTACCCGGTGAACAACCACGGCCCCAACCAAGTTTAATTCTTTTTTACCATTAAGTCTTCTTTCCTGAGAATCACTCCCAATCACCAAACGATAAGTATCCTTAGATTCTGCCCTAATAAATTCGGCAATTTTTAAACTTACCTGATTTAAGCTAAGCTCTCCTAAACTGGGATTATAAAAACAGTTATTTTTCATAAAAACAACCCTTATTATACTCTAAAATGGGCAGAAGGAAAAATAATAAAGAAGAATAAATAAACTACTTTTCTCTCTTTTTAAACTGATAAACAACCCCCTTAGTAACTCCTCTTTTAATAATAAAACCAGCCTCTCTAAGTTTCTTTAAATCATAACGCAAAAGCCTTGAAGATACTCCAAAAAACCTTCTTTTAATAAAATCAAATGATACCCAAGGATTTCCCTTAATAACTTGTAAAATTTCAAACCGGCGGGGCAAAAGATTTTCTTCTTTAATCACCTCAATCTGACTCATATCCTAATCTTACCAAATATTTCCTAATATATCTAGATATTCAAATATTTATTCTCTTCTTCTATTTAAAACCAAATGATCAATAATTAACTCTTGATCATCTTGCTCTAAGATAAAAATAATCACTTTAGCGACTTTATCAGGTTCCATCCAATTTTTGTTTTTAATTGGCATTCCCGCTTTTTCAAATAACTTAGTTTTCATTCCGCCGGGATAAAAACCAGCAACTTTAATATTAGTAGAAAGTAGGTCTTTTTTTAAAGAATTTGTAAATCCTGTTACCCCATATTTAGAAGCACAATAAACAGTCTGCTCATTTTTAGGCGTAATTCCAGAAGTAGAAGAAACATTTAAAATAAAGCCTTCATTTCTTTTAATCATTCCCGGTAAAACCAATTTGGTGGTATAAATTACTCCTTTTAAATTAACATCAATTATTTCATCAATTTTACTGCAAGAATAATCTTGAAGCTTGCCTTTTAACCAAACACCCGCATTATTAATTAAAATATCAATTCTGCCAACTTTATCAGTAATTCTTTTAATTTCCTCATAATTCCTAACATCCCCTTTAAAAGCTTTAAAACTCTTAGAAGAAATTATTTTTTTAGCTTTTTTAATATTATCTTCACTTCTACCTATAACATTAACCAAACAGCCTTTTTTAATTAAGCTTTTAGCCACGGAAAAACCCAAGCCACTTGTTCCACCAGTAATTAAAATTTTTTTTTCTTTAAGTTCCATTTTCCCTCAACCAATCAGCTGCTTTTACCAAACTTTTGTTAGCTTCAAATTTATCAGGCGGCTTTCCCCCCCAAATCTCTTTAATAGATTCCCTGGTTTTCTCATCCTTAACTAACTGTTTAAATCTAAGTTCAAAAAAATTCAAACTAAAATTGGGAGTTATTTTAACCAAGGGGTTTTCAACAATCATTTCTTGAGCCAAGCCAACAACATCACTTTTAATCCCCCTAACACTAAATAAAGTGCTTCCCATTTGGTCAACTACCCGGCTAAAAACAGCAAAAAGGTCTTGACCGTCAAAATTATACTTTGTTTCATTAATTAAATGCAAAACTAAGGGTAAAAATCTTTCTTTCTTATTTTGATCTATCCCAGAAGCATTGAGGATTCTTTTCACAATTTTCTGGCTTCTATCTTCTGCTTTTTCGGCAGTATAGTGAGCTAAAAAATCTAATTTTAGATTACCATTTTTTTCACTTACTCCTTGAGCAACATTACCTAAATCATGACCAGCAAAAGCTAATTTAAAAACATCCATAAATTCCTCTTCTTTTATCTCTAAACCCGGATGATCCTGATTCCATTTTTCTAAATCTTTTAAAATATTTAACGGATCATTCCCTTTTAAAGCGGCTTTAATTAATTTTTCTCCGGCTAATAAAGTTGCTCTTATATGAACTTCATCATGATAAGATTCTCTCTCCCCCCAAACATCCCGATTAAACTGCTGATGCCAATTTAAACATTGGGAAACAAACTCATCAACTGAGACTATTTCTCTAGCTTCTTTTATAGGAACAGTATTTTCTAATTCTTCTATCATTTATTCTTTTAAAAATAACTTTTTCATTTCATCTAATATATTTATCACTCGCCTCTTAAATTTGTTTGTTTGATTAAATTGATTTAGAAAAAATGTTTTTGCAATTCAGTAAGTTGCTTACATTTATAATCTTTACACTCATTGCAATTTTTTATTTCTTTTTTAAATCCACATTTTCTTATCTTACACTGATGACAATATAGGTAAATCTGTCCAGCTGATAAACAACCCTTACAATTAATATCTTCTGGTTTGACTGGCGGACGTTCACGCTTTCCCTTCCCATATCTTTCTGTCCATTCTTTGGCTGTTTTTTTTCTTAGTTTATCATCATTATCCTGGGTAGCAATAAAGGCAGGACAAGAACTGCAATCTAACCCACACATAGCAATATCTTGTTTATTTTTTGTAATTTTTTTCATAAAAAAGGCTTTTCTGGCCAGGGATAAGGCATTAACCTTGAAATAGGAATTTGTTTAACCTCTTCTTTTTCATTTATTAAAACTATAACATCAATTCCTGACCTTAAACTACTTTCATAGATAAGCTGTTTACAAATATGACAATTAGGGCCAGTAATAGCAATTATCTCTGTTTCTCCATGAATGGCAGCGTGGGCTAAAGCGACTGCTTCTGAATGCATTGTAAGAGTATAAGTATCAGAGTTATAAGAAACTCCCGGATAGATATTGCCTTTCTTGGTTAAAACTGCCACGGCAAAACCTTTATTTGGTTTGGGGAAGGTGTTTTCCATTGCCTTGTTAGCAATCACAAACATTTTTTTTATTGTTTTCCCATTAATGTGATAAACCAACTTTCCATTGATTTTTTTTGATTTAAACATTGCTTCCTCCCAATTTAACTAATGAACCTCCAAGGGCTAAAAGCCCTCGGTTTCTATTTAATATTTTTCAATTATATTATTGAACTAATTATATAATAAAAACGTTTTGTTGAAAATTTGCTACAATAAAAATGATGGCTTGGAAAATTGATTATTATGAAACCCCTTCTGGCAGAATACCTGTTCAGGAGTTTATTGATAAGCTGGCCGAAAAACCACAGGCTAAAGTTCATAACACTTTAGAACTTTTAGTTGAGTTTGGACCTCAATTAAAACTGCCCCATGCTAAAAAAGTAAGCAATACTCCGCTTTGGGAGCTAAGAGTTTTAGGAGAAAAGTCATTAAGATTTTTCTATGAACTCTCTGCGGACTAAAAGTCCGCAGTTTCATTTAGTCTTTGTCTCCATGATACTTTAGTTGACTTTGAATGTATTCTTTTATCATCTTTA